>Ga0180301_10000270_pt1 | contig 39773 bp, 33 predicted proteins | sample GuaBasSediGuay16_FD_121797 | JGI IMG/M metagenome (GOLD analysis project Ga0180301, IMG submission 121797) | Subseafloor sediment microbial communities from Guaymas Basin, Gulf of California, Mexico - Guay16, Core 4569-2, 12-15 cm | ecosystem: Environmental > Aquatic > Marine > Hydrothermal... | reverse complement strand
TCTATCTTCCATAAATCTATAAGCTCAGGACGCCATAGCCACTGCCATGCGGCTGGTCCTCCTATAATAAATTTCAATCCATTCTCTCTAGCCTTTACCATGGCTTTAGAATTCATAAACCTCTTGAAAGACCTAGAATTTACTGGTTCCCTACCTGTTATTGCCCACCATTCTGAACTTGGCGGGCCTAATGCAAAGTAGTCATGGTGACCAATTAAAATCGCCTTAGAACTATCAATATATTTATCTATATAATCAGGATCTATGACATATGCATCATAACCAGCATCCTGCAAAGAAGCCTCGATCTTCCTCAATCCATATGGGGCTTCAACTGGCCGTCCATACTCATCAACCTTAGGCCTAGGCATTGAAATCCAATTCCATACACTCTCCGGAATTCCTATTGGAGGGGATGTGGTCATAAAGCCTATGAATTCATATCCATGATGATTAGTCATCATAGACCTATCTGTAGTTATTATAAAGTCTATCTTCATCCCCTCACCACCCATATTTTTATAGTTCTAGAATGATTTGTTAGAACGTAGTCTCTCAACATCTCTATAACATCTCTTTTAGAAAACCTTGGATTGTCAATTATAATATCAATCGCCCTATACTTAACCGGGAAAGACTTTAATTTACCGACATCATCAGGGCCTTTAACATGGAATACAAGCTTACTATCGTACTCCATAAGTGAAGACCCTATCTTTAGAAACACATGTGTTAGATTAATTTTTCTATATTTATTCGCAGACTATCTTAGTTGCGTCAAACTAGATATTATATTAATATATATTCCCGATTATAGTAGCCCTAACTTTTCTTTTCCTTCTTAAATTCTCTATAAATTTGAAGCGAACAGTCTTCTTCATTTTCTAAAGGAAACTTGTGAAGAAAACACCAGTGTTGTATAGAAAAGCGTATTTTTCACTCATAGCGCGCTAGAATCTCTTGGAGCTCTCCTGTTCTTAGAAGATTGGTTCTTATATGCCAAGGTTTAGTTCGTTTATGTTCTATCTTGAAGCCGTTTTTCAGTAGGATCTTATTCATGTCTTTTTCAGTAAGAAAGAAAGTGACGGTTCTTGAATGAATGTGGTTGCACGTGCTTTATTTTTGGTAATTATGGGTATTTTGGGAGTTTGTGTGGGCTTCTCCCTCAGCCACCTCACCTCTATCAGTGGCTTACTGGGCGATGCATCGACGGACGTCAAAGGGTGCGGGTTACCGGGGAGCGCCGTCATCGGCTAAGCCTGACGGCATCTGAGGTGAGTAGATAAAACGTCATATATAACTTCACTTTTCTCAAGGGATAGAAGCTCAGGTTTATATTTATTTCGTGCCTTCTAAGCCTCCTAATTTCACCTCTAACTGCATTCTTGATCTCGCACATTACTTTCGTTCTCAAGACCTTTTAAACCGGAAGCAGGCTGGCCAAGAATTTAAACCAAACTTTACTTTCATGTACTCCAGTGTATCTATGTGTTCCATGGGGACAAGCCTCTAGAGCGGTTTCCAGCGTTAACTTAATGCTTATATAATACTATTAGTATCATACCATTGGTATCATACTATGGGTATTATAGTGAAAAGGCCCTACCTTGACAGGTTTTTGAAGATCGGTGGGAGGAGACTGCTTTTTGGTCGCAGAAAAACAGGGAAAACTTTTTACGCTAGGCTTTCACTACCCGACTACCACTATTTCATCGTGAGGAAGGGGGCCTGTTCCTGGACCCTACTACAGGTGAAGATTTTAGCTTAAGCGCTTTTCTAAGGCTTTGCGGCGACAGCGTAATAGTCGACGAGTTCCATAGGGCCGATCCCAGGTTCTTCGACGTACTGCAGTCCGGAGCCTGCGGCGAGAACATAGTGTTGATCACCTCCACGCTTCATTTCTACAGGCGTTTCGTGGAGGGACCGGAGGCGCCCCTAAAAGGCCTGTTTTCGATAAGACGAGTAGGGCTCCTATCCCCGCTTGAACTCCTATCCATGGAGTGGGGTTTTAAGGGGAAAAAATTGCTGGAGAGGCTTGTATTCTACCAAGAGCCCTCGCTTGTTGGGAGGAGCCTGGAGGACTGCATGATTTCTGGGTCGATGTTCGCCAGGTCTCTCGTAGGAGAAGTGCTAGACGAGGAGGACATCTCCTACAGCAGGCGTTTCGACGCAATACTCGAGGCAGTAGCGGACGGCGCCAACAAGCTCTCTGAAATAGCTTCATACCTGTACAGTAGAGGGCTCATAGACAAGGCGGCGACGTCACATATAACTAAGTACATTGATGCGATGATTAAGGCAGGGCTCCTGGAGAAAATAGAGGTTTGGGGGAGGCGGCGGGGCGGCTTCTACAGGCATGTATCACCCATAACAGAGATAATCTACTACTTGGATACGAAGTACGGGTTTAGGGATCTCCAGGCTCCTTGGGGCTTCGTGGAGAAGGTTTTGAAGGAGAGGTTGCCCCTGCTTGTCGAACGCTTTGTCGAGCGCTTTATGGCCGAGTACTTCGGCTTAAAGCCTGTGAAAATACTGGAACCGGAAGTGGATGTGGCTTTAGTGCTCTTCAATAAAGTGAAGGTAGTGGCCGAAGTGAAGTGGACCACCCACCTCTCAACATCAGACCTCAAGAAAATAGAGGAGAAGTTAGGCAAATTTCCAGGCGCTGAAAAGATACTTGTCGTCCCCGAAAAAGAGCTTATCGGAACCACAAGCCTAGAAGTATGGGATGTAGAAGACCTTAAGGCCAAGGCTAAAGACTGGTTTACCATACAGAGTGCTTCAACTTAACCAACCCTTTGTACGTTCCAGTAAACTTTTCGACCATCCTTAAACCGTAACCTTTAACTTCCTTTTAAACCCTAGATCTTGTTGCTCTTCTTCGCCTCGACGTATTTTTCACCTATCTTGTAGAGTTTCTCGTCATCTATTACCAGAGCTAGATTGTTTTCGACGGCTACGCTGATGCAAGATGCATCATAGTATGTTAGATTCCCTTTTATAGCTATTTTCTAATGTTTTAGCGGGTTTCCTTCTGCCAGCTTCTTTAACCTTCCAAAGACTTCCGTCAAGGAGTCCAATATTAAGCTGGCTTCCTCGACGGTTATTTTCCTGTAGACCTTAACCTGCTTCTATATAGAGTTTCCCAGCTCGTGGAGGGCTAAGTTCAGTGTGTCGGTAAAACAAGCTTTTAGGGGTGGTTTTAAAGTCGGGAGGCTTGTATCTAGCTAGGTTGATGAAGAGTCTAGATAAGTGACATCCTTGACTGGGATTACTTTGCCTTTCTTCATGTATTTTTTAAGCTCCTCTTTACCTATTATATGTAGCTCTATTGGAGCATAAAGGGGGAGTTCTAGATCTTCGGCCTTCTCTAGGATTTTAGTGCGCAGCTCTACAGCCTCGTTAAACGTTGGTGTATAGGGTAGTACTATTAATACGTCTATATCGCTTCTAGCTGTAATCCTGTTTTCGGCTACACCTCCAGTAATATAGATTTCTGCTTCTAGCATAACGTTTTTCACAGCTCTATACAGAATCCTGGCGTATTCTCTCCACTCCATTAATGCCCGTAAAGGTGTAACTTTATTTACCATCCTAACTACCTCCTCTAAACACGTCGTCTTCAATCTCTTTAACCAGCTTTATTATGGATCTAGCGGCACTTACCAAGGTCTCTGCCTGACCTCTACTGTACTCAAACACACCGTATATGGAGCGTGTGTGAGCCTCATCAAGCTCGGCTAAGATCCTTCTACTCCTCCGAACATAGTCATATATCCTCTCTGCCACCCTTTTCAATCCGTTCTCCTCGGCTACAAGAGCTAGTGCGCCAAGCAGTGTGCGTACGCTATGTCCCCTCCATTCTTCTCCAGATAACCGATATAAGAGACTCTTAATGTAGAGCTGAGTAGCATACTCAGCATTGAGTACGGCAAGATCGTATTCTCCTTCATGTAGAAGCCTCTCCGCCAACTTCATCATAGACGATGCTCGACGCTTCAAGAGATTAGGGTAGCCACCACTCAAGTACCGTACCCTACATCTAACTTACCGGTAATCAATAATATAAACACTATCTTTCCTAAACACGGCCCCACGAAGGAGTTACTACAAAAGAAGAAACTGAATTTATTTTAAAGGCTACAACACCCCTATTATTCTACATTAACTCTCTTCTAAAAAATCAGAGAATAACATTTAAAGAAGAAAAAGTGAAAAAGCTTTAAAGAAATGAGAAATTCATACTCAACAAATAACAAATGTTTTATTCTATTCACCTAAGACATCGAAATACGTGTAAGTCCTTTATAAATGTAGGGAGGTTATGTCATCGGTGTTAGGAATCCATCTATTAGTGAAAGGTTTATAGGGTTCCTAACACCTGGATTTTCAGTGGGAACTAGATACCTAGGGCGTCCAGTTTAAGGGAGATATTTGGGAAGGAGTTTAGTGAAGGTCTTTTTAGGCTAGTTGCGGAGAAACTATTTTCTCTTTATGAAGAGTATTTGCGGCTTGGGGGAATCCTTGATGAACTTAGTGAACTTGGCGCGACTCAGGATCCTTAGTCTAAATTAAAGTGTTTTAAATTCAAACTAGGTTAGCGTCTGAGTTGCATTTTCCCTGTGGTTTCCATGGTTTCTTCTGCTTCAGCTATATTGGACCCTGTTTTTAACCTGTTTTTGATGGTTTCTTCAGCCTGTTTAGGAGCTGGTTGACTGTTATTGCTTTGACACCGGCTTTTTCTGCCTTTTTTCTTAGCTCGTTGTCTTCTGTGACTAGTGAAGTTTTCATCTTTTTAGCTGCTTGTAGATATGAGGCGTCATAGAAGGTTAGTTTCAGTTTTGTGGCGAGCTTCATGGTGTCTTTAAAGTCCTGGGGTGATTCTATTTTAGTTTGCTCGATGATTTCCAGTATTCTGGCTATTTGCTCGGCCTTGCTTGCTGCATCTTCTGAGCTTATGAGGTTTCTCAGCGTGCACTCCTTCCAGATCATGTTTCCTAGCTCGTAGGCGGCGAGGTCAAGTGTGATGTTTCCGTCGAGGACTTCAATGGACTGCTCCTTCAGTCTCTTAAGGATTATAGCAATTGCGCTTGAATCCAAAACATATGTCATCGCGCTTCCCGCATCTCCCTTAAGCATTTAACTATATCTTCGTCAGGTATTTTAGCGAAGAACTCTCCAAGCTGTGCCGCAACCGCCTTAAGTTCCTCGCGTTTCCTCCTCCTCACCTCCTCCTCGAGCGCCCTCCTCACAACCTCGCTTACGTTGATCCCATACTTAGCCAGCTCCCCTTTAAGTTCCCTTGAAACCCGTACGGTTATCGTAGTATTCTTCATAACACATCATCATTGTATAGACATAGATGTAACACTATATAAGCATTACACTTTTAACGCGAACCCATCATTTTTGCTGAAGACCACGGTGACCTTCCTTTCCATCCTCGAATCCCCACTACTATATCTATATCACCTTCTTCTCTCTGATCTCTCCTCACATACAACCCGAATAAACCTATCCGTTTAACTACAAATCTCTTAATCCTATCATTCTGTCAGTATCATACTATGGGTATTACGGTGAGAAGGCCTTGCTTCGACAGGTTCTCGAAGATTAGTGGGAGAAGATCGATATGGAACCTGTTTATGGTGTCGGGCTGTAGGGGATGGAGAGGGCTATCAAGATCATAAAGTAGAGTAGCAGGGTGAACGCTATTTCCCTGGTTGATGATGGGGTCTTGTGGCCGAACGCTAGTTTGAGTGGTAGTGTTATGGTGTTCGAGATGAGGTTAGGGAGGGGGATCATGAAGGGTGTTTTCTCCCTATACTTCAGGTACCTGTCGCCGTGCTTCTGGATCATGTCGAGTTCTTCCCGTAGGGCTACAGCTATCATGGTTGTAGAGAAGACTAGCCATATTAGTGGCGGCGGAGAAAAGTATCCTCCACGGGGATAGCGGGTCAAATATTTATCGAATACCAGTAGAGCGTAACTCCAGACTAGGAACGCTAAGTATTGAGGGTGTCTAGAATACTTGTAGATCCCACCGGTGACGAGATTTTCTCCGCTGAAGCGGTGGTATAGCCAGGTGGCCGACGCTACAAAGAATACTATACAGCTAGTGAAAACCATTGTAATAAAGTAAAAGTTGTCGAGAGGGTACCCTGCTACCAGCGTGGTTAAAAACCTAAGTACATCGTACGGCAGGTAAATTATATCACCTAACATTAGGATGGAGCCGAAACCAATCTTATCGAATACCGTTTCCCCCGGAGACACGTCGACCAGCGGTATCCACAAAATACGTAGAACACCTATACCAGCTAGGAAAAACATTGCGGAGGCAAAGTAGCTGAAAACTGGGAGATATAGCGTGAAGGAGCCTAGGAGGGACACCTTACTTCTTCCAAGAACAAAGCCTAAAACTATAAGTAGCAGCGCGATGGAGAACCCTATGTATCCTACGACACGTAGGCTTGAAATAATCCTCAGATACTCGTCGATGTAGGGCCATGGATCCCCAAAATAGTTTCTCAGGTAGTTGTTCAACATTGTGGGCAGGATAAGCGTAGAGTAGAAGAGTGTGAAAGTGAACAATAAGGCGAGAACCGTGGAAGCCAGAACCCTGAAGAATGCGTTTCCACCAGCCACTTGAACATCACACCCAGTAACATTAAAGAATACGACCCTTTTATTGCTATCACATGAACACCCGGGACAATTCTCGTGAAAACGTCTGGATTGAAGGCTTAACTGTAGGCAAGGTAATAAATATATTAGGTTAGGTTGCTAAATTAGATGTGATATATGGATGTTTGTGACGGGTGACGTGTATGCCCCTAGCGCATGGTGTAACAGCCAGGTTGCCTGCCGCCTTTAATAATGTGGTTAAAGCCTTAGAGCTTCTAGACTATGCTTCATCGGTCTACTTGGAGGTCTTCGAAACACAGCCAAGGATAGCTATAGCGGTGGGAGAAAAATACTTCTTTAGGGCGGGAAACTACCTTTCATCAACCACCCTCGTTATCGAAGATGGGGACCATACGATCGTTAAAATAGTGGCTAGCGGTGGACGGCGAGGCCTACTAGACCTCTTCGACCTAGGCTCTGCAAAAGATTATGCAAACGATATTCTATATGATTTATGTGGAAAAGTTGGGGTAAAGCCTGAAACCATAGTCGAGGTCGATTACCTCGATAAAAGCAGGTCGAACAAAATGAAAATACAGTAGCATAAACACTTCACTAGATTCATGATTAAGCTACCGTACCGGGGAGCTTATTACTTGAAAGGAGTATAAAAAGTAGGGGGTTAAGTTTGCGCGGTGAAGCTATGCGTTGGTGGTCTGAAGCTGAGTGGGATCTAGAGACAGCCAGTATCCTGCATGAGAAAAAGAGGTTTAATGCAGCCGTTTTCTACGCCCATCAAGCTGCAGAGAAGGCTTGCAAAGCCCTTTTGTTCAGCGTAAATGAGGCCCCTTGGGGCCACAGTATAAGAATTTTATTGGAGCGCTATGGGGAGGCAGAAAACATAAATGTACCAGATGAGATCTTTGAGTACGCTAGGGAGCTGGATAGACACTATATTCCCTCCCGGTACCCTAATGCTCATCCTGCGGGAACCCCCCACGAAGCCTATGATGAAAAAACCTCTCGTAGGGCTCTTGAAGCGGCTAAAGCTATACTAGAGTTCGTTAGGAGAGTCTTATGGAAGAATTAAGGCGGGCGGTTGACAGGCTGAGGAGCAAGTATAACGTCCATGCTGTTATATTGTTCGGCTCGAGGGCTCGAGGAGACTGGACACCTTGGAGCGACTACGACCTACTTATACTAGCAGACTTCAAGGAAAAATATTTGGATAGAATAGGGGTAATACTTGGTCTCTTAAGCGACATCAAGCTTCCCATAGAACCCCACCCATACACCCTAAAGGAAGCCATTCAAATGCTTAAAAAGGGAAACCCGATGATCGTAGATGCAATCGAGGAGGGGAAAATCCTATTCCACACAAAAAGGCTCACCAAAATAGTTAAAATCTACAATACCCTCAAAAGAAAAGGTCTCACAAAGACGAAAACCTCGATAAAACTACCCTAGCATCATAAAGCATACAGAAAGCTATAATTTGATGTTCCCGCCATTCTTCAAGGCCATCCAAAAGGTTAACAACATTCTCGTGATGTATGGAGTCCTCGAAGATATCGTATATTAGTACATTAGTGTCGATTACAAAAGCAACACCAGAAAGCCCCTGCTTTAGCGGGGAATGAATGGTGTACCGTGAGTAAAGGGTGGAGCCATAAACCCGGGTCCCTCATGGAGGGATAGGGATAACGGGCCAGCGGCACAGCCCTTACTTCGATGAACCCACGAGAAGCAAGAATCCCCCCACTTAAGCGAGGAGAGTGCCAAAGCTTTCATTTAAAACTCTCCTTTAGCCATCTTTCCCTTTTTCTCAATATCGTCGGGTGTAAGTTTTCTCCCAGACTTAAAGTCCTTCTCTTAGAAGCAACCTTCACAATTACTGTTCTACCTTATTCATCCAAGGTGGCCCCAAGTAATCTCCCTCATTTATCCTGTCAAATAGATCTCTCCAAAATCTCTTAGGCTACATTAAACAGCAAGCTGGTGAGGATCCAGTTACTGGATCCTCACCAGCAATAAGTTTTTCGCCGAGAAAATAGTCGAGAAAACATGTTCGCTCAAAACTTGATCATTGAGAAAAGTATGAAGCTGGGAACTGGCTATCATGTAATACTCTTTCAAAGACATATTGGCTAGTTCTGCCATATAAATCCGTAACCTATGGAAAACATTGCTAAGGATGTTCGAATATTACGCTATATACACATTTTTACAATGTGTTTTAATTCCAATTCTTCGAGAAACTCCCCTTGAATAGGTGTTCCTACGGCAAAACCGGCTACAGTAGCACTACTTTTACTCATACACTAACTATACTTCTTCTCACTTCAAATTCTTCTACAACAAAGAGGTTTCTAGTAAACTGGAGGCCGGTAGATAAACTTTTAAAATATATTCTCGCTAGAATATACTGGTGGGTATATTCTGTTTATAATAGATAGGTTTGAGGCCGAGCTTATTAAAGGTGGAAAATACTGGTTGCTAGTTTACGGTAGGAGAAAGACTGGTAAAACTTTTCTTCTTAAAAGGTACCTGGACTGGGACATTTATGTCACTGTGGGGAGGGGCGGCTTCTGTATAGTGGAATATAAAGGAGGTCGTATGGAAACGTTTTCTCTATCCAAGGGGTTTAAGGATGCTCTAAACCGTGTAGTGGAGGGCATGGTGGTGGTTGTAGATGAATTCCAGCGTGCGCCAGAGTGGCTCTGGGATTACATAGCAGTGTTGAGGCATAAGGCGTCTGGCAGGCTGGTTTTATGCGGCTCAAGCCTTTCTGTAGCAAGGAGGGTTTTCGATAGAAGGAGCCCTCTTCTCGGTCTTTTCGCTCCAGTAAAGATCGATGTCATAACTCCAGCCGACGCCATATACTCGTTGTCTAGAAAGCTTAGACCCAGAGAGGCGGTGTTATGGGCTCTCCTGGCTAGAGATCCATGGATACTTGGGCTCATAGAACCTTCAGGTGACCCCATCCAAGCTCTAGCCAGAAGCCACAGGATGCTGTCAGCCTCGACGGTTGGCCTCATAGGGGAGGTTTTTGAGGAGGAGGAGAGGAAGCTTACGAGACTATACGACGCGGTTCTCAGGTTGCTTGCAGATGGTTACTGGTCCTCCAGGGACATGGCGCAAAAATTGTTTGAGGCAGGGTTGCTTGAAAGACCTGAGGCAGGCGTAGCCACAGGTCTCCTTAACCAGATGGTTGAACTCGGTCTTGTAGAAAAGATCCCGTTATGGCGTACACGGGGTGCTAGAGTCTATTATAGGCACCGCTCAAACCTAGTTTCTCTGCTACTTTACATGGATGAGAAGTATGGGGAAGCAGGTATAGAACCTAGACTCGAACCCCTGTCAGCCAAACTAGGCCTAGAACTACAGTTTTTCATCGGGGAACTATTAGCCAGCTACAGGAGGCTACAGAGAGCCTACACAGTGGCCAAGCCGGTTGGAGATATAGACGTCATCTTGCTTGATAAAGACAAGCCGATAATAGGATACGAGGTTAAGATAGGTGAAATAGGTCGTAGTGAAGCAAGGAAAACCCTAGAGAGAATGAGGAGGTATGGGATACCTAGAACCGGCCTAGTAAGTCTCACAGAAAAGCCTCCAGAGGTGGCAGATGAAAGCCTCGGACCCCAGGAAATAGTAGAAATCGCCGAAAAAACATTCCACATCCTCCGCCAAAACATCCCCCTAACCCGAACAACAAAATAACTAAAAACTAGCTAAAGTGATGAGACGATGCCAAGGACTTATGTAGGATATAGAGTCGTAGAACAGTTTCCCACTATACAAATGCAGGGGCTTTTAGATGTGATCTTGTGATTTCAAGAATATCTTCGACGTCCCAGACTTCGATATCTTCTGGTGTGTAGGGTAATGAAGTTTTCTCTGGGACAATTAGTATTCTTTTGGCCCCCTTGAAGCCCGAAAGGATTGCTTCAATTTTCCTGAGCTCTTTTCTTTCTATATCTTTCCTCCACTTTACTTCTCCAACCAGCTTTATTCTCTGGAGGTCTAGTAGAACTATGTCTACGTCGTAGCCGCTTTCGATGATTTTCGCGGGGGTCATTCCGTAGATCTTGGACAACAGGTTTCTTAGGTACTGTTCTACGTGGCGTGGGAGAAGCTCTTGAAAGACTTTTTCAATAGACCTTAAAGGTATCTCCAGCTCGGAGAAACCATACTTTGAGTCTAAATAGAAGTATAGGTCTGTTACAGGGGATTTATGGAGGTATTGGTCGAACCTCCTGTTTGGTATCTTCAATTTCTCCAGTAATCCTATGTTAACCAGGGTTCTCAAATGTCCCTGTATTATACTGGGGTCGTCTCTCGGAATTATTCTTCTAGAATATAGATGGGATGACAGCTCCCCCGACCTCCTCTTACCACTTGAAACCGCGTTAAGTATGGCTATGTAGCTCTTCTTCAGGCTTCTTTCCTCCTCTCTAAAGACTTCCCCCACAAGCCTCTCTACGGTATCTTTCTCCTCGTATATTATTCTCGGTATCTCGGTCCTTACCTCCCCCTGTATCATGGGGATTAGCCAAGGCTCCCTCAGGTAGACTGCTGCCTCGATCAACTTTCTCCCCGAAAACATGTCCGAGAGTCCAACCAGGATATCCCTTTCATCTATTAACTCCATTTTAAATCTCTGGAATATTCCAAGTATTGGAGAGTCCTCTGAAAAAATCCTTTGGGCAAGCCATAGGGTGGAGGTTATCAACACTAGGTTCAGCTTCTCACCGTATGCATGTAAGAGGTCTAGGAAGTCTTCTGGAAGCCTATGAAACTCATCTATAACAATTTTTTCTCTAGGATCCCTTAGCAGAATATCTTTCAGGTATTCGTAGCTCACCTCCCTTCCATCCCCTAGGTCTATTATCCCTCCATCCCTCTTCACGAAAAAGTATCTATCCCATTTAGTGAAGTTTTTTACAAAGAAACTCTTACCAACCTTCCTGCGTCCATAAACAAGAACCCTCCTACCAGTCTTCCTCCACCTGTCAATATCAATGTTTCTAATAAGTATTTTTTCCATAAGTATTACAGAAAAAATACTATTTAAAAATCTAACCCTACCGTAGCAAACTAAAATTATTGTAAAAGTTTTTAATGTATTAACGGTGAGGTTGCTGGTTGTAGTAATATAAGTAGGTTGTATCTTAAATTTATGGGTAGGTAAGTGGTCTCTGAGAGAATTAGGATATTAATAGATGATATGAAGGAGTCTCTGGAAATAGCCAAGAACATGGTTAATATGGGTTATAATACTTTTATACGAGATGTAAGGAACAGGTATACTCTACGTTTAGCGCTCGTAGAAATAGTGGAGGCGGCTGCTAGTTTAGGTCTTTACTTGCTAAGAGAAATACTAGGTGTTAAAAGGATTGAAGGATATTCTCATATTTTTAGGAAACTAGTGGAGCATGGCATTATATCTCCAGAGGTAGGTGAAGAAATGGGGAAGCTCACAAAACTAAGAAACTTGATAATACATAAGTACTGGGAGGTCGATGACACGAGAATCTATAGAGAAGCTAGGGACGGTGGTTTAAGTATGGTTGAGAGGTTTATTAAGGAGGTTGAAAAATATGTCTCTTGAACTTGAAACCTACGAGAAATTTAGGTTCTATGAGCTGGAGCCAAGGGAAAAAGAGAGGATCTTTAATGAACTAAAGATGATGCTAAGCGGATACGGGGAGGTTTTACTGGCAGTGATTTACGGGTCTTTCCTTAAAAACTATCCCTTAAGGGATATAGATGTAGCACTCTACATTTGTGGAGAAGATGATCCCTTAGATTATAAATTTAGGCTAGACAAAGTGCTTTCAGAAAGGCTTGGTTATCCTGTAGATGTAAGAATATTGAATAATGCGCCCTCATGGTTTATACTAGAGGTTCTTGAGAATGGTAAAGTCCTAGTAGATAAAGTTCCAGGAATGGTGGAAAAACTCTATAAAAAGGCTTTGGATGAAAAGATTTCGATGGAAAGAAGGATTTTATAACTGACCCCCTTACCTGCTTTAAAAGCTGGTTTCTGAAGGCGGCCGGTTGAAGACTCTATCGTTTTGGCCACGGTATACTTATATTCATCCATGTTATTGATTTAACGACTAAAGTCTAGTGTTTGGGTGGGGGTTCGAGGAAGACCTCGAACCCCCAAGTTATTGTAACCTTTACAAAAATGACACCAGAAAGCCCCCTGCTTTAGCGGGGAGAGTGTCAAGTCTGTTAACATTCCTTTCCCTAACCTCTAGTTCAGTTTAATAAATACTGGTTGGGGGGTGACAGCTATGGGGGTTGGGGAGATTAAACCGTGGAAGGCTGGTGATGGCCCGGTCTCAGTATACTTGAATAGGAAGATATCTTGGAGGATTACACGGACCATACTCAAATACAGGATACCGTTAACCCCGAACAAAATGAGCGTAATTAGTTTCTTGACGGGGGTTCTCGCCGCCCCATTCTATGTCCTACACATGCCCATAATTGGAGGGATCCTCGCCCAGTTATCGTCGATATTGGATGGGGTTGACGGGGAGCTTGCAAGAGCCCTGAATATGTGCACTAGGAGCGGTGCTTTCTTCGATACGGTGCTCGACAGGTTCGTGGACTTCCTGATAGTAGTCGGCTTAACCTACTTTACTGCACAAATATATCCCAACCCTACCTTAGTCTACGTCCTAGGGTTTCTAGTTGTGACCGGAACCTACCTGTGTTCATACGTGCACATAGCCTTCAGAGCCTACTGCAGTAAAGAGATCCCACGCTTCACCAAAATACCCCACATAGCATCCAGAGACATCCGCCTCTTCGTAGTGTTCCTCGGTAGCATCCTAGGCCTATACCTAGAAACCCTCATTGTGCTCGCAGCCATAACCTACACGCATACACTACTCAGGTTCGTAGACCTCTTCTACCGCTTCAGGAGAGTGGAGTTGCAGGGCGGAGAAGAGTTAACATAAAACCGCTATAGGGGTGGCCTCGATGGCTATTAGAGAGGCTGTTATCTTAGCGGCTGGCTACGGGTCGCGGATAAGAGGGGCGGCAGGAGACACGCCAAAACCGTTAATAACGGTGCATGGTATCCCCCTCATAGCCTACAGCCTAGCATCCCTCCTAAACGCTGGCGTCAAACACTTCTATATTGTTGTCAACCCTAGGAGCCGTACTCCAATAACACGGTTCATGGATACTGTTGGAATAGACGCCGAGGTAATAGTGAATGAAGCGCCGGAGCGTGGAAACGGGTACAGCTTGATCCTGGGGATGGAGCATGTTAAAGACATGTTCTTCCTTTCCATGTCCGACCACATATACGACCCAAAGATACCGGGTCTCCTTTACAGCACTAGGGAATTCGACGTAATTATAGGGGTCGACTCGAATCCCAGATACATAAGCGTAGATGAGGCTACTAAGGTTCTGGTGGACAGGGGCGTTGCGCTGGACATAGGAAAGAAGATCCCCCGATACACCCATATCGACATCGGTCTCTTCATAATGAAGAGAAGCCTCTATGAATTCTATAGGGACTATGCGGAACGTAACCAAGTCGTGGAGCTATCTAGTCTCATAAAACACTCCATTAGTAGTGGGAAACGTGTGGCTGTCGCCGATATAGGTGGCTTACCGTGGATCGACGTGGACACCGTAAACGATCTCCGTCGAGCAGAAAACGAGGCACACGACCTACTAGGAAGAGCAGTAGAGACCGTTCGTAGACACCTTACTCTTCAAAGCCTTTCCACGTGTTAAGGTGCCTGGTACCCTGTAAAAGAATTTTAATCATGGAGAGAGCTTCCATGCCGTCTCTGACATTTATTGGGTCAGAAAAATTAATATCCCCCGATCTGTTAGAATATAATCAAAGCTGTTCAATCTAACTACATTTCTCCAGATACCCCCTCTAAATCTCCCTCCTATTTAAAACATCTGTCTAGAAGGTGAGAATATGGTTAGGGTGCTGATACTAGGTCTGGGTATGGTGGGGGTGACGTTTAGCGTAGGCTTAGAGAGGATAAAGAAGGGGGAGGTAAAGCCCTACGGTGTACCATTAGCAGACGTGGATCTAGGTATAAAGATAAGGGACGTAGAGGTTGTGGGAGCCATTGACGTTGACGAAAGAAAGGTGAACCACACAATATACGATGTCGCCAAGAGCTTTTACAATATGGATAGTGTGCCGGAAACCCTGAGGGGAGTAAAAGTCTACCCAGGGCTCGGCGGGGAGTTTGTAAAGGACCTCTTTCCAGTATACGAGCCCAAGGGAGGCCACAAGAATATACTGGACGCAGTCTACAATACGTTTAGGGAGCTTCGACCAGATGTGGTGGTCGATGTAACCACAACCCAGGAGGGAAGGATCTACGATACCTGGGAAGAATATGAAAGGGATGTGCTTGAAGGTAAAGTTGCCCCGTCACAGGCATACGCTTATCTTGCACTCAAGTACGCCAAGGAAGTGAAGCCAGTAGCATACGTAAACCTGATACCGACGCCGGTTGCAAACAACCCGGTGATAGTGTCTATGGCCGAGAAGGTGGGTGCAATAATATTGGGTGATGACGGTGCCACTGGTGCCACACCATTAACCGCCGATATACTGGAGCATCTACGGGAAAGAAATAGGAAAGTCTACTCGATAGCACAGTTAAATATAGGGGGGAACGCCGATTTCCTGGCCTTGCTCGACGAGAAGAGGAATAGGGCGAAGGAGGAAACCAAGAGTAGCATCGTGAAGGATATACTTGGCTACGATGCACCCCACTTTATAAGGCCGACAGGATTCCTGGAGCCTCTAGGCGACAAGAAGTTCGTTGCAATGCACATATCGTATGAATCATTTAACGGGGCAGTGGATGAATTGATAGTTAATATGAGGATAAACGACAGCCCAGCCCTAGCAGGACTAATAGTGGACCTAGCCAGACTATCAAAGATGGCCCTAGACGCCGGTTTCAAGGGAACAGTATACGAGATAAACGCTTTCTTCATGAAGCGTCCAGCACCACTCGGCTCAAAGAACACTGCAAGAATACTTGCATACCAGCAACTAGTAGACTTCGCCAAGAAAATCAGTGAGAAGAAAACACCATAGAACACTGCCTCCTGAAATAGATTTCCGGTGAAAATACCTCAAATATATCTTCTCCCTCACCTTTAAAGATAATAACCCTCCTTTGGAAGGTCGCTAAATATAATCTAGGTGGTTTTTATCATTCGTTCTAAATTTTATCATAAGACTTTTGATGTATAGAATAGCATTAATGATGGTGTCAATGGCTATACGCTCTATGAAGAATATATTGATGCCAGAAAGCTTCCTGCTTTAATGTAGGGATAACATTGAGACAAAATAAGGTAGGAGAAGCTATGAATATTGGTCTTATTAAGAAATAGGCTTATATAATTAACACGAGTATGATTATTTAGAGTATGATTAACAAGAACATTTTTATAAATAGGGAAGATGAAGTTAAGGCTTTGAGGGAGATCTTTGGTAGCGGGAAAGCTGAACTGGTGCTTATCTACGGTAGGAGGAGGATCGGGAAAACCACCCTAGTTCTCTACGCTTCTAAGGGATTCGATAAGATTTATCTTTATGTGGATTATGCGAACCCTTCCATACTCCTTAAAAGGTTTTCGAGAACGCTTTTAAAAAGCCTCGATCTTCCAGAGGGAATCATAGTGGAGGATTTTGAAACCCTTTTTAAACTGTTTCCAAAAGCTGGAATAGTAGTTTTAGATGAGTTTCAGAGGCTACAGGAGGTCGACCCGAGCATAGTTACTACCCTCCAAAAGGTTTGGGACCTGGAGTTGAGTAGAAGTAGGGTGAAGCTGGTCATTGTGGGTTCAAGTGTAGGTCTCATGGAGAGGATAGGGCTTTCACCCTCCGCACCCCTTTTCGGCAGGGTTACCAGGGTGATAGAACTTAAAGAGCTTTACTACAGGGACATTAGAGCCTTTTATCCAGGTTCCAGCGAGGAGGAGAGAGTCGGTTACTATGCTGTCCTTGGTGGTGTACCAGCCTACCACCAAATCTTCGATGAGAAGCTAGGTTTCATTGAGAACATCAAGAGGAATATTCTGGATAAAACTTCACCTCTCTATAGCGAGGTTGAGAGACTGCTTAGGGAGGAGACAAGAGATCCTGCAACCTACATGTCCATTTTAGCGGCGATATCACATGGCAAAAACACATTTAGTGAAATAGCGGACTATGCTAGCATAGAGAAAAGTAGCTTATCAAAATACCTTCAGGTCTTGAGGAATAATCTCAGGCTCATTAAAGTTATTCAAGCACTGGAGACTACTGGTAAACGCTTTCGAAGATATATTATAACCTCAAATTTTTTCAGGTTTTGGTTCAGATACATATATCCCTATGGTAGCCTGCTTGAGGAAGGTGAAGTCGACAAAGTGCTGGAAATCGCAAACGGTTTTAAGCCCCATATCTCAGAAGCCTTCGAGTATATCTGCAGGGAACACATGTATCTCTTAAACAAGGAGAAGATGGTAGGGTTCACAAAAATAGGCAAATGGTGGTTAAAGGACATCGAAATAGACTGGATAGCCATAGATGAAAAATCTTCTACAGCGTACTTTGTGGAATGTAAGTGGACCAACAAACCCATAGGAAGAGAGGTCTTAAACAGGTTGATTAAAAAATCAGAGTACTTCCCCTGGAGGAAAAACAGGAGAAAAGACAAATACATACTCTACTCTAAGAGCGGGTTCACGTGGAGTGAAGAAGACGGGGATGTAATACAGATATCGCTTAAGGACATGGAAAAACTATTCGATAAATACATGCCGTTAATACGGGAGTATCCATAAAATCCATCGACTTACACCTTCAATGCATCATTCCCTTTTAAAAATGCTTTTTGAGCATCCTTGTCTTCTGTTACTAGAGCATCAGCCTTGTCTATGGCTGAGGAGAGTATCAGGCAATCAATAAGGTCATCTAACATTTTTCTTAGTTTAAATACAGTTGATGGCACTGAAGTATCGTACATTGGGATTTTATTCTGTCGCCGTGGAGGAGAGCCATTGTATCTCTAGAGACTCTTTAGGTTCGATGGCCTGAGGGCAACGTATTTTGCACTTTTAGCCGAAAGCTTGAAGAGAGTATTTTCACTCATTAAAATTTCATTTCTTAATCAACCCGATAACCGCGTTCCATGGACGTTCTTTGATGGAGCTATCTTTAGCTGAAATATTGTAATATTGTCACGCTATTTTATTATTCTACGCTTTAATGTATTCCTTAATATCGGGTCTGCAACTACATAAAATGACTCTCGTTTTTCTATGAAACCTGCATCTCTAAGACTCTTCAAAATGTTATTAAACGTTGGTTTAGGTATCCTACCCAACTTCGCCTGCATATAGTTGTATACGTTGCTCCAGGATGCTTTTTCGAGCAGAGATATTGCCCTTAACGCTTCAATATATCTTTTTCTAGCTGTGGGTCTTAGCGATAAAAAGTGTTCCAGCTCCTCTAAAACTATTTTAGAGGCTTCATCTAAAACCTTATCCACGGTCTTCTTGGTGAAAGTCTTCATGATACTCGTTCTGAAGCCAACATAGGTTAACCATCCAATAACTCCATCGACGTGATCCACGACATAGTTTATGAACTTTGCTGGCGGGGTGAGACCTTCCTCCTTAAAACCTTTCTCCAAAAACTCTTTTGATAACTCTTTGTTTAGTCTTTTAAGCCTAACTTCTACGTATGCTCTACCATAGAGAGGCGCTCCTGGCTTATCGATCTGGAGTGTTCTGTAAAGTAGGCCAACCTGCGAACCCGAAACTACAACCCCAACATTAGGTAGGTTATCGTATATGTAGGCTAGAAGCTGGCTAGCACTATAGCGGGCAAGTCTCCGAAGTTCTTGTGCTTCGTCGATCACCAGAATTAACCTTTCATTCAACCCATCTAGGCTTTCGATTAAATCCACCAGGCTGGTGACATTGAATCTTCTCAGGTTAATAGATACTCCTAAAGCTCCCACAGTAACTCCATTTATATTCTCTAGAAGCTTAAGCAACGTCGATCTAACCGGCTTATATCTTTTAATGAAGTCATTGAATGCGGTTGCCAGTAGATGTGCGAAATCCCCTATTCCTATCATTCCTAAGGGCAGGATCTTGCAATCAATATACAGGTACTTTAAGTTTAATGCGTTAAGGCCAGTGAATATAAGCGATGTCTTACCGTATCTTCTTAAACCTAACACCAGTGTTAAGGGAGAAGACTTAACATATCTCATGAACTCTTCAAGCTCCATCTCCATATCGAAGAATTCGCTGAGATTTTTCTTGGGCCTTGGATTAAACAGCCCCATTGGGATACCCCCCTATCTAGGATACCCCCCTACCCTAATAAACGCTCCCTATCATCCAACAATTTGCTAGGCCGGTCTTGAGCTCAAAATAATGAATGTGATGTTAAAATAATATGCTTCTCCTAGCATGATGTTCTTCGTGACATGTTATGATATAAATATTTTTCTATGGTTTATGTGAAAAATTCAATCTAATGTTTTAATGATGCTAAAGTTGTTATGGTTGTATTTTTTCGTATAGGATTATGTACATTGCGTGGGACCATAGTAGTGGCTTGGCTACTGGCCCCCATTTCTCAACCCAGTATTCATAGTATTGGGGAGCTAGAAGGTGATGAGATACTTGTTCGGGTAAATTACCTTGGTTGTCGGCTGTGGATTCTATCCATTTAAGTAGTTTTATAGCGTCTTCACCTCTATTGTTTTCCGCGTAGTGCCATGCAAGCCAAGCTGTCAGGATTATCCATTCTCCTCCCCCGTAATATGTGTCTTCCGGATACCTGTGGACCCCGCCTTCAGGCTCCAGTAGCTTCTCCTCTATCGAGGCAACAGTATGGCGAAATAAGGGGTCATCAGCTTTAAAAACCTTAAATGGATACACCAGCCAAAGTAGACTGGAGTCTAGTCCAGCGGCTGTATCGGCTTGTGGATCATAGTATTTTGCAAAACGTTCTCCAACCACACATTTGCTGGCCATAAAGCTGGTTATTTTATCCACGGTATTCGCTACTTCACCATCCTTCAGGTATTTATTCACACTATTTAATCCTCCAGCTATGCATGCAAGTGTACTGGTATGTATTTTATCTGGGTTTTCTTCCCAGCAATCATAGCAGCTTTCACTCCAAAATCTAGTTAGATATTCGACTACTAGCTTTATCTGGTTGCGATAAGTGTCAAGTAAATGTTCTTCGCCAGCTAACTTTACATGCTCTGCTAATCCCCAAAGCCAAGCACCATAGCCATCGAACTGTTTGTTAGGCCACTGGCCGCTTGACTCAAACCCCTCTAAAGTATACCTAGTATGAAGGTACTCGCTCTGCCCCCTACACTCCCCTCTCTCCAACTTCTCTACAAGTCTCTTAACCTTCCAAGAGTATCTCTCAACAACCTTTGCAACCCACTCGTGAAAGCGACGCGACGACCCATAGTAACCTGCTAAATCCATTGCATAAGCTATGAAAACACCATCCCTTATCCAACAGTACTGGTATTGTCTGAAGTTGGGGCTTGCAACGTAACTACCATACTTACTCTGGTACTTAAGAATAATATTAATACTTGTGTCATAGAGCTTCATGGCATTATTAAGTTACTAAACTATATTATTAAGTTATTGCTTATATTCAGCCCTTCAATTATCTTTCCACAGAAAGAATAGTTATAAGCTGTGCTTCAACATCCTCCAGTGAGGCGTAAGGGCCACCTATGCTCACCATCGTCCCATCAGCCATCACCATGACAATACACTTCTGATATTCATTTTCGATGATCTCTTTGACAGTACCTATACCTTCAAACGGCTTCCCGTTCTTCACATATATCCCTTTAACCTTTATTGTAGCTTTACCATGTTTTTTAATAATTTTCTTTAGTTCGATAAGTGCGAGTCTTTGAGAGGTAAAAGTAGCCGGTAGTGAAAGATCACTCTCAACTAAAGGTATAGCTTTTATCCAGATCTGGTAGAAATCCTCTGTTAGGAAAAGAGGCATTATAGGTTCATCAAACACTATACCATAGAGTTTTTCAGGGGGTAATCTCTTTGGAAATCCGTGGGATAGAACAGCTCTAGAGCTATCTGCTACACCTAAAATAGCAAATGGATAGGTTTCGAATACTGAAACTCTCTTTACAGCCTTGAATTTAGTTGTAAGCTCCTTTGCCTCATCACCGGGATATATAACTAAATATGTTTGTACGCCTCTCTTTCTTGCAGAAACTAGTGGCTTTCTAATACTCCCCACATAGTCCCTATGAATAACTATAAGAACATCGTATTTAGAATCATTTATCAATTCAATAAGGTTTCTTAATATGTTCTGCATGCCTAAAGTTATCCAGATGGAGGGTCTGCTATAAGCAGGGCTTTGACGTGCTTCTTTCAAGATCTTCTTAACCTTTTTGGCCTTGGATTTTATTTCGGCAATACGCCTAGAGGTAACGTAGCCTATGTCTACAGCCTTGTAACGTTTCGGTCTACCTTCCTGAACCTCGATAAATCCTTTTACTTCAAGAGAAGACATTATATTATAAAGTTGTGGAAAGTGCATGTTCATGGCCTTAGCTAGTTCTGTAGCACTCATTTCTCCATTAATCAGTAAGGTTACGTAAGCCTTAGCTTCTAAACCTGTAAGACCCAGTTCTCTTAAGAATCTAAGTACCTCTTCGCTGTCATACATCGCTAGTCCAACCTAGTTCGTATTATCACTACTATATCTACCCTATATTTATACCTTTAGTGTAATCCTTTAATTTAATAATAATTTTTATTATCAAATAAATTATCATAGTAAGATTGGAAATATGGTCATACCTCCAAGAATATCTATTCTTACACGGTAACTATATCCCTTAAAACAAAAAGAATGGAATAAAATTATTATTGTCAATTATGTAACTGCTTAATAAATGTTATTATTAAGCGATGAAAAATCTTAAATACTTGATAACAGGAATTTCTGTTGGAGGAGGTGAATAAAATTGTTTAGAATACGTCTGGCCATTTCTGTATTAGTCATTGTCTTAGCGGCCATTGTTGCGGGAAATATACTGGCTCAACCTGCATGGTTAAGCGGTTTCAAATATAGAGCAATAGTGACCCTTAAAGAAAATATAGGGATTGAGAGGGAGAGTGAACCCGTAACCGTAACCCTAAGCGTTTCACCGGGTGAGATTAAAGATCCCTTAACTGAAGTGAGAGTTGTAAATCCTGAAGGTAAAGAGATTCCATTTCAAATACATGGTATTAAGAAACTTGATGGAAAAATAGTTAGCTTCGACGTAACATTCTTAGCGAATGTTCCAGCAAATTCTAAAGTAGTATATGTTATCTATTTTGTGAACCCTACAGCTACAAAGCCTCAGTATTCAACTGATCTTAATGCTGACTTTAAATTCAAGACTGTAGATGGTTTCACAATGGCTTCGGGCATTCTATCAAACAAGTATATATCGCTTAAACTTAGTGATGCATCGGGGGAAGGTAACGTTACTATTGGAGGCGAGACTTTAGGTGTAACCGGCTGGCTTGGAGGAGTATTCTTTACACGTCCACCACCAAAAGATGGTTGGTTCTTCACATGGGGAAAAGAATTTAATGTCACTGTAGTTAAAGGACCAATATTTATAGATTACATTGTACATTTTGTTAATTGGCAACCTGAAGTTAAAGAGACGTTTGTTCACTATAAATTATATGCCGGAAAACCCCTCATATTTATTACAAGTGAATGGAAATTTAACGGTAAACAAACCTTAGACAGAATAGCTACCACATGTTACTTTAAGTACAGAGACAACCCCTCTTTACCTAGTGTAGTCTATCCCAGTAACGGAAAACTGGTAACTGATGTCAACACCGGAAACGATAGAGATGTGCCTGATTGGGATGGTACATGGGTATACGTATATAATGAAAAAACTAGGTTATCTGCAGGAGTTATAATGCTTCCAGGAACCAACGATCCCTACGGTTTCAGAACTGGTGGAGGAGCTGTAACACCTTACCTGAATGGTACTTTCAGAAGCGCTACAGTAGAATTCGCGGTCTTCTTCTTTAAAGGCGGTGATTACAAAGAAGTAGAAAAAATGTACAAAATACTGAATAACCCTCTAGAGGTTGTAGGAGTATCTATTGAAACAGCACCAGCTAAACCAGACTATACCGGGTACTATGTGGCAGCAGCAGTCGCTGTAATAGCTGTAACCACGATAGTATTTATGTATGCAAAATATGTAAGGAAAAGTGCTAAGGGGGGTTAAAACTCCATGTTAAATAATAAATTTTTTGTGTTAATTTTATTTTTCATATTAATTCTGGGGTATCCAATTATACTGTTTAGTTCCAGTAATTTAATACTTGGTCAACCTTTTTCGCAATGGAAATACAAATATGAAGTTGTATTAAATGAAAGTGCAGGTTTAGATAGAAGATTCGAGCCAGTAGAAATACATTTAGAGTTTAAGGAAGGAGAAGTACAAAATGCATCGAGGGAAATACGCGTTGTTACTGAGGATCTTGCAAGAGAGATACCATCTCAGGTATACAATGTTTGGTATTATCCTAGTGGCTACGTTAAATCATGTAATGTTGTTTTCTTAGCAAATGTTAGTGCCAATGAAGTAAAGAAGTATTACATTTTATATGGTAATCCTGATGCAACTCAGCCTAGCTATAAGACTGATCTACAGGTAAAGAGAAACAACAACATATTTGTTGAAAATAGTAATCTTAAAGTAGTGTTCCTAAAGAATGATCCTTGGATAAGCTATGTCTTCTATAAAAAATATAGCAATGAGACAAGCCTAGTCAAAGTAAGTGACGGGGATCCCATTTGGTGGGGATCTGTTATAACCGAAACCATGACTTGGCATCTTCCATTCAAAGTGAAAAATTATACGAGAATCATTGCTGGACCCATATTTTCCGAGATAACGTTTGACGTTATATGGGGTAAAGGTAGTGGCATTATAAACTATACGGTAAGTTTTAGAATTTATGCATATAATGATTTTATTCTAATTAGGCTAAAAATATATACAGACAGAACCGAGGAGTTCCTACATTTGCTAGCCCCCAGCAACTATGTAGAACCAAGAATATTCAAGTATGCTTTTTACCCAACAAAAGAGGGTAAGATAATCTATGTTGGAACATCAGGAGTCGGCGATTTAACGGATTGGAGTGGAGAGTGGATAGATCTAGAGAACGAAATAGGAACCGAGGATAATCCAATAGGTGTAGGTATTGTTTCAGTATACTCTAACGTTAATTATAGTGGCTGGAGGAATGGCGATCCGGGGGAGGCCGCACCGTACTTTAAGGGAAGCTATCAATTTATCTACACAGAGATCGCTGTAATCATACATAGCAGATCAAATTGGAAGATTGTGCAAAGTAGATGCACCACTTTCAGAAATCCCCTACACGAGGTGGTAAGGGAAATACCCAAATTCTACGACTTAACTTTGTCGATTGTTGAGAAGGGGACAAAAGCACCTGTATACAATGCATCTGTGATATTAAATAATGTAAATACTGATGAGAAATTTGAAGGATTTACAAACAAAGAAGGAATCGTTGTATTTAAGGGGTTGCCAAAGGGAGTGTACAATGTTACAATCAAACTAGATAACAAGGTACTGAAGGAAATCACTATAGATCTTAAATCCGATATGGTAAAGCAGATTGAAGTAAAGATCCCCGGTAAGCAGATTATACCTGTGAACACGATCATGTATTCAATAGTAGTTGTTGTCCTCGCAGTTGTTTTACTAATAATTCTAACTAAAACCAAAAGGAGGAGCACGGGGGGTGTGGAAGATGAATAGAAAAAACTTTGTTAAATCGATTATTATAGGAATAATATTAGTAACAATATGGAACCTCTTTTCTGTGTTTGCAGTAGCTCTCTATGGATGGGATCTTTGGTATATGACCCCTATTTATGGTCCGTTGGTGTTCATCTCGCTCTACGCTCTATTAACAGGCTATCTTAGAGTACCTAGATTAAACATCGATGAGCTCATAATTGTATATTCAATGTTCCTTGTTTCTTCCGGAACTGGGCTATTAATAGCAAATTGGATACCTGTACTGGCCTACACAGCGTTTATGGATGTCATGAAACAAGTCAGGGAGCTTATTCCCGACCTTTGGGTACCCAGAGATCTCGAGGTTCTTAGAGGAGCATTTTATGGCGGTGAGGTACCCTGGAATGCGTGGTTGCCCACGCTCGCTTACTGGATTACATTTATCATAACAATATGCCTGAATCAGTTGCTCTTTGCCTACATACTGAGGAAAGAAATCGTTGAAGTTAAAAGCCTTCCCTTCCCTATAGGAGAGGCGGCCGTTTCTGTAATAAACATTAGTTATGAAAAGAATAAGTCAAAGAAACTTAGTTATCTGACATTAGGATTTGCGTTAAGCCTAGTATATTATTTGCCTAGCTTAATATCTGCGATTTACCCGCAATTTGCCGTTCCAAGATACTGGTTCCTAGAATGGGATGGAACAACGTTATCACTACCGAATGCTGCAATACATATGAACCTAAACCCTACATGGATCGCGTTTTGCTTCATGCTTCCCTTAGATCTGTTAATTACATCCTCCTTGACATATTTGTTATTGTTCATAGTTCTACCCCCTATACTTGTATGGACTGGACTACAGGCATATCATCCAGAGCAATTTGACTTCGGAAACTATGTTTGGGTGGGATTCTGGGCTCCAGAAGGGCCTAACTTTCCTAGTGTTATGGGTTGGGGAGGATTACTAGGACTAGGCATAAGCGTAATAGTATTCAACTATAGGCACATTGCAGAGACCTTTAAAAAAGCTCTTGGAAAAATAAAGAACCATGAGGAACCCTACGGGATTCTATGGGTAAGCTGGATTATAACTTTTATACTATTTATATCGTTCTTATTACAGAGTGGAGTATTCCTTCATGTAGCAATTTTCTTCAGCATTTTTGCTTTCCTACTCTACATTGGTTTTATGTCCATGAGATCCGAAGGATACTGGACATCAGCTTGGTACCATGCAAGCGAGCAGTTCTTATACCTATTACATGGAGAACTCCTGTTCACTCGATCAAACTTAGCTTCCAGTTTATTAGGGACTATAATGTTTATGGATGCTGGATCCACATGTTCTCCACTACAACTTTCAATGGAGTCCTTTGTTGTCTCAAATAAGTTCAACGTTGATCATAAAAAAGTGTTTGTTTCACAGATAGTGTCTATACTTATAGGAATTATAGCTTCTGTGGTCATCGTAACTTGGGCATTGTATCTATTGGGCTACTATAAATCTTGGAGGTTCACCCACAACCCTCAATGGTACAATTCTATAGCTCTTGCAGCCGTCACCTTAGGTACTTCAATCTCATTTTCTCCAAGATATGATCTGTGGCTACCTTGGTACATTTTTGGTGTGATGTTATCAATCATGGTGACAGCCCTTAGAACGTTCTATGCATGGTTCCCATTCACGGCCGTAGGAATAGTAGTTGGTACACAATTTGGTATGGGATACGAGCTATGGCTTCCTTCACTAATAGCCTACTTTCTTAAGAGAATCACAGTCAGGGTGGGTGGAGCCCACATGTATGAGAATAAAGCATTACCTCTAGCCATAGGAATGTTCTCAGGTCGTAGTTTAATGGAGTTGATAATAACCTTTGCGAAGGGTTTAATCATCTAGAAGGGATTTGGCGATGAAAAAAAGGTTTCTTTGTTCTTTGCTACTAATAATTAATATAATGTTATTATATGGTGTAGCAGGTAATCCGGCATCTGAGATTAATTACCCCCAAAATTTGGTTTTTCCAAACAGTTCTAAGATTTTTGAGAACATAAAAGTTCTATCATCAGTCGATTCAAGAGTCACGGGTTATCCTGGTTTTTACTTCGCAAAAGAATACATTATCGGTAGGTTAAAGAAGTTGAATATAACGGTAATAGAGGAGAAATATAATATAGCAGTACCGATCAGCGAGACAGGAGAACTAAGGATATTGGATACTAGCTCTAAACAATATGTATTAAGGTTGTATCCCTTGTTGCCTAATTCAATTGCACCAAGTGTGGCAAATAAAACTTTACACGATATTATCTATATAGGTGATGGTAGGTTAAAATACTTGGAGGGCATGGATCTCCATAACAAAGTTGTGCTTATGGATTTCAACTGTGGAAATAGATGGATATATCCGGTTTCCCTTGGGGCTGAAGCAATAATATTTATTGAGCCTGATAATACAACCCGTTTCGAAGCCCTGAAAAAGACATTAAATATACCCGTTAATATTCCCCGATTATGGATTAAGAGAAGTGATGCAGAAAAAATACTAAAGATTCTGAATAATATTACAATTGTAAATATAAAATCCAAAATATCCTACAAGAATGTTGAAGGATCCAACATTATTGCAATAATTAATGGAACAGATAAAAGGGATGAAATAATTATCTTAACAGCGTACTATGATTCGTGGTCCATCGTCCCTGAAATTTCACCGGGAGCCGACGAAGCCATCGCCCCATCATTAATGTTGACATTGGCCGACTTTTTCGCAAAACATAGACCTAGAAGAACCGTTATCTTACTGTTTCTCGGAAGCCATCATCAGGCTTTAGGCGGAGCTAGAGCATTCATTAGTGAGTATATCTTTGAAAAACAAATAATACCGGCCGACAAGGTTAAGCTAGTAGTAAATCTAGATTTATCATCGGAAACCGACTCTTTGGCCATTCTTTATACAGGATATTATAGTTACCTTGCAAAAAGGAGCATTTTGGAGAGACTAAACTGGCTTTATCAAAAACTCAGATTCTATAAAGATAACATCGAGAAAAAATTAAATTTAAGGTTTAAGGTTCATTTTGGCGATTCTGAAAGAGAATGGATGAGCTTTGCACCACATTTATTTTCACTGGACTCCGAACCATTTACCATGGCCGGTGCACCAGCAATAACTATTTACACTGACAGTTCACTAAGGATTTTTAGGGAAACGCCGTTTGATACTTATGATAGGATAGTAAAGGAAAATGTGTTGAGGCAATCTCTATTCATTACCAGTTTACTTGCAAGTATTGTGAATGAAGAAAGTATCGATACACCAACCTGGAATCCATCTAGGTATAATGGAGGTCTGGGAATAGGTTTTGCGAAAATCGTGGGACAGGTTCGAGAATACAACACTACATCAGGCGAGTATGAACCTGTAGGTAATGCTATAATTAAAGTCTTTCCGATGCAGGCTGGTCCCGAAGAAGAGCGAACAGAGGTCTTTTATAACCATGAAATAGTTACATTTTCGGATTCAAATGGTATTTTTGTCGTAGATGGATTAATACCGGATTGTTCCAAAGTAACTCCCTATATCATTGAGGCATATGTATTAGATAGTAATGGAAATATCATTTATTCACCTGACTCAGGAATCCACAGTAGCAATTATCCCAATATCTTAAGGATTGATAGAGGTGTTTTAGGAGATATTAAAAACCCGAGGATAGTGGTTGTATTCAAAAGTAAAGAAATTATAGTATTTGATGTAGTTAATCCTCAGGATCTTGAGACCAGCCATAATTTAGAGATCGCATTATATGAATATGGTTCAAAGAATCCTCCGCTCTCATTTTATGTGGCTATGGATTATCATGGTGTCGCTGCGGTTTTTGTTCCATCCGATAAAACCATAACTCTAGATGTAAGATTAAGCGGAGATAAGTACCCTAGAGCTATAATAGTAAATTCGTCGTCAATCAATCCTTTAGGATACGGTATTCGTGTAAGCAAAGAATATCCCCTAGAGCTTTACAATACTGTTCTTCTCTACGTGAACGACCTTTACTCTATAAATGAATATAGACTCCTAAAACTGAATAAAGTAGGAATATTCAGCAATAATACAAAGGCTTTGTATGATTTATCCAGATATCATCTAGATAAAGCTAAAGAAAGCTTGAGATTGCATAACATTGGGGATTTTCTAGTAAGTATATACAAAGCGTGGAACTATGGATACTATACATACTCCGATTTAAGATCTATAGAAGATGAAGCTATATATAGTATTATAGGCTTTTTCGTAATGCTCATCCCGTTTGCGATACTATTCGAGAGATTGGTATTTCATATAGATAACCGCAAGATAAGAAGCTTATTAACCGTGCTGGTCTTTTCAATATTTGGTCTTCTTCTCTACATTGTTCACCCAGGTTTCCATATAGGAATCAATATTATAGTAGTTTTACTGGGTTTCACGGTAATTGTACTAGCATTACCAGTAATAGGTATAGTCTTGTCAAAAGCCCTTGGATACATTAAAGAGTACCGTGAAAGGACTTTAGGTAGAAGATTCGAAAAAGTAGATATTTTAACATCTCTACAGTTCGGTTTTTCACTAGCAGTATTGAATATGAGGAGAAGAAGACTGCAATCAACGCTAATCATAGTTTCATTCATTATAATGATATCGTCTGCTGTTTTTCTTGTATCAATTCTAGGACTTAAGGTAACAATGATGCCAACGCGAAATGTAAAAACTCTATATACAGGGTTACTTGTAGAGAGGGGTACGGGACTTAGATTGCTTCCTCTCTCCAGCAGATTACTGGATATATTAGAGTATATCTCCTATAAGAATAATCTTCAGCTAGATTTTAGAGTTTGGGCTTATCCACCTCTACAAAAGATCGTGGTGCATTCGGATAATGGAAAAGAGTGCATTATAAGGGGCATTCTAGGTCTATCGATCAATACCTACAAGCTAATAGAGAATTTTGAAAGAAGAAGCGGCTTAAAAGTAATTGAGGGAAAGTGGTTTAGAAGCAACAAAGCCTTTGAATGCATTATAAGCGACTATGTAGCCAATGAATTGAATGTAAAAATAGGCGACTACATTATATTGGCAGGCTTGAAATATAAAGTCATAGGCATATTTTCCTCAAAGCTATTTTACCAGATTACCGACTTAGACGGTGAACCCATAGTTCCGTACGATCTATCTGTTAAGACTAGAGCGCACCTAATTCCTTCCTTTGTAATAATATTGCCTGTGGAGAATGTTTTAATGTACTGGAGTCAGCCAGATTACCCATATTATTTATTCTCGGGCGCACGGGTGTATCAAATCGCCTACTTTACATTATACGATGCCCAGTCCACAGGAATAGCAAAATCGCTTTCAGACTTAACAAACGTAGAAATATATGTTCGCAGTGGAAACAACACGGTTACCAAGGTAGAGCAACTTAAACTAATCAGCGTTTCAGGCGTCCAAACACTCATTATACCATATCTGATACTCATTTTAGTTTTATTAAACATCATGTTGGATAACGTTTACGGAAGAAAGCGTGAAATAACTATTTACTCCTCTCTGGGTATGAATCCCTCGCATGTGGCATCCCTGTTCCTAACTGAAGGTGTAACCTTCGGTTTACTTTCTGCGATCATAGGATATGTGTTAGGGATATACTTAAGCAAACTACTAGTACACCTCGGGATGTTACCTAAATGGCTTTCACCAACATATTCATCTGTGGCCATACTCTACGAGGTTCTACTCGCTATAAGTATATCCATTCTTTCCACCGTTTACCCAATGATAATAGCCGGGAAAGCTGTAACCCCCTCCTTTGAACGTACATGGAAGGTTCCAAAACCCGTCAAAGGCGTATGGCGTATAACATTTCCCTTAAGAATCTCCGACAAGGAGGTTGATTATATTATAAACTACTTATTGTCGTATTTAAAGAAATCGTCCACCAAATACGTCAGTAAATATACAGTTGACGAAGTAAAGATCGAAAAAACACCTAGCGGTAGGCTGATCATATTCTCTTCTAGACTAGCACCGTACGAAGCAGGTATTAAACAAACAGTAAAAATCTTGTTTAGAAAAGTTGAGGATAAATGGTATATAAGCATGGAGTTAAGAAAAATTACTGGTCCTGAAAGGGCATGGAGAAACTCGAATGTTAAACTTATTGATGACATTAGGAAGGCTTTTCTCGTGTGGAGGACACTTTCTCCTGAAGATAGAGCCAGATATGCTAGTGGTGATTAAAGATGGGTGATAGAGAAGAATATAGAAGCGGTTTGACTCCTAGAGCACTGCTAGGTATCTTATATGCAGCTCTAGTCCTACAGCCTGCTGCAATATGGCTTTACCTTTACTCGGGAGTTTCGTTGACGCTCGCGGCTGAATACACTGTTATACTGCTATTTAGCGAAATATTCGTGCTGAGCGGTAGAAGTCTTTCAAAGCAGGAGGCGTTCATAATGTTCGCTTCCACTGGAACAATAATTCTGGAAACAATAGCTGTGAGCCTTCTCTACAACTACTTTTTTAAACACAGCTACGTTGCAAAAAGTTACGGTCTGTCAGATAAGATACCTTCATGGTATGCACCTAATATTGAAGGATTGAGAACATTTTTGCATGGTGAATGGTTATTACCCATATTAATAACCCTTATAACTTCAGGCGTATTTACGAAGTTAGCCGATTTAGCTTTGGGATATTTAAACTATAAACTATTTGTTGAGATAGAGAGGCTACCTTTCCCCATACAAGAAGTATGGGCACAGACATGTTTAGATTTAACGGAGCGAGAACCCCAAAGAGAAAAAATTTTCATTTTAGCAACAAGCTTTGGAATGTTATATGGACTTATACTATATGGTTTACCGCTAGTAGCTAATGTTCATATTATACCGAGTCCATGGATAGACTGGAGCACCAGTATTGAAAGGACACTACCTGGAGCGTCTCTTGGTTTAGCAACAGATCTAATAGCGATAACTATAGGTTTTCTAGTTCCGCTGGAAGTAAGTATTTCAATGTTTATAGGAGGACTAGTATTCTACATGTTTGGTAATCATCTACTTGTAAAGCAAGGTATATTTAAAGAATGGACCCCAGGAACAAATCTCGGTTATGCTTATCAACTATCATTCAAATACTGGGTAAGTTACATTGTAGGTATCATTCTAGCATCCATAATCGTCATGGCCATTAATTATACACGAATATTAGTTAAGCGCAACCGTAAAACTTCGGTTAGTATTAGAAGTTTAGCGAGCAGACAGATCCTTATACCTCTAATTTCATTCCTAACGGGAACTTCAGCCTCTGTCGTATTGACGCATTTGCTCGTACCCGAATTTAATATTCTCCTACTATTTATGTTATCAATAGGCTGGACCTTTATCATTACATTGATATCTAGCATGGCTCTAGGAGAAACTGGCTACACTATTACACTGAGAGATCCACTTTCAGGCTTCTCCTATGCGCAGATCCTAACCATAACATTTTCGGGTTATAAGGGAGTGGATATTTGGTTTAGCCCCCTAGTAATAAGCGAGAGTGGATCCGGCTGGGCTGGAGGGTTTAAGGCAGCTAAAATGTTGAAAACGACTTTTCGAAGCTACATACTATCCTACCTTATAGCGTTTCCATTGGCATATATCATGAGCTTCATATTTGTTTCAGTGTTTTGGCAGATGTCCCCAATACCAAGTCCATCTTATCCATTCGTTGCCACCCAATGGCCTATAGTAGCTACGTCCCAAGTTTTGTGGATAAAGAAGCCAGCAACAATATTTAACATCAATAACGTGGTTATGGCATGCCTATTAGTAGTAGCTCTGCACTATGTTTTAAATTTCTTCAGAATACCTTTCTCAATAATAGGCATAGCCGTAGGAGCTTCACAACCGTTACCCTATAGCATATCCACATTTCTAGGCGGCTTTACGGCCTTAGTTTTGAAAAAATATCTTGGAAGAGACTGGTGGGAAAGATACAAAACCTCAATAGTAGCAGGATTCGGCCTCGGAGAAGGCATAATCGTAACAATTTCAGCGGCATTAACCCTTATAACATCTTCGCTCCACCCATACCCGTTCTAGTATTTTATAACAAATTAAAAATTAAATAGAAGTGTAAACACCCCATTTTTCTAAACTAGAGGTAAGACAACTTAAACAATAATATAACAACTTAATAGTAAATCTTATTAACCACTTAAAATTTTTATAATATATAAAGGACAAGGGGAGCAAGTATGCCTAAAAAGGCATTATGTATTCTTCTAATAGGAACAGTTATAGTACAATTATTAGGTAGTCTCAGCTTAAACAAGGACTTGCAAATAGAAGCTTCTCCGTAGGGTGGATGAATTGCAAAATAAACTTCTTTTTGTGGTGTGTGTTTTGTTTATCGTAGGGTTAATTGTATATTATGGTGGTTTGTTAATGTTTTATCGTGAAGTTATAAGGGAGAAGGGTCTTTATATTTGGTTGGATAGTGAAAAGGTTAGTTATCGTCCCGATAGCGTTGCTAAAATCAAGTGTAATATAACGAACATGTTTAATAGGGTTTTACAGAATCTCAGCTTGGTTTTCAGCATTGAGGATTCTCTTGGTAGTGTTCTTTACAAGGAGCATGTTAATGTTGGGTCTTTGGATGCTGGGGAAGGGTTTTACAGGGTTTTTAAGTGGGTTACTCCTGAATGTTTGATACGTGGTTTTATTGCCAGGGTTAAGGTTTATGAAGGCGAAAAATACCTTGCTGGTTCGACGCTGGTTTTCGATGTTGTTAGGGATATGTCTCTTGTTCCTAGGTATGGTTTCTTCGCTACTTTTGCCGCTGACGAGGATGTGAAGTCTAGGGTGGATAGGCTTGCGCGTTTTCACATAAATTTTATTCAGTTTTATGATTGGTTTGAGTATCATGGCAACTATACTCCTAAGCTGAAGGACTACTTTATACTTCGTAAGCCAGTTCATCTTGATACGGTACGCGAGAAGATTAGGCTCTCTAGGGGGAGGGGTATTAAGTGCATGGCGTACATTGCAATATATGCTGTCGATGAGAGGATCTACTCTAAATATCCTGAATGGGCCTTAAGGAACAGGGAGGGGTTTCCCCTTAGGTTCGCTGACTGGCTTTACCTAGTTAATCCCGGTAGAGAATGTAGTTTTCATGATTTTCTTTTGGAGGAGTTGAAGCGCTCCGTTGAAAGCTTTGGCTGGAATGGTATTCACTTGGATCAGTATGGCGAAGGCTGGACCAGGGACGCCTACTGGAAGGGTAGGAGGGTTGATGTGGTGAGGGGATTTATAGAATTCATAAATGATGCGAGGAGGAGTCTGAACAGAGATGTTGTTTTCAATCTTGTTGATGCGTGGCCTCTGGAGGCTGTGGCTAGAGAAGCCAACGCATCCTTCATATATATCGAGGTATGGAGCTACGAAACCTATGCCAGTCTACAGGATTTAATTATGAAGGCTAGGAAGCTTAGCGGTAAACCTGTGGTTATAGCAGCATATACAGACACCCATGAACCGACGGTGCTTCTACTTGATGCATTAATCTTCGCTAACCAGGGTTTCAGGATAGAGCTTGGAGAAGGAAACAGATATCTGGTTGACCCATATTTCCCGAAATGCAGAGAGTTGCCGAAGCCCTTGGAGAACAAGCTACAGAACTACTACGATGTAATCACAAGGTACGAAGAATACATCTATGCGCCCGATGTCAGTAGGATATACGGATCTGGAATCAAGATCTTGAATAAAAACTACTCCTATATCCCTAAACCCGACACCATTCAAATTATACCTTACCTTAAAGGACAAAAAGCAGTCATCATACATTTGATAAACTTTAGGGGGATAAGTGAAATGAAGTGGAAGAGCGTTCAACCCGAGCCGGTAGAAGAGAGGAATATAATCCTCGTTGTTCCTAGAAGCGTTATACACACGGATTCACTTACCGTCCATATGGTTGAAGCCGATAAGAGCCATGAACCGAAAAAATTAAGCTACAAGGTGAACGGTGAACTAGTGGAGATCAACGTGCCTTCGCTAAAGTACTGGGATATAATTATATTGGCTCCTCCTCCATCCAGGACGATTCAACCTTAAACAGGTCTTTCTAGTAGCCACTTCCATAAGGGTATAATTTTTATTCTTCTTCCCCCTTTCTCGATTTTTTCCTCTTGATCCCAAGTCACCACCAGTAGTTTCCCGCAGTTTAGCTTACTCGAAGCCTTAACTAAAGACATTATTTCTCGCTTCTCGTTTTCCGGCGTTAGCTCGTAACATACTTGTATTAATTGTTCGACTCTATTTTTCCTTCGGATAATAAAATCCACTTCTCTTCCCGTTTGTTCTTTCCAGTAAAATATGTTCTCGTTCACCGTGTATCCTCTTCTCATAAGTTCTATAAAAACTAGGTTTTCCAGCAATCTACTTAAATATCCTTCACCTGTATACAAGCCGTTATCTACGAAGTATATTTTGGGTATACTTTTTTCAACATTCTTATAGGAGTAGGAGAATTTCTTTAATGGAAAGACCACAAGGCTGTCATTCAAGTATTCAAGGTAACTGTACAACGTGTTTTTACTTACCCTTATCCCCATGGATTTGAGATAATTATGGAGCCTGTGTATAGACAGTTCCTTAGACTCCTTTAAGGCCCTGATTAATAACCTTAGCACCTTAATGTTTCTGATCTTCCATCGGTCTATTATATCTCTTGCAATGGTGACCTCCCATATCTCTTCCAGTATTCTCTCTCTCCTCCCGCTTTCAATAACTGCTTCCGGATACCCTCCCCATCTTAGGTATTCATCAAGAAGATGTAGCAATCTATTTTTATCGTAGCTTGACATATACGTTTTTAACCTGAACCTTCTTGCCTCAAGAAATTCCCTAAACGAAAAGGGAAATACCCTATAAGTTAATGTTCTTCCCCTAAGTTGGGTAGCAACCTCTCTGGAAAGCAGCTTTGAAGACGAGCCTGTTATGAAAATTTGTGCATTCTCCCTGTCTATTAATGTTCTTACAACCCTCTCCCAGCCCTCCACATTCTGTACTTCATCGAAGAAGAAATACGCTTTTTTCCTCCTGTTTTCAGGAAACAGTTCATAATATACTTCTATTAATCTTCCGAAATCCTTATAATCTATCCCTGCTAAACGATAATCTTCAAAGTTAATGTATAGTATCCTATTCCTCTCCACCTCTTTTTCCAACAGGCTTTTAATCAGCTGGAACATGAAAAAAGTTTTTCCAGCCCTCCGTGGACCTATAATAGAGATAGCTCTTCTAATCTTCAGCTCTAAGGGAACATCTATTTCCCTTTTGATTAAAGAAGGTAGCTTTTGTTCCTGAAAGTCCATTATTACCCTGATGATGGTTTCTCTATCTAACATTGTATTTTATAGAGGGAAATTTTCTTATATTTTTTCCCTCTATATAGACCATTTTTTCAGGCTTAAACAATTTGCGGTAAAACCCTACAAAGGCTACCCTGCATGGTCGTAGCAATAACTTCTAGTGGAGATAAGATCCTACAACAGGGCATTTTTCTCGGTTTTGAAATCGAAGTTTCCGAAGAATTTAGGGAGCCAAGGAACACAGTTAACCGGAAAATGGGACAATATTTTATTCTCCCCTTTAGGGGTGTGTGTGTCTAAGGAAACCGATAAACATAGGTTAGTTGATGGGATCATATTTCTTGGTTTTAAGATGGTAGGTTTTCTCTCGTTTTCGAGAAACCTGATGTGTGTAGCATAGATGCCAAGGTAGAATGGAAATATCAGAAACTATGTTTCTATATCTTTATAAAGGATTAGAAGTAAAAATTCTAATATGGAGGAATTGATTTCGAGGCATAATCCTTGGTGGAGTGACAGGGAAGATATTACGGTTTCGAGGTGGAGGTCTTTAAGGGTTCGGTGGATACCAAAATGGATAGAAAGAATTAGTTTAAAACCTTTCTCTCTAAACTTTGTGGTGGGTCCTAGACAAATAGGGAAGACAACGGGCATAAAGCTCTTGATAAATGATCTAGTGAAGAATGTTGAAAAGGAAAGTGTCTTCTACTTTAACTGTGACTTTCTACCTGATATTAGCTCCCTTAAAAAAGTACTTGATTCATATATTTCTTTTAAGAAGTCCATGGGGATAGATAATTCCTTCATTTTCCTGGATGAAGTCACAAGCGTACCGGAATGGTGGAGAATTATTAAAGGCTACATTGATCTAGGGATCTTTAAAAATGATGTACTGACTATTACTGGATCCTCTTCGTTGAGGCTAAAGGGGGAGGTTGAACTTTTTCCGGGGAGAAGGGGAGGAGGAAAAGATATTTTCGTCTATCCGTTAACCTTTAGGGAATATCTAGAAGTTCACGGACTAAAGGTGGAACTCGAAGAGGATGTAGAAAAAACGATGAGGAGGTTATTGAAGGACTATGAGAGAATAAAAGAGCTTTTTCGGAGATATTTAAAGACTGGCGGTTTCCCTCTTGCTATTAACCAGGATCCTACTGCCGAAGAACAGTTTATTGCCGGCATGGAAAGTGATATACTGAAGGCAAAATACAACCTACAGTTGACTAAGGAAGTTATTGGAAGCATTATGAGAAAAGCCCCATCCCCTTGCTCGTTCTCGACAATAGGAAGGGATATAGGGGTCTCATACAAAACCGTCCAGGAATACATCAATATGTTGAGGAACATTTTCATTCTAGATATTGCGATGTTTAAAAAGGATAGGGTGAAATGGAGGAAGGAAAAAAAGTTCTTTTTCCTAGACCCCTTTATAGCACATACTCTTTCCCTTTGGAGTGGAGAAAAATATTTGGAAAGTGCACTGTACGAGTGGATAGTTCAATCCCATCTCTCGAGAAGGTTCGGGGAGGTCTTCTATTTTAGAAACTCCTTTGAAATAGATTGTATTGCCGATGATTTAAAAGTGGAGGTAAAGATAGGAAAACCCCACAGAAGGTATCCGAAAAACGTGTTTGTCATAGATTCCGAAAACATACATCTCTTCCTTGCATCAATTGTTTAAGAGAACAAGAATGTTTGTAATGTTGCTTTAGAGTCTACATTAGCTGGTTTTAGATGATGGACGGGTGTTTATCTAAAGAAGAACAGTTTTGAGATTCATGTTAACGTTCCGCTTGAACTCTACATTAAATATTTGAGGAAGGAGTTGAAGGCTAAGGTGGTCGGCCATATTGCTGGGTTCGATTTTAATCCTGATAGAGTCTGCATGGTGATGATAGATCAGAAGGGGAATATAAGGCTTGTCAAGTATGCTAGAGACCACGGAGTGAAAATACTGCTTTATTGAAAGATGCTGGAAGCCGGAAAACAATGTTGCAGATGGATAAATAAGTCGACGTATATCTTTAAGAAAAATAAGAAAGCATGTCAAGATGAAATTGTTAGGAATGCATCATCCATAGCGACCTCTTCTTACCATATAATGTCAACACCCATGTGTTTTGCTACATACGTTAGATCTCGATCTCCTGTTAGAATGGGCAGATCCTCTATCATTGCCAGCGAGATTGATGTTGCATCCGTTAAGGATAATTTTCTCCCTTTCAATTCGGGATGTGCAGCTTTTCTAAGTAATTTGTCGCCTTCAACCTTTATTCTTGCCGCTTCCATTACCTCTCTATAGGTTAACTGCCTCCATTGGAAAAATATTTTCAAGAAGTCTGTTACCTCGTTCCGTGTTTTAAAGGCAGGTATCCTTCCCTTAGCCCATTGTACTATAAACTCGAATGCTATGGCATAGTGTATTACACCTATCACCTTACCTAGCTTAATTGACTCAAACACTTTTTCTGCGACCGGAGTTGTTGTGTCCGTTGCCGCTGCTATAAGAGCATAAGTGTCCACAAGTATGTGTCTTAGTTTCTTCAATCCTCCTCAGCCTCGTCAAACTCCCTTTCTATGTCTTCCGGTGTCATAAGACCTTTTGCACACCCCCAGAAACGATCCCATAAATCATCTTTTCTTAAAACAATCTCATGATCCTTGACTTCCATAAATAATACCGATCCCTCCTCTATGCCTAGCCTTTCCCTGATATCCTTAGGAATCACCAACGTCCCTCTCTTTCCTATTCTAACCCTAACCTTCATAGCTTATCCCCATTGAATTTTCCATACTTCAGATTAAAAAATCTTCTGACATATTTTCATGTATGAAAATAATTGTTTCCGATCGTACAGTATCGGGCGGGATGCTAAGATTGGGGGGAACCGTTTTTCAGAAAAGATTATTTAAACGAACTCCATGTACAAAGTTTAATTATCTTTTTGTATCCCTCCCTTCTCCAAATCTTGTGTAAAGCTTTGTCTTCTGTTAACAAAACATCGGCATAGTATAGGGCAGTTATGATTCCTTAAAGTTCACTTTGTATAGTATATATTATCTATAATATGTATTTTATGAATAGACGATGCTTTAATATTATCCTAGAAACAGTTAATATTAGCTAGTTGTTGGGAATATGGGAGAGGACAGGGTGAGCAATTACACGGCTTACGGTTTAGGCCATGAGTCGAGAACAATCGTCGTTTTATCCCCCTCTGTTATAGGGTTTATCAGAAGGTACCTACTTAGTATTACACCAGCTTTAATAGTGTTTCTGTTTGAAGTAGCATGGTTTCTGGGCGTGAGATACCAGTTGATAGACCTCAACTCCCCCTATTTACAGCAGTTTAAAGTAGGGTCGAGTGTTGTTTCATTTATAGGATTTATAGCTCCCTTGTTTATCATAACCCTACTAGCATGGGTTCTACGCTCCACTGAATCTCTTCTTTCTCTAGGATTAACGCTGATTCTTCCACTAATACCCTCGATGTACTTTGCTCATCAAGCTGGATTAATACCTGTAGAGGATGCCTCCTCGGTTCTCGGATTACTAGCATTCATATTGGAAGGCTATCCAGCGTACTTTAAGCCTTCAGCCTACCTAGCTTCTCTCCTAACGTTAATTAAGACAGAGGCTTACCGTAGAAGCATAAAATACGTTGTAAGCGATACCGGCATAGAGGTTAAGGGAGGACTGCTTAGAAGGAGAAGCATCTATACGCCATACAACCAGGTGGGCAGGGTTGTTTTAGAGCAGAGTCTCCTTGGAAGGATGTTCAACTACGGGACAATTATACTTGTTAGTGCAGCCGAGTGGGGTAGCGAATACTATGCTAGGGG
>Ga0180301_10000269_pt1 | contig 39814 bp, 46 predicted proteins | sample GuaBasSediGuay16_FD_121797 | JGI IMG/M metagenome (GOLD analysis project Ga0180301, IMG submission 121797) | Subseafloor sediment microbial communities from Guaymas Basin, Gulf of California, Mexico - Guay16, Core 4569-2, 12-15 cm | ecosystem: Environmental > Aquatic > Marine > Hydrothermal... | reverse complement strand
TTCTCAAGAAAACTCAAGACAATTTCTTCGCATCCCTCAGCGCAGTATACGAATACTTTTACTTCGCTATCTTTTTCCCCCTGTTTCCAAGACTCAAGTATCTGAATTAAACTGGAGTCGAGTTTCGATAAGTAGTCTTCAGACACCACAGTACTCACTAAGCATTGTAGTTAATATACTTCGCGATAGAATAGTTTAGTGCCAATAATTTGGGTAAATTACTTTAAGGAAAACGAGTCTTAATCAAACTCTACTAAGTAAACATATGCGTTAATTCTTCTCTTATTTTCTCGTAGCGCTCTAGGTCTTCGGGCTTAAGACTAGGCTTAACTACTTTCATTGCTTTTTCAAAGTGCCTCATATGTACTTTAGTAGGTTTGCCTGCTTCTCTTAACGCTGTCATTGCTGCTTCCCGGCATAAGGCGGCCAAGTCGGCGCCGCTATATAATTCTGTTCGCTCAGCTATTTTCTTCAAGTCCACGTCTTCTGCTAAAGGCATTCTCCTAGTATGTACTTTCAGTATTTCGTAGCGGGCTTCAAGGTCTGGTGGAGGAACATATATTAGTCTGTCGAAGCGACCGGGCCTTAGGAGAGCTGGGTCTATTATGTCGGGACGGTTAGTTGCCGCCAATACTACTATTCCCTCTAGTTTCTCTATTCCGTCCATTTCTGTTAAAAGCTGGTTAACTATTCTATCGGTGACGCCTGAGTCGAATCTAGTGCCTCTTCTAGGCGCTATAGCGTCTATTTCGTCGAAAAATATTATGCAGGGAGCTACTTGTCTGGCTCTAGCGAATATTTCTCTGACTGCTTTTTCGCTTTCACCTACCCACTTGCTTAGAATCTCGGGGCCTTTAACTGAAATAAAGTTTGCTCCGCTTTCTGTTGCAGCTGCTTTAGCCAATAGTGTTTTACCGCAGCCTGGCGGCCCGTAGAGTAGTACTCCTTTGGGAGGATCTATGCCCATTTCCTTGAAGAACTCCGGGTGCTTAATAGGCCACTCGACAGCCTCTCTTACCATCTGCTTTGCTTCTTTAAGCCCGCCTATGTTCTCCCAGTGTACTTCAGGTACTTCGACGTATACTTCTCTCATAGCTGTAGGCTGAATATCTTTGAGTGCCTCCATGAAATCCCTTCGAGTGACTTCTATTTCCTCTAAAACTTCTGGAGGTATTTCGCCTTTACTGAAATTTATTTTAGGCAGAACTCTCCTTAGAGCATTCATTGCTGCTTCTCGACACAGTGCAGCAAGGTCTGCTCCCGTATATCCGTGAGTAAGTGCCGCAATTTCGTCGAGATCTACATCTTTTGCTAGAGGCATGTTTCTCGTATGTATAGCTAGTATTTCTCTACGCGCTTTTTTGTCAGGTACCGGAAAGAATATTTCTCGATCAAATCTACCAGGTCTCCTGAGCGCTGGATCTACATCATTTATTCTATTTGTAGTAGCTATCACTACTACTTGTTCTGCTTCCTCAAGCCCGTCCATTAATGTCAATAGCTGAGCTACAATTCTTCTTTCAACTTCGCCTACTTCTTCTCTCTTAGGCGCTATAGCATCTATTTCATCAATAAATATTATAGCAGGAGCGTTCTCTTTTGCTGCCTTAAATATTTCTCTGAGTCTAGCTTCGCTTTCACCATAGTACTTGCTTACGATCTCCGGACCATTTATAGCTATAAAGTAGGCGCCAGACTCATTTGCCACAGCTTTAGCTAAAAGGGTTTTACCTGTTCCAGGCGGCCCGTAAAACAGTACACCTTTAGGCGGCTGTACACCGAGACGCTTAAATACTTCGGGGTATCTTAAGGGAAACTCCACCATTTCTCTTACTTTGCACTTTACTTCCTCCAAGCCTCCTATATCTTCGTAAGTGACTTTAGGTATAGTGAGCTCAAGTTGTTCCGGCTTCCTGCGGATAATGACTTCAGTTACATCACTTATCTGAACTACTCCTGGAGGAGCTGTGCTGACTACAATAAACTTAAGAGAAGTTCTAAGTAAGGGTACTTCAATAATACTTCCCCGACAAAGAGGTGTAGCTTTAAGCCTAGATTTAACGTAGTCTACGAATTCTCTTGAAATATCTTCAAGAGACGCCTCAAGAGGCGCTAAAACAATTCTTTTAGCGCGATCTACTTTAACCGCTTTTCTAATTTTAATTACTTCACCTAAACTTATTTCAGCGCTTTTTCTCAGCAATGCATCTATTCTAATAATACCCTGCCCCCAGTCTTCAGGATAAGGCGACGCTACAGTAGCTACAGTACTCTTTTTGCCTTCTATTTCAACAACATCTCCCACAGATAATCCAAGAAGACTCATTACTTTACCGTCTATCCTAGCAATGCTTTTGCCAACATCCCATGGTTTAGCCTCAGCAACCTTTAAAGTCACTTCACGAACTAAACTCATTAATTAAATTAACTGTTAATAGTTAATTAGTTTTCTCATAAAAAGATAGTACACAAAGTTCAATATACTTTCAGATACTTTAATGAAAAATATTTGTATAGAATAGTATTTTTAAAAGAAATCGATTAAAGAATAGCTCTTATTTCTTCACGCAAAATTTATTAGCATTTAGACTACATTTACTTACTGATAATTATGAGTGAAGAAATTCCATGGGATAAAGTCGCAAAAGAAATCATTAAAATTTTAGGCACAGAAAGCGCGAGAGGACTCTACTATGCTTTCATCTACCACTCGCTTTACCCTATGCTAGTTAACATAATTTCTCAAAAAGTCAGAGGAGGAAGTAGAGTAGATGAAAAAGAGCTTATCGAGGCTGTTAGACAGGAAGTAAGAAAACTTCAGCAGACAGTAGAACCTCAGCCCGTCCAGCCAGCTGTAAGTGAAGATGAGCTAGCTAAGAAAATAGCTCAGATACTAAGACAAATGACTATTACTGCACAGCAGCCTCAAGTAGCTCAAGTTCATACCATAGTTTCACGGTCTTCTCAGCAGCCAGCAGCTCTACCTGAGCTAAAAATGATTGAAGGTGAGATCAAAGCTCTCGAAGAAGCTAGAATAGAGTTAAAGAAAATGGCTTTACTTGAATTCAATGAAGAAAAACTCAAGAAAATTAACGAGAGATTAACTCAAATAGAACAGCGTCTAAGAGAACTGTATGCTCAAAAAGCCTACTTGACAGCTACCCAAAAGAAATAGCTAGAATTCTTAAGTAAAAGCCCGCACTAGAAGCTACTCAATTTTATTTAACTTAAGTGCTTGAGAGAAATATTAAGCTAATAGCTGAAGTAAAGAGAAAGGATCTTTGGCTACTGGAAAAAGAATTTAAGTAAACTAAAGTATTCTTGAAATAGGGGGACGGTACTTTGAGTGAAAAGTGGGCTATTTTAGCTCCATTTATACTTGGCTTAATTCTCGGCAAGAAATCTCAAGTAGTTGAAGCTGAAGTTCCCCCTCGCATAGTGTATTTCCCTCTAGAAGAAAAAAGTGATACATTCAGTGAAATTTCTTTAGATGAGATAAAGAATCTACTAAAAGACATTGCTTCTAAAAGCGGATTAAAGCTTAATGAAAATGATTTAGAGATATTAGCAAATAAAACTAAATATTACTTAGATTTATATAGAGAAAAAGCATACTGTTTGAAAATGATTAGAGACCTTTCTAAAGCATTTATGGAAAGACGAATATCTAGTTCTCTATACACTTCGCTTGTAAGAATATATAAACAAAGGCTCATTGAAATAGAATTGAAGTTAAGTAAGATCAGCTAAGGTGAAAAATTGTACAGAAGATCGCCTATTAGTACTGCAGTCGAATACTATAGGAAGCTTAAAGAAACGGAGTTTATTGAAGTGCTGTCTGCTGAAGAACTTAAAGCTAATTATAGCAGAAAAGATTTAGTAAAGTATATCGATTTTCTGTCAAAACTCCGTAGCGAAGTACTCTCAGCAGACCTATATCCACACCACCGCAAAGATATCTTAGCCAAAATAGATAGAAGACTAAGTAAACTAAAAGTAGTTCTAAGCGGAGGCAAAGAAACTCCAATGCTGGAAATTCTAATTGAAGCAGATAAAAGTGAAGTATTTGAAGAGGAAGTAGCAAAAATATCGTGTCTGCTTGTAAACAACTATTTTAGAGAAGCTAAAGTAATATTGAGCTTAGAGGGAGTCGGAGTATCTTTTCCAAAAGGCAGGAGCTACACTGTATATCTTGCTTCAGGCGAAAAATACTCACTAGAAATACCTGCTGTAGCCGAGAAAACAGGAGAAGCTACTATAGGACCTATTGTAGCTGAAGCAACTTTCTCTGACGGCAAAAGAATTAACGTAAAGTCAAAGCTACTTAAGATTAAGGTTAAGCCGTATAGACCTATGCTTGAAGTAGTGCGTAGAGTTAAGTCTAAAAACATTATAGAAGGAAAACCAGCTGAAGTAGAAATTATTCTTCGTAATGTAGGTACAACTGCTCTTGGCGTAAGTGTAGTAGAACCTATAGAAGGTATGAAAATTGAAGGCGAGTACAAGTGGAGAGGTGTACTCAAGCCCGGCGAAGAAAAAGTACTTAAGTATAAGATATACTTGCCCTCTGGTTCACATACACTACCTTCAACTAAAGTAATATACAGAGATCCTCGAGGAAGCACTTGGGAGAAACTGCTTAAAGAAGAAGTAATTGAAGTAAAGCCTATTGAAGCGGAGAAAACAGACTATAACTCTCTCATAGACCTATTTTTCAAAAGTGCTTTTTCAGCAGGATTAGGCTATTTAGTAGGAAAATATATTGTAGGGAAAAAGCTTCCCGAGATAAAGAAGTACTCTAAGCCAGTTTTTATTCAAGGAAACATACCTTGGAAGAAAATTGAGGTTAAAGGACAAGAAGTAACAATTATATTTGAACATCCTATAGCGACTGTTACAGAAGATAGAGGTAGCTATATTGCATTAAGGCCGGCTACTCTAGAAGAAATATTATTGGCTACAGATATCCACTTAGCCAGAACACTTCAGCTAGAATTCTGTACAAAAGTTGAAAACATTTTTAAGTACTGGAGACCCAGACTAGGGGGAGAAGTTAATTTAAGTTATAAGAGAATAGATTTATCTAAGGAAGAAAAAGAAGCTATTAGAAAAGAATTAGAAGCAAAAAGAGAAGTTATTAATGAAAAGAAATTAAGTATGCTTCCCGAAAACACTCTACTAGAATTTATTTATTACATGGGAGGCTTTTTCCGGAAAAAAGAGTTCGCCATATATGTGCTTACTTACTCTAGACTTAAAAAACTCTTTTACAATGAAATAGACCACAAGCCTCTAGCTAAAGCTGAAGCCCTTAAGGCTATAGAGAAGAGAATTAGAAAAGATATAGAGTATGTACTCATATTAGCTTCTCCTACTGGCTGGGATCAGAAAAGTATAGAGGAAGTAGAGTCATTTATTCTACCTAACTCTCACATACTTCTAGTAGATCTCAAGACTGGTGAAGTATACTTTAATAAAAACGACCCTATTGCCTGTGAAATAGCCTCACTTATAGCTAAAGAAACTACAGGTCTTCCACCTATACCTAAAGAAGCTAGAAAAGAATTCGATAAACTCACAGAAATGCTTGTTAAAGGAGAAATAAACGAAAAAGAATATTTAAATAAAATATTAGAGCTTCTAGGAGTTAAAATAAAAGTTAAAGAAAAAGCTAGCAGAGCTAGCTTTTTGCTCTAATGACTGCTCCTAATACTCCTCCTACAAGCCCTATTAGAGCTCCTTTGAGCGAAAGAACGACTACTAGTAAAGCTAATCCTATTCCAGCATGAGGTGCATAGGGAGCTAGAGGAGGAATTACTATTGTTAAGAGAAACGGGGAAAAGAATTGCTACTAGTGTTGCGAGAATAAGACTTCCAAGTATACCCGCTAAGAAGCCTGCAAGAGCACCTCTACCCATTCCGCCTCCAGCTATAAAGCCTGCAATAAGCCCTGCTATGAAGTCTCCTATAAGCGGTAAAGGACCACTTAATACTGCGTGTAGAATAAAGCCAACTATTACTCCAAGCAAAAAGTTGCCTTTTGTGGTGGTCATCACATTACTTAAACATAGGTGAAATAAAAATTTAACTTAAATGACTTTAGTCGCATTAAAATTACTTCACAAGCTTTATCTTCGAGAATCTTCAATCGAAAATAGTTTTCTCTTTGTTCTAAACCAGATAATTATAATACTTGTTGAAAATCTCCTTCATTGGACTGTCAACAGAAAACAAAATTACTCTATTAAAGTTCTCAAAAATTTCAAGAACTAGAATACTTTTAAAAGTAATAAACATTAGAGTTTATTTAAATGAGCTACATGGGGGTTATAAGTTTAAAAAGTTTTAGAGGAGTATTACTGAGACTTTAATAAATGCTTACTTGAAATTTAATTAAATGTAAAGAAGAATAGTTCTTTTAGGGAGTTTAAATGAAAGGAATTAGAGTAGTGTTTAGGAGCCCTCATGCATCTCATGTGACAGTGAGTGCAGAGAAAGTGTTTTTCTGTGCCAGAAGACTTAAGTCTCGAGGAGGCATCGTTTTTTGCTTTAGGAGCAATATGTTTACAAGGCGTTAGAAAAGCGGGAGTTGAGATAGGTGAATCTGCTTTAGTTATAGGATTAGGGCTTGTCGGCCAGCTTACGGTTCAGCTTTTAAAACTTAGTGGTGCTATGCCTGTAATAGGGCTAGACCTATATGAGGGAAGACTTAAGTTAGCGAGAAAATTGGGAGCAGATTATGTTTTTAATCCTTCTAAAGTAGACGTCGAAAAAGAGATCCTTAGGTTAACCGAAGGTAAAGGAGCTTCGCTCACAATAGAGGCTTCCGGTAGCCCCGAAGCTGTAAATCTAGCATTCAGGCTTACGAGAAAGTTAGGTAGAGTAGTTTTGCTTGGGAGTAGTAGAGGCGAGACTACTGTAGATTTCTATAGAGATATTCATAGGAAAGGGCTTCATGTAATAGGGGCACACGTGTCTACAGTGCCTGAAGTAGAATCTTTTAGATACTACTGGACTCTCAAGGACGAGATAAAAACGTTCTTTAAGCTTCTTAAAATGAGAAGCCTCAATGTTAAGGACCTTATATCAGTTAAGTTAAGTTTCAAAGACGCGGGTGAAGCTTACGAGTTGCTGAGAAAAGAAAAAGACAGAGTTATAGGAGTCCTCTTGGACTGGACTAGTGCCTAAGTTTAAGTATTCTAGAATACAGTGTTATCCGGTTAACTAAACAACTTTTACATATTTGAGCAATAGTATTGTTACTTGGTGGATCTAATTGATTGCTATTGGTCGAGTGGGCTCGAGAGGAGAGCTTTTTCCTCCTAAAGAAATTAGAGAAAAGTTAGGTCTCAGACCTCACATGAAGGTAATTTATAGAGTTGAGAAAGGGAGGCTTATTGTTGGGCCTATTCCAAGTATAGAAGATGTCCTTAAGGAGCCTTGCGAAGTAGAAATAACTTTAGAAGGGTTTCATAGGTTTAGGAAAAAGCTTTCACATGAAGCTGAATCATGAAAATCTTGCTAGATACGACCTACTTTTTACCTGTAACAGGAATTTCTGTAAAGAATTTTCCGGTAATATTGTTGTAGATTTAATAAACGAAAAGTGTACCATTTTGATGAGCGAAATTACTCTCCTTGAAATTTTAGCTAAGGGAGCTAAATATGTTGCATCGAGTCTTCTTAGAGCTGAAAGAGTAATTAAAGGTATAAGGTCTCTTTTATATGATGATAGAGTTCATAAGATCCCTATACACGATACTTATGTGCTACTGACTGCTTTAGAACTAAGAAAACTGCTGAACGACTTCATAGACTGTCTTATTCTTTCAGCAACCATAAATTATGCTAATATTCTATTGACAGGAGACGAAGATATTCACAGGCTACTAGGTAATGAAAAATTCTTGGAAATAGTTCAAGAAATAAACCCAGAGTTTAAAATAATGTGTTATAGTGAACTCGAAAAGATTTTAAGTGAATAGACTTTTAAGATGCTGTTAATGCTTGTTTCTGCTTCAATAGTAATACTTCTGCATTATATTGAATACATATAAGTAGCTTGTAGTACAGTGTTATATGTGTTGTCAAAAGAACCTATTGATTTAAGTAAAGTGAGTAAAGAAGACGTTGATAAAGAAATTTTGCGGCTAGGTATTATTGCTGAATTAGACGCTATTAGTCTTTATGAGCAGCTAGCAGCTATGACGAGTAATGAGAAAATAAAGAAAGTTCTCCTTGATATTGCTAAAGAAGAAAAAACTCATGTAGGGGAGTTCTTAGCCTTACTACTTAAACTTGATGAAGAACAAGCTAGAGAGCTCGAGGAGGGGCGCAAGGAAGTAGAAGAAATTACCGGATAAATCAGCAACGGGGCATTTCATCATAGCTCAAGCGTCTCTACCTCTCATCATAGCATAATAGTAGTAATAATACCTAGGTTTATTTTTATTGACTTTATTACTAGTGCCGTCAAATTTAATCATCTCTTTGTGCTATGATTTAAGTCTTTCTAGCTTATTTGCTCTCAAGCATAGAGCGTGGAGTCTCTAGTCAAAAACTTCACTTGATAGCACTCTCTACGTAGAGTCTCTACTCAAGAAAGATTTATTATTTTGAATTTTGTGTTTTTATTGGGGCTTGGTATTTGAGTGAGGAGGTTTTGTCTGTTGTTTTAGCTGAAGTTTCTAAGGTTATTTTAAATAAGGTTAAGAAGGGTAAGAAGCTTACTGCTGAGGAAATACTCCTACTATACTTGGATTTAATGTATAGAGAAATAGGTGATCTCAGAAGCGAAATAAGAGAACTAAATAATGAAGTAAACAATCTACGTAGCGAAGTAAACAAGAGATTTATTGAAGTAAACAGTAGATTTGATGGGGTTAATAAAAGAATAGATAATAACTATTTAGAGATTTCGAAGAAAATTGATGATATTAATAAGAGAATAGATTTAATTCACTTAGAGTTATCTAAGAAAATCGACGATATAAATAGAAGAATAGATGAAACAAACAAAAGAATAGATAAAGTATACGAGCTTTTAATCAAGAAATAACATATAGCAGTAAATTAATTAAATTCACAAATATTCAAGAGGACAAAGAAAAGAAAAGTTAAGCTGAGTGCTTCTTTTAACTTATAAATTTATGAAGAATTAAAATAATCTGGTTTTAATAGCATAGTCTGCTATTTTCTCAGGAATTGGATCTTTATTATAAGTAGTTATATCAAGTAACTTGTTCTTACTTAAATAGTTTTAATTCATATATATTCTCTCAGTAAAGCAATATTGCTTCTACTAGTACTTCGTACAGCTTAACTGAGACTTATTTCCTTAAAAGTTCTTCTTTCTACTCTGCTTTAGTTTAGCGTAGCGTTCTGTATCTTTACTTATTTGACTCGTATTTTCACAAGCGATTTTCTATATGTTAGAATAATTATTTTAATAAAACTAGACAATTACTAGAAGTGTGAAAACATGATTAAGGTGCTATATGCCGGAGACGCGGGTGTCGTTATCGGTCCTATAATATTCGAGTCGCCGTTTATTATCGAGATAAAGGACGTGTACGTTCGAGACTGGAGCCACTACCTTATAAATGCTGTCAAAGAGACTGACCCAGAAATATCCTTTGACTATATTCACTCAATAGATGCCTACAGACGTTTTCCAAGAAAATATGAGGACTTAAAGAAATACGACGTAATAATTCTAAGTGATGTGTCTAGTGAGGTATTAGCCTTCTACCCCGAATTCTTCCCTATAGAAGAGCTTAGAGAAGTCGAGTTACTTGAGAAACATAAGTACGTGGGAATGCCTAATAGGCTAAAACTAATTAAAAGATTCACTGAAGAAGGAGGCGGCCTCTTGATGGGCGGTGGCTGGTATTCTTTCTCAGGGCGATTCGGGCAAGGAGCATGGTACGATACTCCTGTAGCCGAAGTTCTTCCAGTGAAAATAAGTAAACTTGATGACCGCGTTGAAGCCCCAGATGGAGCCTTCGTAAAAGTCATCGATAAAGATCATCCAGTTACTAGAGGCCTGCCGTGGGAGACTTGTCCACCGTTCTTAGGCTACAATAAAGTCGAGCCAAAAGAAAACGCCAAAGTATTAGCAGTTATAGGGGATGACGAAGACCCGTTCATAGTTGTTGGAGAATACGGTAAGGGAAGAGTTATGGCGTTTACTTCAGATCCAGTACTGCACTGGGGCATAAACTTCATTAAATGGAAATACTACGGCAAATTCTGGGCTCAAACACTAAGATGGTTAGCTAAAAAAGACTAGCTTTCTTTAAACTTTCTCGAATATATTTTTGTTATGTAGAGATAATTGTACCCGTATTCTAGGCTAGACTCTATTTCAGTTCCTTCAAGCCACTCATTCCACGAAGTTATTAGTATCCAGTCTGCACCAGCTTTAAAAGAGGTCTTCCGGCAGTCAATATAGTATCTGCCGCCTTCACGCGGTATAAAGATTCCTGGCTGTCTAATTCTCCTATCATCATATCCTGGGCAGACAGTAGCAGCGAATAGTTTGTTTTTCTCCTTTATTTCCTTCGAAACTTCTAGGTAAATGTCTTCTAGTGGTATTCCTCGCTTAGAGTAGCGGACTGGAGTATAGATGTGGAGACCATCGAATACTTCCAAGTAGTTTAAGTCGAAAGTGTCTCCTAAGAGAAAGAATTCATGATTCTTTTCAAGCTTCTCTCTAATGTACTTCCACTCTTTAACTGAATACTGGTCTGCAATATATATTACGAGTAACGGCTTGCCGTCGACTTTTATCCAAGATTCTTTCGAGGCATATTCCTCTAAAAGTCTTTTAAGATCACTATAAATTCTTTCAATAGCAGCCTCTCTTTTCTCATCTCTTAGCTTTAAGGTCATAGCTGTCTCATAGTATATCGTGATGAAGTTTTTTGGAGCAAGATTGAGAAGTTTCTATAGAGCTTTATGTGAATAGTGTTCAAATCCCCACCACGATAATATAAAGCCATCTATTTCAGTAAACTCTGCTTGTCGAAGATGTCTTCTTAGAGTATATTCGTCGCAGCTATCATACACTCCATCCAAGGGATACTCTGCTGTAGCAATTTGTCGCCTGCCCCATACAACTATATCAGGGTTGTAGCCAACAGCATTCCAGCCAAGCCACTTACTAGCGGGACCCCAGGGAGTGCCGTACCAAGCATAGTAAAAAGTCAAGACTTTCTTTTCCATTTTAACACCAATTAAGAGGCCGGCGAGTTTATATAAGTTTAACAAAGAAATGTGTTTTATGGCCTTGTTTAACAAAGATACATGTTCTGCTAACACCTATATTTCCTAATACTATTTCAGCTTAGCTTACTTAATGTAAGCTCAGAGAGTAGCTATGTTTTTAGCCTTTCCTTGTTTCCACTGGTATAGTTTAATTTCTCCATTTGATATTTTGATAAATGTGTTGCAGAGTACTTCTTTTTCACGTATCCAGCTTCCAGTGTTTGCAATTAGTAGGTTGTTCCACTTTATTACTCCTGGTACGTGAGTGTGTCCAAAAATTATTCCGTCTAAAGGATTTATTATACTTTTATAGAATTCTATATATTTTACGAAAGATTTTTTCTTAATTAGCTGACCTAATGTCTTTCCACGAGTTCTTCCTTTAAGTACACTTGCTGATAGCGGTTTTATTAGAAGGTACCAGAACTTGCTTTGTAGTGTTCTCCATACTAGTATTATGAGGGGTAGAATTAGCACTGCTGAAGCATAGTAGAATATTAGGTCCAGTGGATGCGGTAACGGCGGCGTGACATACACTAATGTCACTGTAGATAAGGCGGATAGTATAGCTATACCCCATTCTAGCGGACCTGGTAGTGCTAAGAGTGCTTCCGAAAGGGTATAGATGTAGGACTGTATTTTCCATAATCCTTTAGTTGCAAGAAATAGTCTGTCAAATTGGTGTCCATGAATTAAGAGGAATGTTTTTCCACCTGACTTGAGTAAGAAAAAGTCTGGTACTACGTAGATGTCTCCTTTACTACTTCTCAGAGCTATCTTAGCTACAATTCTGTCATGGTTTCCTGCTGCATAGACTATCGTAGCGTCTAGCTTCATCAGCTCTCGTATAAATTCATAAGAAGAATTCATTAAGTCTGAAGCATCTGCTTGCCAGAAATCGAAAATGTCTCCTAGGAGTACTACTAGCTTTATTTGCTTGCCTTTTTCTCTAATGTATTCGGCTAGTTTTGCGAGCTGCCTATAACTTGTCGCATAATTACCTTTTATTCTGAGCCCGAAGTGCGTGTCAGAAATAATTATTGCTTCTTCTCCCTCTTCGAGAACTATTTTAAGCACAGTTTTTCCGTTTAGCTCTGCTGACTCCACTTTCAATGTGATCACCGTTCAGCGTTCGAAAAACAGTACCTCCCTGTATATTTAACTAGCTTTCAAACACTTAAGCTGTTTGCTTACTAGTTGCTTCTGCTAATAAACTTGAGCAACAGTATTAGCGCCGTGTAGAAAACTAGGATTAGCGCTAAAACTACAAAAGCTGCTTCGTGGCAATATATTTGCGCAACGTATCCCCCCAGAAGAGGCCCTGTCATCCGGCCTAGTTCTTGAGCAAGCCCTATTGCTCCAAATGCTTTGCCATAGTCTTCTTTACTGATAATCTTGGAGATGTAGGCGTTTCTCGGAGGAGCCGCGACAAATACTTCGTGCATCGATAAAGCTATGGTCAGTGCCAGAGGATCTTTTACGCAGGAAAGAGCCAATAGAGCAGCTATTCTAGATAATCCTACAAGCGCTAGTAGATTTAGGTCTCCGAGCCTATCAGCTAAAGTGCCTGAATATATTCTCGAAAGAGAAGCAGTAATGTTTCTCGCTAAAAGCATTAAGCCTAAAACCGTATAGCTATACCCCAGCTTTTCTACAACCCAGTGTGAGAAGATAGGGACTAGTGCTGCTAGGGAAGCGAAGAGAAAATACGTTGAAATCATTAAGATAATGAATTCTTTTTGCCAAATAGGCTTCCCTGCTATGGTTTCTTCTTTAGCTGTTTTCTGCTTCTCTATGTTTACTTTACATAAGAGAAGAAAACTTGCTAGCGATAGGAGAACCCCTGTTAAGAAAACTGCTTTAACTCCATAGTTATCTGCAATAAAGCCTGTGAGCACAGGCGCTACTACTACAGGTGCACTCCTAATAGTGAGTATTACTCCGAAAAGAGTTGCTGTAAAAGCTGTATCTGCAACAATAGTAGCTGTAGCCGACATGAATGCCGGTAGCTCAAATCCCATCGCTAAAGCTGAGAGCAATAGACCTAAAGCTACGTGAGAAATATTGCTTGATAGGAAGAGTATGAGGAAAGCTAGAGCGTAAAGCACTCTACTTAGAAGAAAAACAGGTTTATCGCCTAGGCGGTCTCTTATAAGGCCGCTAGCTATTTTCGACAAGGCTCGTGCTACTGATATAGCTGAGTAAATAGCTCCTATAAGGAATATATTGCCTCCAAGGCTAGCTATGTAAGGCGGAATAACTATGTAGAGCCCTATTAATCCGACAAGAGCTAGCGACAAAGAGATACCTACTAGCTTTAAGAGCTCTTTCTTTAACTCACTTCGCATTACTCTGCTTTCTACTATACTTCAAAATAAATTAATTTCTATAGACATTTTTTCAGCAAAAATTAGGAAATATTAAGTAGCTTTACGAGTTACCGAATTACTATAGAAATAAGGAAAATAAATGAACATTAGTGGATCTATTCTTAAACGCTTCCTCTAAATCCCGTGTAATTAGTTTCTATGCTATTTTCTAAGCACTACGGGTATTTCGCCAAAGTATTCGGCTACAGTCATCACTCTTACTCCTTCTTTTTCTGCTAGCTCGTATACTTCACGTATTCTTTCAACATACTTTGGTTCTCTCGGTAAATGATGGTCTAGAAAAATAAGTTCTGGAGCCGCGTCAGTAATTATTCTCTTTATGTTCTCGATAGCTCTCCTCAAGTTTGTTTGATTTAACATATATCCGAGAGTATATGTAGCCGGACCATCTAGCAGTAAAATGTTTGGTTTTTCGCGTATAATCCAGTCGGCGTAGTCCTCTATTATAGGCCCATTGATATCAGATGAGAAAAGAAGTTTTTTGCCACTGTAGTCTACTACAACTCCTATTACCCATCCTACTCTGCTGTACTCTATTCCGTGGAAAAGAGGCTTAGTGAATCTAATGACAGTGCTCCCGTAACTGAATTCTCTGCCGTCAGCGAAAAAGAGCTTGAATACTTCGCCTTCATGTTCAGGTACACGCTTATAGGACTTCCACTTTTTTACACGGCCTTTGAACCACTCGAAGCCTTTCTCTAAAAGCTCCTTTTTCCTACGGCTATAGTCGCCGTAGTCTATGCTAGTTGCGTGAGGCAGGTCTTCGAGCGGATGAGGATACTCTTTTTCAACAGGCTCTTCCATCACTTCATCGAGCGAAATTTCTTCTAGCCCAAAAAGCTTAGAGTAAAATCTCAGTGCTCTTCCTCTTTGAGAATCATTAATGTACTCGTTGGGTGATTTAGCTAAAATAGTCTTGTTTCTGTAAAGTACTTCGTCAAAGTCTGTGAAGTGGTCATAGTGGTAGTGTGTTATTACTACTACTTGAGCTTTCTTTGATGCCTCGACTACTTTCTCGTAGCCTACTTCAACCCACTGTTCTTTAAGGTCAGGTGGAGCAGGAAAAGACCCGTGCATAATGGCTACTCCAGGGTCTATTAGAATAGTTACGTCAGGAGTCTCGACGAGCGTTGAGAAAGATTTTGCTCCAAGTGAATCAGCCCAGACGGGTTTGAATTTAAGGCTCATTTCTTTGATTATGTGTAATCAGTGACTAAAAATTTTAGCTAGCTTTCGCAAATATAATACCGGGTTAAATTAAATGTCTCTCTTTGAAAAAGTACTAGAAGAGGAGCTATTGAAAAGAGAAAGACTTAGGCAAGAAACTTTATTTAAAACAAAGAAAGTTTTAAGAAAGCTAAGAGAAAAAGTATTTTTTGAAAAAGCTTATATTTTTGGCTCTTTAGTCCGTCCAGGAGAATATAGCATACAATCTGATATAGATATTGCCTTCGAGAAACTAGAGCCAAACAAGCTTTTCTACACAGTAGCTTTTCTCAGCAGCGAGTTAGGTAGAGAAGTAGATGTAATTGAATTAGAGAAAGCTCCAAGTTTTTTCCGCAAAAAAGTACTAAAAGAGGGAATTTTATGGAAGCCCGATTAGCAGTTCTTTTTGCAGAAATAGATTATCAGTGGAATCAAATACTAAAGATATATAAAAGTATTGAAGAAAAATTAAAGAGACTTAAAGAAAATAAAGATAATGAAGATCTCAGAGATTCTCTCGCGTATAGACTTCACAATCTTTACTGCGCTTATGAAGACTTATTTAAAATAGTAGCGAAGTTCTTCGAAAACCGTATCGAGGACCCTGCTCGATATCACATAGAGCTTTTAAGGAGGATGCTTATTGAAATCAAAGGAATTAGACCAAGCCTTATTTCTGAAGAGAGTTATACTTATTTAAATGAACTTAGAGGCTTTCGTCATGTATTTAGACACGCTTATGCAATAGAGCTTGATGTAGATAAAATTATTGCTCTTGCTGAAAAATCTCTTATATTAAAATCGTTATTTGAAGAAGATTTAAAAAGATTTAAAAGAAAGCTTTATGAAATGTTCTCTAAGAAAACTGACTGCTCTAAGCAATTTTATACTAGTGAACATTGCTATTAAAGTTAATAGAACTACTGCATAGGCTTGAATTAAGCAATAGGGTCCGATAGTATCATATATATGGCCTAGTATTAGTGGGCCTACTACTGCTCCGAGGTTTCCTGTCAAGTTTACTAAACCTATCAAGAGTCCTCTACGAGCTGCCTTTACTTTACCCATAACAGCTCTAGTCAAAGGATACATTGCTGAGAATGAGCCTAAAAGGATTCCTAGAGAAGCCGCTAAAATAACGTAGTCGTGGCTGTAAACGCCCGTCAGAGAAAGTATTCCTATGATAAAACCTATTAGCGACCCTATTATCCAGTCGGTTTTATCTGCAAGAAAACCTATCATTAGGCTCAATGTAAGGCTTATAAAAGTCACTATAGACATTGTGCTTGAAGCCAGTTCTTCGCTATACCTGGGAACATCTCTGAGGTAGAGTAAGACTAATGGACGTGTACTAACAATCAGTCCTGCTAGAAACATTGCCGTGAGAGCGAGCGCTACTTCAGTTACATGAATTTTCTCTGTTACATGCTTTTTCTCAACTATAGTAGTGTAGCGGCGGGCTAAAGGTGTAGCTGAAAAAGCCATGAGGATTAAAATGGATGAAGCACATAGAAATGCTTCAAAGTAGTTGCCAGCATAGAAACTCGAGTAAGCAAGATAACTTAGTACAGAGCCTAGAGAGCCTAGCGCAAAGTAAATAGACATTATGCTTGATCTCCAACTAGACGGTGATAACTCTACTACGATAGTTTGAACACTTGGCCATAGTACGCCTGAGGCAATTCCATTTAGAAACGAGAATAATATTAGCTGAGTCCATGCATTGGATAAAGCATACCCTAGTGCCACAAAGGAATTTAAAGCGAATCCCATTACAGCGAACACTCCTCTACGCTTAATCTTGTCACTAATGTAGCCGGAGACAACTGCTGCGAGTCCTCGAGTAATCATGAAAGCTGAAGTAAAGCTACCTATCACTAGTGCAGAAAAACCAAGAGCTCTAGCCTTGAATGTGAGAGCGGTGTTTGACATTATTTGAGCAAAGTTTCCTAAAAGCGGAAAACATGCTACCGTCCACAGTAACAGCGGTAGCGATATTTTCTTAGACACTCAACTTAATATAAAGCAGTTTATTTAAGTCTTAGTAATTAGTCTGAGTCGGAGCCTTGTGCTCGTAGTAAGGACTATAAGCTACTTTTTTCGAAGGCTTGTAGGATATACCGTATATAACTATGATTAAGCCGACAATTATTACTGCAATAGATACTATTCTAAATATTTGAAGAAACATGAGTTCAGATGGTTTTCTGCGAAATTCCTTTAGTTCCTTTAACACTACTTTTTTCCTATCTAATATACTGTTCCCCGATAATAGCTCTACTACTACAACTTCGCTGCTTTTTCTTCCTAATAAAGGTACTTCGACAAATATTTGTTCCCCAGCCTTAATGTAGACTTTAACTGTCTGCTCTAAGTCTTCAGCAAGAACCCTTAAGTAGAAATACCCAGAAGTACTTGAATTGTTTTCTATAGTTACTTCTATACCTGCAGGTACTTTAGATACATTAACTATTTTTCCATAGAGCTTAGGTCTTGAAGCAAATTTAATTCTGGGTAGTTTAACGTAAAAAATATAGTAGTCGGGTGCTTGTAACTCGTTGTAGTTTACCCAGAGTAAACTTGATTTTGTTTCTTTGAGAGGCCCGTGAGCCGATGCAGGTAGCCAAGTATAATTGACTAGAGTTGCTCCTTTGCTGAACTCAACTGAGAGGATGTCTATCCAGCTTCTTGGGTCTCTGTGCGTATAGCTATCTCTTATTGTTATTTCGTAAAGGTTTTCGTCTATTTTTCGAATAAACTCGCTTGTATTAAGGTATATTAGCACTTCGATAATGTATGCTCCTTTCATTTTACTTAACTTACCGGTGTTTCCTACGTCGCATAGTACTATTGTATTATCGTTTTTACTGAATTCTATTAGAACTTTATACTTTATTGTGTCTGGTGAGTTTGCGAACATCAAGAGTATTTCTTCAACTATCTGTCTTGATGAAGCTTTTAAGTTTTCTTCTATTCTTCTATCTCCGTAAAGGCTTTTTCCTTCAGAAGTAAATGGATGTAGCTTAGCTTTAACTATTGTAGTGCCGTCGCCCGATATGTTTACTTCAAAGTTGAGTGCAATCCAGTAGCGCTCTTCTTGAGATTTTACTTCTGCTAAGAGAGCTAATGTAAGTAGAATTACTATAAGGAGAACTATTTTTCTCATAACTTACCCCCTCTACTTAGGTTTGAACTTCATTTCAATATACTCTAGAGTCAAGTAGCTTGGTGCACAGAGATTACCTAGAGCTGTTCCATAGTACTTTGTTTCCTCTATGCCGAAAACTATGTGTAAATTGGAGTAGTCTCCAAGCTTTACTCGAGGTTCTTCTAGAAGCTCTACGTCGACCCAGCCCCATGGAGGCAAATATACTTGGCTCCACATATGGCCTCCCCAGTGTCTTAAGAGTTTTTCTCCTTCATACCAGGCAGTAGACATATTGATCCATAATTTGGACTCGTGTTTGCTGAGAAGCATTCCGAAAACTGTGCGCGCAGGTATGCCGAGTATTCTCATAAGCGTTACATAGACATCGGCTACTTCAGTACAGTCTCCTCTAATGATATAGCCTAGAGATGTCTTGACTAAAGCTCCGTCTGAGCCTACACGTGTCATGAGAATTGTATATGATATGTGGCTTTGAACCCATTTAGCCACATTTATGGCTATTTCAAGCGGCGTAGACCCCTTTCTCAGTTTATACGCTAGATCTACTACATCTTCTCTTTCAGTATTCCATAGTCTTGTTTTAACAGTATATTTTGCGACCATAGAGTAGCTAGGCCACTTGCTTTCATTGACATTAAAGAATATCTTGTAGCCAGAGACTTTCACTAAGTAAGTGGCATTAATCCACACTTTTTCGCCAGGCTCTGCTTTAACAACAACTACTGCAAAAGTATTTCCGTCTTCATCTCTCTCAATTTTAGTGGGCTTAGGTATCATTGAGAATAGATATGCTTTCTGGTAAGTAGTATTACGGGGTAGTGTTACATAAACATAGTCCTTGATAGGTATTTTATATGTGTTTACTACAAGATATTTTGCTTTAACAACATATGTTATATTGTAAAATACTATTGATGATTTTTCGAAGGACGGAATAGTTTCTTCTTTAATTTGAATTCTGTTCTCAATTTCGACTGAAATATAGTACAAGAAAATTCCTATAATAATAACCATTAAACCTACAGCTACTTCTATCTTCTCCACAGTTTAAATAACTTAGAGATCATTAATAAAAGCTTGGCGAACAATAAACACTCAATTATAGCTGACTATTTGCCTCTAACTGCTTTTCCCTCTTCTGCCCTTCTAGCTATTTTAGCCGCTATATTGATTAAGTCTTGTGCTGTAAGCTGCTCGTCACCTATCTCTGGTACTTCTCCCGTTAAGCTTATTAGCCCGGATCTAGGAATTCCCAGTTTCTTCATGTTTTCCATAGCTCTGCGCGCTTCACTTGAAGTAATTGAGCCTATTTTCACTTCGTAGCCTATAATGGGAGTATTTCCGCTCAGCAGTATTATATCTACATCTTCGCCTCCTGGTAGTACTACATAGGCTCTCGTGAGATTCTTATACTGCGCTAGCAGCTCTCCTATAAAGAACTGGACTTCTAGTCCGAGCTTTCCTACTATAGTTTCACGCGAAGGATAAAGTCCTAACTCACTGTACTTTTCGTCAAGATAAAGTAGAATTGATAGAAGACTTGATCTATGTTTATAAAATGCTCTTGCTCCACGTGTTCGCCATAAACGAACTTTCTCTACGAGACCCATGTCGACTAACTGATTAAGAATTCCTGTAACGACTCCGGCTTCCGGTCTTTGAATAAGTTTAGCTTCATAGAGTTTTTGCGCCAAGTCTCGAGAAGACCAGTATCCAAGTGCAAGAAATCTCAAAACAGCGTCATAAAGCCTTGTAAGTTTCCTCTCCTCTTCCTCAAAAATTTCGCCTACAAGACCAGTAGCTGAACTGGCTAGAAGCCTATAATTCGACTTCAATTTATCTACAATTTCTCCCCCTACTTTCATAACTCCGAGAATCCAGGGATCACGAGCTATGCAAGCCCAGAGTATAGCGTTCTTATAGTCAAATATTTTTGCGAACGCGAGAATAGAGTCTGCTGGAGAGACTAAGTCTACTTTAAATGGCACAAAAAGACCTAGTAGAGGACTTTTCTCGCTAAAAACTTTTCTAGTAACAGATAAACTAGACCCACATAGAACTAGTCTTCCATGAACATCAAGTTTCTTAAGAGCTATAAAGCCCCATAAATGTTCAGGAAGCCTCTGAAACTCATCTACTATACCTAGACCCCCGCCTGAAATAACCTCAAATACTCTCTTCAAAGCGCTTTCATAATTCTGCACCTCAATACCTTTTCCCCTTTCTTCAACAAAGCACATCCCTGTCCGAGAAACAAGAATATAAATGTTCCAGTCTAAGTACTTCCTTAACATAAATGTCTTACCAGTTTTACGCCTTCCGTAAACAAGAGTCCACGCATCCATTTCCTTGAGTTTACTACATTCCCATCTATCTATTATAATCTGAATATTCTCACTAGAATATTCGCGCCAGAATATTATATAAAGCTAGCTTACCTACTTCAATGACCGCTGATATTCCTAGCTAATTTAATATTGAAGTAAAATTTCATTTAAGTGCTCTTAAAATTACTTATATATCAATTTTTCACAACTAAAGTAAATAGTTTAAATATTGGTCATTATATAGCTTCAATTAAATATTACAATATTTTAAAATAAATATTTAAATATTCGGCCTACTTTAGCTTAGAGAAATATTTTGTTTTCATTTCAATGAATTTTTCTGAAGCCTTTTCTCCATAATCTTCTATAAGTTTTTTAGCGAAGTTCTTGAAGTCTTCTAGGAAAACTGTTTTTCTTCCCTGCATTTCAGAGTAGTAGGCTGAGTCAATAATTGCCATTACTTCAGCTGCATATTCTTCATTTAGTATCGACTTTGTTCCTGTTAGAATGCATTTGCACATATATCTTATTTCGCTCAAGATGGGAGATTTTGCTCCCGCAACCTCTATTAGCCTCGATGAACCAGAGTACTCTCGAAACTCTAAGTAGACTTTATCGTCTTTTCTAACATCTCTCAAGACTCCTTTTGTACCAAAAACCATTATTGACTCAAACTCTTTTCCACTCCACGCTCCCTCTATGAGAGCTGTTGTCTGCGAGAAGTCTTCAGGGTCTTCAAATCTTATAATGACATGAGCATCGTCCTCGACTTTTATTCTAGTGTAGTAGTCGTCTATAAAGCGGTACTTTGAACGAATAGTTATGCCAGTAAATTTTTCTGCCTTAACTGCTACTGGCTCTTTATTTAAGCCCGCTAAGTACCATGCTATTCCTATTGCGTGAACACCCATATCGAGGAGGGAACCTCCTCCGCCGACTTCGGAATCCCAGAACCAGGCTTTTCCCTCAGGTCCTAAGTGCGAGCACGGAACAATGAGATACTCTATTTCGCCTAATAGCCCTGTCTCTAGAGTTTTTCTCATTAAATACACTACTGGTGCAAAAATATAGTTCTCGTTTACTTGGAAAAACTTGCCTGACTCTTTAACTGCTTCAACTATTTTCAGGGCCTCAATATAGGTTCTAGCAGGAGGTTTTTCTACCATAGCGTTTACTCCAGCTTTAAGGGCATCAACAGCTATAGGCGCATGGTACTTGTGAGGCGTACATATGTCAGCTAAATCTAAGTCTTCTTTATTCAACATTTCTTTGTAGTCTCGGTATACTTTAATCTCGGAAACTATTTGCGACAATCGGTCGGCTTCGTCGTCGAGCCCTGTTTCTTTTAGATGCTGAATTTCCTTTGAAAAGACTTCTTTTACTCTCTTTAAAGCAAACTTAAGGGATTTTTCCGCAGGATCTGCTAAAGCTACTAGTCTAGCTTCCTTTATTTTAGGATATGCTGGAAGATGTCCCCATGTAAAAATTCCTCCAACGCCTATCGCACCTACTCTGACTTCTTTCATTGCTTACCGAAAGCCTTTCACTTAGTTAAAATAAATGATTTTTGCTCACCACTTGACTCCATATTTTTCAACTACTTCTTCTATTCTTTTAACGTCATAGTCTGTCAGCTTAATTTCCAGTGCGCCGAGGTTTTCTTCTAAATGCTCTAGCTTTGATACACTTACTATGGGGACTATGGTTACGCCTAACTCTTTCTGTTTATGCAGAACCCATGCTATAGCTAGCTGAGCTATAGTAGCGTCTTTTTCCTTAGCTATTTCCTTAAGCTCTTTGAGCATCTCGTAGTACCGCTTTAAACTAATGATGCTTTTAAGCTTCTTAGAAATAGTTGCTCTCGAGAGCTCAGGTATTCCCTTCAAGTATTTCTCTGTAAGAAGTCCTTGAGCTAGCGGAGAATAAGCCATAATTGCTAAGCTGTATCTCCTAGCTATAGGTATCTTCGTTTTCTCGATTTCTCTATTCAGGAGACTATAGGGCTCCTGTATTGTAATATAGCTGTGAAGCCTATACTCTCTAGCTAACTCCATTGCTTCAATAATTTTTTCTGGCGGATGATTTGAGGAACCTATGTAGTGGACCTTACCCTGGCGCACTAGGTCGTCAAAAGCCATCAGTGTTTCGAGGAGAGGGGTATTTGGATCATAGATATGCGCTAAATATACGTCAACGTAGTCCATTTGCAGCCTCTTTAAGCTCTCTTTAACCTGCCACATAATATGCTTGCGCGAAAGCCCTTCAGCATTAGGCCAGGGAGCCATACGTCCTCCAACTTTAGTTACTATAACAAAGCTCTCTCTATCGTATTCTTTAAGCACTTCACCGAGCACACACTCAGCATTGCCTACATGCGTGAGAGGCACAGGTGATACAGCTCCATGATACCTGTTGGCAGTATCAATGAAGTTTATTCCGTGGTCAAAGGCATATTTAATGATCCTTCTTACTTCATTTACATCTACTTTATGCACGCCATACTCGTCTACTTCCTTTGATCTAGGTAAGAACCATGAGCCCATACAGAGCTTCGATACTAGCAGTCCGCTTGAACCAAATCTGACATACTCCATGTTATCCCCTAAATTAGGTTCGCTGCAAATAAAATAGTTAGCGCTGGATCTAAGAAAAGCTGAGCCTTTGCTGCTACTTAGCTAAAAGAAGGTATTTTGAATAATTCCAGTAGCTACAGGGCTTGTTGACTGTCCTTGAAACTCTTTCAACAGACTCTCTTCCCTTTAATATAGTTTCATAGTAGGCGAGAACAGCTGCTATTACTACAGCCTTTTCTTCTTCAGATAAATTGTCAGCGCCCATTATTTTAACTTTAATACCCATATTCTGCATATGTCGTCTATTTTTTGCACAATTGTCGAATTAAAAGATTATGCTCCGGCAGGGCTAAATACTAGCTTAATACTGAATAATTAGTGATGAACGAGGGCGAGCCTGAAAAATGATGAATTTCTCCCAACTGAGACTTCTCGAGAAAACATTATAAAGCGCTTTCTCAAGACTATAAGGAGACAGTATGCACTTAGAGCTACAGAGTGAGCTAGGATCTCTACTACACTTAATACTCACCGCTGCATTAGCAGTAATTTACGCTAAGAACAGATCTATTGTTATTTTACCAGCTCTCATGCTTGCTTCGCTTATAGGCGTAATGGTTGGTCTAGAAGTCCACCCATTCATAATAGGTATATCGAATTTTGCTGCCGCTCTAATCGTATTTATTGCTGGACTTGAACTAGACCCCTGCTTTATTAGAGTAAACAAGGAGAGAGCCTTGTTTATATTCGTATTTGAAGCTGTTCAAATCCTCACATTCTACTACATTTTAATAAACTTCTTTCCAATAGAAATAGCTACTGCTCTTACAGCCATAATGGTCGCATCTAATGAAGCTTTTGCTCTAGAGCTGAAGAAATATAAGGGCGGACATCTAGCTCAGTTCGGTATTACGCTTTCTGTTCTCGAAGACGCACTAGCAGTATTTCTTCTCTCAATAGGATTTTTCACTTCTCCTAAAACACTTCACTTAGGAGTTCTTGAAACAATCATTGTAACAAGTCTCTTCTTGATACCTCTCATATACTTTGTTTCAGGGCTATATGTCAAGATACTCAATAGTCTTGAAAGAAAAGATACGAAAATACTCCTAGCTATACTTTACTTAGTTATACTGATGGCCATAGCCGAAGCACTAGGTATACCGGAGGCGATACCTGTATTCATAGGAGCCGTTTCGCTGTCTTTCCACGGCTTTGATAGAGAAACATTCAATGCTATAGAAAGCTACTTTGTTCTAGCTCTAACAGGCTTCGTTTCATCGCTTCCATACACTGTTTACAAGGCGACTGAAGCTGAACTTACACTAGACCTCTTTATTCAGGCAACGCTGCTGGGAGCTATGCTGGCCGTAGTCGCCTACGTAGTTAGGCTAGCCATAGTCTTTACTGCCTCCATAATGGGGGGACTAAACGTAGATGACGCTTTTTCGCTGGCAGCCGCTTTAGCCAATACAGGTGAATTCGGGCTAATTGTTCTCTCTACTCTCGTAGTGACAACAGGACTTGTTACAAGCAATATAGCTTACGCCGCGCTATTCGCTTACGCCTTTAACTTAACTCTAGTCTCCGAAGCTGTTAAAAGACTTTCAGGTATAAGACGTAGAGTACTAGAACTCATGAAACCTAAACTCTACGACTTCTTAGTAAAAGTAAGTGAAGAAGCCAATACTGTTGTAGAGACCTTAGCTAAAGATATTCAGCTTAAAGAAAGTATTCTCGAAATCACTATAACAGTCTTCATAGTCTACTTAGTTACAGGACTCTCTGGAATATATCCAAATCCCGTATCGGACTACATTTTCATGCTCTTTCTTCTATCAGCATTCATTGCCTCGACTCAAGAAGTTTTCCAAATACTAAGCTCTGCTCTCAGCAGAATAGGCTCTTCTAGAACATTTTTCGCATTCTTCTTTAGACTAATGGTACTCTACATAGTAGTAGCACCTCTCCTACACTCAATGAAATACTTTTACAGCAGAGGCAGGTTTCTCCAGCTAATTCACCCAATAGACTCTCCTCTAAGTCTACTCATAATAATAGTGCTCACTATTGCAATAAAGAACTTAGCCGAGAAAACAGCTAAATTTACATTAGGTCACTCAGTATCTGAGCCAGAAAACGTATCTGAGAAAAAACAAGACTAAAGTTTTATACGTCTTTAGATGAAATATTTTAAAGAAAGTATGGAAGACAGAGTACGGCCAGTACACGCGCTATGTTTTTTCACAGTTAGCTTACTTGGCAATATAAATCAGCTGATAGTTTTCGACTACTATGACCCAGATAAGTACTACGCTAGCTTAATTGAGAGAGAGCTTATAGACGAAGAATTAGAGGCAATAGCATCTAAAATGCAAGACTACCTTGACGAAGAAAAAGTGTTAATTAACGGTAAAAGAGTATATCCTGAGCTAAGGTACATAGACTTAGCTTTTCGAGGAAGTCTTAAAAGACCATCACTTTACTTTATTATTCACTTTAAAGGAGACTTTAAGACGGGAATAAATGTATACGAAGACTATTACGACAGAGAGATAGCTGAGTACGACTACGAGTTTTACTGGATTTTCCCTCCAGGCGTAGTAATTAAAGACATCATTGTAGACGGTATTTACAGCAGAATTGGAGACAATATCTTAGCTGTTTATGTAGATAAAGGAACAGAGATCAGTGGATTCGAGAAAATAGTCTTCGAGATACCCGACTACCTAGCCGAGCACATAAGAAAAACTACTAACAAATTTGAAGTGAAAACATTTAGCAATAATTAAGGTATTAGACCGAAAGTTCTCGCGTAAAGTACACCTAAAGCGAGTATAAGTGGAGCTACACTAAAAAGTGGACCGTACTTCATCCAGTCTTTAAGCGTAATTTTACCAGCTCCTCTTGACTCAAGAATACTCACCGCCGTTATATTCGCTGTACTTGCTACTATCGTGAAATTCCCGAAGTATGTCGCCGCGAAGAGCATACTCCACCAAAGCGGAAAAACATTTACCCCCATAGCCTCCAAATTCCTTATCACCGGTATAAAGAAAGCTACCGCTAAGACATTGTCTAAAACACTGCTTAAAAGACCTACAATAATGGCTACTAAGAAGACTAGCTGAGCAACATTACCTCCCATAATTTCTTTGAGCGCAGAAGCCATTATTTCAGTCACTCCTACTTGCTCTAAGGAACCTATCGAAGCAAAAAGGAACATGAAAAAGAGAAGAAGAGGCCAGTCTACGCCACTTTCAAGAAAATCTCGTAGTCTGCTTCTCTCGAGAAATAGAGCCATTATAGCGCCTCCCAGAGCAGCTACAATAAGCATAGAGCCCTTCTTTAAGTGAAGAATATGTTCTAGAGTATCGTGAATAATAAGTGGAGTAAGCACAGCTATTAGCAGAAGCCATGCCTTGACAAGCTCTCTTCTAGGAATCCTATCCACTCGCATTGACTTCAAGTCTAGCGACGACAGACTCTTGTTTAAGGACTCAATATCTCTTGAGAATATTTTGAAAGAAAGAGCTGTTATCAGTAAAACAGCTGTAAGTGTAGAAGGAGTAGCCCAGTTCAAGAAATCGTGGAAAGAAAGCCCTACTTCAAGCGCTATCAACACGCCTACCGGATTGCCTACTACAGTGGCGCTACTACCTATGTTTGCCGCAAACGATATCATGTAGATAAACGGCACAGGATTTACTCTACAGAAAAGAGATATTCTTAAAACCATGGGTACGAGAAAGAGTATAGCTGTAACTATACCTACGAGAGAAGCTGAGAACGCGGAAACTACTATAAGTAGCGCTACTAGGAGAAAAGCATTAGACCCTGTTTTTTCAACCAGACTCGCTATAGTATACTCGAAGAAACCTTTTTCTTCAAGATAGTTCACAACAATCATCATGCCTATCAAGAAAACAATCACATCTAAGTGAGTCGACTCAACAAAGTGCTCGATATCCATTACTCCAGTCAAAAAGAGAAGGAATATCCCGAGAATAGCGAAAAGGACTTTGTATTCCCAGAAAGCCATAATACTGGCTGTTTGAAAAGTAATGATAGTTACAGCTATAGTCTGCTTTAGATTCAGCCCCCCTACCACAGATAAAACAATAGCGGCCGCCGTAAGCCCTAATACAGCCAGTACTCCGCGCTCACTCCCCATACTCATCACCACTCAGGCAGGATTCTGAAGCTAACCTAGCTTAAAGTACTTGCGCTTTTAATAAGTTTTTCCTTGAAGAATCAAAACGCATGAAATAACATAAATATCTTTATAAATCTCAATAGGCTTTCTTAGGATGATGGCTGTGAACACCCTAGAAGAGTTATTAAAAATGCTCATAGAAAATATACTAGCACTATTACCGCAGATAGCTAAAACACTGCTAATTTTAGTCATAGGATGGATTATAGGCAAGTGCATTTACATAGCAGTTAAAAAATTTATAGAAAAAATAGGAGTAGACTCAACATTTAAAGACAGTATTCTAGGCAGAGCTCTAGCGAGATTCGGTATGACCATAAGCTCTTTTGTAGCCTCTAGCATAAAGTGGTTCATATACACTCTAGCGCTAATGTCAGCTATAGACATCTGGGGAATTCCCGTACTTTCACACTTCACTCAAATAGCAGTAGAATACTTACCGAACTTCATCGGAGGAATACTAATACTTGTAGCAGGCATGATTATATCTGAAATACTAGTCCAAATAATCGACGAATCTCTATCAACAATAAAAGTCCCCTACATAAAGTTAGCTTCTCTCTTCAGCAGAATACTCTTATACGCAATAGTAGTAGTCACAGCTCTCCTCGTAATGAAAATAGATGTATCTATACTTTATGCACTCCTCAACGCTCTCTTCTGGGGCATCGCTCTCGGAATAGGCGTGGCAATAGGCATAGCCTTTGGATTAGGACTAAAAGATGAAGTGGCTCGCTCAGCTAGAAGATGGTTCCAGCTAGCTGGAGCAACTGAAGAAAAGGTCGCCGAAAAAGAGTACGAGAAGAAAATAAAAGAATACAAAAAGAAAATAGAGAATTTAGAAAAAGAACTTGCTAAAGAAAAAGAAACAGTAAAGGAGCTCAAAGAAAAAAAGGAAGAGAAAATAAAAGAATACGAGCGCATGGAAATGGATCTAAACGGAAAACTCAAATCGCTTATAAAGGATTCAGGAAAAATACTTTGCGCTCACGGAGGATACTCTATTGAAGTATCTGAACCCGGAGTCTTCCCGTGGATAGAAGTACTCGTGACACTAGTAGCCAACGGCTACAAAGTATCCTTAGAGAAAAGAGATCAAAAATACATTATTGAGGCTACACTTAAAAGAAAGTAAAGCAGATTATTTAAGAGAACCAATAGAATTTTAAATAGACGTGAAAGAATACCCTAGATTCTGGCGCCCAGGAAGTAAACCTTTCAATCCGCTCAAGTTAGCTGAAGAAACCGAGAAAATTGTTTGCCGCAAAGAAGACAGCGTAGTAAGCCGTAAGTATACGCACTTTTATGTTGCGGGAGTCTATAGAGGAATAGTTACAGCTTGTGGAGTAGGCTGCTGCCTACGCTGCTTCTACTGCTGGGTTCCGCTAAGTAGAGATTATCCTGAATACTATGGCAGATACTATAAGCCTACTGAAGTAGCTGAAAACATAGCAAAACTAGCTAAAAAATACAGAGTCAAGAAAGCTAGAATTTCTTCTGCGAGCCAACCATAAGCCGTGAACACTTGCTCCAAGTGCTTGACATAATTGAAGAAACTAGAGAAATTAAACTATTCGTCTTAGAAACAAACGGCATAATTTTCGGAGCCAATAAGAGCTTCATGAAAGAAGTACTAGACTATAGCAAAGTATACACCAGGATATCTATTAAGGCCGGCGAGCCAGAAAGCCTTACTTGGCGGACAGGCGCCGAAGGACGCTTCTACGAGCTACCCTTTAAGGCAGTAAAGTACTTTAATGACAAAGCAGAGCCGCTTAAAAGATTCCGTGTAGCTGCAATGACTGACCCGAGAATCATGAGCTCAAGTGAACGTAAAAAATTATTAGGAGGCTATGGGAAATTAACCCTATTTTAGCAGTAACTCTTGAATAGGAAGTAGTAGACCTCTACGATACCACACTAATTAGACTCAAGAAAGCTGGCGTCAAAATATTCAAGTAGTACTCTAACTATAATTGTTAAATAGTAGTACTTAATGGTAGTACTCGTGGAATATATTGTTAAAGTAACTAGGAAAGGTCGGGTAACAATACCTAAGGAGCTCAGAGATATCCTAGATATCAATATAGGAGACTATTTAGTAGCTAGAGTCGAGGGACATAAAGTAGTATTTGAGAAAATAGCTCCGCCAGAGCTAGGTGAACCTGTAGGCGAAAAAGAGTATAGCAATATTATAAGAGAACTCGACGAAATGAGGAGAAAATAGCGGTAGTACTTGATACAAGATTCCTCTTAACACATACTTTTCCTCCAAGTGAAGATGACAAAAAGCTCCTCAAGAAACTTACATCAAAGATTTTCCGCCGTAAAGTCTATTTACCGTTAGTTGTAGTCGTCGAGTACATTAAGATAGCTGGAAAGCGTCTAGGTTCAGAAGGAGCTGAAAATAGGCTTTTGTCGTGGCTTGCTTCAGGTGCTCATTTAATCGAAATAACTTATGATGACGCTGTAGAAGCAGGAAAAATCTGCTAACGCATGACATTCCTGTAGCAGACGCTATTATAGCATCTATAACAAAAAGACTAAAAGCCCTAGTTGTTTCAGATGATCCTCACTTCAGTGAACTAAAAGTCAAAACAATATGGTATAAAACAGTAAATACTTCTTAAAACCATTATTAAGGAATAATAGTGTTTATATTAAAACATCTCTATATTCTCACATTAATCTTTATGAATAGAAAAATCTATGTACTATTGAAGGCTAAATATTATTTAGTGGAGGTTAAAAGAAAAAATCTCCTGTTAGTTAATTTCATGCTATTCACGCTCACTGTGGTATTAAACGCCCTCCGCTACACTATATACTCTACATACCTTCAAGTACATCACTATGGTATAATGGAAGTGGCTGCTACAATAGGTTCTATCACTTACTTCGAAGAGGGGGATCCCTATGCTATTATTCCTCCATAAAAATATTATGAGAAAAATCGTCTACATAGCAATTCTCGTAGCATTCATAGTAATTTCAAGCATATACGTAGGGCAGTATGTTTCACTGCCCAAAGCTAGTCTCAAAAAAGGTGCTGTATTCTACTATAAAATGGTAAAAGTACCACTATCTACAAGAGTATGTTTTTTCAATAATGTCTTCAAGTACGCCGAGTACTTAAGTAAAGTGGAAAATACAACTGTTTACATTATAATCAAGTATAAGAATGGAAGTAAGAAAATAGTAAAGTACACTCCTCCAAGTGGAAAGTCGCTACATACTGCTAGAATACACATAAAGGGTGAAGACTTAACGTCACATCATGTAAAATATAGGTATGGTGTAGAGTATGCTAAAGGCGAAGTTCTTAAAGGAACTCTTATAGTGAAAGTTCTCGAAGTTTAATGGAAGTAAGATTAAGGTTTTTGCGTCAATTAATGCTACTCTGCTTTACTCTGAGTTCGTTGAAGGAGTTAGAAAAGAAAAAACTAAGCGTGTGTACAGAGAGGGAGTTTATTATATAGATTTAAGTACTATGAAAGCATTTAAAGAAAATGGGAAAGAATTAGGATATACATTTCTGATACTTAATCCGTTGTTGTTTACCAAAGATAAGATAAGCGTAGATAATAACAAGGTGAATTTAGTTGTAGATAAGCTATTTGTAGATCCTTATGACACACCAGCTGGTAGAATAAGATGTGTGAGAGTAAGAATGTATGTAGTTAACTCTACTCTTAATATTTATGTGTCAGGTAAGCCTGAAGTAGGCTCATTCATTTACTCTAAGGATACCGGAGTACTTGTTCTTGCACGTAGAGGAGTTATGCCCGACGCTATTCTAGGCGATCTCTTAGACACAAATTTAATAGGAAACTTCTTCACGAGTGTCTCTCATAGAGGTGCTATAGGATTTTGGTTAGAGAAGTTTGAAGACATTGAGTTAAGTGAATTAGCTTTAAGTACTCATGAGTACTTAGCGACAGTAACTATAGTCTTTGCCGCGCTTATTTTCTTGACTAGAAGTAGGAAAAGAGGGCTGCTTATTAAATAATTATTTATTTTTTACTAAATTTATTTAGAGTACTTTTTCTTAACTTCACTGAATAACTTTTTCTGCTCACTGTACCATTTTTCAAAATCTTTTGGAGACTCAGGGAAGTTTAAGTATAGGCTTCGGGCGCGATCCATGAAGCTTTTAACTTGTACTAGCTCTTTTAGTAGAGAGGGTCTAGTGAGCAATTTAATGGCCTTAGTGGTCTTTGAGACTACTGCTGAAACTAATTCGCCTCGATAGCCCATTTCTGCAAGTTCTTCATCAGACACTATCTTCTTCTCTATTACAAAATCAAGGTCTTCTGCTGTAAGTTTCTGCATATATATTCTCAGGACATCAAGGCTCGCCTGCTTTGCACCGTAGGCTTCATGATACAGCTTGTGTATTTTCCAGAGATTCTCTACTGTAGGTTCGCCTTTTTCTAAAGCCTCTGTTATTACTTTAGCTGCAGCATCTGCACTTAGCATAGAGGGCCCTATTCCTCCTCCATGAATAGGATTAGCTGTACAGGCAGCATCTCCTATTACCACGAAGCCGTTCCACGCCATACACGCAATAGTTCTTCTCGTAGGACACAGACCTCCACCTTCATTAATTATCTTGGCTCCAGCCTTCTCGAGAACAGGTCGAATATACTTGTTGAAATTGTCTTTAGGGTTAGGCGCACCTGGCTTAGGCTGAACTCCCAGCCCTACATTAACTACGTGCTTTCCTTTAGGGAACCACCACCAGTAGCCTCCTGGCGCCACTTTGGGATCCAAGTATATTATGGCTAAGTCAGTTTCCTGTTCTTCCTCGACTTCAGCTATAACTCTGTACGCTATATTGTAGTCTTCTATGGGAGTCTCTTCGGAAACCCACCATTCTCTCGGGAGACGTGTTCGGAGAACAGGGCTGGCTCCCGTAGCATCTATTGTAATTTTACCCAGTATTTCTACTTTTGCTCCATCTTCGCGGAGAGCTACTAGTCCTTTAACCCAGTTCTCTTCGATAATAGGCTCTATTACTTTATGTGAGTCATAGAGCTCAGCGCTAGCATCTAAAGCCCACTTAAGTAACTTTTGTCCAAAGGCTTTTCTATTTAAAGCGTATCCTTTGCCCCAAGCAGTGACATATGCTTTCTTGCTAGGCGAATATACTCTAACGCCCTTAAATAAGGAAACAGCATCCTCGCCTAATTTAGGAGGCTCTACACCAAGCCTCTCGAAATGATGCTCCCCTACAGCATCGCCGCAGACCTTCTCACCTATCTTGGATTCAGGCTTCATTTCAACTATAGCTACCTTGAAGCCACTTTTAGCAAGCCTAAATGCCGCGAAAAGTCCTGCAGATCCAGCTCCAGCAACCACTACGTCGTATTTCTCAGATGACATGCATTACACCCCTCAGTATATTTAATAAACTTAGTCTACTTAATAAACTATTAGGTATAATTTATGAAACCTGGTGAACCTAAAATAACTCTAAGTCAAGAAATAGCATTGAAAGTAGAAAAGAAAATTAAACATACAGCACAGGGAGTAGAAGAAACACTTAAAGAAATACTCGAGAAAGGAGAAGTAAGCTTCGAAGACATGAAAATGCTCCTCGAATCACTGAAACCAAGCTTTAGTCTCTTATCCCAGAAATGGGTTCTCGAAATACTTTACTCGCTTCTCATATTAGGTCCCCTCGGCTTTAATGAATTAAAGAAAATTACTGGAGCCAGTTCTCGAAGTCTATCACTTAAACTCAAAGCTCTATCAGATTCAGGATTTATTGAAAGAATAGTAGAGAAAGGTCCTCCGCTAAGAACATCGTATAGGCTCACAGAAAAAGGCAGAACATCAGCTCTACTATCGTTACCGCTACTATATTACATTGTAACAATGACTCAATCAAATACTGCCTAAAAGTCAATATAATTTCTTTAAAGACTAAATATGAAATATGTGTTTATTTCCAAAATACAATAGTTGAAACAAAACCTTATACGCTAACTCTCTAATTATGCAACAATATAAGAGCAACTAAAATAAAACGAGAATACGAGCACTTAATGCTGCTATTAGTATATAATATCTTGTATTTGTCTATTTAAAGCCTCAACAAAGTATTATTGATTTTCTTTCAACGTGCTTTTATTCTAATTTATGGTACGTTGTATGAAATGGTATTTCCGCTAGCCCAGCTGTGAAGAATACTAAATAGCAATTTATTATAGAATTCTGCTCTAGCGAATAAATTTCTGTAAAAAGTTAAACATTATTTATTAAGTGTAGCTCCCAAAATGGGAATAGCTAGTAATCTTAGTATAGCTATCGAACCCATTATTAATAAAATTATTATTAATCCTATAAAACATATTATTGGATTTGTTAACCATATTCTTCCTTCTATAGCAAAAAATAATATAGATATAATTAATATAACTATCAAGAAAATTATAATTACTGATATAATCTCAGCAACCGGATATTTCTGTAGGAATTCTCTACTTCAAGCCTTTTTCTTATTCATCATTAATTAACTATTCATAAAGATTTAAAATTTATTTATTTTAGCTGGTAAAGGCACAGTCTTTCGCAATAAGTATATATTGTGATATTAGTTTACTTTAATTGAGAGTATTTCTTCATCTTTATGGCTTCTAGATTTTACTAAATACCCTGATTCATTAAATGTTTCTTCTAGTAGAATAATTATGCTACTCCTGCCTTCGAAGGAAATATCTAGTATTTGTCCTACAGCCATTGAGCAGAGCCCATACTTTATTTTAAGTTTCTGTACGTGAGCTCAGCAACCTTTACTCCGTTCTTTCTCTACTTCAGGGCTCCACCTTCCCCAGTAAATAACGGGATTTACTAGAATATTTGCTCCCATTTGCTTTAATTCACGTAAATAATTGTAGTTAAAGCAGTCTTCTCCAATAGCTACTCCAAGCAAACCTATGTCGAGTTTAATTAAGTTTATTTTATTTGAAGAAGAGGCTTCAAGAAATCTGTCTAGAGCACCGAGAACTCTTTTTGCTGAATGCCCACGACTCTACCTTTAGTGTTGAAGACAAAGCAAGTATTGTAGACTTTGTACCCAGTCAAAGTGATTTTTGAGCCTAGTTTATGAACTTCGGGAATCAGAATTGTTCTGACAACGATATTAGTTTTGTAGATTTTAGCTAGTCTGCTAAATACACTAATGTATGTGTTTAACATTTCCTTGCTTTTCTTTACCTTAAGAAAAGCAATCCACCTTCTAGCTTTAACCCATATTTTGAGGAGTAAAGAATAGTTGTCTCTAACCATTTTTCTTAGAGCTACTTGAAGCGAATTCGCTGTTTTCACGATATTTTCCTCACCTAAAGATACTAGGAATGAACCTATGTTTTCGGGAAAACTACTATTGTGTCTTCGCCGAGTTTTATTTTCGAGTCAGCTAGAGCAAGTACTCGCTCCATTTGCTTCTAAATGTTTCTTCAGAGAGGTAGTAAGTTTCATTAAGCTTGAACTGTACTACGACTATTTTCTTAAGTCCCATGTATCCGAGAAATATGTGTAAGTTACAGTATACTAAGATAATTCCTGAAAAATCCTATTTATTCTCGAGTAGGGGATTCATAGAGAAGAACTCTATCTACTTCGTAGTTTAAGCCTAACTCCGATGAGGGGTCTACTGCCTCAATGAATATGAGAAATCTTTCTTTAAATGGGTCGTAGACAATATCGCAGTATCCGTGAACAGGGTAGTCTTTTCGCTCGTAAGGTGACTGAGGCTCCCATCTACCTTTAAATAGTGTTTCAAGTCGTTTCTCACGATAATTGAGCAAGTAAGCTACAAAAGTGTCTGTATAGCCTCCTCCTCTAGTCACGTAGAGTGTTTCGAATCCTAGAAGAATAGGACCTAGTGTTCCAGCAAATATTTTTCCGCCTAGAAAGAAGTAGTGTGGTTGACGCCCATTATCTAAGCCTAATACACCTAGTTTTCTCCAATTAATGCCGTCGCTACTTACAGCTAGAGCCATATTAACTCTAACCCCGTCGTTAACCTTGTATACAGCAAAGTAGACACCGTCAATAATGTCTATTATGGCGTCTCTAGCCTCCTTCACCTCATAAAGGTGCTCTCTTCTGAGAACAAGTCCTCTGGGCTCCCAAGGCCCCCTAGGGTCGTCAGCTACTAAAAGTAGAGTGTCCCAGCCAGGATAAGGTGGCTGCTGGAGATCTACAGCTACGTATAGATAATATTTGCCTGTAAGCGGGTCTTTTAGAAGCTGCTGTCCTTCAATGCTAGCTATATTCAAGCCTGTACTCTCCTTAAGCTCCTCTCTAGTAATAGTCGCTACTAAAGAATAGTCTTCGCCGTTAATAGACCTATATATTTCGATAGCATAGCCTCTAACAGGCACTGCCTTACGGGGCCTTGTAGTCAGCCAGAACTCCTCGTTCTCGTAATCTACTAGAACTTTACCTGCTCCACGCCACGAGCCGGGATTATAGTCGGGTGGCTCTAAGACAATTTTCTTGAACTTCTTTTTCCTTAAAATTGCTTGAGGAGGATAAAATCCTGACCAGATTCCTTTGCTGGCTAAAATCATAGTCTCCAGTACTTTCTGTAAAAATTAAGTATTTATAGCTTGACTTGAAGTAGAACGCTACTGTACAGTAACTTTATCTACATAGGGTTCAGATAGAATCTCCATAATAGCGTCTCCAGGTATTTCTCCTTCGACAATAATGTAGAGCTTCGGCTCTTCGTGGAGCTTGGGGTCTTCGGCGATAACCTGTACAATATTTATTTTCCGCTTAGCTAGAATAGAAGTAATAGTCGCTATTATGCCGGGCTGGTCTCTAGTAGGAACTATTACGAGGCACCTGTAGCCGAGTATTTTAGCAACATCTTTTAAGAAGGGGCCAGCGGGCTTGAGTTTCTCGAAAAACTCTCTAAGTTTATTATTTCTCAATATTTCTTCAACACACTTCTTCACAGTCCTCCTATCAGTACTGCTTGCACGAGCTACTGAAGTATAAGGTATTTCGAGTTCTCCGCAGAAAATCCTTCCACTACTATCTATTCTGAGACCATAGCTCAACATTAATTTAACAACTTTCATTTTAGCAGAAGACCTCTTAAATACTCTATTTATTTCACTCCAGATAGACATTCACAATATACATCTAAAAAAGATATTTAAGCTTAGCTATAAAAAGATACGTTAATTTAAAATAATTAACAATAGCTACTTATATAGAGCAAGCATCTAGTATTCTGGGTGATGAACCCGACCACTACTGAGAGGTGACGAAAGGGTAGGTTTCTGACCAGAGTGTCTCTCACTCAGACTTCTTCGCTGTTGAAGTGAGCCTCTTGAGTGATTTTATACTTATATGAAAAGGCTTATACGTTTTCCTAGTACACATAGAGTAGGCGTAACTTATGGAATATAAGAAAGCACTAGCACAGGCTTTGAAAGAAAGAGGATACAGAGTAGTAGTCGACGCTGAAGTAGAAGGAGAAAGTGGAATCGTTCATAAAATACCTATCTTAGTAGTATTAGGTGGAAAAAAGTATATTGGATTTGAAATTGCTGAAGGTGAAGACGTAGAAAGCGCCGTAATTAAGTGTTTTATCAAAATAGTAGATGTCTCGGAGATACCGTTTTATCTTCTTGTCGAGAAGAAAGTTTTTCATGAAATGCTAGATAATCTCTGTAGTCCTAGAATCATAGTATTTGATAACCTTGAAGATCTTTTAACTAAGGTCGAAAAAATAATTTCTCGTCAACTCGCAACTCTAAAACCTGCCGAGTAGTGCGCTAAAGTTTTTTCCGCTAAGCACTAACAGTATATGTGAGTAAGTATTTGCTTGAGTTTAGAGGATTGACTCTAGTTTACTACATACCTGTCGAGAAAGTAGAAAATTTCCTTTTAAGCGGAGTTACTCCTGTTGTTAGAAGAAATAAAGTAAGACTTTATGTTCAAGTGCTTGAGTCGGTTAGTCTTTCAGGCAAAGGTGTTGAAGGCCTGAAGGTAAGAGAACTCAACTACATGATTGAAGCTAAGTATAGTGGTCGTAAGGGATATTACGCTGTTAAATTGTATGCTGACAATCCACAGTACGTAGAGTGGGGAGTTTCGCAAGGTTTTCTTAAGACTTTAGCTGATATAAGTTACCGAGAAGAAAGAAATAGAGTATTCTGTAGCGCGAAGAAAAATAATAAGGTTTTAGCGCGTATAGAAGCAGATGTTGACATTGGTCTGCTGAGTTCATTTAAAGGAAAACTCTATCCTAGTGTTCTCTCGCTCATATTTCTGAATAATTTTATTGGAGTAAAAGAAAAGAAGTGTGAAGTGCTACCTATAAAGCTCAGAGCCAGTGTTCTTCCAGCTAGAATAAGTTACATGGATTTAGCTGAGCTTGAAGAACTCGGCTTACTAGGTGAAGAAAAACCATCTTATGTTTTCTACGTTAAGCGAATTGTTTTAGAGATCTTGTAAAAGGACTATATATGGTCTTTTTCCTCAATATTGATGGATGAAAAGACTTTAAGTCTTGAAAGCAGAGTCCTAGCGTTTGTTGCATGGGCTTTAAATATTGTAGGAGCTATTATTGCGTTACTAGTTGCTACAGATAGCAGTAAGTATGTTAAACAGCACGCTATTCAGAGCTTTATTTTCTACATAATATGCGCTATTTTAGCAGTTTTAATTAAAGTGGCGTCAATATTCAGGCTACCTGCACCCTGTTCGCTCGCAGAATCGGTACTCTACTTTACTTCCTTTCGTAGTAGGGCTTGTGCGTGCAGTTAAAGCATATGGAGGTTCAGCATTCAGGTTTCCACTGGTTTACAGGATAGCTAAAGCACTAAAGCTGCTTTAAGCAGTAGTCTTTTATTTGTATTGAAGTAATGCAGCTAGTGCTGATAGTAGCTAATCACTGTCATTTATCTGTTAAAAAAGGCGAGAGACCCGAAGACCTCATAAGAGACCTCGATAAATACGGTATAGCTAAAGCAGTAGTTTATCCTCCTATACCGCCAATAAGCGATAAAATTCGGAAACATTTTCCTGGAGAAAACCAAAATAAGTGGGTAGCTAAGGTATGCCGAGAATACGAAGACAGACTTATTCCCTGGGCTACAGTAGATCTATCTAAGGATCTTGTTCAGCAAGCTGAAGAAGCATATGAATTAGAGTGCCGAGGCTTCAAAATGCATCCGCAGGGCCAAGGCTTTAAGCTACTAGGCTCTAAGCTAACTAAGTTCTTCGAAAAACTAGAGGAACTGAAAATGCCAGTTCTCTTCCACACAGGATACCATGGCCCAGATCCCTGGATAACCCATCCAATGTACGTAGATCTACTTTCGAGAAGACACCCTGAGCTCATAATAATAATGGAGCATATGAGCTTCCCCTTCTACCTCGAAGCCGCGACTGTAGCTGCTCACCGCGAAAACGTGTACCTTGGTTTAACTAAAATACTTAGAGTAGACCACTTATACAAAGTTAAACTCTCTCGAAGAAAAGGCCTCAGAGTACAGGTTCTAGTAGAAGACAAGCAAGAGTACATGATGCCTCAGTCTATATGTCTTCCTCCAGAAAAACTAGTAGACTTTGTGAAAACTATTGGAGCAGACAAATTCATCTGGGGAGCCGACTGGCCTATGTCTCGTAGACTAGACATATACATTAATGTAATTAAGTCTACTCCGCTGACAGAGGAAGAAAAGGAGCTAATTCTAGGGAAAAATATTCTTAGGCTGTCTCGAGCTCAGTAACCAAGGTTCGCTCTTCATCGATCCGAAGCGGCGGCTTTCATCACCACTATGTGAAATAGCGTTCACATATTTAAATTAATATACTTTTTAGCAAATTATTTTAAACGAGAGTGGAGGAAACGGTACTATCAAAAGAAATTTCGAGTGAAAGCCGTGTATTAGGTTTAATAGCGTGGCTACTCATATTAATAGGGCCCGTAGCCGCTATTCTAATTAAGCCGGAAGACTATTTCGTAAAATTTCACGCATTTCAAAGCCTTATTTTCAGCATATGTGTGATAATAGCTCACGTTACTTTAACTACACTTTCTCAAATACCAGTACTATGGCTTTTCCTGCGGCCTCTCTTTCTCTTCGTATACCCTCTTATCTACATTATTTGGCTTGTAGTAGCCCTTATTTGTTGAATAAAGGCCTATTATGGTGAGTGGATTAAAGTACCCTTGGTCTACGAAATAGCAGTCAAGCTAGGCATATAGCCATGAAAGCATGTGCGAGAAAGATCTCTCTACTGCTGATAATACTGCTACTACTTGTCAGCCTCGCTACTCTCAACTTCAGATGCATTGATGTAGTCTATATTCATCAGCTACAAGGCTCTTCTTCTGCTTCAGAAGACCCGTCAATAGAGCTAATGGGTGTTGCATGGGACAAATTTTCTCTTAGAGTAGTTATAGTCAAATCAAGTTCTCTGCCGGATCGCTATGTCAGTGCTGTCGTCGAAGCATTTAAGATATGGAAAGATTCTCTTGAAGTATTTGCTTCAGCTTACGGCTATAGCTACTTAAGGAACTTCAACTTCGAAATCACTACTTCCTCAGTTTACGTCAAGAGCGATATAGTAGTATTATTCGATACCACTCCCACTGTGCCTGGAAGTGAAGCAGGATTAACTGAAGTAAC
>Ga0180301_10000268_pt1 | contig 39849 bp, 49 predicted proteins | sample GuaBasSediGuay16_FD_121797 | JGI IMG/M metagenome (GOLD analysis project Ga0180301, IMG submission 121797) | Subseafloor sediment microbial communities from Guaymas Basin, Gulf of California, Mexico - Guay16, Core 4569-2, 12-15 cm | ecosystem: Environmental > Aquatic > Marine > Hydrothermal... | reverse complement strand
TTAGTAAATTTAGGCATTTTAAATATATGCTTGGCTTTTAATAATTGAATATTTATTTCTTTTGCTAATACTTTGCAGTTATGCTAATATATTGATATTTATATATTTGATTACTCAGAGGTAGTTTTAAATATTATTGAATTCAGTCATTTTCATGGTATGAAGTCAGGGGGGCTCAAGAAGAGGTATTTTCCTGAGCGAAGGATATGTGTTATGAGCTTTGAGCTAGGAAGTGATGTGAGTCAGATAATAGATTCTCTTAAGCTGTTTTATTCTGAGAAAATAGATGTATTGAGTTGTGTGGTTCAAGGTCATCCAGGGTACCCTTATGTAAATGGAGTAATATTTCTTGACTTAAGTGAGTCTAGTATTAGTAGTAATGAACTTGAAAAGAAGGTTAGAACTTTAGGTTATGCTAGTAGATTTGTTATTATTGAGAGGGAGTTTACTCATGGTGAGGCTCGTATTATAGCTTTTCCGCTAGAAGATCTTCATAGTATTCTTGAGTCTATTAGAAATATGGGCGAGCCTGGTTATGCATTACTTTATCATTTGGGATTAAATATGGGTAAAAATTATGCTAAGAAAATTTCTCTTTTCTTTTCTAAATATAATTTGCTTAAATACCTGCTTTTGTGCTATCAAGGTATGGGTTTCGGCGAATTCTATGTAAGTAAGTATGTAGAGGAGAAGGAGTCTGTTATTGAGGCTAAGGATCTTTTTGAGTGTATTGGCGCTGTATCAGATGAGCCTAACAGTCACCTATTTCGAGGAATTCTTTCAGGAATTTTTAGTGAACTGTGGGGAGGTAAAGTAGAGGTTGTTGAAGAAAAGTGTATTGCTAAGGGCGACAGTAAGTGTGTTTTTAAGGTTAAGAAGGTTTAGTGGCTTATGACTCTTACTGTAAGTGTTGTCGGCTCTAGTTTAATTATAGTTACTTCGCCTAGCTTTTTTCTAAGGTTTTGAAGTAAGTCATAATAGTAGTCTGACTCAATAGCTATGTGAACAGCATTGCCTAGCATATTTTGAGCATAACCTATGATTCTCTCGTCCATTAGTGCTCTAATGACTTTTCTCACTTCAGGTGTAATGAAACCTGTTATTCTCGCGAACTCCATGCTTTTTTCTAGAAAGTTTTCTAGTGAAGGGTCTCTTAGAATAGCTTGTAGTGTGCTCCAGCCGATTCTGTTGACTTTTTCTCTAACGGAGGGGTCTGACAAAACGTGTTTAGTTAATATTGGTCCGAAGTATACGGCTACTATTGAAATGTTTTCCTCGATAGGAATTCCGTCTACAATACCTATACCTGGGGCTCCTGGCCTGCGAGTAATAACGCAGGCTGTTGGAGAGAGAAGGCCGCCTACAGTACCTAAACCTGTCTTAGCTTCTACTTCAGCTATATGCGCTATTTGAGCTGCTTCGAGAAGAGTTAGGTTTAAGCCTAGGGCTTTAGCCAGAGCTACGGCGAGCGAGAGTGCTCCGGCGCCGCTTGTTCCGAAGCCCGCGCCTATTGGTAAAGGTATTTCGTGGTAAACTTTTATTTTATAAGAGCCTTCAGTTCTAGACAGCACTTTCTCTGCTACTCTTCGAGAAGTGTCGGCTTTTTCCTTCATGCCGTTAATGTATATCTCTACTTCAGTTGAGCTAGATTCCTCTACTTCAACTACGGTTTTGATAGGCGGGAGTACTTTGAAGCCTCCTCCAATAGCACCTATGCGTAGAGGGTCTCTAATTATTTCGCCTTTCTCGTCTCGATCGCATATAGCGAAAAAACTTGATATACCTGCGGGAGCGTAGGCTTCTACTCTCTTCACGTTAATCCCCTTGAAATACTAGTCCAGCTTTCTCTAATATTTCTAGAACTGGAGGAGCTAGCAAGTAGAGAAATGGTATTTCAGTGCAGTATACCCAGAGTGTCCACGCTACAATAGCTGGTAGCGCTAGGTTTCTTGCTCCTCCCGGCAGAATAAATACTTGGCTGAAAGCCCAAACAGTTATGCCTATCCAAATAGAGCCTACTAAAAGTCCTACAGAGGAAGCTGCCATGAAGGCTCTCCACTTCTTGTTTTTAAGTGATATTACGAGCGCTATGGCGAGCGATACTACTATTGTGGCTGCATAAGTAGCTACGACCAAGTAGTTAATTAAACCGTATTGGTACGCTAGAGTACATAAGCCTAGGATCGCTAAGTTAGGGACTACTGTAGCTGCGTGATTAAGAGGTTTTTCGCTGCGGCATAGTCGCCCTATAATATAGAAGCAGAGGAAGTTTGCTGGAACTCCAGCAGTAAGACTGAGTAGCGCATTTCCGTGAATAGCCATGTCGCTAATGAATATTCCGATAGCAGCTCCAATTCCTCCTACTAGTGGATGAAATGCTACAGCGAAAACAGCTGGCACGAAGACTACAGGCCAGAATCTAACTACACCTATAACTGGTGTAAAGAATCCCAAGTATGATAAATAGCCTAAGACTGCGTAGAGCGCAGCGCACATAGAGGTTAGCGCCACGAACAGAGATTTTTTCATATACATCTGCTCAAAGTACGGGCTAAGAGGTTTAAGCTTTATCTACATAAAATTTAACCTGTTTAAACAATAAGCTATGAAAGAGATAAATGTCTCTCAGTTTAATGTACTTGGTGTCACAAAGCATTGCCGAAGATTTCGAGAAGAAGGTTGAAGAAGAAGTAGAGCTATTTCTCAGTAGAGTTGATAGTTCACAAAATCTATTAAATTTAATAAAAGATTTAGCTAAACCTTTAAAATCAAAAATATTTCAAACACAATCTTTCAAAGGAGTATCGTTAATTAAAGTTTCTATCAAAGGAAAATATAGTGATGTTATATTTATTGGCGATCTACACGGTGACCTAGATAGTTTAATTAAAGTGGTTGAATATGCAGAAAAATTAATTAAAGAGGGCAGGGAGCCTCTCTTAGTTTTCTTAGGAGATTATGTTGATAGGGGGCCGAAGCAGCTCGAATGTCTTATAGGTGTAGCGACTTTAGCGAGTAAAATCCTTCCCAATAAAGTAATCATGCTTAGAGGCAATCATGAGACACCGTTAATGAATCAGTACTATGGGTTTTTAAGAGACTTGGCTTCGCGGCTGGGAGTAAAACAGGCGAGAGTCTTCTATACTACTAAAATACTTCCTCTGTACAAGTCGCTTGCAATAGCCTGCTTAATAGAAGACTGGTATTCGAGAAAAATATTTGCGGTTCACGGAGGAATACCAGTTATTTTCGGAGAAAGCGGCTGGAGAACACCTAGTATCAGTGAAATAGAGAAAGTAGAGCCTTCGGAAGACTATGATTCAAGTTCACTTGCTTTCCAGATGCTGTGGAATGATCCTGACGAAAACATAGAGGAGTGTTCTCTAAGCTTTAGAGGTAACGGAATATACGTGTTTGGCTCAAAAGTAGTTGAAGACTTTATGAAGAAAAACTCTATCTCCACGATAGTTAGATCCCACTTAGCCTTTCCTCCTCGAGGCTATAGAGTAATGTTTGGAGGAAAACTCGTGAGTATTTTCACATGCAGATACTATCAGGTACCTCCGAGCATACTGCATTTAACCGAATCTGAAAGAAAAATAGTCGATGTAGATACAGGAGAAGTTCTAGAAAAATTCTAACTTAACTATTTCCTTACAGCAATTTTCGACGCTATTAAGTAAGAGAGTGCGCCGTAAATAGCGCCGCTAGCAGCTGCTAAAACGAAGAGTACTGCGAAGACTGGTGGTGGATACACCGAGCTCCAGAGCAGTATATCTAGCACTAGTGAAGGCAGTGCTGGCAGAGCTCCAGCAAGAACTGCTTGGAGCAGGCCGTACTTCTTGTACCCGAATACCGCGTAGGCTATTTCAGAGAATATTCCTTGGCCTAGACCATAGATGAAGCATGAGAAGCCTCCTACTTGTGGTAAAAGAGACTCTACAAGACCCGCTAGTGTTTCTCCGAGGAGAGCTGCGCCAGGTTTTCTAATCAAGGTGGCTGCTAGCGGAGCAGCCATGTACCATATACCGTAAGTCAAGAGCACCGCCGCGAATTTTCCTCCAATAGCTTTAACCGCGTAGTAGGGTGTCCAGGCAAAAGTAAAGACTGCGCCGAAGACAGCAGCTACTACTGCTAAAATAGCTAAATCTACGGTAGTGTACCTGTAGCTCATATTCGTGCACCGTTATATAAGCAGCTATTTAAGCCTCACGGACAACGAATTAAAGGATTTAATTGCAAAAAGACTGCTATAGCGGCTTGAGCCAGCATAGCGGTTATCAGGACTACGTCGCCTAACTGTAGCTTAAGGCCTTTTTTCTCTACTTTTCTTAGAGAAAACCCTCTTAGCTCTGCAGCAATACCTATCCACCGTCCTCTCTCAAGCCCTATGCTGAGAAGAGGGGTCAGCAAAGACTCCCAGTCCGATAAAGTGATAGGGGTTGCTCTAAGACCTCTGCTACGCCTAATAAGCTGTATTTCAGCTAAATCTTTTTCAAATATTCTCAAAAGTCTGAGAGATAGGGAAACCATAAATGAAAGCTGTTTAGGAACACCTAGTTCTGATTCAAGAGACTTTAAGAGTTCTCTGGGATTAGTAAGTGATGAAAAGATCAGTGTAGCGCTTAAAAGAAGTGTTAGCTTCAAAGAAACTTCGATAAATCCTCTAATAGCGCCTTTTCTCACTACAATAAAGCCCCAAGACCACAGCGGCTCGCCGCCCGCAAAAACAAGAGCATTAGTCAATACACCTATAAGGCTTATAATAAAGGCTACTAAAAGCATTTTAAATCTCTTCCCGCCTAAAGCTAGACCTACAGTAAAGTTGAGAAGAGCTAGAAGAGCTAAAGCACTTATATTTTTCAGCAAAAAAGCCATAAGTGTCAAGAATAGTCCGTAGACAAATAGTATCGAAGGACTTTTTTTCATGTCAACACCTCTTCTACAGGCTTCCTTAAGTACTCAACACCTCTTTCCTTATCCACTTCTATAGGCTTTCCTTTCTCCATTACAAAAACTCTGTCAGCAATATTCTTTACTACTCTAACGTCGTGTGTAAGTACTATCAGTGTTCGTCCCTGTTCTCTTAAAGAAAGCATCCACTCAAAAAGCCTACGCACTAATAGAGGGTCGAGGCCTGCGGTAGGTTCATCTAAGACAACTACTTTCGACTCATAAATAGATGTAAGCACGTACGAAAACCACTTTTTCTGACCATAGCTGAGTGCATAAGGAGAATCTTTAAGCCTAGACTTAATCCACGGGTCAAGTACATTTAGTACGTCTTGGTATTTTCTACCCAGTATTTTTGAAGCCAACTTGAGTTCCCCCTCAATAGAGGATTTCACGAAAAAGTAGGCAGGCTCTTGAGGAAGATAAATAACTTTTCTTAAAAGCCTTTTACTCGGAAGAAGATAAGGTTTTTCACCATATACAGTTATTTCACCTAAAGTTGGTTTAAGTAGACCTGAAACAAGCTTACCTAAAGTAGTTTTTCCTGAGCCATTAGGGCCTATAACAGCGACTATTTCGCCTGCTTTTAAAGTGAAAGTAGCTCCACCTATTACATAGGGGCATGTCTTGCAGTACTTGAAGTAAAGATTTTCTACACAAACAGAAGTGTGGTCTGATATTTTAGGACAAGACTTGATGTTTAAAGAGGTATAGTATTCTCTAAAATATTGTTCTCCTAGCTTCAGTGTCTTGTCTTTTATTAAAGCTAGTTTGTCTGCTAGTCTCTCGAAGTACTCTGGCTTATGTTCAGTAATAATTATTGTTTTACCTTCGTCTTTCATTTCTTGAACATACTTTATTACCTCAGCTACTCCCCAGGGATCGAGGTTAGCTGTAGGCTCATCGAGTATCAGAAGTTTAGGTTCATGTACAGTAGATGAAGCTAAACACAAGCGCTTCTTTTCTCCTCCCGATAAATTCTCTACATCTTCTTCAGCTTTGCTGAGCAAGCCGTATCTAGACAAATATGTTTGGGCTCTTTCTAGCGGATTAGGGTACCTAAGGTTTTCTAAAACAAAAAGGACTTCGTCGAGCGGAGTCTGCATAGCTATTTGTAGTTCATGTGACTGGAGAACGATGCCTACGTACTTTGGCACAAGACTAAACTCGCGGGGGTCTAGTGGATTTATGTCGAAGAGTTTAACCGTTCCCTCAACGTAGCCATAGAGAAGATTTGTTAAAACACCTGTAAGTAGAAGCAAGAAAGTAGATTTACCAGAGCCTGTCGGCCCGGCTATGAGTAAGAGTTCTCCTTCATCTAGTTCCAAATCCAAGTCAACCAATACGGGTTTTCCTTTAATGTAGCCTGCTTCTTTGACATTTAGCTCTATGGACATCTATGTACATAGTAGAAACAGGTAGATATCTTCTGTGCTCTTCGCGGCAAAGGTGGTAAGGTATATATTGCTTTAAGCTTTTCCACTGCGTGCTCAGCGAGAAGGCTGCACACATAGTTTCAGCAGTAGTGTCTTTTCCGGTAATAAGTATTGCTGAAGTAGTGTTTCTCAGTATAATAGAAGCTTTATCTCCTTCACTAATTCTAGTACTCTTTGCTCTACACGTAGTAGCTCCATTTGCCCCTCCTCTAATATACTCTAAGGTGCTGAAAAAGGGAGATATTTTTGTCTCGAAGCGCGAAGACCGTATACCATTGTTCATACCAGGTCTTCTCGCATACTTAGCAGCGGCTGTTTTCTTCAAGTGGAAAGGCTACATGGTTGTAGCAGGGTTAGAATTAGTATCCTTTGTATCAACATTTATACTATTCATAGTGTCTTTTAAATGGAAAATAAGTATTCATATGGCTTCTCTAACACTACCAATATCCTATTTTACTCTAATAGGCTATCCTCAAGCACTAATTTTCTCTCTATTAGTGCCTCTACTGGGTTGGGCTAGAGTAAAAGTAAAAGCACATACTCCACTACAAGTGCTCGCAGGCTCTATTGTAGGAATACTTGCCTCATTAACTATTTTTGTAACTTAAAACAAATAATTATTAAGCATTTTAGCTGCTTAAACAGCGAAGCTATGCCTATAAAAGAGTTTTCAAAAACTGGATTAAGATATAGTTTAATAGTTTTCGCTTAACTAGCTGTATATTGCAGTCAAGTAAACTACGACGTTCTCTTCGGCTTTAATTCTTAAAGCGTTGAGAGGATTCTCGACTACTGCTTTATTTTCAACAAGTAGTCTACTCTCAGCGATACTTCCTTCAAGGAAATCTTCAATAGAAGAAGATTCCTCTAATGTGAGCATAGCTCCTCTAGGCTTAACTTGGAGGATAATTTTCTCAGCACTCATGAGGTCGTATAAGGGAGGCTTAGTCTTCTTACTGAAGACTATTTTATCATACATTCTGCCGTAAGTCCTCGGATCAAATATGTTGACAGCGGGCTCCCAGACCCATATTTCATGCCTCCACTGCCTACTATAATCGGTTATAGGGAACGGTGGCGCGTGCGACATAAAGAAGCTGAACAAGACTTTAGGTACGCCGTCGGGACCAGTAGTGAAGGAAGGATGCCCGAAATTACTATAGGCGTCATTAAAGGGAACCGGTAGCGGAGCGCTTAGCGCCCTGAGCTCGGGGGTAAAGTAATCTCCTGTCATGGCTATTCGGCTTCTCCATGACTGCTTATCCGTATAGTATTCTACAAGTACTCCCAGCTTATCGTTGACTCTAAATGCGTCGATAACATCGTTTGGTTCAGCCCAGTGCGAGAAAACTATTTCGTCGCTCAGCTTAAGTAGATTTAAGTCATCGACTCTATTAACTAGTCTCATTAATACTTTCTCTCTTCTAGGATAGAAAATAACAGCATTAGGATTTTCTTCAGTGTACTTACCCATTAACATGAGTATGCCTGCGCCACAATCTTGCATATCTTTCTCTACTAGACACTTGTGTGATACTTCATTGAAGTCTTTATCAAAGTGCCTTATGTGAAGTGAGCCTCCTTCGGTGGTCAAGAGAATGTAGCCGTCGATCCAGGGATTATATGCTACGTTCACAGCGTCTCTTGTAGGTGATGCGCTTAGAATTTTCTTTACGTTCTCTAGTGTGAAGTCCTTATTTACTTCAGCTACAAATACTTCTCTACGATTAGCGTTAATCCAGCCTGTGAAGAAAAGTAGCCAGCAGCCCCTTTCAGGATCATATATCATTCTCGGCGTACCTGCTCCTCCTGCTAAATCGGGTATTTTTTCTTTTAGTAAAGAGGGTATAATTAAGGGGTAGACTTTCCCGAGACTATACATAGTTTCCCACTAGTGTATGTGCTTGAATAATGTATAAATGACTAATTTTTCAAGTACATGGTCTTATATTCTGCAAAATCTGTTTAAATAGTGTACACTAGGAAGCTTGAAGTAAGCTGGCTTCAGCTACAGGAGATGCTGGTAAAAGGCTTCGAGAGAATCGGAGTAGTTCTAGACGTGGGGCCGAAGGGAAGCTACTATGAGAGACAAGTGTACGATCCTAATTTAGTTGAGTGCAATGGAGTCTATAACGTGTATTTATCGACTATGAGTGGCGAAGGAGTGCTTAAAGGCTAAACTATTAGTTTAGCTTTTTGTAGAAAAAGTAGTGAAGGTCTTTTGGACTGAAGGCTCTTCGATAGAAACCCTATAGTGAAGCCCGGTAAAGCATGGGATTCGTGGTTTGTCAGACACGGCTGTACTTTACGCGAGGGTAAAAGGTACTTAATGTATTATACCGGTTTCAACGGCGAAGTGAGGCAAATAGGATTAGCCGTAAGTGAAGACGGTTTAACATGGAAGAAAATAGGAGAAGCTATTAGAGTTGGAAAAAAGCGGTGAGTGGGACTGCCATTTCATTGAGTGGCACAGCGCCTATGTACTAGAAGACGGAGTTCTTATACTTTGTGAAGGTTATAATGGAAAACACTGGAGTATAGGTGTCGCCTTTAGTGAAGACGGAGTGAACTTCACTAAATATAGTAAAAACCCTATATTCAAGCCTAGTGGCTCTGAAGGAGTTCTCGACAAGTACCATGTAGCGACTCCCTTCTTCGTTGCCTTAAATAAAAATAGGCTCTTGTTAGTGTACTCGGGAGGAGGTAGTCCTCATTACCCTACGTCGCTTTGGTGTCTTGGATTAGCGCAGACTAAAGAACTTTAATTTAGCCAGAACTTTTTTCTAAGTAAGCTTTAACTGCTGACATAAATTCGTCGCCTCTGACCCACTTGAAGACTCCTGGGTATTCTTGGTCTAGTCTATTTTTACCCACAGGATATCGTCTACTGTTATGTAGTCGCCTATAAATAGATACACTAGCAAAAAGGCTGGTCTTTCTTTATGCGTGTCTGCAAAGTATTTAAGGAGCCTATAGAGGGCTAGGCGTGTTCCAGTAACCATTGCTTTGGAATATAGCCCTACAAAGGGTTTTTCTTCTTCAAGCCAATAGTTAGGAGTAATACTTGAAGGTATATAGCCGTAGCCGAAGCCGTATACATAAGTGAGTTTCTGAGCATACTTACGGAGAACTGTTATATTGAAGCAGCTATCTGAAAAACCGAGTACTCTGAGATCAAATTTTCTTAGCTGTTCGTCGCACATTTCAAGTAGTTCATCTAGGTACTTGAAGTCTGACGGAGTTATTCTCCCGTAAGTATTTACTGCAAAAAGTAGTCTTGTTCAGTTCTAGTTTCGTAGTACAGTACTATTCCTGGGCAGAAGTCAGCCACTATTGGATCAAACCACCAAGTAATAGGTATTTTTCCTTTATTCTCTGGTTTCCATAGACTGTAGTAAAAGTTCTGCATACTGTTTAAAGCCAGGTCGCATGCAAATAAAGCTATATAGATTTTATCCTCTACTTTTCTAATTTCTCTAAAATCTTGAAGATATCTATTTTTCTTTTCTCCTATTTGAGAGTGTATAGAGAAGTTTGGAGCATCATATGTCGCTAGAATACCTCTTATGCCGTAAGTGCTTATAAACTTCACTGTAGGCGTCTCTAAAGAACCTAAGTGAGGATAGCCTATTAGGATCCCCATGGGCTTCATTTGCTTCAAATACTCTGCAAAAAGCGCTGCTTCAGAAGGTACTCTGAGATCAAATTCCACCATATTACGTATAGGCGAGGAGAGTCTCTATTGGCTATGCCCTGGAGGCTCGTTACTAAGAGTCTTGTTTTGAGGTCTGCTTTATTCAAGTCTATAACATCAAGAACTACTTCACTTGAAGTTTTTCTCAAAAAGAAGACTATTAACGCTGACAAGATTATTACAATTACTATCAGAGTGGTTAATTTACGTAAATTTATTAAATTAAATTGATTTACCATGAAATATATATAATATTGATAGAAATAAAAATTTAGTGTACAATAACTATACTGAAAATATAGCTATTCAAAGAGGTCTCTGAGAATGTGTCCTTCCATGTAGTCTGGTACTTCGAGTCCAAGAGCATTTAATATCGTGGGCGCGATATCTACCATAAAGGCTGGTGAGGGTCTTCTGTAGCCTTTCTTGAAGTCTTTGCCAGCGATTATTTCAGGCGCCGGTATCTCGAATACTCCTATGCGGGCATTAGGCAAGTATGTTGAGTGGTATCCTGTGACATTTGTTGGTCTAGTCGACACTGGAGCTACTTCTGGCAGACACATGACTTCAGCTGGTATTTTATCGAATCTAGGTGTATTCCAGCAGCTGTAAGAGGGTTTAAGGAAGTACACTATGTCTCCTACGCGGTTTCCCCACTGACCTAAGTAGACTGCATCTTCTTTTCTCAAAGCTACTGCTATGGGACACTCGCCTGTCTCGGGGTCTCTTATGCTGTAGAGAGCCTGTATTGTCTCCTCTACTACTTCGTTGTACTCGTTGTCTTCTACTGAGCCGTGGGGGTACTTTGACTTCAAGTTAACCCAAAGGTAGCTTGGCTCGAAGTACGGAAATACCTTTGTTCTACTCCAGTCCACTACATAGCAGTTTTCTTCGGGGTTCCACTTGTATGCTATAAGACTTCTCTTAATTAGTGCTGGCAGGAGGTTGACGAATTTCCAGTGAGGCATTGAACCGTGATCAGATGCAATAACTACTACTGTTTCCTCTAAGTCTACTAGCGAAACAATTTTCTCGATCATGTGGTCTATTATGCGGTATCCTTCACGGTAAATTCTCATAGCTATTTCGGCGCGCTCCTTAGTGTATAGCGGGTGTTCTGGGTGAATGTATCCTAATAGCCAGTGGTTTAGACCGTCAGGCAAGTGGAAGTGCATTATGAATGCATCCCACTTTTCCTTGTCTTTAAGGTACTTTGCTACTTTAGTGAACCACTCTGCCTGCATTTTAGCCTGCTCGAGTAGAGTATTGTAGTTGTCTTCAAGCCACGATATGTAGCCTAGGTCTTCGTGCATGCCTGGGTGCTCGAATCCTTCTGTGTAAGGACCTATTTTCTCTACTATTTCGTCAGCTAAGTTCTCAGGATAAGACCAGCCTCTAGTATCGAAGAAGTCTGTGCAGTAAAGTCTCACGTCGCTGGCGTCTCCTGCTAAGCGAACGAGCTTTACTTTAATTGCTGCTCTAGTTTCACCTTTATCCGTCTCAATAGTATCTATTATCCACTGGCTCCATTCTCCTTCCTTGAGCTCAGCTAAGATTTTGACTCCTTTAAGTATAACTGCTTTCTCGTATTCTTTTTCACCGATTAGTCCTAGAGTGTATTTAGGAGTTTTATTAACTATGTAATGTATTTTATCTCTATCTAACTGCATGAATAAGTCTATTTTCGCTTCAAGTGGCTTTACTCCGCTTTTCTCGACTAGAACAGGGTTTTTGCTTTCTTTAAACTCTATTTTCAACGTAGGTGGAGAATATTTTCCTTTAAGGGTTTTCGTGGCAAAGCATTTCGAGAAACCTATTCTCCAGTGCGAGCCTAAAGGAGCAGGTCCTCCTATAACTATCCCCTTCTTTATTGTAGGAGGCCAGGCTACAGGATAGTTTACTATAACGCACTTGTATTCATTTTCCTCAAGTATATCCCAGAGGAATTTTACTTGGCAAAGCTTACTGTTTAAAGTACTGTAGCGTTTTGTTAGAGGATCTCCTGGTAGGTGAACATTAAAGCTTGTCAAGCCGTGTGTACCAGCCCAGCATCCTGTCATTAAGGTAGCCCAGTTTGTTGGAGTATCTGTTGGAGGTGAAGGCAGTGCTTTGAAGTAGCAGCCATTTTCCATTAGTTTAGCTGTAAACGGCATTACTTTCTCTTCGGTGAATTTTTCGATAAAATATGTTAGCGCGGAGTCCAAGCCAATAAAGAGCAGTTTTTTCATAACAGGTAATCTAAAAAAGGATCTTTATTTAAATGACTATCTTTTAGTCTTCCGGCTGAAGGCAAGAAACTCAAGTAAAGAAGAGCTAAGGTATACTATTTTCTTGATTTCTTGGACGCGAAGTATACTGGTATTCCCAGAGTTATAGCAGCAAGACCGTAGGCTACTGCTTTAATGTGCGTAGGGTCGAGAGCAAACTTGACTACTAGTGTTGTGCTGAACACGAAGGCTATCAGTGCTACTACTTTTTCTCTAGGTAGATTGAAGTTTGATGAGGCTGATGTCTTCTTTTTAATTGAGAGCACTAGTAGTGCTGGAGACACGAAGATGTAGGGTACTAGTAGCACGAAGTCTATCATTGAGAGCACTTCGACTATAGTTGTAAAAGATAATACGACTATTACCGCTATAACTGACTGCACTAAGATAGAAATTCACGAAGTTCTGTACTTTTTGTGTATTTCTGTTAGCCTAGGGTGAAGTAAGCCGTCTCTTGAGAAAGCATAGAGTAGACGGCTGTTTGACAGCAGGACACCGTTCATTACAGCCGCGACGGAGAATACCATGAATAGCGAGAATATTGTTCCCCCTACTTCGCCTCACAGTGCTCTCGCAGCCATTTCTACGCCTCTACTACCGTAGGAGGCTAGAGCTGAAGTACCTACTATGCCGGCGGCTATTACTGAGACAGCTACGTATAGTCCTGTAGCGAAGAGTATTGTTATGACAATGGCTAGCGGAATATCTCTTTCAGGTTTCTTCATTTCTTCGGCAGGCATTGTTATCTCCTCGAAGCCCAGGTAAGCCCATATGGCTATTAGTACTGCTGTGACTAAGGCACCTGTCTCAGGTACTGATACATTACCTACTTTGCTTGGATTGAACGCTAGTATTCCAAAGAGAACGAACACTATCCATATGCCTACTTTAAATACTGTAAGTATGTCTTGAACTATACCCGATACTTTTACTCCAACTATATTGAATACTGTGAGAACAGCGATTACTACGAGGGCAGTAATTGTCATGAGATATGGGTCTGAGAAGCCTAGTATAATGCCTAAGCTATCGGCTACGAACATAGCTAGAGCGCCTATAGCCATAGTGAGTCCTATCCAGTAAGTCCAGGCTATAACAAAGCCTACAAGGCGGCCGAAAGCTGTGCTACAGTAGACATAGGGACCGCCGCACTTAGGTAGTATTGAGCTTAATTTAGCGAAGCAGAGTGCTACTAAAATGCAGAGAACGCCACTAGTTATCCAAGCAATTACCTGTGAGGCTCCCAGAATTCCTGCAAGTACTCCAGGTAATTTCACGACACCGCTTCCTACAACTGTTCCAACACCAATTGCTACAGCTTCAATTAGTCGAAGCTCTCGCTTAAGCCCTACACCCTTTTTTCCTTCCTCAGAGCCAGGCATCGGGCTTCCAGTTATTCGAAACCAATATATAAATGTATCTGAGTAAAAATCGACCAGAGAATATTACTATAGTTAATATTGATGGAGGCATTAAATTGTTCTAGGGAAATGTTTCAGATATTAAAAAAGCTTTTCGTCACTTAGATAATATATTCTATTCACATGTTTCTGCAGAAATTCTACTCAATTGAAATCTTAGGTGCGTCAAGCTCTTCTACTTGCTGACGTATTTTAACTAAATAAACTTTTACTATTACTTGATCTCCTTTTATGCTTGTATGTATTTTCCTCGTCTATTATGTGAATTACCTGATATCCCTCTTCTATAAGCCTATCTGAAATAAAGCGTCTGTGACACTTGAACCATAGCCTTTCTTTACACATTATCGCCGCAGGGCTATATTTTTCTATAATTTCAATTAATTCTTTTAAGCCTTTTTCAAAATCTTTTGTTTTCATATATTCTTCATAAGTGATAGGGCGCAGTCCCCCAAGAGACTCTCCGAGCCAAAAATACTTAATGTTGTTTTTCTCAAGCTCTTTCTCTAAATTTTCTTTCTTGAAGTGCGGAAATCTCCTAGAAGTAGGAAATCTCCTTACATCTACAACTGCGACTATTTTATAGTCTTTAAGCAGCTTAAGGAATTTCGAGAGACTTCTATTGGAGTGTCCAATAGTGTATACGATTTTTGTCACTATATGAATTGTAGGCTAGAATACTTAAATGGATATTTTGTATAGAATTAGGGAGAAATTATGGCAAAAATGGTTAGAGCTCACTTATTTATATCGGGAAGAGTACAGGGCGTGTTTTTTAGGGCTAATATGCGTAGAGTAGCTAGAGAGCACGGTGTTAAGGGATGGGTTAGAAACCTGCCTGACGGCAGAGTAGAAGCTGTTCTTGAGGGACCAGAAGACGCTGTTAAAAAGGTAATTGAGTGGGCTCACCGCGGGCCTCCTTTAGCTAGAGTAGAGCGGGTTGAAGTCCACTGGGAGGAATATAAGGGTGAATTTAACGACTTTAGTATAAGATACTGGTGACGAAGACAATATCTTTTAACTTAAGATCGGGCAACGAAGAAAAACTAAACGATTATATTTGTTTTTAAGTTATTTTTGGAGAGTGGTCTTATGAGGGTTTTCATCGCCGGGCATATTACTCTAGATGAAATAGTGTATGCAGGCAAATCTGTGGCTTCGCTAGGGGGTCCGCCTAGCTACACTGGACTTGTTTTAAGTTCCCTAGGCGCTGAAGTTAGTCTTGTTTCTGCAGTAGGTGACGATTTTCCGGCAGAATACTGGAATTTTCTTGAAGAACATTTAGATATGAAATATGTTGCTAGAGTCTCTGGTGTTAAAACAACTAGATTTAGGCTAGTTTATAGCGGCGAGAGTAGAGAGCTGTACCTTGTCAGCAAATGTGTTGATCTGACTGAAGTACCTGCTGAAGTCGAGTATATTCATGTGTCTCCTGTAGCTCAAGAGCTTCCGCTCAGTATTCTTGAAAGAAAATACTCGTTTTTATCACTTGATCCGCAGGGCTATTTAAGGAAGTTTGGTGAAGACGGCAGAGTAATGCTCTATTCAAATAAAGAGCTGTTAGATAAACTACACAATGTTAACCACTTGAGAATTTCTCTTAATGAAGCAGAAGTATTACTTGGCGAAGCGTGGCCTAAGTACTTTGCGAAGCTGTCAGAGGAGCATAAAGTAATGGTTTCACTGGGGCTCGGAGCTAAAGGAGTTGTCGTGTTTAGTGAAGGTAATCTTTACTATGTTCCGCCGTATGCTACTTCAGCTAAACAGTCTACAGGCGCAGGCGACGCCTATGCCGGCGGTTTTCTTCAGGCCTATTTAAGTGAAGAAGACCCTGTGTGGGCTGCGGCAGTAGGATCTGCTACAGCATCACTTATAGTGGAGAAGCCTGGGCCTTCTCTTGTCGATAAAAAAGAGGTTGAGGTAAGGGCTTCAGAACTCTACTTAAAGCACTGTACTCTGTCTTCTATTGAAGAAGTATTTGAGTTAATTGAGCGCGCTAAGGAAACTTAAGGTGGTTTAGTGTCTGCAGAAAGATATTTACTTGATTTTGTTGAAAGACATGGGGTTAAAGTTATCAGTGATGGTGATTGGGACGGTATACTAGCTTCAGCTATTTTAGTTAAGTGGCTTAAAGAAAAAGGCTTTAAGTGCGACTTCGATTCAGTTGAGTTTCCTAAGCCCAGAGATCTTGTAGAAATGAAGATAGGCGGAGCCATATTAATTGAGCTTCCTCCCTCAAGAGGATACACTGTAGTTGAAGAGTCTCTTCTATTTGATCATCACACTGAAACAGGATTATTTTTAGTGACAGAAGGCGGGCGGCTTAAAGCCTTAGTGAAGATAGAGCCTTTTCCCAGCGTAGCTCGTCTAGTCTCAGTGCTTCTCGATATAAACCTTGAAGACCGCTGGAAGAAAATGCTCAGTGCTGTAGACTTAATAGACCTAGGAGAAAGCTTAAAAGACGACTTTGCTTGGATTCTGCACAAAGCCTACTTAGCGAACACCGACAGTAGCTATTTCAGGAAAACTGTTTTTCGAATGCTTGTCGAAGACAAGTTGAACGATTTAATCAGCTATATTGAGGAGGAAGCAAAAATATATGATAGAGCTAGAGAGAAAATCTCTCTATTCAAGTCTAGAACTAAAGTATATGGCGAAGCAGCGTTTTTCTGGTACAATCCAAGCGATAAATTTGAGCGAATGGTCTACAGAGAATACATGTTTGAGCTAGAAAAGAAGTATAAGCTCGTAGTGGCAATAGCTCTGCGTTCCGACAAAACTGTAGAGAAGATGCACTTAGGTTCATATAAAGTCAAAGTAAGTAACTTAATTTCACACATACTAGATTACTTGAAGAATCATGGAGTGACTGGAGGAGGTAAAGATAGAGCCGGAGGAATACAGTTCCCTCTGCTTACGTTAAGAGAAGCAGATATAGATAAAATAGGTAAAGTAGTTCAAAGTATGCTATCCAAGCTAAAGTAGCTTACCTCTTTCTCTGATATATCCTGCTACAATATCCACCAGCTGAAGACCTTTAACTTTAATACTGCTTTTAGCTTTAATTTCGACTTCATGTACTCCATGGCCTCTAATTATAGCGATAAGTCTTTTTCTAAGAACATTTATTGGAACAGGGCTTTCATCAAAAATTATTACTGCACGGTCTACTTTAGGAGCTTGAGAAAGAACATTGCTTAATAATTTTTTGCAAAATTTTACTCTAGTTTCAATAGACTCTACTCTAGATAAAATGTGTTCAGAAACATGGGATATATTAAAAAACTTAGATATCTCTTCTAAAGCTTTTTGCTCCATCTTCCTTTTCTTTAAGTAAGAGTACTTAAGTTCTCTAGCTTTCGTCAGGCGACTTAGTTTAGCTATATTGGAGGCTATTTGTCTTCCTACAGAATAGTATGAAGTGCCTTCTTCGACGATACACCATAAGCAAACAACTGTGAAGCGACAGCAATATACTGGTCTTCCGCTTTCATCAACAAAGCCTACAAGCTTCACTAAAAGAAAATTTAAAATAAGGTCAATTAGAATAGTTAAGTGAGGGATGAGAGGCGGGAATGCCCCCCGATAAGGGGGTCGAAGTACCGCCTGATCCCTCACTCCGGGTCCTTCTCGTAATGCAGCTTTTTAACGAGACGACACTTCTTAGCTACTTCGAGTTTAGATAGTGTTCGAGGAATAATTACTTCGTCGCATGTTACTATTAAATGTACTTTATTGTTGAAAGTTTCTTGAGTAACATTTTCAGCAAACTTGAGTTTTTTAATATTCTTGAATATTACAGGCCTAGATGCCGACCTCAAATCTTCCTCAGAAACTACGAGCTTTTCTACTCCCGAAATTTCCTCAACTCCGGGAGGCCCGCTCTCGAAAGTTACTTTTTCTGAGACGCCTTCATAGAAAGCTAAAAGGAGCTTTAGTGCTTCATTTATTACCTCACCTATAGTTCGTCCTGTTTCACGCGCTATTTTCATTGCTTCATCATAGAGGCTCCTATCTACTCCTCTAACTGAAATAGGTTTCTTCTCGGACTCTAACATACATGTAATACTAGTATCACGTGTAATAAATGTTTCTCCTATAGAGTTCCCGCATAGTGCTCTCTATACATTTTTTCGATGATTTTTCTCAAGGATTCTCCTCGAGAAAGCATGTAGTCTTCTCCATTATCTATTAAGAGACTATAAGATGCCCTTACAGCATTGTACATTTTCTTAAGCTCTCCCGTCAAAAGCACTGAAGGAGCATCTTTTCGGAAAATCTTCACTATACGCTCTATCTTACTTTTAGCTTTTTCGTTCAGTTCGGATCCTATAAGACATAGAGTTTTATTAGAGCCAAGGTACACTGTAAACACTTTTTCTCCACTTGAAAGAGTCTTTTCTTGAATAGAAGTATTTTTCTTAATTTTTCTAATAAGTTTTTTAATTCCACGTAAAAGATTTTCATCTATGCTGAAGTTCAATGAAATTACGTTGTCGCCGTTTACGAAAACTACTCTATATTTTTGAAGAATTTCTTCACCTAAAATCTGTTTAACGAAATCGTCTTCGCCGAAAACAGCGGCCACTACTCTATCGATTGCATACATCACTTCTTCTAGCGGAGCCTCTATTTTATCAAACTCTATTTCAACGAGAACTCTAGCGACTTTAGAAGACTTTCTTGATCAGCTTTTTCTCCCACTACTAGACATCCTCTTTCTCCTAACTTAAAGTAGTATATTGAGGTCGCGCCAGTTGACACAAAGGCTTCTCTCCCACTTCCTGTAGAAGACTGAGATAAGAAAGAACAGGCGACTGAAAGCATGTTTGAAATATCGTCAATATTGAGGTCTTCTTTATAAGTCCTCACTAAAACAGGTAAGTCGTTTTTATCCAGTATTGCTACACCGAGTAACCTCATTTCACTCCACTATACATTTTATATCTAGACTTACTTTTTAGCAATAATTGCACAATACCTGTAGTGAAGGAACAAAGCAGGAGTTCCTGTTTAGGTGAACAAGTAAGCATTACTGCGAGCACTGCTATTAGAGGCATATAGGACGCTAAAACTCCTTGAAGTACTCCCTTAGGCATACTCATAGCGAGTATAGTTGCGAAGAACACTATTAGCGTAAGGAACACTATTACAAAAGGCCCGAAAATAAAGCAGAAGGGCCCCCTAATAGCCATTAGAGTTTCTATTCTCCAAATAAGCACTAAAATAGCTAAAATAGATGCTACTAAAAGAGCATTTTTCTTAATACGGCCTCCAGTAGACCTATACCATTTGTAAACACTGTAAAGGAGCACTGTGACTACAAAAAGTATTACTACGACTATAGTTCGCCAAGCAAGATTAATTATCATTATTCTAATATGTAGTTTGCTGATCTCTATTCTAACGATATAGTCTATTAGAAACCCTATGTACACGATAATAGTTACCGCACCCACGTACTTTAAGTAGAAGAGCAGTCTATGTTTTTCACCTAACTTTTCTTTAATAATTCGAAATAGTGAACTTAAGTAAAAGACCTATATTAGCGCGAATCCTGTTGAGAAGAGAGTAAAGCCAAGTATATGCATTCTGAGAGCGAAGAGTACAATACAGGCAATAGATAATCCTAAAATAGCTGCTAAGAGAGCATTTTTCACGGCTAAGCTATGTTCAAAGCCATATATTAATATTACGAAAAAGCTTATAACATTCCTTTAGGTTCTATGCAAACTATTATTCATATAAATCATTTTTCTGTAAAATAGTAGCAGGGCTTTTATCCAATAGTGCTCTCTAGCATAGGAGTCTTATGGCCTTGGATAGCGTGGTACTCTAGTCTTATTTACGTGCTTCAGTAGCTAAAACATTGTTTTCGGCTATATTATAGTCCTTCTCTGGCTTTAGATAGTAAGATAGCTTTTTCTACGGCTTCTCCGGGAGAATCTGCACCATGTACTTTAAAGCTTCCTATCAGACGGTCTGCCAAGAGACTAGCTACACCTCCGCTAGTTCTTAAGGCAATAACAGGTTTACCATAAGCTAAAGCTAAGCCAACTTCTGATAAAGTCCCTGGACCACCGTGAACAACTATTATGGAGTCTCCTGCTAGAACATTAATAGCGTTTCTTGCATGAGACATGCCTGTAGGTATTACTATGTCTATGTAAGGGTTAGCTTCGCTTCTATCAAAACCAGGCAAAATACCGACAGTAGTTCCTCCAGCTTCTTTAGCTCCTTTTGCAGCAGCTTCCATTACTCCTCCTCTACCTCCACACACTAAAATTGCTTTCCTTCTGCCTATCTCATAGCCTATCCTGTATGCTAAATCATATACACGTTTATTTGGTATAACAGAGCTCCCTATGACTGTGATATAGATTTTCACAAAAACTTACTATAGGACAGTTAAATTTAATTTACTACTTGAAAGTGCTCTTAATGTACTTGTATGCAGAAAGCGCAGCTACAGCTCCGTCTCCTGCTGCAACAACTACTTGCAGCCCTCTACCAGTACAGTCGCCCGCCGCGAAAACACCTTCAATACTAGTTCTCTGCAAAGGATCTACTTTAATAAAGTTCTTTTCATCGACTTCTACTCCAGCTTTCTTAAACAGATCTGTTGAAGGAGTCTCGCCTACCTCAATAAACACGCCGTCGACTTTCAGCTCGCCTACTTCTTCTCCTTTTTTAACTAAAATCTTCTCTACTTTAGAGTCTCCCTTAACTTCAAGAACTCTACCTTCTATTACTTCACCTCCTTTCTCCACAAACTTGTCGACAAGAACGTTCGGAGCCTCGATTTTCTCCGAGTGAGTCACTAAAATAACTCTCGAAGCATACTCCTGCAAGTAAATAGCTTCCTCAAAAGCCTTTTCATCAGAACCTACTACAGCGACAGTTTTCCCCTTATAGAAGGGAGCGTCACAGACTGCGCAGAAAGAGACTCCTCTTCCTAAGTACTCTTCAACGCCCTTGATTTGAGGCTTCTTAGACAGGCCGGTAGCGATAATGACAGCTTTAGCTTCGTATGTCTTCCCGCTCCGCGTAACAATTTTCTTTACTTTAGAAGAGAAATCTACTTCAACTACTTCCTCTGGGAACAGTACTTCAGCTCCGCTTCGAGTAGCTTGCTCGTACATTTTCTGAGCTAAATCAAATCCCTTAACGCCTTCAGGAAAACCAGGATAGTTTTCAATAAGAGGCGCGTAAGCCGCTTTACCTCCAATTACTTCTCTCTCTAAGACTAGTGTCTTAAGCTTGAATCTAGCACAGTATATAGCTGCAGTCAAACCAGCTGGGCCTCCCCCTATGATAACTACGTCGAACATACAGTAAATGTCTCTACATGCAGCGTAAAAACTTTATCTATCTATTAAATAAAAGGAACACTTTAGCTAATACTCTTTAAATACATTCGTCGCCACTATTATTTCGATGGAGCAGTTCTCTACTATAAGAAAGGCAGTCTTATATGAGAAACTGAGGGGAGGCAAAGCACGATGCCTAGTATGTGAGCGAAGATGTGTTATCGAGGAAGGAGGCAAAGGATTCTGTAAAACTAGGACAAATATTGGAGGAGACATATATACTCTAGTCTACGGAGACCTGTCTGCACTTGAGTCAAGGCCAATAGAAATAAAGCCTTTTTTCCACTTCTGGCCAGGTTCCACTGCAATTACTTTCAGCACATGGTCGTGTAACTTCACTTGCCCCTGGTGCCAAAACTGGACTCTATCAAGAGTAGAACCTAACCCAGCGAGAGCCACGTGTATACCTCCCGAAAGAGTAATCGAGAAAGCACTAAAATGGGGCGACGAAGGAACATGTGTTTCATTCAACGAGCCAACTCTCCTTTTCGAGTACTCTTTAGACGTATTTAGATTAGCTAGAAGGAAAGGACTCTACAATACCTACGTGAGCAACGGCTACATGACTCTAGAAGCCTTAAAAATGCTCGTTGAAGCAGGGCTCGACGGACTGAAAATAGACGTCAAGGGAAACACTGAAGCCTACCGAAAATATAACTCGGCAGACATAAATGTGGTTTGGAGAAACGCTAGAGAAGCTAAACGAATGGGAGTGCACGTCGAAATAGTATACCTTGTAGTCACTAAAGCAACAGACGACGAAAACATGATAATAGAAACTATCGAAAGACACCTCAAGGAACTAGGGCCGGATACACCACTACATTTCACACGATACTATCCAGACTACATGTATCATGAGCCTCCTACTAAAGTAGAGAAACTAGAGTGGGCTTACAAGCAAGCAAAGAAAATGGGAGTAAATTACCCATACATTGGTAACGTTCCAGGACACCCCTATGAAAACACTTATTGTCCTAACTGCGGAGAACTCTTAATAAAACGATACGGAGCAAAAGTAATTAAATACAATCTAAAGGACAAAAAATGTCCAAAATGCGGAACCGAAATACTAATAACGGGAAGATACATAAAAAAGACTAAAGGATTCTTCTGGTGGATATAAAATAAAATATCGAAATCATCGAAGATGAGGCTACAATAGTTCGGCGAGTTCTGCTCTATGTGTTAAAGACCAGGTACTTTAGTCATCAAGTAGTTTAAAGTAAAATTAAAAAGGTTCGAAAAGAGTTATTAAGGCAGTGAAGTTTTATTTTAAGATTTACTTCGTTAAAATAGTTTTAGTGCTTAGCAATAACTCTCTCTGAATATAGCTGAAGGAACTTTTCTGCATCTACTTCTACGCATATTTTAGCGTTGGGGTTTCCTTTAATAACTCTAGTTAAGCCTCTGCTAGGTTCATCTAATACGACGGCAATTCTAGCAGGAGACACTTTAACTAAGTCTTCTCTAAACGAGACAGCCACTGTCAGAGGATCGTGTAGTATAGGGTTATGCTTAACTCTCTTTGACCATGCCTCAAGATAGCTTCTTAAAACGGCAAGCCTAGGGTTTTCTTTAAGCTTTTGAACCATAGTGTCCGGCATAACACACTTTAATGTCACGTCGAGTCCTACCATAGTGATGTCGGCTCCCGACTCTAGTAGGAGAGAGGCCGCCTCGGGATCACACCTAATATTGTACTCTACCCTATTTTCGAAAAAGCAGCCGCCCATTACAACAAATCTAGTTTTCTTCGCTAATTCAGGTCTTTTCTTCAGAAGAAAACCTATATTAGAAAGAGGGCCAAGCGTAATTACTGTTACATCTTCTTCTGTGTCTAGAAGCTCTTCCATTAAAGCTAAGCCGTCTTCGACAATATCGTATTCTTCCTTAGGGCCTAGTGCATCAGCTTGACACGGGATATGTGTTGGAAGATAGTTTTGGAGAGTTTTTGAAGAACCTTTAGCTACAGGAATATCGCGTCTGCCTAATGAGGTAAGTAATTTAGCGGCAAGCTTTGCTCTCAAATCTACTCTACCGTAAACAGTAGTTATGGCTAAAACCTCTAGCTCGGGAGGAGAGACGGCTAAAGCTAATGCTAAAGCATCGTCTATGTCGTCGCCGATATCAGTATCTATAATCACTTTCTTAGGCACATAGACTAAGCGTCAGTCTAAAAGAAATAGTTTAGCTTTTTATATATGAGAAGTGATCGAGAAATCCATGTCAAATCTTTCTTAAATAAGCGTTATAAGGGAGACAACTTCTTCTAGAACCACTGTTTATTAAGCTTGATAAGCTTTGGCTTGTCAACTGCCTTACTTCATGGATCTTCATGTAAGGTTATTGCAGTATATTTTACAGAAGTAAGTAATGTAAATATATGTAAATTTAGAATAATGCAATTTATCGAAGAGGCCTTTTATGAAAACAATTATTTTCGGCGTCAATAGGTATTTGAATAAGCGTTGCGTGATAAAACAAAATTACTGTAGTTGCTGAAGATGAAAGTAACACCAGTAGGCGGTGATTGTATGGGGCAAGTCGGTATTTCCGCGAAGGTACTTGAACTCAATATCGTTGAGTTAGAAGAGTACTTTAAAAACCTTGAAATTTATTCTAAAGAAAAAGTTTCTTGTCCTTTTGTAGTTAGGCTTGATGGAGTAGGCTTCGGTAAAGCTTTAAAGGACTATGAGCAGCCTCGTGATCCCAAAGTACATATGGCTTTAGTAAAAACTTGCTATGAGTTAATGAGGTTCTTTAACTGTGACGCCTGCTATACTACAAGCGACGAAATAAGTATGTTTTTCTTAAAGTATGTGCCCTATGGCGGTAGAGTAGAGAAAATAGTTAGCATTACTGCTTCGTTAGCCTCGGCTAACCTTTCGCTTCGACTTAAGAGACCACTATACTTTGACTCGAGGATAGTTAAAGTAGATTTTCATGAACTCGAAAAATACTACTTATATCGCGTCAGAATAGGCTTCAATAATTACGTATGTCAACTGTACCATAAGGTCTACAAAGATAAAGAAACTCCGCACTTAAGTCAAATGATAGATGAGCTTAAAGAGCAGGGAATAGATATCGGCAAGAAACCTAGCTGGGCTCTTTACGGCTCACTAGTTCACTGGACTACAGTTGAAAAAATAGGCTATAATCCTACTACAGGAGAGCAAGTTGTAGCTGAGCGCAGAGTGCTCATGGCTACAGACTCTCTTGAAGAAGCTTTAAAAATTATGAAAGAATTATCAAGAATAGAAACTTAATGGTCTTCTTTTATTTTTCTATTTTCTGCAGCTATAGTAGTAGCGGTCTGATGCTGTTTTCGTCTTAAACCTTAGTTATTTATAGTGTGTCTGCTAGTTTCCCTTGTGGTTAGAGTAGGTGTTGTAGGCCTCGGAGCAATTGCTAGCCAACATCTAAAAAGTCTCACGAAAATAAGGGATGTAGAACTTGTCGCCTTTGCTGACATTGTTTTTGAGAAAGCTAAAGAAGCTGCCGAAAAATACGGCGGTAATGCTTACAAAGACTACAGAGAAATGTACGAGAAAGAAGACTTAGATGCAGTATACATATGCATTCCACCTTTTGCTCACAAAGATGAAGTGCACTTAGCGGCAGAAAAAGGTATAGCGGTGTTCATAGAGAAACCTATTGCGCTGACGAGCGAGCACGCGTGGAGTATGGTCGAAGCCTGTAAAAAACACGGCGTGGTCACGCAGGTAGGCTACCAGCTTAGACACGCCTTTCCGATAGTGGAGCTTAAAAAGCTGATAGAGAAAGGTGAACTAGGAAGACTAGGAATAGTATATGCCACATATCTCTGTGATATGACTTCCTTCCTCCGGACAAAGAGCTGGTGGTGTGATAAAACAAAAAGTGGAGGTCAAATTGTAGAACAAGTAACTCATACCTATGATCTCTTACGATATCTTTTCGGAGAGCCAGTCGAAGTATATTCGTATATGAATAAGTTCTGGAGTGTAGATAACCCTAACTATACTGTAGAAGATGGTCACATAGCGCTAATCAAAATGTCTAGTGGAGCAATAGCATCAATTATAGCTACAAACGTGGCGGCGAGCAGTTATGGAGGCAGACATTCATGGTTCCTTGTAGCTGAGAAAGCTACCGCAGAATTCGATGCAGGGTCGCTGAAGCTTTACTGGAGAAGTGAAGAAAAGCCCTACACTGAGTATAATAGCAGAGAGGACTTGATTCTGAAAGAAGATAGGATATTCATAGAGTGCGTTAAGAAAGGCGAAGAAACGCCTGTCCCTATAGAAGAAGGAGCAAAAACACTAGATTTAACGCTAAAAGTTGTTAAAAGCTGGGAAAAACACGCAGTAGTCAAGTAGACTTTATATTTTTATTTTACACCAGTCGCCTTTTTTATAAGCCAGGTAAATAAGGATAGACCTGACTATAAAGTCGAAGAGTCCGCCAAGCCAAACTCCAGCGGCGTTTAGGCCTAAAATAAAGCCTAGCAAGTAACCTAGCCCTATTCTGCAGCTGTAAGTAGATATAAGTGAGATGTAGAGCGGTGTTTTAGTATCACCGCTACCTCTAATACCTCCGGCACAAACCATGTAGATTCCAAGAAAAGGTTGCTGAAAAGCCATTATACGCAAATAAAGAGCAGAATACTCTACTACCTCGGGATCACTTATGAAAATTCTAGAAAGATATTCGGGAAACACTAGGAATATTAAGGCGGCGAAAAACATGATTGAGCCCGCAATTATTGAAGCCTCTTTGAAAACCTTTTTAGCTTTATCTATGTTTCCTTCTCCTAAACTTTGTCCTACTAAAGAGGCTGAGGCTACGGAAAAAGCAAAGCCGGGCATAAACGAGTAAGACTCTATCCTTATGCCGATTTCGTTAGCGGCGAGAACAGTTGTACCGAAGAAAGCAACCATATAGGTGTAAAGTAGGCGCGCAAACTGGCTAAAGAAGTTTTCTACCATAGAGGGGACTCCTATTAAAGCTATTTTTTTCCACAAAGCGAGGTCGAGTATACCGCTTAAAGCTGTTCTTTTGATTTCAAATTTGCGGCTGTAGACTATAGCGAAGTACATAAGTAGGCTAAGTATGCTAGCGAAAATAGATGATACGGCTAAACCAGCCACACCTAAAGCAGGAAAACCATGTTTCCCGAAAATGAGCAAATAGTTCAAAGCTACTTTTACTCCGCCGCTGATACTAGAGACTATCATCGGTGTTAATGTGTCTCCTACACCTCTAAAGGCGGAATCAAATGTACTTACTATGAAGAAAAGAGGTATCGTGAGAGCGCTTATACTCAAGTATACTGCTCCTTCGGCTAAGACGCTTTCTTCTACTTTAAAGATAGAGAGAATTTCCTTGGGAAATAGGGCCATAGCCAGAGAGGCGGGAAGGGATATCAAAATAGCTAAAATAAATGCGTTTACGAGAGTCTTGTATACCTCATTTACCCTACCTTCACCTTTTCTTCTAGCACATATTGCTAAAACACCTACCGAGAGAGCAGACGAGATAATAGAAAACATATCAAGTATCTGGCCTCCTAGGCCGACAGCAGCTAAAGTAGCTGCGCCGAGATGTCCTATCATTATAGTGTCGATTGTAAAGAAAGAAACTCTGATTAAGTTAGCTACGACGACGGGCCACGCAATCTTGAAGATTTCTCTGTACACTCTGGGAGGGATTACTTTCTGCCATAAATACTTTGGTTCTCTTTCTTCCTTTAAGGTAGATTATATATGTAAGATAGGTAACATAGTTTCCTTTAAACATAGCATTCCTATGAACCGCGGGTCTTCTCGAAGAGTAAAACTAATCTAGCTTTACTGGATAAAATTAATGCCGATGAAGAGGGAGCCGCAGCCACCGAGGTATGAGGCATGCCCCTACCCCCTGAGGCTAAGTTAAGTTGTGTTGAGGCTGAATTCTCGTGAAGCCGGAATTGAAGTGGTGTCGTAGATGTAATTTGCCGGTTTTCACTAGCTACTGTCCTTCTTGTAGAGAGAAGTCTCTGCCGCTAAATATTAGTCCACCTTATGATCCAAGACCTGCAGTACAAGGCGACGTGGAATTGATAAAGAAACTTCTAAAAGAGAAACTTGGAGTTAAAGACTATGGCAAGGTTCTAGTAGAGCCTATTTTACTCAACAGAATATATCATCTAGACTCAGTTGACGAAGTTGTTGTTGGGGGAGAAAGGGGCTTTGTACTGGAATACGACTGTGTTGAGAGAGATTTTATTATTAAGCCTTGGGGCAGTGTAGCGGGGCTTATTGCTGAAGAAAAGTTAGGATACTACGCTGAGCTTAAAGATGATTATCCTAAAGGGAGCTGTTTAAGCAGGGCAGACATTATCGGAGGAAATTTGCCGGAAGGAGAAGCGTATGTGCCCTTTGTTGCTGAAAAAACTTTTGGCGTACTTTACTTAACTGCAGACAAAGTATTTGTGGAAGAAACTTGGGCTAGAGAAAGTATAGAGTTTCCCGAGAAACGAAATATTGCGGAGATCTTCGAGTACCTTTCAAGTAGAGTAGAGTCTCTTAAAGAGAAAGCCATTAAGATTATTGAGAAGTATTGTTTTAAGGGAGGGTTAAAGCCTATAGTTAATTTCTCAGGCGGAAAAGACAGTACTGTTACTTTGTCTATTGCTTGTGAAGCAGGGATATGCGAAGCTGTTACAAGCAATACTGGACTAGAGTTTGCGGAATCTCTTGAGTATTCTAGACGAATTGGAGCGAAGATAGGGGCTGAAGTACATGAAGTAGTGGCGGACTGGAGTCTCTTCGAGAAAATATTTAGGAGACACGGGCCTCCTGCTAGAGACAACCGGTGGTGTACTTTGGTTCTCAAGATACTTCCCTTAAATGAATTTCTTGCGAAAAAATATCCGCTGACAGATGTAGTTTCTATTACTGGACAGAGAAAATATGAGTCTCCAAAAAGAGCTCGTGCGGGATATTTCGCTAAGTCAAGTACTCCTGGTAGAGTAAAGTATATTGCGTCACCTATACTTGACTGGACTACGCTAGATGTCTACGCTTACCTCTACTTGAATAAAATCGAGGTTAATCCGCTTTACTCGAGGGGATTAGTGCGAATAGGGTGCTTTATGTGCCCTACAATGCATTCAGTAGACTTTAAGAAAATAGAAGAGTTTTACAGAGAGCGTTATATTTGGTGGGTCAATAAGCTAAAGAAGTATTGCAGAGAGAAAAACATTGACTTGAAGTGGGTTGACTACGGCTTGTGGAGGTGGCTATATAAATACCCTCCTCATGCCTGGCAGACAGCTAGAAGAATTGGCTTAAATTTAACTAAAGTGGCTGAGAAAAATATTAAAGAAATAGCAGCTTTAATTGTCTCCGAGAAAACAGCAGCAATTGTTTTTAGAAGCAAGCCTTCTAGTTCATTCAAGAATATATTAACTGTGCTTAAAGTGAAGACTAAGGGAAATATGATTTCTTATAGGAAGTGTAGCGGAGTACTAGCGGGTAGCAAAATAGAGTTAAGAGGTCCTCAAAAAGAATTGCTAGAGTTTCTGAAGAAAATTGCTCAAGCCTATGGTATGGCTAACTACTGCATAGCGTGTAAGGCTTGTGTACAAGTATGCTATAGTAAGAGCATTAGTTTCAGGGGTAGAAGCCTTTTAATAGATTTAAGTAAGTGCTCGACATGCGGAAACTGCGCCAGAATATGTCCTATTGCAGGTATTTTAGAAAGGAAAACTGAAGCCTACTTGAAGCATTTAAAGCCTACTGTAGAGTCTAGCTAAGCCTTCAATAGTTTTAACTCCTAGCTCTCTAGCTATTTTTCTTACCTCTTTTCTATACCTATGGTTAATTTTTAAGCCTAGTTCACTTAGTATACCGGAGAGTCTTTTAGCTTTCTTTTCTCCTTGCTCGTCAAAGTCGGTTAAAATAACTATTGTGTGATTGCGGTACTTTTCCATCAGCCGGTAAGCGAGATCTATTATAGGTTTTCGTGAAACCTCTATTACTACTCCATTGAAACCGGCTCTCCTCAAGAATATACAGTCGTGTGCTCCCTCAACAAGCACTACTATTGAGTCTAGCTCCATGTCCTTTAAGAGCTCGCTTAAAGATATTTGTAGCTCTCTTTTACTAGGCATTTTCGTATAGTGTTAGGGTTTCTGCTTAATTACTTTAACGAAAGAAAAATAAATTTGAGAAAAATACTTACCATAGTGAATTTACTTATAGAAGAGCTTAAAAAAGAATTTTTTAGCAAAATATTGCCTAGGATGAGTAGTATAAAAGACGAGACTTCAAGATTCCTGTATTTCTTGGCCTGGCTTAATACTAGGCTTGAAGAAAGAAGTTTAGGTAGAATTATTATAGTCGGAGGTTTTGCTGTAGAAGTCTATACTGGTGCTACTTATAGGACTCTCGATGTAGATATAATTGTTGAAGGAGAGAACTCAGCAACTGTAGTTAGAGAGTTTTTAAAAGAAATATGTGAAGAAGAAGGAAGAGTGCTTATACCTAAACTTAAGCCTCTTGCTACTAAAGGAGTGGATATTGTTGGTAGAAGTTTTATTGAAGCTAAAGAGCCCAATGTCTTGAAAATTAGCTCATTTAAAGTGTATTTGGAGTCTGTAGAAGAGCTTGTAGTAAAGTATTTGTGTGCATGGAAGTATTGGATGTCTGACGAGGATAGAAGTAAGGCTTTTATTTTAGTTAAAGTTTACTGGAACAAGTTAGATATAGAGTACCTATATAAAAGGGCGAGAGATGAAGATGTTTTAGATAAGCTTGAAGAGTGCTTGAAAGCACTGGGAATAAGGTGAAGTATTTTGATGGAGCTCGTGTGGAAAAATGTTGTTAAAAATAGGTCTTGGGAGGATTTGAGACAGGCTCTTAAAATCGTGCTTGAAGAGAGGAAAAAGTGTCGGCTTAAAGGCAGTAAAAGGAGTGTGTCTGACGATGTAAAACTAGCTGAGCTCGCTGCTCTCGTTGTAGAGGAGCTACTGGAAAAAGAGTATGTTGTTTTAAAGACTATAGACAATAATAGATTTGAATTAACGTGGAATTTAAATAAATTTAATAAAGTTTAGAAGAGAGCTTTTCTGAGGCTTTGTCGAATACATGGAGCTGATTTAGGCCGAGTACTACTTCTACTTGGTTGTGAGTCACGTAAATAGTGATGACTTTAATTTTTCACTGGAGTTTCTTTAGTCTCGTTACTCAATGAAAGCAGAAGCTTTAGCTAGAGTCGTAGCGCCGGGAATAGTCTTCGGATACGAATATGAGAATGGCCGGTCCCCGCCTCAGCCTGGAGCAGAACTCGATGCACCAGCCGTAATAGTTAGAGAAGAAGCGCACATAGTATATTTCTCGGGGCAAGTAGGCAGAATTTACTGGAGAACAGGAATGCCTGATCTAGAGACACTTATAGTCAACTCAGTATTGTGGTCAGGTGTTCCTTCACCGCTAGAAGTCAGGGGACCTGGACTCATACAGGTAGAAGCCTATGAGAGAAGCGGTCAGATAATAGTGCATCTTCTGAACTTGACTTAACGACAGGAGACTAATAATGAGAGGAAATACTGCGATAACTAGAGGATGGGCCAGTACTGCAGAAAGCGTACATCCCTCGTCGTCAGTAGTGCCGTTAACCGATCTCTCTGTAGTTATAAGAGAAGGAGAATTCAGTAGAGCGTACCCCCTTTGACAGGGAGAAAATTTACTGTAGAATACGAGAATGGAGTATACAGAGTAAAAGTCTCCAGCATAGACAAATATGAAGTCTTAGTCCTAGAGTAACCTAAATACTTGCCTAAGGCTCTTTATTTCGATAACTTAAAAAGAAAGACGGTTTTACACTTCAGTATACTCCGAGCTTTCCTGTTTTCTTTACAGTGGCTTCGATATAGCCGAGTATTTTCATTCCAATAAAGTTCATTAAAACAGCTAAGAGAACTATTAAAGCTAATTCGTGCCACAGAGGCATAATTGTAGTAGTTTTCATTGCGGCGGCCCGCACTAAGTCTACGCAGTAAGTGAAAGGCGATAAGTATGCTAGAACTTTCAGCTCTAAAGGAAGTCGGTCTACTGGAAAAAATATTCCGCTTACTCCAATTAAAACGTATTGCAGTATATTGTTGAGAGGACCTACTTGCTTTAGCTTAAGTACAAGCGCCGCGTAGATTGCCCCGAAGCCTAGGGCAGTGAATAGTGATAAAAACAGAGAGAGTAGGAGTAGGAGGGGGTCTGCTACTTTTATCTGGGCGCCGAACATTACTGTCATTAGTAGCGCTAAGTAAAGGGCACTCATAGTGAAGCTAATTAGCCTAGAGCACATTCTTGTAGCGAACAAGACTAGTCTACTGGCGTTAGTTAAGTAAAGGTATTCGAGAGTTCCTGCCTGCTGCTCCCATCTAATAGCGCTTCCAAAGCTCCACAAAGCCATACTTATTACATCTAAGAATATCATGCCCCAGTAAAAATACTGATACGTAGTAGGATCACTCCACTTCTCGGGAGGCAGAAAGAGTAGCATTGGTATAATGAATAGGAGTAGCCAGAGAGGAGACGTAATTAAATCGGATATTATCCACATGGGGTATCTAAAGTAGGTTCTAATACCGTTATAGGCAGCTGCGTAGAGCTCTAAAGCGATTTCTTTAATTTTAGTACTTAGAGAGATCTCCTGTCTTACGGGCATAGTTTTCCCACCTCAAGTAAACTCCAAAGCCTAAAGCAAGATAAAAGAGGCTTGTCAGAATTAATGCTGATAAACGAAAGTCCTCTAGCATGATCTTCTTATTAAACAATAGAACATCGCGAAGTAGATCTATGAGATATGACGTAGGAATAGTTTTTGAAACAACTTGAAGCCACTCAGGAAGAATAGTCAGCGGGTACAGAAAACCTGAGCACACGGAAATAAAAGCTTTAATTATGTTTACAATAGACCATGGTTCTTTGAACCTTATTGTAAGTGAAGCAGTTATCAAGCCTATACCGTAGAGAGGAAGCATTCCTATAAGTAGTAGTACTATTGTCCACAGTGCAGACAGGATGTCCAGCGACTTAGCCTCCCAGAGCAGCGGCGGAGTAAGGGCAATCGCCATTACTATGAATGAGATAGTTCCATGTGGAAGAACGTAAGAAGTCCACAACAAAAGCTTATTTGCTGGCGAAAGATAATGTAGCTCAAAAGTACCTCTCATTTGCTCAGATCTTATGCTAGCGCCCATGTCTTCCATGATGATCATTGCTACTAGAAGAATCATTGAGCCAAGTAAGTAGTATAAGAGAGGATCTCTTACTCCAGTATTCTGTGCAAAATTATCGAAAGCTTTCCCTCCCGCAATAGCATAGCCTACGCCATAAAACAGCCCCGTAAGCGTATAAGGAAGCGTAATGAAGACGAAGATCCACGAGGGATAGCGCAGCCAGATCTTCATTTCCTTGACGTAGACTGCGTAGACTACTAACAGGTTATTTCTCAGAGCCCTTAGTATGTTCCTCATAGAAACTCACCCCCGTTAAAGCAATAAACACGTCTTCAAGACTAGGCTCACTAGGCTTCACGTAAAGAAGCCTCACATTAGACTCCACGAGAACTTTAAGTAGATCTGGCAGGCACTCGTCAAAAGTCCCGTTGAAAGTAACACGCATAGTTCCCTTAAAGCTAGCTGGATCACTTAAAGTCACTGAAACATACTCTACGCCTTCAAGTCCCTTAATTTCCTCTACAACACTGTCAGTTAAGTTAACAGCCTCTATTTCCACAATATTCTTGTCTCTAATCTTCTCTTTGAGCTCGCGAGGAGTACCTATAGCAACTATCTTACCTCTATTTATGATAGCTATACGGTCGCACAGAAAATCGGCTTCCTCCATGTTGTGTGTAGTAAGAAATATTGTCTTGTCCTCGCGGCTAAGCCTCTTAATTACTTCACGTATAGTCCTAGCCGACGCAGGATCAAGGCCTATTGTAGGCTCGTCAAGAAACAGTGTCTCAGGGTCATTTAAGAGAGCTCTAGCGAAATTAAGCTTAGACTTCATTCCAGTACTGTATTCTTCGACAAGCTTGTCGGCATGCTCCTTTAGTCCAACTAGCTCTAAAAGCTCATTAATTTTCCTCTCGGCTTCCCGCGGAGGAATATGATGAAGGTATGCAAAATACCTTAAGTTTTCTCTACCTGTAAGCTTCCAGTAAAAACCTCTATCACTATAAAGACTAACACCTATAGTTGCTCTAACTCTATCAGCCTCCTTTACGACATGGTAGCCATTAACCCAGGCTTCACCTTCATCGGGTAGAAGAAGCGTAGATAAAATCTTAATAGTAGTAGTTTTGCCAGCACCATTAGGTCCGAGAAGCCCGAAAATTTCTCCTCTACGCACTTCAAATGAGACGTGATCTACAGCTACTATCTTCTTTTTAGAACTCCTCTTAAACAGCCCTTTCCTTTCCTTCGTTATAAACACCTTAGTCAAATTATCTGCAACAACAGCTTCTTTCCGCATATCTGCATAGACCCTAGTTCGCCAGAATTTAACTCTGTCTAGGAGTAGGGAAACGTAGACTAAAGTAGGCGCGCGTAAACTTCGTTAATTCTCCAAGAAATAAATCAAATATATCAAATTATATATAAAGCATTTTAATTAAAATTCATAATATACACAATTTTTCTAGTAAGGAAGGGTCTTATGCAAAGTTCTAAGCTCTTCTAGAGCTCTGCATAAGGCATCTATATTTTCTAAAGGAACATCTTGATATACTCCGGCAGTAAACATAAGTCCTCCTCTTCTAGACCCTAGCTCAATAATAGCGTTCCTAATATGCTCTCTTATTTCAGAAAGAGTTCCTCGCGGCAAAAGATACTGGCGGTCAATATCTAAGTCTATGCAGACTCTACCCTTGCATATTCTCTTAATGTTGTTTATTCCATTAACTCTATCTTGTATATTAATTATACTTAGGCCAGTCTCTACTAATTGATCTAATACTTCTACTACATGACCGTCGCTGTGAAGCCTGACATGTATTCCGTGAGAACGTATATAGGTAAATAGCTTTCTGTAAGTAGGGTAAATGAATTCGCGAAAAGTCTTAGGGCTAATAGGCATTCTGTCTTGACAACCCAAGTCGTCTCCAAAAGTAATAATATCGGGTTTAAGCTTAACAGCTCGCTTAACAAGCTCCATGTAGTATTCTTCAACTAACTTAATTAACTCATAGAGCTGAGGAGGCTTAGTTACAAAGTCTTTCATTAAGTTAGTGAACCCTCTCAAGTAGTAGAGCAGCTGGAAAAAGAATCCGTGAGAAAGCCCTATAACTACAAGTCCTCCCTCCCTTCTAGTCTTCTCAACATTTTCTCCAATTTCTTCCCATGGAATCGTGGGCCCTCCTTCTATGCACACGCCTTTATCTGGGTCAGGAACTTTAAGCTCCTTTAATTTACTCCAGTCGCTAAGAGGGTGTTTAACTACTTGGCCTTGAAGACCATCTTCACTAAAAGCCCAGACACAGCCCCAGTCATCTACGAAAATAGTGCCTTTAACTCTGTGACCAACCCAATCATAGTTAACAGAACCCTTCTTAAACCAAGGAAAAATACTCTTATACTTCAACACTACTTCTTCAAGTCTCTCCCTGTACTTCTTCCACACAGGCGGAGCAATATCAACACTGCAAGGGATCCAGTCTGGGTACCGGAATTCAACAGCGCGCAAGAAATTATCTCTGTACTTAGCTGGATTCACAAAATACTAACTGTTCAATCTGCTTTTAACACTAATCCAGGTCGACCTTTAACTTCTCCTATAATTTTCTTATATGCGTAGAACAACACAGTGCGCTTTCCTGCCTAACAGCTTCCAGAATTTCTTTTGCCTAGTCTTCGATACATTTACCGTAACACTTATTATAGTAAACAAATTGCTCAGTAAAGAAAGGTAAAATCGTTTTAGCTCCATGTTTTTGAGCCAAGTAAGCCGTAACTCTAATCCACTTAGTGCATACATCTTGCCAATAACAGTCCCTAAACCATATGTAAGGTTCTCTCGGTCCGAGGATCTTTCTGTGTAAGCCACAATGTTTCCTATATCCATGCTTCTTTTTCATGCTCCCTAACGTAGTCGAGTAGAGGGCCGACTTTATCGGCTAAGCCACTCGCTAAGACTATAGTTGGCGCCTATACGCTTCATCATAGTAGACAGCTTAACAACAATACAATAGTAGTCTTGCCTATAGCACTCAATAAAAATCTTCGTATACTTAAGCTCCATATTCAGGTATTCTTGAAAACTCAGTTTTATTGAATGTACTTGAGCTCATCATATTCACTGTAAGAAATATTGCAGACTTCAGGGTAGATATTAAAAGAGATAGAATCTACATTGAGTTCGAGAAGTATATCAAGGAACTTCAGTTTAACATCCATTGGGACAGCAAGTATAGTTCTTTCAGACGCAAGAATACGATGTCCATTAAACATCATAGGCTTAAATTTCTCAGGCTTCCACCCCTCAAGCCTCTTATCGAGCCACCTATTAATGTTTACATAAATATCGCGTACACCAGCTGAAATACTAGAACCAAATTTTCTCTTCATACAAAATATAGGCAGCAATAACACCTATAATAATTACCACAGCTAAAATAATGGCTCTCTCTCTTAATCATTCAGCAGATATATATAATTACACTTAAAGAATTTACGAACAAGGAGTCTACTTTAATTAAACTAGGACTAAGCAAATATACTAGTTAGGCTTATGTAACTTAGATGGAAAGAGAAGTTATCTGGGTTAAATGTCCTTCATGTAACTACGTATTTGGTTTAGCAACTGTACCGAGTAATGGCATTGCTACATGCCCTTCATGTGGACATACATTCGTATTAGACCAAAACCTTTACAGAAAGTATTTAGAAGAAAAAGAGAAGAAAGCAAGAAACCTCATGTTACTATTTCTCTTAGTGCCTCTAATACTGCTAGCAGTAGACTTTATCTTAAGCTTATTTAGAAAAGATTGAATTAAGGTCATAAGAGAGCTGCCGTGTTTTATCTAAGTCAAAGAGACTTATATATAACTAACTTGCCAAAAATACTTGATTAAATATGACTAATGAAGCTTTACTAGTGCAGTTAGCTAAAAAATATCCTGATGTGGTGAAGGCAGCAATTATTACTTCTATTGAAAATAAGATAGAGCATTTAGAAAGAGAATTAAACGAAATAAAAAAGAAAATATATAGGTTAGAAGAAGAGCATAAAATGAAGCTCGAGCATTTTGAAAAAACTATGGGAGATAGTTTTGAAGAACATGAGATATGGTTCGAGTGGAAGTCATTAGTAGAACTTAAAGAGAACATAGAGGAGGAATTACGTGAACTTAGAAAGACACTTAAAGAGATTATTAAGGAGATATAGCGATATAATTCTAAGTATTGAAGAATTTCTGATAATTAGTCAAGAGAAATTACATATAATTAGGATAAAAATAGTTTTAATTGATTTTAGCACTGTATATATACGTCAAATAGTAAAGGAAAATAAAATAGAGGCTTATAGTTACTACTGGATAAGCAGAAAAGGAGAAATAATAGAAGGCTGGGATAATGCTCCTCACCATCCAAATATAGTAACTTATCCTCACCATAGACATGTGAAGAATAAAGTAGAGCCTCTCTATGATTTTTCGCTTGAAAAATTTTTAGAAAGTATTAGATCTAAGTTAAAAACTAGAGGTTAATTTATTATATTAAACATTATACAATAGTGATGCAGTTGGTTAAGGCATTTCGTAGGTGTGTGTAAGGTACATTGTTTTCTCTAGTGCTTCCTTGAGTTTTTCACACTTCTTTCTAAGCTCTTTTAACTCCTTGATTTTGATGTCGGGGTCTTCGAGAGCCTGATATATTATCGCGCCTTCGCAGTCTCTTGGTATAGGTAGTTCCATGAGATAGCATATTGTTGGAACGATGTCTGTTAACCAGACTGTTCTCTTTAGTACATAGCCTTTCTTTATTCCAGGTCCTTTCATTATTAGTAGGCCTTTGAGCGAACCTATGCTGTATTCAGCTGTAGGGAGATGTGGCCCATGTTGTCCTCCGAAGTAAGGTGATACTGCGTAAACTATGTCGCCTATAGTGTCCCCGTAGAGCCCTATTATTCTGGCGTCTTCTTTCTTGAGGGCGAAGACTATTGGTTTGCGGCCTGTAGCGGGGTCAGTGTACTCGTACAGCGCCTTAATTACTTCGTCTCTCACTTTATCGTAGTCTTTGGGATCTACTATTCCATGTGGGTCTCTTCCCTTGAGGTTTATGAAAATATAGCATGATCTCTGTGGAACTGCTTTAGTTCTGCTCCAGTCTATGACCCTGTTTCCTTCTTCATCTATCTTGTAGGCTAAAAGCCCTGCTTTCTCTAGTATTTCTGCAACCGAGTACTTCGCGGTAGTAGCTTTAGCACCGTGATCTGATACTATGACAACTAAAGTGTTTTCATCTGTTTGTTCAAGTATTCGTGCTACTGCTCTATCGAGGCTCTTATAGAACTCGAGCTCAGCTCTCTGATAGTCTTTGAGCTCCTCTGGGCTAGCTGTAGCGGGGTCTATTTTATTTATGAAAGCGTGGTAAGCCCAGTCAGGGCAGTGGAAGTGCATGCATAGTAGAGCCCAGTCGCTGTACTTTTTCATCAACATGACGGCTATTTCTGCGAAGAACTTGTGCTCCATGTCAATACACTCTATCCAGGTATCAATGTCGATTAAGCCTAAGTTAAGTGCGTCAAATACTCCGTGTGTAGCAGGCAATCCTACGTCGTAAGGTAGCTTAATATCCTCAGGGTAAACGGGTATCTCCTTGGGGTCTGTGCAGCAGAGCGGAGTAACTAGAAGTCTTACTTTAGACGCGTCAGGCGAGAGCTCAAGGAGCTTTACTCTGAAAGCAGCTTCTTTTACGCCGCGCTCTGTGTCGAATTTCTGGTAAATTGTTTTGGACCACTCGCCGGGCCGGAGCACTGCGAATGCCTTCGAGTAGTCTTTTTCCTCGCATAAAGCTACTTTAGAGAAGCCTTCACCTTCATCTACTACAAGCATGTACCAAGTCTTTTCTCTTACCTTGAATTTAGCTCTCCTGTACTCTAGCTTAAGTTCTGCTTCAAGAAGTTTTTTCGCTTCAGGAAGATTAGCCCATCCACTAGCTTCCTTTAAAACAATTTTATTTGCCAGCGGCAAGTCCTCAGTGCAGAACACTTGTGCATCAGCTAAAGCTACAGCGACATGCGTTCCTTCAGGAAGATCTATTCTCCACTCGTTTACTGTGAGGCCTGTACCAGCCACTTGAACCATGTTTTTGGCTGTAGGAGGCCATGTTGAAGGCCAGTTAATGACAATAGCTCTAAGGCCAGCTCTCTCTAAAGCATTCCAAATGTACTCTGCTCTACAGAACTTTGAGGTGAATGCTGGGACTGTTTTGTTGAGAGGCCATCCAGGGAACCATATATTGAAGCAGGAGACTTGGTGAGTACCTATCCACGCTCCAGTAACAATAGTAGTCCAGTTGGGCGGGGTAATAGTAGGCAGTGGAACTAAGCAGTTCTCTGCATAGACTCCCTCTTCGATAAGCTTCTTAATTGTAGGCAACTCGCCTTTTAAAGCAAATTCGTATACGCGTTTAGCTATAGGTGCATCAAAACCAATAATAACAGCTTTATTGGGCTTCACAGATAACTATTAGCCTCAAGGTATATTTAACTACTCTAAACCCGAAAGTAGCTAAAAGGTTTTTCAAAAATGTAGTCTACTATAGTCTAGTTTCTTCTATAAGTTTGTATATTCTTTTAATACTTATGATAATGCTTACGAAAGTATATATTAATATTATAGCAATTAAACTAAGGGAATCCCACGGCAGTTCATTTACTCCTAGCGTATAAAATCGAGCTAAAGTTACAACGTAAGTCATGGGATTGGCGTAGACGACTGGGTGGAAAATTGCTGGAATGTATTCAAGAGGATAAAATACATTACTCATAAAGGCTACAACGTTTCCAAAGATGTTTAAAATTAAGTTCAGTCTTTCAGGTGTAACTGCTATTGTTGCTAGTAACATACTAAATGAAGCATATACAAGTGATGAAAATACAATACAAGTTATTAGCGCCAAAATATTACTTTTCGCTAAGAGACAGGGCATTACTACAGCTAAAGAAGCGAGAAGTGTTAAACCGCCGATAATTCCAATTATAGTTGACGACAAAAACTTGCCCACAATAATGTACTTGGGGTCTTCAAGAGCCACTAAAAGCAGTCCAAGCATACCACTTCTCTGATCAGAGAACAATGAAATAGAAGTCTCCGACATAGTATCGGCAAATATTCTGTGAAAAATCATACCGAGAACCAAGTACTCAATATAGTTTACTCCAGTCTCTGTTTCCTATCATTGCCTGAAGCGCTACTCCTCCAATAACTATGTAAAGTACATCTATAAGTATTCTTATAAAAAACCTAGACTTCTCCGAAAACGCGGCACAAAGCTCTTTATAAACTAGAGTAAGAACTCTAGCCAACAATTTTCCTCCCCACTTCTTTAATAAATACGTCTTCGAGAGTAATTTTCCTGTAAACTACTTCAAGACAGTAGTCTTTAATCTTAGCGGTCAGCGGCTCAAAGTATTCTTCTTTGTCTAAAAATACATACAGAGTAGACCT
>Ga0180301_10000267_pt1 | contig 39883 bp, 42 predicted proteins | sample GuaBasSediGuay16_FD_121797 | JGI IMG/M metagenome (GOLD analysis project Ga0180301, IMG submission 121797) | Subseafloor sediment microbial communities from Guaymas Basin, Gulf of California, Mexico - Guay16, Core 4569-2, 12-15 cm | ecosystem: Environmental > Aquatic > Marine > Hydrothermal... | reverse complement strand
TCCGTACTTGTTTCTAATTTCCATTGGTATTACGACATCTCCCCTTTTACCCATCTTGACGTATTCCATTCTATCACCTCTCTTTTTCTCATTATTCACATTTCCTACTTTATGATATTTAAAGTTAATGATACTATTATAAACCGATAAACCGACGTTCTGTCCTGCACAGTCCAGAGGAATTTATTGAAGAAGTAATAAGTTTAGCAAATCTTGAGAACCTGAAGTCGGTAACTAAAAGTTTGCAACCTTTGTTTTACGGATTGGAAGGAGTTGTTGAGGAAACGCTAAAAGTTACAGCTCCTAAAGAGTCTGAAAAAAGAGTCCATATTACAATTGAATCAGAGAAACCTGATAAAAAGGATACTATCGAGGTTTTTCTTGGCTATTCAGATGATGAGAAAATTTTTTGGGAACCGGGTAAACTGAACAATGGACACTTTATAATCATAGGTGGTTCTGGAGCTGGAAAGACAGAAACAATCAGATGTATTGCCTCTGAATTAGATAAACAAGGATATCCAGTTTTAATGGTGGATTTTCATGGAGATATGGCTTGCGAAGGTTGCAACATAAGAACCTGTGAGATAAAAGAGGGTAGCAAATATTACTTTAATCCACTTGAACTCGATCCAAAATTTGAGGAGATCACTCCTCTTAAAGCTACTGCTGATTTTGTAGATAGTATCTTCATAAATTTCCCGACGCTAGGCATCCAGCAAAGAAATGATTTGAAAGAGATTGTCAAAAGAGCCTATAAAAAGGCAGGGATAACAAGCGATAAAGAAACGTGGAGCAGAGAATTAAAGTTTAAGGAGATTGAAGATGAAATAAAGTCTAGTGAGGACAAAACAACTCAAAGTCTTAAAGCTTATTTGAATGATATTTTTGACTACGAGTTGTTTTCAGGTTCTGAGAAAATATCGGTGGGTAGTATTCTTGAAGGGGGAATAACACACCTAAACTTGAGACCTTTGCCAGAATCTTTGAAATCTTTGTATGCAGATCTGTTTCTGAGAAAAATATACTACTCCTTACAAGCCCTTGGTGAGATACCCCGTGGTAACATAACAGACAAAGAGAGATTTAGATTGTTTGTTATTGTCGATGAAGCTAAATTGCTTGTAAGTGAAAAACAAGGCTATAAAGCTGTCTTGAATAAATATGCAACTGAACTAAGAAAGTTTGGCGTTGGTTTAATACTGGCATCTCAATTGATATCTCACTTCACAGATGAGATATTATCCAACGTTGCTGTAAAACTTTGTATGAAGGCTGAAAACAAAGAGCAAGCCAGAAAGAATGATAAGTTCTTTGGAGTTGGCGAAAAAGAGCTTTTAAATCTCAAACAGGGTGAAGGTATATTGATAATTGGGGAAGAGAAAGTAAAATTAAGAATAATCCCTACATGGGAGAGAATTTAAAAATTTTTGATAATAACAATGGCTGGGTTTTAACATGTCATCTCCTGAGATAGGCTTTGACGAACTGTGGAACGAGTTAGGAGATTGCTACAACTCCCTTAGCATTCGCTGTCTGGCAGCGAGAAAAGGAAATGTATAGGAAAATATCATGACTGTCGCTTTTCTCAGTGAAAGAGACGTAGATGATGTTAAAACAGAAGTAGAGGCTGAGTATGAGAATCTTAGGCGAAAAGGTGTAACTGAAATTGAAGATTTATCTCTACCATATGAGATTGTTGAGGCAAAGAAGACACCAAAATACATTGAGGAGATGCGGAGAGGTAAAATTACGCTAGATGATAAAGTTATCCAGCTAAGAGAGGGATACAAAAGAGAAGATATAAGGGGAGGATATAGAATTGAGCCTTTTGGAGAGTATGAGGGATATCAAGGAATAAGTTATGAGTTTCATGCTAAACAGACGTTTTCCGGAAGTTCGCCAAAATGTTATAGAAATATCGAGAAAAGAATAAAAGAAGAATTGGCAATTTTTGAGGGTCTAGAAGGTGTTGGAGCTCAATGGTTAAGATTACCTGAGGTTCTTCCATTCTCCATAAACGTCATTTTCACATTACCCATATACTTCAAGTTAGATTTACCAATTTTGAATGGAATGGATATTCACTTATCATTTAAACTTCATAAGAAGTTGCAGAATAAGCTCAAGTTCCAGTTTGCATTAAGAAGGAAGAGAAAAACTATCGAAAATCCCTCTTTCAACATCAGAGGTTTACCGTGTCGCGAACATGATGGTAGCTTTGTGAGTTGCAATTTGGATCATACATTCACAGAAGAACTAGCGCCAGATGATGAAATAATCATTGTAGTAAGAAGCAATACTCTCGGAGAAATCTACAAACGTTCGTGGAAAGTAGGAGACCTAATAGAGAGGAAAGAAGAATTTACAAAGGATTACCCATCCACCTCTACACAGGCTTTTGAATATGATGTAGTACTTTCATTTGCAGGTGAGGATCGTGAGCACGTAGAGGTGGTTGCGAACATTCTTAAAGAAAGAGGTGTAAAAGTGTTTTACGATAAGTTTGAAGAGGTAAACCTTTGGGGAAAGGACTTATACGAGCATTTTGATGAGATTTATAGAAGGAAGGGGCGTTATTGTGTAATGTTTATTTCTAAACATTACGCTAGTAAAGTATGGACCACTCATGAGCGTAGAAGTGCACAAGCACGAGCTTTTCAAGAACAAAGGGAATATATCCTACCCGTTAAACTTAATGATACAGAAGTACCTGGAATTAGACCTACTATCAGCTATGTTGATGGAAAGGAGAAAAGTCCAGAACAGTTAGCAGAAATGATTATTAAAAAATTGGAAACAGCCAAGCGTTAAAGAAATCAAAGTGTATATCAGATAAAAAAGTACAAATAACACTAGTTGTCAGAAATTGCAGCCCGCCTGAAGAAAATTTAAAAATTTAAATAGAGGTAAAGTGAATAGAACGCTTCTGCAGGTATGCATTGTAGTAATCCTTAGAAACACTTAAGGTACCTATACTTTACCGCTCCTTGTTCCGTGATTCACGAGTTACTTCAACTAACTTCATTAGTTCTTCTAGCTTGTCTACCACCTTATTTAAATCCTGTAACAAATGTTTAAATCCTAAACATTCTTTTACCCTTCTCACAAACTCTTCTGTGGTCTCTCTCCGATACCTCATGTTTCTCAAAGCATCGTAGTGTTTTGATAGCTCGAAAACAAAATTGAAAAATTCATAATCTCTTAGCCTCTCAATCAGATCGGGCTTATTTCTGGTTTCATTCTGGGGTAGCTTTGAGAGATGGATGAATGCTCTGAGTGGTTCGAAGAGATAAGGATTGCATTCTATGAGTGACACGAACCTGAGGAAGCACTCATGACAAAGCTTTGGTCCCTCACTACACTTCATCTCTATGTAGCCCCAGTATCCTTCTCTAGCTTTTATCTCCCTTCTGCAGAATTCACATTTCCAGTCTTCGGTATTGTGGTAGTTCCGGAAGCCAAGGTTTGCAATTCCGTCTAAACCCCAATAATTTTTCATGAACCAGCTTACAACTATTCTCCCCAGCTCTCTAATCTCTGCATCTGAAAGCTTTTCTTTGGAGTTCTCCCATTTATAGGTTTCAAGCTCGTTGAGCAGAGAAGTTGCCCAGACTTTATCTTTGCTGTTAACAATTTTCTCAAGCTTGTCCACAAATTCCTTCCAAGAATCATCTATTTGCATCAGTTTATAGTATTGTGGACCAGTAAAATTCTTTATGGTTTAATTATGAGGTGTGTGGGTATACATGTTTTACCGATTATTTCAAGCTACGCAGGACAAAAAGAAATTGAAAACCCTATAAGAATCACACAATTAGATTTGAAAAATAGTAAAAATGAGCTTTACTCTGCCCCATACATCCACAAAACTCTCGTCTGTTACGGCAAGTAATTCTGCTTTAACTTTTTTAATGGTTTCAAATCCTAACCTATCTATACTATATTCAGACATCTCTTTCTATAATCTCGACCGAGAAGTCTGGCTTAATTTGTCAGTTAATTTCTTTAGTTCTCTATTCTTTTTGTCACTTTGAAGCAAGAAAGAGAATATTTCAGCTTAATTTGGATGTGCCAAGTGAAAATCTTGATTTTGATTTACTTGCGAAGGTGACAGAGGGATACAGTGGGGCCGACATCAAACTAATATGCGATGAGGCGAAGCATGAGATGTTTAGAAGGGAGATTTCAGGAGATGAAGAATTGCTCAAAGTAGATTTGGTTGTTAAAATAATAAATAAAACACCACCCTCAATTAACGAAAAAATGTTGAAGAAGTATGAAGAATTTGGAAAGTTTTAACTAAATCGGAGAGAAGTCTCCATGCGAGCGGGGATAATTTTACTCCGGCCTTCCCGACCCATTATTTTGCATCTTCACACTCCTATCGCCAAGGAAGCCCATGGTTTTAACCATAGGAGGGATTGGCGAAATTTATTTGTATTTTTAACTACAATTCCATATTGGGTGCTGAGAGTGGAAAGAGAGGTAGTTAAATCTCTGAAACTCAATCTACTTCCTTTATCAAATAGGAAAGAACGCTTGTTATCTACGCTATTTAACTCTGTCATCGCTTGCTGTAACGATGTTTTAGCAATTGCTAAATCCAAATCTCCTAAAAACTTCGCCATTCTACACACCACCTCCTATCCTATTATCAAGCAAAAATACAACCTTCATTCTCAAATCCTCGTTGATTGCATCCATCAAGTATGGGAAAACTACAAGACAATTAAAGATAGATTTAAGCAAGTTCCAATCAGATTCAATATCCCCCGTTCTGGTAAATTCAGCAAAACCAAACGAGGAAATCCTGTTGTTGTTATTTCTTCGTTCAATGGAAATGGTAGAATCGCTATGCCAATAAAGCAGGATGGTGCTTATAAGAGATTTATAGAACACATTAATGATGGGTGGAAATATACTCAATTCAGATTGCACAAGCAGAATGGTCAATACGTTGTCATTGTAAACCTCAAAAAGAAGTTTAAGGTTAAGACAGAGTATCAAGCAGTTGTAGGGGTTGATGTTAATAGTGGTAGCTTTGCTGTTACGGTTTTGAGTAGAAAAGCTCTGAAACAGCTTTATTTGGGACAGGACATATGGCATAAGCAATGGAAGTTTATGAAACGAAGGAGCAAGCTCAAAAGTTATGCAGACAAAGGAAACCGCAAGGCTCAGCGAGCTTTGCGGAAGCTTAGAGGTAAAGAAAGAAACTTTGTCAATACAAGAATCTGGCAAATAGCACATGAAATTGTTGAAATCGCAATGAGATATGATGCAGTTATAGCTATCGAGAAACTCAAGAACCTCAGAGAGAGGAATGGGAAGGGTAAGAAGCCTAAGAGAGCAAACAGGAGAATCCATCGCATACCATTCGCCAAATTCAGGATTACTATACAATCTGTGGCATGGCAGAATGGAATCGATGTCGTTGAAGTTCCAGCTACAAAGACTTCGCAGAAGTGTCCTAAGTGTGGTTATACGGGCAAACGAAATTGGGTGTTCTTTGACAACAAAAGAAAACTGTTCAAGTGCAGGAAATGTGGTTATGAGGCTAACCCTGATAGAACTGCGAGTAGGAATATTGCAACTCTGGCTCTGGAGCGGGGCTTTGTTTTTGTTTCCACTCTCAGCACTCAGCCCCAGTTTTCCAGAGCTGGCGGGGATGTCAGCCCCCGTGTCTGGCTCGGTGAGGAGGTTAGATAGCATCGCTAATCCTCCGAGAGCAAGCTCCTCGATTTATCGAGGAGAAGCTGACATCAACGACTGTGTTGCTAAAACTTGCTGCAGTAGCATCAGGCTTATCAGCTAATGCAATTCCATAACCTGGAGGTCAATGAACTCATTTTAGATGTTGCCAGCTGCATGCAAGATTACCGAACCAATTGGAAAATGGAGAAAGATTTATTACTCCCTCATGTCATACGCTATGTTCGAACTCTTACAAATCAGCTCAGAAGGTTAAAAAATACCTTGAAATGGGCAGGACAGGATTAAGGAGAGATATGCTTTTGTACTACACCGCTCATCAGTCCGCTGTACTCCTTCAGCGGTTCTCCTATCTTTAACCCCTTACCATCCTCCATGTCGAGAATTCTTATTGTCCTCTCATGATTGCTGAACCTGTTCTTTACAACAGCAATCGTCTTCAGCAGCTCTCCACCAATCTCCATATGCCTTCCCAGAATCAGGTAATCTGCAAACCTGCTAATTCCAACTCCTGTGAAGTGGAACTCGCCCAGAGGCTGGGCGATCTTCTGAGTTCCGATGAAGGTTATTCCGAGCATTTCAAGCTGTTCTGTGAGCAGAGAAAGCATTGACAGGAATTCATCTGTTGAGATTGCCATCTCGTCAACAGCGTTGAGGGGATCTATGACGACAATTTCGGGCTTCAACTCTATATCTTCAACAACCATTCTGTAGAATTCGCCAAGGCTCATGTTTCTAACCCGCCTTATAATCAATTTCTTCGGCCTGTATCCGAATATCTCTGCATATTTTCTCAAAACAATATCCTCAGACTCGTCGAATGCGTAAAGGATTCCCAATCTCCCCTTCTCATCGTTTTCCTTGAGGATTTGAAAACATAAACTCGTCTTTCCGACCCCTGTCTTTCCGGCAATGTATACTTTGGATCCTTTATATATTCCTCCCCCAAGCAGTCTGTCAAGTTCATCACTTCCGGTTGAAAGCAATGCTCTCTCGAAATTCCTTGGCCTGTAAACGGGGATTACAGGATATACGACGATGCCCTTGGGAGTTATGCTGAAGTAGTGTTCGCCCAGATGGGCATCTCCACCCCTGTACTTGAGAACCTCCACAGTTCTGAGAACCTTTCCATCCCGGTAGCTTATTATATCCTTTCCAATCTCATCAGTCATCTCTGCCGAAATTATCGTTGTCGCTCCGATGGAGTTGAGGAAGTTCACTATCGAGGAGGTTATCCTGCGGTAAATGGACTCGTTTTTTGTCGCATCCCTCAGAACACCCATCCCATCTATAAATACTCTCTCAACATCCTCGAGCTCTTCGAGCTTCGTTATCGACTCGATGAACTCGGTTATGTCAGCTACTGCATCGTAGTCGTAGAAAATGGTGCCTCCCGCCAAAATGTCCATCTCCTTAACCTTGTCGATGAAGTGAATTTTGCTAAGATCCCAGCCAAACTTCTCAGCCTGAAGTATTACCTCGCCATACACCTCATCAAACGAGATGTATACAGATTTATCTCCCTCAAGCAAAAACTGTAAGCCAAAGATTGTTTTTCCCGTTCCCGGTTCACTCTTCATCAAATAACTCCACCCTTCTCAAGACCACCTTTGAGAACTTCATCAAAACCGGGAATGCCGGAAGGAATCTTCACACAACCACCTCCCTTATAAGTTTATTCATTCGTTTGATGTATTTCAACTATCCCTTTGGCGTACCTGAGCCTGTACATCCTGTTTTGGATGTGTATCTCTGGAATTAACCTTATCTCCCAATCATGACCTATAAGTTTCTTTTCGAGTCTGAAGACTGCATCGAATAGAGTTGAAATGAGGAACTCGTCCTTTTTGCTTTGCGCCCCATCGATCATCATGCATATCAGCTTTTTTGTATTTTTTGAAATGTTCAGAAGGAAATGATATACTTTAGAAACACCATGGTACATTATGAGCTCAGAAATGCATGAAATTATCACACAGCAATTCTCACCCCCCCCCCGAGTTAGAAATCGCTATACTTATTTCATTGAGGTTTATTGGACTGATCTTCATTGGGGTGAAGCTGATAAGCTTCGCATTATTGCATGAATAAGCCTGAAGAATTTTGGAAGGAATGTAGGGGCTTGAGGCAATCCAGACGATTGCGCGTTTAGAAGCTAATTTGGCGAGAAGAGAATAACCTTCAACTCCAGGCTTTGATATTATGAGGATTTTTTCCTCTTCAAGCACGAATGCAAAAAAACTGGAATAGTTTAAATGATTTTCGGTTTTATCTGAAATTTAGTTTTATTAAACTTAATAATATACTCATCAAATTAATATTCTTATTCCTTTTTCATCTATTTCCAAACCAAACTTACCCTTTTGATGAGGCGTTCTTGTTGTTTTTGCAACATGCAGGTAGACTGACTCTACTTCCCTTTCCAGAATTATTGCGTTACCCAAAGCCTGTTGGATTGCAACTTCAAATGATTGCGAATGCATGCCTTTTACAGCATTAACTATTCCCACGCCTTTTGTTTTCAAAACCCAACCGTGAATTCTCTGAATTAAATCGTAAGCTTTTGTTTCTCCATGTAAAAATGCTATTGATGAGATAGAATCAACAACAAACCTCTGATTTTGAATGAAATATCTTTTTATTGCTGACACGAGCTCATTGTAGTCTCTGGGATTTCCCTGGTATTTCTCATCTGACTCCTCTCTCCCTACAAATAGATCAACAAACTTTATCAAACCTTTATCCTCAAAATCCTTTGGATTCCAGCCCAAACTTTCCATGTTCGTCCTGATATCGTAGGGAGAGTGATCTATGCAAAAATAAGTGCAATTAAAACCATCTTTAGCCTGAGCATAAACAAACTGCTGACACAAAACGCTTTTACCTGACCCGACATCTCCCAAGATAAGCAAAGCTGATGGAATTGGCAAACCACCATTCAAAATTTCATCGAGCTCTTGTATTCCCATGGAAGCTCTCATGGATTTTAGTCATTACATCTAATCTTTAATTTTTTGATTTTTAATATTTTTATAAATATCGAAGTTGATGAAAACAAGAAAGCGTGTTAATTAATTAATGCTGAGCCAAAAAGTTATTAAATTTTTGTAGAGGTATAATTTATGGACATAGTCAGCTCGGGGGGGGGGGGGTGAGATTCTTGATCTCAATAAACTGATCTCAAAGTTAGATGGATTAAGAGTAATGTTAGTATACAATTCTCCGTATGCGGTAAGAAGCCTTCTATTCTACCACATACTCCCACACTTTTCTTCTAAAAACCTGTTTATTGCTGTATATTCAGACACAATGTACAGAAGGCTTGAGAAAATGTATGAATCGCTGGCAGAAACGTCACCGCATATAGCAAAGCTGCTTGATAGAGCAAAGATCATAAAAATTGGAAACAATGACAGAATTTCTTTTGGTGAGCTTTATCAGCTCATAAATTATGAATGGCAAAAGTTTGTTGATGTTGTTAAAAGACTTGGTAACGATGATGTGATACTCTTCCACGGTTTCTCAATAATTCCTGCCATGTATGGGAAAAAGGCTATGATCGATATGCTCAAGCTTTTCGACTCAATTTCTGAGAACATCACATTAATAAACAAATACCATGAAAAGCTCTATGATGAAAGAACAGAAAAGCTCATGGGGAGATTTTATGATGTTGTTTTAAGGGTTGAAAGGACAGAGGGGGAATTTGCAGGTTTTGAAGAAACACATGTGATTGGAGTTGATCAGAGCATAGTGATGGACATAAAGCCGGGATTTAAGAGGTTTAAGATTGGAGAAGATTGGAGATTTGTTGAGGTTTAGTAACCTAACACAAGTAACACAAGCAAAAAACAAAAAACTCCAGCAAAAAAATGCTTCTCATGAAACTCGAGGTAAAGAAATACTACACGTTGTTGGTCAGGCCAGTTGTCGTGATAACGACAATTTCTGAAGATGGTAAAGTGAATGCTGCACCTTTCAGCTTTAACACGCCGATAAGCTTTTCTCCCCCACTTTACGGCTTTGCATGCAATCCTGAGCATGACACATGGGTGAATGTAAAGAAAACGGGCGAATTTGTCGTAAATATTGCGGGTAAAAATCTTGGTGAATATATGCACATACTTGAAACTGATTTTCCCTATGGTGTTAATGAACTTGAAAAGGCTGGATTGAATAAGATGCCTGCAAAAACAGTAAAGCCTCCGAGGGTTAAGGAAGCTTTAGCATGGATAGAATGCAGGTTTGAATCTTACCACAAAATCGGAGATCACATCTGGGTTGTTGGAAAAGTTTCGGAAGTAGAAGTGAAGGATGAATTCTGGAAAGATGTTGTTGATGTTGGTAATGTTTTATGCCACATAGGAGGAGAATTCTTTGCGCAGAATATGGAACTTGCCAAATATAAAAGGGTTAGGTAATCTGATACCGCCTTTGTGATAAGATTAACTGTGAATTATTCCTTAAAAAGGACATAGTCAAGGTTAAAAAATAAATTAAAGGGGAAAAGATTCACGTATTCTCATCATATAGAATCCACTTCACAAGGAGATAAGCGATTACAAATGGTAAAACTCCTATTCCTATGTAGATCAGCTTGTACATCGTCAAAAGAAGTGAATCGGGCTCTCCTATTATTAAGGTTCCTGAAACAGGTTTAAATAATACGGATCTATTGCTTTTATACCACTCCCCAATGAATGTTGATGGTATAGCATATCCAACTTTTTTGTATCCTTTATCCGTCTCAAAGGAAACAACGCCATCACTTGCATTCAGTGTAAACTGTTTCCTTCCAGCCGTAACGTATACAGGACCGCTGTATGCTTCTTCTGTAGCTGAAATCCTTATTGTAACTGCATACTTATCGCCTACATCCTCAACTTTTACGTCAACATCAGGCCTCAGATAATACTTTTCGTGCAAGTTGCATGACAGAACATTTCCAAAGGCATCGACCAGTTCTATATTTTTCGTGAAGCTTATCCTAAGGGCTTTAACTCTGTATAAACTACCGACTGTAAAGTCCTTTTCAAGACTTACCTCTGCCTCTTCCACCTTTCTGTCCAGAATTGCCACATTGTTGGATGTCAGCTGATATGCTGGAAGCGCGAGCACCTCGTATGCTGGTTCTGACAAAGCCTCATGCGAGTTTAACGGCTTAATTACTGCATCCTTCACCGTTCTGTATGTAAGAAAAGACATGAGGCCGCCAACAGCAGTCCCATTTGATCGTATCTCTGCCACGAATCGATTTGGAAAGACCCAGTACTCTAGAATTCCTTTCTCATCTTTAAGCATATACACATCTGAGGGTTTGCAGAATTCAAGCGGGATGTTGTCGGCTACGCTTAAAGAGTGATGCTGGGTATAGTGGTATACGTGGGTCACTATGTAGGTTGTGTTGTTTCTTGTAACCTCAACGTCAACCTCCTTTCTTACATTGATGACAGCTTTAATCTCTGCTTTTGCCTCTATCGTATTTCCTGTCGGATGCACTGTAAAAACATCTTTCTTGCTACCGCTCACTTTTCCTTCAACCTCAACAGTTATGCTTGCCCCCTTTAAGGAGTAGTAGTACCTTACGTCACCCTCATCATCGTCGGGCGGAAGCACGATGCGGTAATCGGCAACGTATCCGATCGTGACTTCTTTATCGGCATAGTATGCTGAAGGTGTCTTGATTAGCCCATTAACGGGGATCAGTTTAATGTATGCATCCCTGATCACATCACTGCTTTCTGTTTGAACTCCTAAAGGGATAACGCTTTCATCATCACCAGTTGAGGGAAAGGAGCTTATAAACCTTCTATTCTGCTCTGATACGGCTGATGGGTACTTTAAGAAAAGTATATCGGTGTGCTCAGCAATTTCGTTGAGATCCGTTGAGTTAAAGCTTTCCATCAAATCTGCATCGTCTGACTGGTAATATCTGGGCAGATCGGCAGATGCAGGAATAATCAAGGCAAGTAAAGCTAACAAAAATAGGAGGAACATACTACGAGAGAAAAACAGTGTTCACAATTAGAGCTGCAGAAAGCAGGATAGCAAGATATCTTGCGGTGAATCGCATGTCTCCCTTCACAGCTGCTATTCCCACGCTAGTTGCCACGGCTGTAATGTATCCTGCGTGCCTCATCAACTCCTTTACCGTTGGCAGCACAGCAAGATTGATCGAAAATCCAGCAACTGGATGCAGTGTGAATTTGCTGAATTGAGCGAAGAAGTATGTAGCAATCAGAGCGCATATCCCCAGATAGAGCATAAATGCCACGAGCATGACACCTTCTAAGCCCCTCGCAATCGACTGCCTCTCTTTTCTGAACGCAAAAATTCTGTTCAGCTCGCCCAGTATTGCCAGCATCACATCCGAAAGCCTTCCGCTGACGTAAGCAGTCCTCGCTAACACCTTAGAAATCATTTTCAACTCGTGGCTCGGTGCATTGGACAGCCACGCAAATGCTTTATGCCGTGGTATGCTGCCGAGCATTACTCCAACAATCTTCACATACTTTCCCAGCGGTTCAGACTCATTGGCGGCAGCAATCCTGAATGCGGTGGGTATATCTTTCCCACCCTCAACCAGAGCAATTGTCCGGTTAAAGAAGTGTGGTAGGGATGAAGAAATCTTGCTTTCCTCTGCAATAAATCTTTCCAGCAGTATAGCTGCTAAGGCTGAAGATGCTACCGCCAATGCAACGCCCCAGAATTCAGCATCCTTTAACACAATCCCAGCTGTTAAGCCTGCAGCAGATGCAGCTGGGATTAGGAGTAGGAGGTTCATTCCTCTCCTCTCAACATCTTTTTCTGGAGACGATGCATTGAGAATCACTGCTAATGCGAAGGATGTGAGAGGTATGATCACGTAAATAATCCCTTTAAGTGCCACTACCGAGCCCTTTCCCATCAGCATCTTCGAGGACTCGATTACAATCACCATGATCGGTATCACGAGAGTTACGATAAGATATGCTTCAGATATTGGTCTAATCCTTCCGATGTAGCCGGCAAACCAAACCTTTCTGCTTACCTCAAGTGCAGAAAGTCTATCCTCTGTATACCTTGCAACATCACCTCCAGCCTCCGACACGCCTACAAGCCCCCTCAAAAGCTCTCCAAGCTCTTTAGATGGTGTTGCGTCAGCTACTGAAAGGAGAGCTGCCTTGAGGCTCATTCCGGCATAGATCGTTGCGTAGTAAACCCTTCTGAACTCCTTTGAAAGCTCTCCAAGATCCATTGTAGCAACTTCTCTCACAATCTCTGAAGTTGTCAAACCAGCCTTTGCAAATCCCAGCATTGCAACCAGAGCATTATGTAAATTGGATTCGATCTTCTCCCTTCGCGACGAAATCTTTGCAGATAGAATTGATAATGCCACTGGCTTAACTATTAAGGGAGCAGATGCATACATCAGCAGAGAAGCGAGAAGGCGATAAGCTTCGAATGTCAAAGGTAGCTGAAAAGTGATTAAAGCAATAAAAGCCATGAGGACATGCACAGTTATGCTAACGTTTCTGAGAAATTTTTCAGGATTCGAAACGTCTGCACACAGAAACCTGATTCTGTTTTCTGCAAGCAACTTCTGACTGTATCCGCCGGGCAGAATTGACGAGAGCATAAAAATCACCCGTAAACCGTGAATGCAACCTCATACGGTGTGCTGTCTTGCCTCGTTATCGATGCCACAACCACATCGCTGCCGGTAACATCTTTTGCAACGACAGCTGCAACACCTCTTGCATCCGATTTAACGGTAAGTGTTTTTGCAGTATTCTCTCCATCGGTGAGTGTTGAATTGCTCCTAAAAGTAACCTCAGCACATGGAACTGGGTTGTTGAAGATATCTCTCACCTCAACAGCAAGCTCAGCCGGGACCGTTTGAACCTTTGATGTTATACGGTATAAGTAGTGCTGCTCAGCCCTCTCATTCTCAAGGCTGACAGCTCCGGCAAAAAGTCTGTAGATAACTCCCCTCGATAAAGTAATAGTGACATATCCGTTGCTGTAGCTTACATCAGATATGTAGCTGCTGTTCAACCCGTTTAAATATTCCCTCCAAAAGTTTTCGGGCAGAGAGGTTTTCAGGATTATTTTGATTGGATTTCCATTGTCCGTTACGGAGATTCCCATGCCCCCGCCGCTGAAAACGTGAAAGGTGTACTCTGCATTGGAGCTTGAGCTCTCTGATACTTCTACTTTAAGGAGTGGTATAAAGATGGTTCTTCCGTTAATGAACTCTCCTTCAAGCGAGGAGTATGAGTTCTTTCCTGCAGCAACAACACCGTATTCATAAACCACATATCCTTCATCAGAGAAAGCATAATTTGGTATGTATCTCAGCGAGCTGCCCGTCCAGACGACTTCGTTGCCGTCCCATACAGTTTTTATATCTTCTTCCAAACCGACAGCGTTCTGTATTCTAACCTCCGCCTCATAGCTCTGAAGCGTGCCTGAAAACTCCGAAGGTGTGGAAAAGAATGGTATTTCTGGATACCTTGCTCCAAGCTTAACTATAACGCTCGTCGATTTACCCTCTAAGATTGCATCCTTGATTTTAGCTGTAAGCAGTATGAAGTCGTCTTCAAGCTGAGCGAAATGCTTTGATTCGTACGCTGAGCATATTCCAGGAATTATCATTACTTGGTAGTATGTATAGGCAGCAGTTATCGTAAGCAGGATTATGGCGAAGCCAGCAACGGGACTGACAGCTCTATCGTCTGAGATAATTTTAGGTTTTAAGAGCATTTTAAATTTTGAAACCATGTTATTCACCTCCTACCACAGCATCAGGAGAGAAGTGGTATTTTGAAACAGCATCGATGAAATCTGCCCCGCTCTCGACAAGATGCTTTAGCAGTCTAACCCTTTTGTCAAACTCCTTCTCAACCTCCTTCATGTTCAGCCCTTTTCTCACCGCTATCTTTTCGAATGGCAGTTTGGATTGAATGTGGGCATCTTTTGAAGAATCCCACCTGAAGATCTGCCTCAAAAAGTCTTTGGAATCTGGATCCTCTCCCATATCCCATATTCCTGCACATCTCCTCACAACTTTCTTGCTAATAGAATACTTACCCATCAGAATTATGAGATCAAGAAAGGGAAGCATGGTTTTTGGAACGGAGTAAGGTGGACTTGTAATCCTGTCTACAACTGCCTTAGCAGATCCACCATGCATCGTCGAAAGGCATGTGTGACCCAAGGACATCGCCTGAAACATAACTTCAACTTCTTTTCCCCTCACCTCACCTACTATGATGTACTCCGGCCTCTGTCTCAGGGCGACTTTTAAAAGTGAGAACATGTCAGCACTTCGAGCAACGCTCGGTATCCAGTTTTTGTGCAGGAGAATTATTTCCCTCGTGTCCTCTATGGAAACAATCTTTGCGTTTGGAGGAATGAAGAGTGCGATGGCATTCATTGCAGTCGTTTTTCCACCGGCTGTCCCGCCAGCAAACAACATGCTGCTGTTCGACTCCAGGCACAGCCAGAGAAAGGCTATTTCCTCAGCACTAAATGTGCCCCACTTAATCAGCTGAAGAGGTGTTATCGGATTCCTTCTAATCTTTCTGACTGAAAAGGTGGATCCATGATCTGTCACTTCACTTCTGAAGGTTAGCTGAATTCTGCTGCCGTCGTGCAGTGTTGTATCGGCAATGGGATTTGCTATGCTGAGTTCAATGCCTCTTTTCTGCGCAACTGTTAAAACGAAGTCATCTACTTCCTCTTCCTCCATCACCACATTTGTTGGCATGTTTTCGTATCTGCTGTGGTAGACAAAGATGGGTTTGCCGTATCCGCTGCATCCAACATCTTCTACCTCTGGATCATGCAGAAAGGGGGTTATTTTGCCAGCCTTAAGGATGTCTCTCTCTAAGTAATACCACAGAACCGATGCCTCTTCGACTGATAGCATTCTTCTGCTGACAACGTGCTTAAATGCCTCAAAAAGCGTTTTTTCCTCGTCCTCATAAAGGAAATTCGGCACAGCCTCGAGCACTTCCATCTTTATGCTCTCCAGAACTTTGTTATCCGCCACAGGCTCGAAAACGCAGTAGAAGTACCCTTTTTCATCGTTCGAAACAATAATTGCTGCTGAATACGGTCTCTGCAGCCAGTACCTCTCAACCTCTTCAAATTTCTCTGGTACTTCTCCGACAAGAGGTATCCTCTGCGCGATCAGATCCTTCATAGAGAATTCAACAGGCTTTTTCTTTCGGATCGTTATACTCTTAGGTATACTTTTACTCATAAGTATATTTAACATCCTACTCAATATTTATACTTTTTCGAGTTAAAGAGAAATAAGAAGTTTATGCTTAAAAAATTATAAACAAGCATAGAATAATAAGCAAGTGCGAGTACTGCAGAGTGTTTAAGCCTGCTTAACGTCAAATCTATCCTTCTCCCAACTCTTCTAACATTCTTTCAAACAACGGTTTAACTTCTGGAATTCTCTTTTTAACTGTATCCCACACAACTTTCAAGTCCACTCCAAAATATCCATGGATAACTTTGTCTCTCATTCCAGTCATCCCTTTCCAGGGAATTTCTGGATATTTCCCCCTTATATCTTCGGGTATGTTTTTTACAGCCTCTCCAATTATTTCAATGGCCCTAACAACAGCAAAAACAGTTTTGTCATCTTTGGCAAACTCCTCATAAGACATACCTTCAACAAACTTTAATGCTTTGTTCATTGCATTAACAATGTCTTCTATAAAGTCACCGACTTCTCTTTTCATATATAAACTACCTCTTTCAGTATATGCTTTCCTATCCGTGGCTTAAGAGCAGATTTCATTACCAGATCAACTTTTATTCCTAATAAATCAGACAGATATTCTTCAAGTTCAACAAATTTTATTAAATCCATCTCAGCATCTGGATAAAATTCAACGAGAATATCAATATCGCTACCTTTTTTCTGCCCTCCCCTTACATAGGATCCAAAAACACCGATCTTTTTGACCCCATATTTTTCTTTTAGCTCGCTTTCATGTTTTTTTAGAATTCTTTTTATTTCATCAACTGATACATCTGTTATCATATTTACACCTAGGTTTTTGTTACTTTAAGTTTTAAATCCTTTTCCAAGATTGAATCGAGCATTTCACTCAATATCTCAAGGGTATACAAAGCACCTTCAGACGCCGAGTGTATTGTGATTATCTCCAGTGACTCCAGTGAACTACTCTATCCTTGCGGAAGGGGGTCTTGCAAGTACCAAGAAATAAAAATAAAAATTAAGAAATCATTACATTTCTATCCACCAGCACGGACATCGTTGGTTTGTAGTATAAGGCAATCTCATAGGTTCCTGCGTCAGGTGTGCCGTCATTGTTTGGATCTAGAATTGAAGCTGCAGCAATTATCTGCTCACCTCCTTCGAAGAAGTTGGTGTCATAAGGTGCACCGGAAACCTGATCTTGAGTTACTTCATTTGCTGAAGCTGCATCGCTCACTATTTTGCTGTAGATCTTGTTGCCATTCGAATCATAAACAACAAGCAGTAGATCGTTGTAGTTTATGCGATCTCCGCCGAGGTGTCTGACTATAAACCCATTCGCATTAGCAGCAGTTACAGAATCTGGATGATCTGAGATGTCAAACTGTGCGCGAGGCACTTCTGGAACGTCTGTCATGCTCTGCATTGCGCTCATCAGTGCACCAACACCAAGCACAACAGCAACTACTAAGAGTGCTGCACCTATAACGTTGCTGATACCCCTCTCATCCTCAATAAAACCCATTCTCCTCACCCTATCACCTCCCTTATTTTTCTTCATCTACTTAGATGCATAAGTATAAATACTCTTCGGTATCAGTATCAGTATATGATGAAGAGTATTAACGGAAGGTTGCAAATTGTGTTTGTGGTAATCATGCTCTTTGTAGCTTCAAAGGCTTCAGCTCAGCCGAATTCAGATTATTCAGCTTCATTTCAGGGTATTATCGATGCTCTGAGAATTGTTGGTGGAGCTATATTCACTCTTGCAATGATTTACGGTTCTGCTAAGATGATTGCTGCTGGAGGAGATCCAAAAATGCTTGAGGAGGGCAAAAACATCGTGAAGAATGCGGTGATAGGATTACTAATCATCCTCGCTGCATCAGCAATACCCTCGCTTACCCCACCAAAAATCGAGCCGATATACTTCGACTTTCCGTAGGTGGTTAGATGAAGATAAGATGGTTGAGTCGCAGGGAGAATCCAAAATTCCTTCAGATGCTAAGAGACGCCGGACTTTCAGCGGAGGAGGTCTGCAGAGAATACGGTGTGACAAGGTACAGCATCCAAAAGCACAGCCATGGAAGAACAAAGCCGATAAGAATAGTAGGAAGAGCAGGGGTTGTTTCAGTTCCCGGAACAATTTTGAAGGATGCCGGAATGGATGTGAACAAAGAAATATACGGGTCTTGGTACATCTCCTCTGCAATCTCCCTGAAACTCTCCTATGCAAAGGTGGGCTACAAGCTGGCAAGACACAGGAATTCCATATCGAGAGTCGTCTACATGCCAGCAACCATTGCAAGGGTGATGAAAAGTGGGAGATACCGCTGGAAAGTTTGCGGAAAGGGAATGCTTAGCTTGATAAAGGTTGAAGAGCCCGAAGAAATGAGATACGAGATAGAAGCTGTAGAAAAGATAGGTTCTGCAGAGATTGTTATTGTTAGAAAGGCGGAAAATAAAACAGAGATCAGATACCTCTTACTCCCTCCGATTACAAAATCAAACTACTGCTGCATTGGTGTCGGCGATGACTTCATTGTGATAGTTCCTGATGGTATGCTTAGAATACGCCATCGCAACGGAAAGTTGGCAATTAGGGTTGGCAGAATCAAAGGGCTGGATGTAGGAAAGTACAGGCTTTACAAAGCAAGGTTGACAGAGATAAAGGGAGGGAGGAGCGAATCAAAAGAATGTCTGCTCATTGATTTTCGAGAGGTGACAGGATGAGGTGCGCCAGCAGATCGATAATTGGCATCAGACCTTACAGACGCAGCAAGGTTTGTGCAGAGGATTTTCTCAGGACTTTAAAGGGCGTATACAGCTTTGAGATATGGCATAAGGAGGAGAAGGCGAAGATATTTTTATGCTCAAGCGAACCTCTGCAAGAACTCAGGAAAAAGGTGGCATCCTTTTACCCTTCAGCAGAGGTATACCTTCCTGAAAAGTTCTTTGTGGTTGATGATTTGATCAAGTGTGAAAAGCGTATGCAGTTCTGCATTGCGAAAGCTGAGCTTAAAAAAGCATATGCTATGCCCCTCCACACAGAATTTGATGTAGATCCCTTCAACACCCTTCTGACAGCTATGATAGGGCTTAAAGCCATTTATCAAGTTGTTTTCACACCAGCAGCTCAAAAATGGATGGAGAGTGCGGCAAAAGCTGCAGAGGGGCTTATGAAGGGGAGGGTTGTAGGTTTGCTCGATCCGAGAATAAAGCCACCAAGTGCAGCTGAAAAAGAGCTGGCGAAGAAGATGATGAGCAGAGCAGCACTTCCAGCATTCGCTGCCGAAATAAGAATAGCTGTATTCAGTGAGAATACAGAAGGATATATAAGAAACTTCGAGTCCTTTTTCAGATTGTTCAACAACACGCTTTCCGGACAAGGATTTAAGCTAAAAATACCATTGGATCAGATGGGTGAGCTTGAGAAAATGCGTAGCAGGTGCTTATCGATTCCAAGGTTGAGAAGGAAGGTTGTGCTGTCTCTGGAGGAGCTTGCAGCTTTGGCACATCTGCCGGGAGAAGATGTGCACGTTAGAGAAGTGGAATGGGTGTATACAGCATAGGGGGTTGTAATGTTTAAGCTTGGAATGTCTAAATCAGAAAAGAGATTGATTAAACTCCTGACACTTGCACTTCTGCTCATGGCAATGATTGGGAATGCTGTCGCTCAGTCAGATCAAGTTATTCCGGTTTTCAATCCGGTTGGAATGTTTGAGAGTGGAATGACGTGGCTCATCAATCAAATCGTTGAAGCCGTCAAAAGCAGCATAAACTCTCTTGTTCAGGCAATTATAAAGCTGTTAGTTGAGGTGCCAATCCCGCACAACATGGCAACGAAAGACTACTGGTCTGAATGCTTTGACATTTACATCTCACAGCTTCTTCCGCTCTCGCTGGTTTTCCTTGGAATATACATTATGTTCTCATCCCAGCCACCGAACAGAGTTCTGTTTGAGGAATACGTAAAAAGAGTATCATACGCAACTCTGCTGGCATTTTTTTCCTTCACGATAATAGATACGCTCGTGTGGTTCACAAACAAGCTTGCAAGTCTGATTGTGGATGTTCATTCAGTAAATGTTGCGAATGTCCTCGTTGGTGCATTGGCGGGAGGTGGAGGAATAATAGCTCTGCTTTCTATGGTTGGTGCGGGTGTGCTTGAAGCCATAATTTTAATCATAGCCTTCTTCATTCTCGCTCTCCGAGTTGCAGCGATACAGTTTATAGCTGCAACTATGCCCATATTCTGCTTCTTCCTCATAATAGGTGTTGGTCCACTAAAGAGACTCTCGGATTTGGCAGAATACATATGGGGTGCTGGAGTAATTCTGCCTGTTTTCTCCATCATAGGAGCTGGACTTGTGAAGCTTTTGTTTTACGCCACTGCATGGCAGTCGATAGCTGGTGGAGGAATTATGGGCGCACTTTTCATTGCTGCTGCATTCATTCTGATCCTTGCATATCCTTGGATGCTTACTTCAGCTTTGGGCATGTTTCATACAGGTATGCACGCCCTTTATCCAATAGCAAGACCTTTCTCAGCTGCAATGACTGGATTGGGAATGGCCAGATATATGAGGCACTACCAGGCATTTGGAAGGGCTGCACCACTTACTATAATGATGCCATCAAAACTGGCTGCATGGGGAGCAAGCAAAATGGGGATTGCGGAAAAGTTTAGAAGTGCACATGCATTTAAAGCCAGACAATCTGCCAGAACGTTTGCGGAAATTGGCATTCCAGCTTCTGCATTCGGAAAGCTTTACGAGATTGGAAGTAGAATGCAGGATGGAGATGTTATAACTCCAGACATTCCAGAGGCCAAGTCGGCTTTCAGAACGATTTCGCACCGCATTGGTAGATACGCTGAGAGAGTTGCTGAAAGTGGAGGTTTTGAAGAAATTGAAAGGCTTGAGTCAGTTCTTTCAGCTCTACATGGGAAACGGCTAAGCCTGCAGGATGGGTTGCTTGAAGCACTGAAGGCTAACTATGAATATGCCGTAAGGAGGAGAGATTTTGGAGCTGTAGCACTTCCAGCATTTATTCTTGCTGCAAGAGACACACCAACTCTGATGAACTTTCTTAAGCAGATTAAGCTTGTGCAAGGGGTTTTAAAAAGTGATTTCGCAAAAGCGTACCTTGCTACATATGGTGTTAAGCAGAGAGACGTCGAGGCTGCGATGTATGGGGACGAGCAGGCAGCGAGAATGATAGTAAATAGGCTCAACGATGCCATCAATCCAAAATCGCCAGCGAGAGCATATTACAACACATTTGAAGTCCTCCTCAATGAAACCGCAACAGAAAAAGATGTTGCAATGGCTTTGGGAAGGGATTTGGAGATATTACACTGGGATTCAGGAGAGGGCTTCAGAGGTGTGGGAGGAGAGGAGAGGTATAACAGGATAATAGAAACGATAGCCGAGGCGGCAAACGAAAGGCCGGAAGTTGTGAGGCATGTCGTAGACACACTGGACGATGAAGGGATAGAACAACTTGCAAGGCAAATGTTGTCAAGCAAAAACAGAGCGATAGAAGTTTTGGGTGAAAAGGCGATGGAGGATGGAATAAGTCTGCCAGAGATGGACAAGGCAGAAGCGGCGAGAAGGCTTGCAGAATTCATAAGAGAGGGTGGCTACTTAGTCGGGCAGATTGAAAGCGGTATGGCAAAACATCTAAAGGATTTGACTGCTGAAACGGCAAAAGAGCAGGCAAGGCTTACCTCATGGAGAGAACACATATCCAGAGCTGCCGGAGACTTCCACAAAACGCTTACTAGGACTGGACATGCTATGGTTTACGATGACGACTGGTACTATCTTGAATACAGGTCGATGCTCAGAATGAGGCCACCCCCAATTTCGCCGAGAAGTATAACACCGAAGTACTTGTGAAGTTGTAAGTGGTTAACAATCTGAATGAGAAGTATTTGATATTAAGCCAATACTTACAGCATAGAATAATTCTAAAGAATTCAAAGCACATTGTAGAGAAATTTCTAATCCTCTTTTTTAATCTTTTATTATTTGGGAAATAAGTGATCTTTCTTAAATATAGCATCATGCCAAATTCCTGTACTTGGGTCTCGAATTAGAACATCAAATACTTCGATATTTCCAACTTTACGTGGACCAGAAATAATTCTTATTATGTATCCCTTTTCACTTACAAAGATAGTATCTCTCAGTTTAGCAGTTCTAGAATAAAAAAATATTGAAATTAAAGAAATTATGAAAATTACAACTATTTTCACCATAATTGCATTAATTTGGTAATAGCTAGATATTGCTAATGATAAAACATCAACAGTAAGTAAAATAGCTGAAGCTATTAAAGTAATCGAAATAGCAAGATATGTATTGATTTTTCTCTCAAGTCTAGTACTAATAACTTCTAATCTTTGTTTAGAGATTTCTTTTAAAATTTTCTCATCCATAATTAATCTTAGAGTTATTCAGGTTTTATAATTTAGGATTAGCAAGTAAGACTGAATTTAATTAATGAAAGAAGCTATTTATATTTTAAAAGGGTTCACCGATGTTTAGTTTTATAGAGTGACCCCGATAAAATGGAGTTCACGGATTGTTTTGAAACACGATATTCTATACTAGGAGTAGTAGTTGCATATCGCCTTTAATTTATTGTTCTCAATTCTATGGCCATGAAATTTAAATCAAATTTTTCCTATTCCGTAGAAGTGTTTATCGTGCAGTTTCGGAATTTCTTTTAATTTTTCTATCAGCTCTTTAGGTGGCTCATTAATACATTCAATCGGATATCCTAGCATTTTCTTGGCTTTTTCAGCGATTGAAGAATATTTAGGGTTCCAAATGAGAATCTCAAACTCGAGATGCATTCCTCCACATTTAAAAAGCTCATACCCATATGGACCCAACCTCCTTGAAATGAGTAAAAACTGTATACCGTGGTAATCTGCTACTTTTTTCTTGTCTGTCAGTATTTTCTCAAAGTTTGGATATGAAACTCTGTTTTTTACCTCAATTCCGTAAAACACACCTTCCTTGTAGGCTATAAAATCAAGGGTACTCCTTCCCGGATACTCTCTTCCACGAAAATACTTGGTATTTGGCTCTTTAGAAAGTGTAATGAACCTTGCTTTGGTCAGAGCGGCTTCGATTATCTTTTCAGCGTATGCACCCATTTCTTCGCTTTTTGATTCGAATTCCCTGTACACTGGAATGTATTTATTCTTAATCTCGTCTTTTATTTTGTTTATTCTTAAATCTTCTCCGAATACCCATACCGGATAATTCCCTCTAGGAGGATACTTGGCAACTCTCAGTTTGCCCTCCTTTTTAAGCTCTTCTATCGCATTCCACGAAACGTTTTGCCATATCGAGTGTTTCTCCTCCAGAAGTACTTGGATAGCCCTCCTCATGAGAAACCTTTTTTCATTGACCAAATCCAGAACTAATGGCTTGGCTCGATCTATGTGTTTTCTGAACTTCTCAGTATCTTTGTTTTTATCATTGGCCATGAATTCGCCACCTGAAAAAGATATTGTAAAAATTTTATATTCAGCATATATAAACATTACTGGACTGGACATGTCTGATTACCACAAAGAGATTAAATTAAAATTTGAAAGTTTGATGGGAACTGTTCTGGAAATTAAAAGCGTATCGATTTCTTTGCATAACTCAATCCTGCCAATAGTATTGCCGCAAGGACGATTACAGCCATCACAGCATATTCCATTGGCATACCATCTTTTATCGCTTCCCAGACTATCCAAAGAAAAACTCCAAAGAGTAAAAACGTGAAGATTGTTATTACAGTAGACATGTAGCGACTGAGCAAGTAAAGGCTCACCAGCCCCAGAACAACAATCCACCAGTCCGTGTTTAAGAGGTAGTAGACAACGACAGCAAGAATACCTCCAGTTATTATTCCATCGAACACGCCAGCACCACCTACTACGCTTTCGAAGCTGTAGTTTCTCAGCTTGTATCTGTACTTCCACCTGCCAATCAGATACCTTACTGTATCAGATCCGATCAACGCCCCAAAAACTGCAAACGCAAATATCAATGGATGTGATGGAACGCTCCAGCCAAGATGGCTTAAATAACCAGAAGTTCCCCAGCCAAAGAATGCTGCTGTAAGAGCACCGACGAGCAAGTCCCCATCTATACCTTCTTCTGCAAACCGTGAAACGACTGCATATGCTGGTATTACAAACATGGTAAGGTAAATTGCAAAGAGGTAGAGCGCGTAAACGTTCATGTACGGTTTGAGTGCTGCTGAAGCTATTATAAGCGGAGCAATGCATCCAGCTGCATCGACAAATTCTCTGTGGGTAATTCTTGTTTTGTAGACGCATTTAGCAGCATAGATCTTCACACACTCATTTTTAATCTCTCCAGACTTCTCAAACAGCTGAACTCTAAGCTTCAATGCACCCAACAGCAGCACGATGCCCCATAATACTGCTGCATCTTCTATATCTCCTAAAACTAAGCTAAGTGCGAAAGGCCCAGCAAGTACGACGTATAAAACCTTATACAGTACTTTAGTCTCCTTAAGACCCGAGAACATGAAGGATGCAAAGTAAACGATGAGAAGAAGATCGATGAAGTCTTTATTTATTGATCCAATCGTTGAACTGATGAATCCAAGTTTGAGATTGATAGCATGGTAGAATGTGCCGACAGTTTTGTATGAACTAACGCTGAAGAACACCCCTAGTAGTGTTAGTAAGGTTACCACTAATGCACTTGATCTAGCATATGAATTGCTCAGCATTACTAATCCTCCTTCTCAAACGACCAAGTTCTCTTCCAAAACACCGTAAGCCCACTTAATCTTCTCACCAAGCCTACTTACAGCTGATTGTATGAGCTTTAGCGCAACCAAAATGCTGCTCACAACAAGCAGTGGTAGAAGCGTGCCCACAACACTTGCAGATGCCAATGTATATCCTGCTAGAACTCCGAATCCAAGTAGTGCCGGAGATGCTATTTTATAAACGGCCCTAGCTATTTTGTATTTTCCTGCAATGGTTTGATCAGCATTTTTAATTACGTAGCCCATGGTAAGCCCGCTATAGTATGCTGCCCCCTTCAATGCCTTCTCTGGTGTCCTCTCCCGCTTAACCTTTGAAATCTTCCTTAAAGCCGTTTCATTGGCATCATTGAAACCCTTTTTTACTTCATCGTGGATGTTATCACATTCAGGTAAGTTGTTTAAGTTGCAAATCGCATCATGAACCGTGCGCATAACGCAGCCAGCAAGGTACATTGCTGCAGCTCTGTCACCTTTCAGTTTTTGCGAGCCGATAGCAACTTTAGAGTTGTCACCATTTTGCACCCACAGCGCTCTTGCAAGCCTTAGGAGGTTTACAGCTTCACGTATAGCTTCCTCGCGACTCTTTCTTTCCCTATTCTCTATGGAATCTTCCAACCAGCACGTGGCATAAACACCCTCTTCCAGCGGTTTAGGCAACTCTGCATACATCCAGCTCCTCTTTTCTCTCTCCTGTATGAAATCTCTAAAGGCTTTATCACCAAGCAGTCTTTTCTGCACGCATACAGCATAATCCCAGAGATCTAGCACACTCTTGTTGATCAGGTAGCCTTCTCTTCTTGCAACATCAACAGCTGCCTTTACAAGAAGCACATGAGTGGAAATCAACATTGTCTCTCACCAAAAAGAAATTTTCAATCTTTCTAATCAACAGCTTATTTACAGCAGAACCATGTCCTCAGGAACTACTACCCCAGCTGACACGTTCTCTCCTAAATTCTGCGTTAATATTTGCGGAAGCGCATATTTTCCTTGTTTGAATATGGATGCCCAGTCCAGATGAGTCAGCCTGAAGTACTCGTCCATTATTTCCGAAATATGTGGCGTGGGCACATTGGTATTGAGGTAGATGTGGCAGTGCAGCGTGATTTCTAATGGCTGAATCGTTCCGACATGGGTTGATGAAGAAACGAGAAGGCCTGTTCTCTCGTTGAAAGATATTGCAGTTCCCTCGCCAACATTCCTGTATTTTCCATTGAATTCGAATAATCTTTTGTTAGGAGACTTGTTTACTCCAATTATGTCCATTACAAGATCGTTCGGCAGCATTGGAATGTTTTTAATCACCTGCCAGATTGGATCTCTGCCCTCTTCTGGAACTCCCTCAAGAATTACTTTCTCCATCATCTCTGCCTCCTCATCTCTTATAATGCCATCCTTTGCAAAGACAAGTCGCTTGAACTCGAACTTCCTCCTTTTATCTATTTCTTTAAATCTTCCATTGAAGATGGCTATTTTCTCCAGCAGCTCGATGATGATATCGTAGAACGTTGTTGGTGTCAGCTTTTCACCTCCCACGGGCTTTGTTCCAGTTGCTATGAACCTTCCGTAAGGATCCGTTAATGCACTATAGGCTGTTGCAGATGCCTTCATCTTTGGACGCCTAGATACATCGTGATATGCGTAGCAGGATGAGCCAGCGGATATTCCTCTTATCGGTGTGTCAGCTGCTTCATCAAGCACCCATATTGCTGACCCCGTTCCTCCGAGCTTGATGTAGCACTGTGAGGCGATGTTGACGGAAGCCGGATAGGCAGTATTTCCACTTTCAGCCATCTCGTTTATTGTTTCAGCCATGACAGACTGAACCCTCAATGGATTGAAGCCAAAGATTCTGTCAAACAATTTGCTTCTGGACTTATAGTAAACCTCAGATGCGTAATTTGAAGGCAGAACAACGACTGTAATTAGCCTATCCTTAAATGAGTTGAGCTTGGGTCTAGCTTCCATGATGGCTGACGTGTAATCAGTTACTTTGGTTCCGGTTTCAATAAACCCTCTATCTCCTACTCCAGTATATGGCTTAAGCTCCCCCAGCTTTAAGCCTGAGTAAGTATTTTCAACTTTATTAAAAGCATCTTCCACGAGTTTCCGGTTGATTTCGTCTGGGTAGAACACAATGTACCTTCCGCCAATTGCTCCGGCGAAGGGGCCGTGTTTTCTCAAGGCACTATGTACTCTGCTGATGGCAACTCTGTTGTGCCCTCCAACTATAACGTAGAAGTTGCTCCCCGAAGGATAATTATACTCTTTAAATCCCATATCTGAGACAGTTATGGGTCCAACAAACTCAAGTCTTCTGTTGATGAACTGTATAGGCTGTATTCTCTTGATAAACCCTAAGGATTCTTTGACTCTCAAATCAGGATCCTTTTTGAGGTTGTCTGGTAGAGTCATGCCCCTTCTAAATTCTAAGAAAACACACTTTCTGGGATAGGAGAAAGTTCTCTCATAGGATGGGATGTAAACGTCAAGCATCTCATCCTCAGCGGTGATAAAATCAATACTATACCTAACTCTCCAGTATTTATCTCCGCTGTACATTTTACTTCCATAAGGGAACTCCTTTTCTCCAGCCTTGAATCCGCTCTTCCCCATAAGTATTCCTCCAGTCCAGTTGGGCAGAACTCTGACCCTGATTTCTGACTCTCCATCAAGTTCGTCAGCTTTACTGATGATTTCGTTAGATAAGGAAATCATTACTCTTGTTCTGGGATCTATGTACATTGAAGGATACCCATTCAGAATAACAGCTTGAATTCTGAGTGCTGATTTATAATTGCTGTCACTCAGCATGTCCTTCTTTAGAATGTACCGGTCTCCTATTTTGATAAGTCCTTTTTTGGTTAGGTGTGTTCTAACCCTGTTCTGCCACGCAGCTTTGATTATTCCAGATTCTACATTCTCCACTCCCACCACTTTAGGAGCGTATCTGCTCAAACCCTTCTCAATCTTGCTTATTTTGTCCTCAGATAAGTTTAAGATGGCTATGTCAAAGCTGTCTGTAAGCTGTTTTGGAACAACAGCGCAGTCAACACCTTTTATGTTTAAACGATTAGCAATTGACTGGAGAAACGCTCGTCTATCGGCCTTTTTCTCTGCAGGTATATTCTCAAGTCTTATATAATATCCCGGAATTTTTTCGGGTAACTTAGCCCTTGAGCTGTATAGGTTAAGGTACTTCATTACTCAACCTCCAATTTAGGTGTTGACACATTACTATTATTACATTCGACGATCAAGTTTAAAAATTTTTCTCAACTGTTATCGAAACAGTCAACTATATAAGTTTAAATAAAAAATTTGAGTATTATGAAATCAATCAACTATAGACATTAACGCAATCGTTGTACAATCACCAAGTTTCAAGTATCAAATACCTAATGATACATAGCTATTCAATGCAGAGATAGAGAGTTTAGAACTTACAGCAAGACTTCCATCAGATACGCGCACTATCCAGCGAACTTTTCATCTCTTATTTAAGCATAGAAGAGGAGTAGTACACGTTTCCCAACAAAACTGTTTATAAGATGTAAAAAATCTTTTGACCTTGTAGCAGATTGGAAATTTTATGATGTCTTTAAAGGAATCATAAACTGTCAGAGTGGTGATTATGAATAGAGAAGAATACCTAACAATACTTGGAAGCTAAGAAAGGCTGTAAAGAGATTACTCTCTCAAGAGAACAAAACTTAAGAATTTTTGAGATGTTTATTAGAGCGAGATTTGCATGTTCAAGAAGCTGTTTGGAAGGAAAAGAGAGAACATCAAATCAAGATTAGGAACAATGGTCGGTAAAGTTGTAGAAATCACAATGGAGGACGGAACTGTTTTTAAAGGCGTTCTGGAGAGGCCTAACGAAGTTGTACCTTCAGGAACAAAAGTTAAAATTTGGGTAGAAAATGATGTGGTAGAAGGAGAACTGGTCGAACCGTCCAGAGTTCCGGATTACTTTTTTGCTATGAGGAGTGAAGGTAGAAAATTGGTTCTTATCAACTCGAATTGCGTTGTGGAGGTTAAAGAGTTGTGAAGCATCTATTCTGGACAAAAGATATCTGGAAGTAGAGACAGTTGAATACTCATCAAAAGTACGCTCTTAAGAGACTTGTTACCTTGCCACGAAGTTTCATGGCAGGTAGAGTTATGGTGCTTGTATAAAAAACTCCAAAAACCATTGCCAGTTTTGATACCAATTAACATTTTTTCATTTAATTGAACAAAAACTTTAAGTATTATTAAATCAATCAACTATTGTGTTTAGAATGGGGCAAAAGAGGAAGAACAGAAGACCACCTACAAGAGATGGGCTGAGAAGGTTCCAAACTATCCCGCAAGTTTACGAAATTCTCGACAGAATAGGCAAACTCTGTGTGTAGGCAAATCGGCAGATTGAATTTAAATTGAGTTTAGTAAGAACCAAATTGGAAGGCCACACCATGAAGAAGGCATACATAACGGTATTGGGAAGATCAACTTGGGCACTGATAACACTTACTACGCCGTGCTGAGTGAGAGAGCTTACTATCCCGATGTAATTTACATCTTCGCCGAGGAGATTTACGAAAATGGCCTCAAAAAAGCTGTAAAAGGAATAGAAATTCTGTCCAAGGAGTTCGGCTTCAGGCCGGAGATAAAGTGTGAGGTTATAAGAGAGGCAGATTTCGTGGAGGCAGGTTTGAGGATAAATTCCACGATAAAGAGTCTAAAAGAAAGGGATTACACGGTAGCGATAGACATAACTCCAGGAAGAAAGGCGCTTGTTGCTGGAGCTTTGCTGTCTGCAGAGAAGATAGGCGTTGACTACGTCCTCTATTTGGCAATCAAGAGCCTTGAGAATGCAGCAAAGCCATACAAGATGATTCCCCTGCACATTCAAAAGCTAAAGGACTTCATGGAAGACGTTAAGGCATATAGAAGTGGTGGAGATGGATGAAATAGTTTCGAGGGATGAGCTGCAGATCCTTTTGAACATGGAAGATGAGGTGAGCGTGATGTTCCCCTTCTACCACAAATTCGAGCTTTTAAAAGCAAAGTCAGATGAAGATGGATACAGGATTAAGGTGCTTGTAGGCAGGCAAGAGTTCGATGTGAAAAGTTCTAGGCTTGGCGATTACTCGAATGAGATGCCCAACTATAACGATTTTCTCGAATGCCTACTAAGCTCGGGAGTAATGAAATATAAGAATGAGGCTAAATTCATGAAGAAAATCAAGCATTACAGGGGAATGAGTAAAAAAGTCTACTTCTGCCCAGACACAAACGTGATCTACCACAGATTCATATCAAACTCCTCAATCTTCAGGCAGAACGAGATAGTTTTAGTTGATGCAGTAAAGGGTGAGATAGAAGCTAATCTTAACTTCAAATTCTCGCCTCATCAGATACATGAACTCAAAAATCTTGTTAGGTATCAGAGCTTCCTGCTCGATGAATGGGTGAATAAAAGGATGAAGAGATCAAGAAGGGCTGCCTACATAGCCCTCAGAGAGCTTAAGAGAGTTAAGGATGCAGCAATAAGCATTGAAGGAGCTGGAAGTTCAGACAAGGAGGAGAACGATAGGATCATAGTTAAATCCATCAAGAGGTTTGAGAGGGAGAAGAATGCCTTACCAGTGCTGCTCACAGCCGATGTTTCCATGACTGATCTGTGTGAGATTGAGGGTGTTGAGTATTTCCTATTTGAAATTCCTCATGCGATTAAGGCAGATTACTGTAAGGCTGAGCAGATGCTTGAACTTGTTTATAATCTTGCCGTTGTTTTCGGTGTCATTAAACTCAACTCAACACTTATATTTGGTGAGTTTAGGGGAAAAAGCAGGTATGAGGAGCTGAAGCTGAAGTTTCTTGATGATAGGATTGCTAAAGAGTTCAGGAGGGATCTTAAAATATGCAGAAAGCTGATGGAGTTAAAAATCGAAAGATAAGGGCTATTATATTTGATATGGACAACACGTTATTCGATTTTGTTGAGGCTAAAATTAGGGCATGCAGGGCTGTAATTGATTATATCAGTATCGGCAGCGAAGAGGAACTTTTGCAATACTTCCTTAGCGGTAAATATGGCTTTGAAGATCACAGAAACATTGCAGAATACATGAGAGATAAAGGTACTTACAGCAAGGAGAAATTTGAAGAGTGCTGCAAGATTTACGAGGAAGTGAAGCTGAGCAGCATAAAGCCGTATCCTCATGTAAGGGAAACGCTTGAGAAGCTGAAAGAAATGGGATTAAAGCTTGCCGTTGTAACAGATGCTTGCAACGGCAATGCAATAGATAGGCTGCAAAAGACTAAATTGCTGCATTTTTTCGATGTTGTTGTTTCAAGCTGACATGACTGGGAAAAGAAAGCCAGAACCGGATTCAATTAAACTTGCCCTTGATAAGCTTGGAGTTAAAGCCGAAGAAGCCATTATAGTTGGAGACAGCATAAGGAGAGACATTGAGGCTGGGAAAAAGCTCGGGATGGTTACGGTTTATGCCGCGTATGGAGATAGGAACTTCTTTGAGAGAGAAGGTAGAGAGGCAGATTTTGTGATTTATTGTATGAGTGAGTTGATGGGCGTCCTTTGAATGAAAAACCTAAAATCTAATGTTTTTATCTGTATCAATTTTCGGTGAATCACCCCCTTGTGCGAGCGAGGGGCTTCGGGACGGGTTTGCCGTAGCCTTACCGCCCCAAGGGGATACTTTGCCGGCGTTGTATTGTTATTTCCTGCAACTATCTCCTGCTCCCTGGTTAGATGGGGTTGAATGAGAAGGCACCTCATGTTCTCGTTTTGCACGTTTTTTAATCCGTTCAGGAGATATTTAAGGGTTGAGAGTGCTGTGAAAGCGGGCTTTCATCTCTGCCCTCACGGACGGAGTCTTCCCGCCCGCAAAAGATAAAGTTCCAAGAGGTGTTGGCTTAAGTTATAGGGTGCTTACACAACCTCCAATCTAGTCTCTTCTCTAATCCATCCAATCACCAAACAACCAGCTCATGAACCTTTCCACACAAAGAGACATAGCCAAACTAATTTTCACGAGAAATAAACCGTAAAAGTTATGTAGGAGGAGGCATGAGCCTCCTCCGGGTGAAAATCATGGAAATCCCGCTCGTAGTCGACCCAAACGACCCCAGGAGGCAGTTGTTGGATAAAATACTTAACATTTTCGAAATGCGAAAGACGAGAAAGATCACTGCAAGATTCACACAAATAAAAACTGCAATCAACTGCATGAAGATAACTCTTCACCTCCATGTTCTCAACCAGAGTCTCTCACGTTGTTGAAGAATTAGAGCAGAGAGAGGATTTAGGAGAGTTTCTGAGAATAAAGGAAGAGATAGTACCGGAAGCCGGATACATCTACTCCTTCCTTTTGAAATTCGATTTAAACGACTTTACAGCCATGATTCTAAGAATTCTAAACTCTATAATGAAGAAAAGAGCGAGAAACACTCGCTTAATCGAGGGTTATTGCATCAACTTTAAACTCTCTGCCAATTGAGGGTGGCTATGTTCGTTGCTGAACCCATGAAAGGTGTTAGAAAGGATGCTACAACGGTAATGAGCAGAGCGATAAACTTCTTGTCAATGTTCTCACCTCTTTAAGTGCTCTTCCCCTCTCAGAAAAACAGCTATTATCAATGAGCTTATCACAGGAAGCCACATCATTGTTGAAAAAACGAAATGCATGCTGTCCACAAATCCTTCAACCATGCCTATAAGAGGAAGGGGATTGAATTTGGCGAGCGAAACGAGCATTGACATTGTTCCAGGATCGGGGACGAGGGTCTCGTAACCCGGCAGGTAGTTTTTCATGTTGTGAGTAACTAAAACTCCTCCAACAGCTACACCCATCGCTTGAGCGAGAGTGTTCATAGATCTGAGAGTTCCGTTTGCCATACCCGCTTTTGCTTGTGGAACCGAAGACATTGCTACATTGAAAGCTGGAGAAGTTAGCAACCCCATCCCAATGCCCATTGGAATTAATCTAAAAAAGAACTCCCAGTACTTAGTGCTTACATCCACATCGATCATGTTGTACATGCCTAAAGCGAACAGAATAGGACCCAAGCTCATCATGTATTTCGGATTTATCCTATCGCTCAACCTTCCAGCAATGGGAGCTACAAACGTGTTCATGATAGGAATAGCGATCATCCAGTATCCGGCTTCTTCAGCACTCAATCCCTTCAATCCCTGAAGAAAGTAGGGAACAACGAAAAGCGAGGATGAGATTCCGAGAAATATTATAGCCGTGCCGCTAACGCAAACAGTAAAATTTCTGATCTTGAACAAGTTGAGGTCGAGAATTGGGTACTCGTAATTAATTTCTCTTATTGCAAAGGCTATTAAATAGGGAACGGCTATTGCGAAGCAGGCTAAGGTTTTCTGGTTGTACCACCCCCAATCCTGACCCTTTATTATTCCCAAAGTGAGTGATCCCAAGCCGATTGCCAACAAAATTGTGCCTGCTAGGTCCATGGGTACTCTTTCTTTTGGCTTTAGAGGGGGTAAAAGCATGAAAGCCAAAGCGATTGATGCGATTCCAACGGGGACGTTGATGTAGAATACCCAGTGCCAGCTAAAATGTGTTGTAAGCCAGCCACCTATTATTGGGCCTAAAGCGAAGCTCGATGCAACCAGTATCGCATTCAAACCCATCACAGTTCCTCTCTGTCCAGGAGGGAAAAGTTCCGTGGCTATTGCGAGCGTATTGGCGCTGAGTATCGCCCCGCCAATTGCCTGAAAAATCCTGAACGCTATTAAGGCACTTATGCTCCACGATTGTGCACATAGAAAACTGCCCAAAACAAATGAGCCCATTCCGAGTATGAAATACCTATCCCTCCTAACCATGTCTCCTATTCTTCCAGCTAAAACCAGTAATGTGACCATTGTGAGTGTGTAGGCGTTCAGAATCCACTGCAGATCTGACATCCTCGCATGAAAATCTTCAGCTATTCTGGGCAATGCCACGTTGAGGACGCTAACGTCCAGCAAAACCATGAACAGTCCTAAGGCTACTGGCAGAAAAGCTAACCAGCTTTTCAGCAGGCTCACTTTGCTCTCCTCCTTGCAAATCTGAATCCGGCTATAACGGCTATCGCTATCAGTACAGTTGCTGTGATTGTAACTGGATTCAACAGGGGTTTCTCCTTCACTTCCAATGAGACCGTTATGGGATTCGATTCGTGAGTGTATCCTGCATCATCGTCGTATTTAATTTTCACAGTCGCTGGATAATAGCCAGTTCCAGCATCCTTGTCGACGTCTATCTTGAATTTGGCTATTGAAACTTCATTTGGTTTTAGAGTTCCAATGAAGTATAGTCCGGGCTGCAATCTTCCAATCAATCCGCTCAAAGAGCTACCACCAGCGATTGTTAACGGTGTAGAAACATCAAGCTCAACCACAGCGTTGCGGATTACTAGATTACCAGTGTTTTTGATTTTAACAATGACTTCGCCAGTTTCATCTGGGTAGAGGTAGCTTTCAATCGAGAGCACTTCGAAATGCGCTGTCTTCGACTCTACGATCACCGGAATTTCAGCTATACTCACCAAATCTTCCGCATCGGTTAAGCTGTACCTTTCAATTAAGTAAAGCTCGTAAGGGCCACTTGTCGCTTCGTCGGAAACAGAGAGTCTGAATTTTATTTCTTTAGATTCGTTGGGTTTCAGCTCATCAATAAAAGATACTGAGCTGAGTGGTGTTATTGAAGAGTCGGGAGTTACGATGGTGAATTTTGCATCGGTTATAGTGTCGTTCAGGTAGTTCTTAATGAAAATGTACACATCCCCCTTCAATCCGACCCCAAGGTTCTTCACCTCAATTCTTTCAAACTTCAGCAGTGAGTTGGGTTTTACCTCGACTTCTATGTACTTCTTTTTGCTAACCTCTTCATCCCCCAGCTCATTTCTGTACTTCAACATTAAGCATGCCCTATATTTTCCTGCTGGAGCTTTCGATTTAACGTAAAACAGAACGCTCTCACTCTCACCCTTCTTGAAATAACCTATGTACGGAGTATTTTCAACCTGAATTAGTGGATTGTTAAAGGACAAGATCGCTACAGCATCACTTACATCTTCACCAACGTTTTTAATGCTCACCAAAACGAATCCTCTTGAGGGTATTTTGGATTTGGATGCTGAAGTTTTCGGGATTGTTTTTGGCGACGTGATTAAACTAACTACCCTCGTAACAATAAAGAAATCATTGTTAACGACCTTTAATCCGATGGATTGTGAAAGAACTATTGGCATTCCAGCGGATGTTTTGAATTTCAGAATGAGTGTAGCCGGATACGTCTGATTTAAAGCCCCGTCTATGACATAAACCTTGAACGATGCTTTAGCCACTTTATCAACATCGATGTCGCCCAAATAAGCTGACATGGCTTTCGTGTTCGGTATCAGTGGCGGCGTTGTGTTTATGATGAGAACCGCATCGTAAATTTTGTTGTTTCCCGTATTTTTAATTACAACGTCCACTTTCCCCTCTGAACCTGTTTTTAGCGATGAATCTACGGATACAACGCTGAAATCGTAGTCTTTCCTTACTATTTCAACTTTTAAGTATTCTACATCAAAATCCTCATGATATGAAACCACCACACCGGAAGAGGTTATGGTGTATGTGACCTTGTTGTACCTTAATTTCACCGGAATGTTGTATTCTCCGAGCTTTGCATCTTTATCAACTTTAACCCTAAACGTTGCTTTGGCAATTCTCCCAGCCGGTAAATCGCCGACCAATTGAGGGTTCACGGTTTCGACTTTAATAGGCCCAGTATCATCCATCTCAACCCTTAAATCCTTAGCTGTAGTTACGAGATGAAGTAATTGGGATGTGTTCTCGTTCAGCGGGAAATCTGTTACTTTACCTTCGTTCTCGATCAATATGGTTATTGCCGTGTCATCTCCCAGATGTAATTTTCCATCGCCAACGATTGAGACATGGAATTCTACTTCAGCTGCGCTCGCCACTCCTGCCAGCAAAACTAAAATTGCTAGCGAAAGCAGAAATCGTTTCAAGCTCTCACCCTACGTATTTCAGCAGCTTCAGCCAAGTTCCAATCTCCAAAAAGCTCCCCTCAACGTTATTTTCCATCTCTTTGAACATCTTATACGGAACTGCAAACGTAAAAACGTCATCGCCGAGCTGCCTTCTAACATTCAGTCTTGCATCTAAATCTGTCAAACCTATAACAGCCCTCGGATTCTCTGATTCCGCTTCTTTATAGGCGTATATTCCTATCTGGTGGCATCCAGCACCCATCGGAACAATAACATTATTAACGCCATCCCTGCTGTAGTTTGCTAGGATTATCAGAGCAGAAAGCTGATGTGGATTTGCGATGAAAACAATAACCACAGGCTCATCATCCTCATCTACCATATTCAAAGGTTTAAAAATAACGTATTTCTTTGGGATTTCAATTATGGGCAATTGCTCAACGAATTTTTTAACTAACTCGGGAGATTTTATGTATCTTTCTCCATGCATCATTTTCTCGAATCTATCCTTTCCGACCATGTCACGTAACTTTTCAATTAGTTCTTTCCCTACCTCCCACTGCTCGAATCCGGTGGATAAGAAACGACAAAAACCTTCTATACCACCAAGGAATTTCTCATACTGGTTTCCAAAGCCCAAACTCGTTCCGCCTCCCTGGCAGCCAAATGTTTTTCTGTCGAAAACAGCGGTCTTGCCTTTTGCTGCTCTCGCAAGCATCCACATTACACATCCCCATTTACCTCCTTTAAATTGAACAGCATCCTCAGGTTTTCTATCGCTCCAGAGAATTGCAACAGGTTCGTATTTCAGCTTTAAGGCTTTAGCAATTTTGCTTTCCACGTAAATCACCTTTCAATGGCATTGCTTTTTGGTGTATAAATGTATCGGTAATCGATAGTCGGTAAGCGATACTCAAATTAATTGAAATCATTTTTATTTTAAATTTTTAAGTTTTCATATTACCTCGTCGATAATTTCTTCAACTTCTGATTTCGACTTTTCAATTTCTGCAAGTAAGTTTATGAATTGTGCCCAATTTCTTAGCTCGTATAGCTTCATCCAGAGTTCTCTTTTCATACTGATGAATTGGAACATTTTGTTGGCTTCATCTTCGCTTATAATTCCTGAAGCTTTTAAAACCTCGATCTTCCTCAGAATTGCCTCCTTTTCCCGTTTTGATGCCTCCTCTAAAACCGCTTTTCCTTTTTCGGAAAGAGAGTAAATCTTCTTGTTTCCTTCAACCCTTACATTAAGAAAGCCAGCATTGGTAAGCTCCTTTAGGAGAGGGTATACGGAGCCTGGTGATGGCTTCTTCGCTTTGGCACTAATCTTCTGAATCAATTCGTATCCTGTAGCATCGCTTTTCTCAAGTTCTTTAAGGATTAAAAGCTTCAGAATTCCCCTTACCCTATCTTTCTCAGCTTCTGACACCAGCTTAATTTTGACTTGAACGTATAAAAATATATCGGTTACCGATATGCTGTCAACTTGCCATAATATTTTCCACTCCCACGACTGCCCACCTATTACCGAAACTGCTATTTCAACCTTTTCCGCATCGACAACTTCAGCTATATTGTTTATAGAGTTTACAAAATCGTCCACATCGCAATCTAAACAGCCATACCAAGGACCAAAAGAGGTTAGATCGATATCTCCCAAATAAATGATTTTAACATTGTCTTCAATTAAAAAGCAACAATGTCCTACTGAGTGACCAGGAGTATGAATTACTCTAACGTTTGTTTCTCCAAAGTTATCGAGTGAGATGCGCATTCTCGCATTCTGGCGAGTACCAAACATGGAGATAACTCATATGAGTTACAAAGCTTGATTAAACCTGCAATTAACTCATAGCTACAGAAGTTTCTAAACTGAATAATTTTGGACCTTGCCTAAGTATAAACTTCCCATCCTTGAAGTCCCATACCCAGCCTGAATAGCCATACCCTCCAATTGGCTTTGTAACGAGTGCATCTCTCCAAGTCACAGCTCTAGGCTCGTTTATACTTAAAGTGCCAAACTTTCCAAACGTATAATCTTCAACATCTTCAAGATAATCTGCTCCCTTTAAAGCATTAGCAATCCATCTCGCCTCCTTTTTCCCATATATTATTGCCCTTAATCCATATTTGCTATCTTTTGCAAGAGCAACAGCTTTTTCTGCACTATCAAACTTACATACATAGCTAACTGGCCCAAAAACTTCTTCTCGCATCCCAATCATGCTATGATTTGCATCTGCAACAATTGTCGGATATACGAGGTTACCATCGATTTTTCCACCACAAATTATCCTAGCTCCTTTCTTTTTCGCATCTACTAATTGTCTCTTGATATTCTCAACTGCTCTCCTACTTGCAAGCGGGCATACATCTGTTTCAGGATTTTTTGGATCTCCTATTACCAAACTCTTTGTTTTGTCCGCAAATTCATTGATAAACGTTTCATAGACTTCTTTCTGCACATATATCCTCTCTGGAGCTATACATGCTTGCCCAGAGTACATGTACTTAGTGGAGAAAAGCTCCTCTACAGCAGCCTCCAAATCTGCATCATTTAAAACGATAAAAGGATCGTTGCCCGGTCCTTCAAATATGAGTTTTTTTCTTCGCTTTTTTGATTACGTTTTCATACTGCAAAACTGTGGAATCCGATCCAAACGCAACTATGGCTTTAACCTGCGTACTTTCAATTGCATGCTTCATAAACTCTCTTCCATGTCTGTAATCGAATTTTATCATCTCACCAAATATCTTGCCATACATATTTTCATATAGCTTCGCAATTCCCGAGCCTTTGGATGAGAATTTCACCGTGACATTATTCCCAACGAGAAATATGGATGCTATGGCTATGTTTAACCAAGCGCTTCCATTGTAAGGTAAAGTCAGTGCAACTTCTTCATCTTCCCTACAAATTGGCTCCCTATCTTCTATCAACTTTATTGCCCTTCTAAAATTTCTCAATCGATCAACTGTAAGTTCAAATTCAACAGATATATCTTTAAATGTAAACCCAATATCGTTAATTGCTGCTTCAATTAGCTCATCCCTTTTCTCAACCATTTTATCTGCAAGAGCAAGAACGAGTTCTAATCTATCTTCAAGCTCCATATTCCGAAGTACAGCATATCGTCAGATAAGTATATCGGTTACCAATATACTTAGGGTGTCTTTTTTAACCCCTATCCAATAATAATCTTACAAGCCACACTAATTTTATAGATAGCATAAGTACAATTTTGTGAACATGTAAACTTCTAAAAAATTCTAAACCAAAAAACGAATCATATAAATGAAAAAATTTAAAAACATAGCTTTTACAAGCGATTAATCGGTGATCTGAGTAAAGACACCGGTAATAGTTGAATTTAGAGATGGCAAGTTCAAGATCTTGAAGAAAATCGCTAAGAAGCTTGAGAAAGATGAAGTAAAGAAAATTCTGGCAAGAATAGGATAACATCGTTGATAAAGTTGTTGTCATGCTAAAAATCCTGTTATCATCAACTACTTCGTGGAAGAGCTTAAAAACAGGAAAAGCTCAGAAAACTTCTTAATATATCTGAGGTTCCTGATATTAAAGAATTGTACAATTTCATGGCAAAATTCGAAGAAGAATTCTTTAGAAAGTCAATAGGGCAGATTATCAACTCTTTACAGAAGCTGGCTGAGTGGTGAGATCACAAACACCCTAATAACAAATTCGGGTTTTGACAAAAGGTAGTCGTCAACGTTAATATCAATCTCTTTGTAAAGTTCTTTGGTTTCAGAGTAGCTGAATCCCCAAGCACATCTGCAGTCGACTTTGCTTCTCACATCGTAAATAGAGACTTTAAAACCGTTATCGCTCAAAAGATTGTATGGTTGGCTTCCAGCCATTTCAGCACGCATATTTGAATCATGATTTTACCTTGACCTCGTATTTAACCGTTCCGTAATTATCAGAAATGCTGGGACTACAGTAATTGCGGCTATCAGACAGAGTATTATAGCGACAAATGATAAAAATCCGGCACTCTTTGCTATTGGAAAGTCCGAGAACATTAAAGCGAAGAATCCGGCTGCCGTCGTTAGGGCGGAGACTGATATAGCTCTACCGAT
>Ga0180301_10000266_pt1 | contig 39907 bp, 44 predicted proteins | sample GuaBasSediGuay16_FD_121797 | JGI IMG/M metagenome (GOLD analysis project Ga0180301, IMG submission 121797) | Subseafloor sediment microbial communities from Guaymas Basin, Gulf of California, Mexico - Guay16, Core 4569-2, 12-15 cm | ecosystem: Environmental > Aquatic > Marine > Hydrothermal... | reverse complement strand
GGCGGGCACGGCGAGGGTGGCACCGTGCCCCTTTCGGAGAGGGCCCATTCCAGGTGCCCTCCCCTATCGGGGATTAGCCCCAGTTTCCCGGGGTTATCCCCGTCCCGAGGGTAGGTTAGCTACGTGTTACTGAGCCGTGCGCCGCGCCCCGCCATTCCCCGGGGCGCACGACTCCCATGGCTTAGTCCCACCCCGATAGCGGTCGGGTCCGGCAGGATCAACCGGGGTTGATACGGCCGCAAGGCGGGGGAGTTTTCCTAGCGGCAGGGACTGGTTATGTGGCGGTCGCCCGAGGCCCATGATCAGGCCTAAACATCCAGGGGGAGCGCGAGTCTCCCCCTGGGGGTTTAGGCCCTCACGAGTGTCCCTACGGCTGGAGGCCCGCCCCTCATTCAGGGCTCGCCGGCCCAATCGGGCGGAGCCGCCGCCGGAGACCGTAGGGGATAGATAGACTGCGTATGAAGTATCTATTAGGGCAGTTTATAACATTTACGCTCATCAGCTAATAATATGAGTGGTCTAGTACCTCCAAGGAGACAAACCTTAAATATCATATATAGCTCAGCATCATAGTGGGAAAAGGGCCCGTAGCTCAGCCTGGCAGAGCGCTCGGCTGATAACCGAGAGGTCGGGGGTTCAAATCCCCCCGGGCCCATCAACTTATCAAGGCCACTAGAGTTCTGAGTATTCTGCAGGCAAGAGTTTTGCCCTTTATGGCCCTTCAGCACCACTCCAGCCCTCAAGGTGAGAAGATGAAGCTTTGATCATGCTTCTGTGAAGTGGATAAGGAAGCTCCTCAAGGGAAGTATTGGTGGACCGGCCGGGATTTGAACCCGGGACCTCTCGGGTGCAAACCGAGCGCTCTACCGGGCTGAGCTACCGGCCCAACTCTGCCATTAGGCTCTTTAGACTAGGGGGTTTATAGGCGTTTACCTAATGCGAACTCTTGTCACCTTCTTATTCTGCCATGAGTAGCGCCTTATTCTGCTTGAACGGCCGAAGCCGCAAGCTGCACAATAGTGCTTTCTTATGTTATAAGAGTGTCTTCCACATCTCCTGCATCTTATATGTGTTCTGCCCCTTCCTCTCTTGCCAAATGATGTGGTGCCTTTTACCATAGTTCCACCTACTTGACTGGACTTATGAGAACGACATTATCCCCTCTGACTATTATTGTACCCAGCTTCCTGTTCTTATTCTGAGGTTTGAGTTCCTCAGCTTCTTCCAATACGAGATTCATGTGTTGGTCAAAGCTTCTGAGCTTGCCTCTAATTTCTCTGCCTCCTTTTAGTCTTACTAGTACGAGAGTTCCTATGGCCTGTGAGAGTATCTCGGCTGTTGAAGATCCTGGCATCCTAGCACCACTCTTTGAGTGAAACTTAGAGGTAATTAACCTTTCTGATACTGAGGATCATCTAGTGAGAGTATGCAGAGATATCCCCTTAGTAAGAGAGACCGTAGAGAGCTTGTCGAAAGTATAGGGCCTCCTTATGAGGACTTGAGGAGGATCATCAAGGAGGCGAGAGTAGTGGAGTACATGAGGGATAGGAAAAAGGGCATTGAAGGATATATTATAGATGGCATTTTAGCTCTTGTAGTTAAAGACGACGTTATTGTTCCGACTATAAGACTAATCAAGCATAAGGACCTTGTTTGGCCATATGAGGTGTACGTAGATCGAGGCGCTACTAGGAGAATATTGAATGGTGCGGATGTGATGGTTCCTGGAATAACTGAGGTGAGAGGCGAATTCGATAAGGGAGCCATAGTGTTAGTTCGCGACGAGGAGAGTAGGGCCGTGCTGGCAGTAGGCTTAGCGCTCATGTCAAGTGATGAGATGAAAGTCTCAAAGAAGGGGAGGGCTGTGAAGAATCTGCACTATGTAGGTGATAAGATATGGAGATGTAGTACTACACCTATCTGACTCTTATCGACTCCAGGTTCTCTAGAGCTATAGTAGGAATTCTGAAGAGCCTTGTTATAGTGCTAGCCAACTCCTCGGCTTTACTCCTTTCACCATGACATATCACGATCTTCTCAGGCTTTGGTCTCACATTTCTGATGTACGCCAGTAGTTGCCTTCTATCGCTATGACCACTGAAGCCTTCAATAGCTCTTATCTCCATCTTTATGACGAGGTATTCTGGCTTTCCTCCACTAATATCTATAGGAACTATGATCTCTTTTTCACCTGACTTAGCTTTATCCAAGATCTTTCTACCCAGGGTGCCTTCTATCTGATAGCTGACGAAGACTAGAGAGTTTTTGGGATCCTCAGCAAGCAGCTTTAGATATTCAAGAGAAGGACCTCCAGTTAACATGCCCGAGGTAGCCATTATTATACAGGGCCCTCCTTCAGCTATCTCAAGACGCTCACTTTGGCTTGTAACTGGTCTGAAGTACTCTGATGAGAAGGGGTTCTGTTCGTGAAATATCATTTCTCTTACACCCTTTGATAATTTCTCTGGATAGGCCATGTGAATAGCTGTAGCTTCGAGAACCATTCCTTCGATATATACAGGAACCTTGGGAATTCTCTCTTTTCTTATGGCTTCATCTATAACAAGCATTATCTCTTGAGCACGTCCTACTGACAGCACAGGTATCAAGACCTTGCCTCCTCGCTCTATAGTGCTCTTCACGACTTCGATGAGTTGAGTTTCAGTCTCCTGACGAGGAGGCATGACGTCCTCCTTTGCACCATAGGTACTTTCCATTATGAGAAGCTCCAGCCTTGGGAATGTGTGAGCAGCTGCCTCCAAGAGACGTGTTCTTCCAAACTTGAAATCACCTGTATAGACAATATTGCATAGACCATTGCCTATATGAAGGTGCACCATGGCCGAGCCTAGTATGTGGCCTGCTTCATGGAAGGTAAGCCTTATGTCAGGAGCTATATCGGTCACTTCTCCATACTCGAGAGGTATCGTGTGAAGCAAAGCTTCTTTAACCTCCCTTATGCTGAAGGGTACTCTCTTTCCCTCCTTTTTGGCCACGTCTAGATAGTCTGAGAGGAGGAGTGCCATCAAGCTTCTCGTGGGTTCTGTACAGTAGACAGGGCCCTTGTAACCATATTTGAATAGGTAAGGGATGAAGCCGCAGTGATCTAGATGGGCGTGAGTCACTATTACAGCGTCTAGTTTGTCAACATCGAACTCTGGAACATCTAGGTATGGATACTCATCTTTTGGCCCTGGTGAGGGTTTGATTCCACAATCTACAAGGACCATACTTTCCTTGGTCTGTACTAGGATAGCTGTTCGACCAACTTCCTTGAAACCGCCTAAGGCTATTACACGAACTCTGTCACTTTTATAGAGAAGAGGTCTGTGAATGCGCTTTCCAACCTCATGTAGAAAGCGCTGTCTTCGCTCACTCTCCTTATAGAGAAGATTAAGCATCTGCTCTACTATGTGAGACTTCAGAGATGGCGTTCTCACTACATGAGGCCTCCATAAAGTCTCTAGGAGTATTCTTCTATGCGTAGAGCCTCCTTTACCTATTACAAGCCCTGGTCGTCTAGCCTCTATGATGACTTCTCCTGTGACTTCATCAAAGCGTATCTTAGTTATTTCAGCTTCAGGAGGCACTATTTCACGTATGATCCTCTCAGCTTCATTAACTGGCTTCCGTACCTTGGGGTCAGCTCTTATGACTATCCGCTTCTTAATCGTCTTCACTATTCTCCTTATCACTTCTTCGTTTTCGAGAATGGGTGCTGGGTTTTCAGCGTATATAGCTATAAGGGGGCCTTCGAACTCTATCCTAGTTATCCTGGCCTCAAGAGGTATGTTCTTGAATATGGCCTCTCTTATGTTTTGGAGTACATCGCCTTGGCTCATCTCTTCATACTCCTCGCCAGAGCTTTTTCTATATCAGAACGGGAGAGCTCTCGATAGCCAGTTCTAGTTATCACGGCTATGTCTACGCCCTCTCCACTTCCTGGGTCTCTCTTGATGGCAGAATTTATTGCCCTTGCAACTAGAGGTACAGCGTCCTCTACGGTTATATCCTCACTTATCTGGTCTTCTAATACGCCCAGAGCTATCGGCGAGCCTGAGCCCGTAGCTATATAGCGCTCCCTGGTCAAGGAGCCAAACCAGTCTATAACGTACATGTCAGGACCTCTCATATCAACACCAGCCACTATGGTATGGACCACATAAGGGAACATCCTGGAGCCGAACAATATATTGGCAGCTAAAGTAGCTATAGCTTTGATGCTCATAGGGACTCCATGCTCAATCCTATAAAGTCTAGCTTCAGCTCTTATTCTATCAAGCACTTTCTGAGCTTCAGCTACTACTCCAGCCATGGTGGCAGCTGCATGTTCATCTATCTTGAATATCTTCTTCACATGCTTGTGAGCTATAAAGTATCCGCTAGTGGCTCTCTTGTCAGTGCCTAGAACTACACCATCCTTGCAGACTACGCCAACTGTCGTAGTGCCTTTTAATATCTTGATCATTTCCTCATGATTAAGCATGAGCATCACCACTCAGAAGTAAGCCCTAAGTTTAAAGAGTATAGTTATATTTAAGTTTTTCACGACGGTGAAGTGAGTGAGGAGAGGGCCTCATGAAATAAGACTGCCTATGAAAATAGTAGTAGGGAATGGACTCCTTGAAAAGATAGGCAATTATTGTAGGAAGCTTGGGTTTAACGAAAAAGTTCTGGTCTTAACAGGACCTCATGTGTACTATGTTGCTGGTAAGACTGTACTAGACTACCTTGAAGACTCGAGAATAAATGCTGATTACTTTATTGTAAAGGAACCTACTTTTGATGTTGTAGAAGAGGTGCAAGAAGTTATAAGAGAGGTAAGGCCTGAAACCTTGGTTGCCGTCGGTGGGGGGAAGGTTATAGATGTAGCTAAACTAGCATCCTTCAGAGAAAACTTGCCTTTCATAAGCGTTCCTACAGCAGCTTCTCACGATGGTATAGCATCGCCAAGTGTTTCGCTAAAGAGAAGAGATCGAACACCGGTATCGTTAATGGCCCAGCCCCCTATGGCCATAATAGCCGATGTAGACGTGATCATGAGAGCGCCCTCTAGGCTCCTAGCTAGTGGATGTGGAGACATAGTGGCTAAGCTCACAGCTGTGAGAGACGCTAGGCTTGCATATATGATCAAGGGCGAGTATTGTGGCGATTATGCACTTAGCCTTGCTCTACTCTCTGCTAAACATGTTATGAGAAGCGTAGATCTCATAGCTAGGAGAAGTGAGGCTGGAGTTAGAACCCTAATAGAGGCTCTGATATCATGCGGTGTTGCTATGTCCATAGCAGGTTCCTCTAGACCATGTAGTGGAAGTGAGCACCTTTTCAGCCATGCCTTAGACCTTATAGCTCCAAAGCCTGCTCTCCACGGAGAGCAGGTAGGTGTTGGAACTATAATGATGGCCTACTTGCATAGGATGAACTGGAGAAGAGTGAAGGAGTTTCTTAGAAGGGTTGGAGCTCCCACTACTGCTAAGGAACTTGGGATTGATGAGTACTATGTAGTGGAGGCCCTCACCATAGCGCATAAAGTGAAGCCACGCAGATATACAATACTTGGTGAGACAGGACTTACGTGGGAGGCAGCAGAAAGGCTAGCCAAGGCTACAGGGGTGATAGAGTGAGGCAATTCATAACGGCTATTCCAAACGTGACAGCTAAGGTTGGCTTCAAGTTCTCTTTCTACGGATTACCACCTGAGTGTAAAGGTTGCAGACTATACAACTTGTGTTCAAGATTAAGAAAAGGGTGTACATATGAAGTTATCGAGGTTAGGAACATAAAACATCCATGTAGGATCCATGATCTGGTGAGAGTGGTCAAGGTAGTGATGCATCCTATAAAGGGACTAGTGTCCTCAAGCATAGCCGTAGAGGGCATGGTGATAACTTATGAGGGTATCTCTTGCGAAGTGCTGGAATGCCCTTACTATGACCTGTGTAGCCCCCTTGAGCTTCTTAGAGGTGAGAAGATAAAGATAATCAAGGTCTTAGATGAGAGTGTGAGATGTCCTAAGGGTAAAACTCTTAGGCTTGTCCTCCTTGAGCCTCTTTAGCTTCCTCTTCCTCAAGAGGAAATTCTTCTATAAAGCGCACTAGTTTTACATTTTTCAGGAATCTGCGAATATCTTCTATGAGAGCTCTTTTTGCCAACTGTATGTTCTCTAAGGCAAGAGCTTCTTTAGGAAACTTTATCTCAGCGATGCTATTCTGTAGCATTACATGTAATTTTTCAGACTCTATCTTGGGTATTCTTAACCTCAGTAGCTCTCTTATTTTCTCCTCAGGACTTTCAAGTTTCTTGACTACTTTGACCTTATAGATGATGGTTCTACCAGCTAGGGGATGATTAAAGTCGACAACAACTCTTCCACTACCTACACTTCTGATGACAGCTAGTCTTCCATCTATATTGACCATGCTACCTACAATTAGCCTTATTCCTCTTCTTGTAAGCTCTCTTGCTGGCATCACCCTTACCTTGGACGGATCTCTCTGTCCAAAGGCTTTCTCAGGGGGGAGCACTATCTCCTTCTCCTCACCAACTTCCATGTGCTTCAATTCTTCCTCTAGTCCTTTGAGTAGCCAGCCCTCTCCTAGGACTACGAGGCGAGGACCATAGACCTCGCTCTCATCATATATCCCAGCCTTCTTTGCTTCCTCTGGATCCGTTGTCTCAAATACTCTATCCTCATCTTTAACTTTAGCAGTATACTCTACGAGGATGAAGTCACCATCTTCTAGGGGCATATCAACACCTCTTTAGGCTCAGCTCTACTATTTGCTTGTCTAGACTTACTCTAGCTATAGCATAATAACCTTTTCTCAAAGGTCCTGGGTTGATAGAGTGAGTGCTGTTAAGTCTCTCAATACCTCTTGCTTCATGCACGTGGCCACATACATGAAGAAGTGGTCTAAGGGCTTGGATTAATCTCCTTATGGACTTACTTCCAATGTGCTCTCCACTATATACTATGTCAAGGCTAGTCATGTAAGGAGGCTGGTGAGTGACTAGCACTACATGGTCTCTACGCTTCTTTACCAAATGGAGCAGCTTATTTGTGAGATACTCAAACTCCTCTTCAGTGAATTCTATATAGGTGTTGAAGGGGGATATGCCACCACCGCCTATCCCTATGAAAATTAGATCATTGGACATGTAAGGCCTTAGATGAATTAAGTGCGCTCCTTGTATCTCTCTGTTGAGGAGAGAGGGAGGATCACAGTTGCCAGGGACATAGACTATATCGCTAGAACCCAGTTCTCTAAGCAATTTGATTATCTCCTTAGCTTGGTCATAATCGCCAAAGTGAGTTAGGTCACCAGCTACTATGATGCATTCAGGACGCACCTTGGTTTGAAGCAGTGCTTTCCTCAACCTACTTATAGCGCCTAATGAGCCATGTATATCGGATATAATCAGTAGCGTCTTCATCTCCTCTCCCTGTATGGCCTTTAGTGGTTTCCTCTTTAAAGAAGGGTCAGTCAGGTGCATTTCTTCATCGCTCAGCGCAGGTCAGTATCCTCATCCCTTGTCTTTATCTGTCATGACCCTGATTTAAGGCTTGCCTCTTCAGCTGCCTCCAATGTTGCCTGTTGTTGCATTTTTATCTTCATTAGATGAGTTATGTATCCAGCTACTCGATTTCTAAGCCTCTTTGATGTTATATTCGTTAACTCTTTAACGAGCTTCTTGTTGGTCTCGAAATCTGTTGTAAACTTATCGCCATATAGTTCAAGAAGTTCTCGAGCTAGTCTCTTTACTATACGTGGTCTGACTTTGCCCATTTAACAGCCACCTTCCTTCGTAAAAGCTAGCGTACCGATTTAAAAGATTTGCTTGAAATCTCAGCCTATCCTCCTCTACAAACATGTATTAGTATAAGAGTAAAATGGAATAAGGGAATATTGAAATGCTCTGATAATCTCTATGAGAAGTTCTCTAGAAATTCAGTGCTTCTAGCGTAAGAGTTAAAGGCTTAGCATGCTTAAGGTACTTTGACTTCATATAAAGTAGTAGGAGGGTTTGGCTTGCCTGAGTTACCACTTGCTCCTCTTGATAGAATAATAAGAAAAGCTGGAGCAGAAAGGGTTAGTGATGGAGCAACTGAGGCCCTTAGAGATATTGTTGAAGCTATAGCGTTTGAAATAGCAAAAGAAGCTCTTGAGCTGGCAAGACATGCTGGTCGTAAGACAGTCACTAAAGAGGATGTAAAGTTAGCTGCCCGGAGATTTGCACGCCTACTTGGATATGCGATCTAGGGTCAGTGAGCTCATGGTAAGTGCCTCGTAACATGTCTTTAAGATAAGTTTAAATAGAAGTGCAAGTACACAATAAACGCAATCATCAGAAAGAGGTGTTATGTATGTCTCAGCCTCAGCCAATAGCTCAGCTAGGAGGAGTACCAGTACTCATTCTAAAGGAAGGCACTACTAGAACCACAGGAAGAGAAGCTATGAGGATTAACATAATGGCAGCAAGGGCTATTGCAGAAACTCTGAGAACGACTCTAGGCCCTAAGGGTATGGACAAGATGCTCATAGATAGCCTTGGAGATGTTACTGTAACTAACGATGGTGCTACTATACTTGATGAGATGGATGTACAGCACCCAGCTGCTAAGTTGATGGTTGAGATAGCTAAAGCTCAGGATGATGAGGTGGGTGATGGAACTACAACGGCAGTGGTTCTGGCAGGAGAGCTACTAAAAGAGGCTGAATCACTTCTCGATAAGAATATACATCCAACGGTGATCATAAGCGGATTTAAGAAAGCTGCTGATAAAGCCAGAGAGGTTCTCGAGAAGATAGCAATTCCAGTGAAGTATGAGGAAGATGAGACACTAAAAAGGGTTGCCATAACAGCCATGTACAGTAAAGCAGTCGCAGCCAGTAGGGAATACTTTGCAGAACTAGCAGTCAAGGCTGTGAAGCAGGTAGCTGAGAAGAAGAATGGAGAGTGGGTAGCGGATACGGACCATATACAGCTTATAAAGAAGCAAGGAGGCAGTCTCTTCGATACACAGTTAGTATACGGGATCATAATAGACAAGGAGGTAGTTCATCCTGGAATGCCAAAGAGAATTGAAAATGCTAAGATAGCCTTGCTTAATTGTCCACTTGAGGTCGAGAAGCCAGAGTATGATGCTGAAATAAGGATCCGTGATCCTTCACAGATGAGAGCCTTCATAGAGGAAGAAGAGAGAATGCTTAGGGAAATGGTTGAGAAGCTTAAGAAGATAGGCGCTAATGTTGTCTTCTGCCAGAAAGGTATAGACGATATGGCTCAGCATTATCTTGCTAAGTATGGTATTTTGGCTGTTAGGCGTGTTAAAAAGAGTGATATGGAGAAACTAGCAAGAGCAACAGGAGCAAGGATCGTGACGAACATCGAAGATCTGACAGAGAAAGACTTAGGTTATGCAAAGCTAGTAGAAGAGAGGAAAGTAGCAGAAGAGAGGATGGTATTCGTTGAAGGTTGTAAGAATCCAAGGGCTGTGAGCATACTAATAAGAGGTGGGCTTGAGAAGGTCGTGGATGAGGCTGAGAGGTCTCTGATAGATGCTCTTAGCGTAGTAGCCGATGCCATTGAAGATAGTAAGATAGTGCCAGGAGGAGGAGCATGTGAGATAGAGATAGCCAGAGTGTTAAGAGAGTATGCAGCTACTGTAGGAGGAAGAGAGCAGTATGCCATAGAGGCCTTCGCTAATGCACTGGAGATAGTGCCAAAGACCTTGGCAGAGAATGCTGGGCTTGACCCAATAGATATAATAACAGAGCTTAGAGCTATACATGCTGAGAGACCAGATGGCTGGAAGTATGGCATAGATGTCTTTAGTGGCAAAGTAGCAGACATGGTGTCTCTAGGCGTAGTAGAGCCTATAAGCGTAAAACTACAGGCCATAAAATCAGCGCTAGAAGCTGCGACTCTTATACTGAGAATCGATGATATAATCGCCGCTAGCAGATTAGAGGAGAAGAAAGAGGAAAGAAGAGAGGAGGAGAAGAAAGAGGAGGAGAGCACAGAGTTCTAGAGTAGAAACATCATACCCTTAAGTCTTTAGTCATGTAGATTAATGTTTTATGATTTTTGTGCTTCATAATTAATTTGTCAGGAGATATCCTATGGGCCTCGTGCTTATTGTAACAGGAACTCCTGGAACGGGGAAAACTCTTATCGCTAAGAAGCTTGCCAGCATTCTAGGCTTGAGATATCTCAACTTGCTCGATTATATCTTGGAGAGAGGACTGGCCGAGAGGTATGATGAGGAGAGGAAGTCGTGGGAAGTGGATACCGAGAAGGTTAGAAGGTTCCTTCACAGTGACATCACAACAACTAGGAATATCATAGTAGACTCCCTAATACCTGATATTCTCTTCAATGATGATGTGGATTTCGTAATAGTGCTACGCACTGATCCGCTGGTCTTGGCTAAAAGGCTCATCGCAAGAGGTTGGAGTCTAGAGAAAATAATAGAGAATGTAGAGGCTGAGCTCATTGGAGTCTGTTTGAGTGAAGCTCTGGACTGGTATGATGAGGAAAAAGTAATAGAGATCGATACGACAGAAGGAACCCCTTCTGATATCTGTCATGATATCGCAGGTTTGATAAGGAGGAAAGTAGTCAGGAGACAGGGATGGATTGACTGGACTCTAAAATACCCAGACCCCTTTGAGTTAAGGTCTCTTATCAGAGAAGTTTATGAGGAGTCCAGTGTGATCTCCAACTCCAGTTCTCCTTCATGATTAGACTGCCTCGCTCTCATGTATTTAGCCACTTCTTTATCGCTTATCAGCATTGGTTGAAGAGCTTCTTCTGGGGGCTTGATCTTGACAAGGAGGTTTTGTCCTATGCTAGGAGAGAAGACCACTGCCATGCCGGTCTCTAGAAGCCGTAGCACTGCTCTTTGCTCTTCACTTAGCCCCATGGCGTCACTGATTACTCTTATATCTACTCCCTCCCTTAACGCATGACATATTTTAATAGCCGTATTTCTCAGAGCCTGCTCTGATATCGAGGATGGTGATTGAGACACTATCACTATCCCTTCTCCGAACTTTCTGAGCTCACATAGCATTCTCTCAACAATTCTCAGCGTTTCACTGGTTAAGGCCTTAGGAATTATATTGGAGGCCTCCTCGATTATCACTATGTGGTGTAGAGTTCTACTCACTCCTTGAGATAGCCTGTAATCATATATCTTCTTGAGCAACGTATAGACGAAGAGCCTCTTAGCAGCCACTTCTCTGAAGTGGCCTAGTTCAATAGAGACTACACCTTTCAAGAGTTCGCTTATCTTCGTGGTTGACACGCCATTGAGAGCTCTGCCTATCTGCCCTTCAGTGAGCGGTTTCAATCTTCTGATGAGCGCCATTTTGGTCTCATGATCCCAGCCAGACCGTATAGGGTACCTTTCGATCTCTCTCAGAACATCGCTTAGAGTAGGCGTTCTACCAGCTCTTATGGCTTTGACTAGAACTCTCTTGAGGGCTTCGCGGAACATATAGGCTTGTGGATGACTAAATGCGAAGACTTCACTGAATATATCTGTTAGATAGCCTACATGCTCCATTAGATCTCCTTCTGCGTTTTCTATCTCGAGAGGATTCATTACAAGAGGCGAGATAAGCCTGCCTGGGGTAAAAATTCTTCCTCCTAACTCCATGACGAGATGACGATACTCATTGTGCCAGTCAAGTATCAGAACGCCTATGCCTTTTTTAGCCAGTCTTGCTGCTAGTGTGGCCGCGGTAGTTGTCTTGCCAGTGCCTGTGCTTCCAAATATAGCAATGTGGGCGCGAATATCATCTAAGCTGAGGTATGCTTTACCTATACACTTACCGCGTGATATTACATCGCCCAACAAGATGTCTCCTGCTCTGAGGCTTGGTAGCTCGGTTAGCCTTCTGCCCAGGTATCTGAAGCTTTCTAGGCCTATGATACAGGAGACTACAAAGGCTCCCAGACCTAATAATAGACTTGATACTTTAGGGGGAATACTCTTCGACTCTAAGTGGAAAAAAGCCTGAGAGAATGTTCAATATTTCATGAGCCTTCAATACTTTGGCCTCGAGTTCAGGAAGAGCGGTCATACATGCCGACCTAACATAGTTGAGCTTTTTAACTAATTCCTCAGGAGTATTACTACGGATCATAAAGACAGCGGGATATCTGACGACCTCCTCTACGTTGTTCTTAACTGGGAGAAGAGGCTTCCTTAGATTCCCAGCTATGAATATGAAGTCCATATCATTATCCCTGAGAGACTCAAATAGAGAGGCTGTTTTATTTATAAGAAGCAAGTAGCGCATGGCATCAGTCTTGTTGCTTTCATCAAGATGAAGACTACCTTCAAGGGCTACAGCGCCTACGGAGTACTTTCTCCCTGAGCTGTCCATAAGCACCACATAACTGTCGCCGACCTCAAGTAGCTTGATCTGAAGGAAAGCTCTTCCCACTAGTCTGAGAACTCGTACTTTCTTGACCATGAGGTAGACTATTATGAAGATGAGTGACACTGAGAGTGCTAATATTACCTGAGATGAAGTTAAAAAGGAGGAAAATACATCTAATGGCATTGCTTCTATGTTATGTTTCAGTTTTCCGTACACTACCATCACAGCGACAATAAGGAGTAGTGCCCAAGGTAGCATGGTATCGCTAGAGCGATTCATATTTCAGCCACCGCTGAGTATGCTAGTTACATATTCCCATAGCTTGTTAAGCTCACCTATGATTTGTTCTATGATGTTGTTGAAAGAGCTCTCTGCCCCTACATAAGCCGACTTAAGGCCACCAAGTATTCCAGTTATTATGGATAGGAGGATCGTTAGTGTTATCACTGATAGACCTATGAGCATGCCTTCCTCTATTAGAGGAGATGCTCTCTTGTCCTTGAGTAGCTTCAATACCACCTTTCTCACTATATATTTCAACAGCACCCTTTAAGTCTCCCATCTTAGCATAGTATTTAAACCCCTCTGCTAGCCAAGTACTATACTCAGTACCAGGTAGGTCAGGGAATAGGATAGCAACGCTAACAACGAATATCTAAAAGGCTTCTCTTCCAAGGTTATACATGACATGTAGTAGGAGGTTATAAAGGAGAAGAGAAGGTAGGCTATTGGTAGTACCTCTGAGCTTGGCTGTGGACTAAGTAGTAGCTGTGACAAGATACCTGCACTGATCTCAGAGGTCATTCCTTGAAATGTATAACTAATGCTAGAAAGCAGTGAAAAAGCCTTCGCCATTATCGCTAAAGATAGGGAGTTTACTATGGACAATATCTTGACTCTGAATCTTTGTCTACGAGTCCAGCTCTCATACTTCCTTAGAATCTGTAGGTGAATTCTTATAACATTGGCCAGCTCCTGGAGGCTTGCACTCAATCCTCTGCCCTCTGTGCTCAGAATATCTCTTAGCGCTCGAAGATAGACTGATGCTTCAGCATCAGCTTCACTTTCAATAAGTTTTAATACATCCTTCAATGAGGTGCCTGATAATACATGCTCCTGAAGAATACGTCGTAGTCTGAACGAATATGGGCTATCATGTGCTATAAGTGCGTGCAATATTGCTTTCTCAGGTGTTCTATAGAGCTGAAGGGCATAGCCCATATCCTGGACTATACGCTCTAGACTCTCAAGTTCTCTCCATGATTCCTTCTTGCTAATGCCGTATTTGATGCCTCTTTCAAACATTATAAAGGCCAAAATTGCTATGCTACCCGCTAAAGGTAGCACAAGGATAAGAGAAAGCCCACTTATCAAGAAAAGTAACGCTATGAGAGCTGATGTTATGAGAGACATAAATAAGCTCTGCCACCTCATAGCTCCTTCACCAAAGCTTTGGATATTGCAGTGAGCAGAGTTATGTATATGAGAAGGGATAGCACAATCACTACGGAAGGGGGCCTGTAGAAGAAATAGACGAGACCTACCAAAAGAGGTATGAAGAAGCTGATGCTCATGAAGACTAGCGTTAGAGATTCTATTGCATGTACTCTCTCCATGAGCGCAGCATTGAGACTTCTTGACAAGTAGGAGGCAACAGATCTTAAGCCATACAAAGACCTGGGATTATCTGCTTCGGCATGATAGAGTATCTCAATCACTCGTCTATGAGCACCATCAACTGTCTTAAGCGACCTAAGTAGTGCATACAGAGGCGGAGTGCCCAATCTGCAGTCCTTGATGAGATAGGAGAGCTCTTCTTCAGCATAAGATATCATTTCAATGAGCTTGTGAAGAGGGACCTTCTCTGATGAAAACCTTTTAAGTGCAAAATTGAGGATGGGTATTAACCTCCTGATCCTTCTCAGAGTCATAACCTTGTATATTCTCAGGGGTTCATAGTATAGGAGCTTGAACACAAAATACGATACTATCGTTGAGAACATAGCACTTATGATAAGTCCTAGTAGGATAGCCATTAGCACAGTACTCACTAGATAGGATAGGATCGCTAATGTAAGTGAGGCCGTGTATATGTCGTCTATGCTAACCTCCCACTTCAGGGCTTCTAGTGCTCTCTCCAGGTCTACATCGTGTATATTCATTCGCACTACCAGTTGACGTAGAGGTGAACTATGGGACACTACTCGATATAGATTTTCAAGCCTTGACCTCAACGATCTCAGCCTCCTTGCTCTTGATAGTGTCCAGCTTCTCAATCTTAGCAACGAGGTCCTCTTCACTAAATCTATTCTCACTCAGTAACTCCTCCAGTACTCTGCAGTATTCTGCGTACTCTCTGAGAAGAGTACTTAGACCCACATCCTCTTCCTCCATTATCCTCTTTATCACATAAGACTCTTGAATGTCAGTCACCCTCTTGAGAATGCCATCCTTTAGGGTAAAGAGAGTTCTAAGCTCAACGCATTTCTCGTCGTCATCACTAGGTATCACCTCAACTATCTCCTTGACTCTTCTAACTACTCCATGTGATGAGGCCAGGCGATGCATGTGCACTATGACCTCAAGGAGCCTAAGGAGAATCGGTTTTATACCATGATCCAGGGTCCATCTTAATAAGAGACCTCTTACATCTCTTGAGTGGCAAGTATGTATGCAGCGCAGTCCAGCAGAAAGAGCGCTAAAGAGAGCTTTGGTATGCTCTGGGCTTTGAATTTCCCCAAGGATTACATAGTCGGGAGATCTATGAAGCAACTTAACTATCTCTATGCTCTTGCTGGAGATTCTGCTCTTGAACTCCTCCTCATAGGTCTTGACCTTAAGCCTTAATTGATGCTTACCTAGGTGTCTCTGTGGAATGCTCTCTACAACATCCTCTACGTACACCTTCCTCCAATGAGGGGGAGTGCACATGTCGAGGGCGTTTAGAAGGGTGGTTTTGCCACTGTCAGGCTCTCCTGTTATGGTTATGTTCCTCCTATGCCTTATACAAAGCAGGAGGAAGGCTGCTGCCTCTATGCTAATACAACGTCTCCTTATCAACTCAGGCAAGGTGAAGGGCTTTATCCTATACTTTCTCACATCTAAAGAAGGCCCTTCAGGTGATAGAGGAGGTGCATCCACGGATACCCTTGCTCTGAAGTACTTTGTAATCAGGTCAGCTTTGAGCGAAGGCTTGAAGGGATTGAGGTCCTGCAGACTATCCATTCTCACATGAGTTATGAATCTCAACATATCATCAAGGGACACCTTTACATTAGATGTACAACGTCCCCAAACGTCATGGTCAAGATATATAGTAGTGCCAGGAGAGTCCACGTAAAACTCCTCTACATGGTCATCGAGAAGAAATGGTGCCAAGGAAAGAATACCAGTTGCTCTGAAAGCTATGTAAAGCGCTAGGGGATCTATAAGGTCAGAAGGTACTTTCCCCTCTAAACTTCGAGAGACAAAATATACTATTTGATTCAGGAGGTCGCTTAGCTTAAGGTTAACTATGTTTTCTTTTCTTAGAAAGCCCTTCCTTAGCTCATGCTCAATATCCAGTCCAGCCACCTTATACAGCTCATCTATATCTTTGCGAAGTCTGACTTTGTACAACTTCTCCTTAGAGTCTTCTTCCTCTATGATATCAATGATAAAAGGACCTACAGTATATGTGTCAAGTACTGTACAACATTTACCTCCATTGCTCTTACAAACTTGGCAGTTCAACCCATACTCCACTATGCCATATGCTTTGGAGGAGCTAAGCAATGTGAGGTGAGGAGACATGAGTTCATCAAGAGGAGAAGTCCATGGAGAGTTATGGAGGCACTCCATAAGCTTCCTCAGGAGCTTAGAGGCTCTTAGCTCTTTGAGTATCCTTCTCGTATAGCCCTCTTGACCTCTTTCAAGAAGCCTAAAAGCCGAAAGAGGGTCGTAGTATAAAAGACCCTCATAAGGCTTGAGGAGAGGTGATAGGCGAGCTATCTTTTCAGGATCCTTTACTTTACGCACTATCCACAGCTCAATTCGCCTCAACCTCCTACTGTAATCAACTAACTCCTTTACTATATCGCCCTCTAGCATGGCATACCATGCTGTACCTCTGATAGCTATCCTTCTGAGGGACTTTATGTTGCGTGATGTCTGTAGGGCCCTTAATGCTGTTACTACAATTCTGAAGAGGGAGTGTATAGAAGGAGCTTCATGACTATCTACACAGTATAGTTCAAGAGTTCTTCCTCCTTGTGTGAACTCATAGCGGTAGTAGGGTATCTTCATGCTTTCCTTACTCCTCTGGCTCTTAACTCATTGAGTATAGATGGCGCCAGGTCTATTAGCACATCTATGAGAGCCTCGAGTTTAGCTTCCAAGTTCTTCACTTTGGTTTCAATGTCCTTGCCCACATGATGCTCTTCCAGCACTTTAAGCCTTTTCTCAATACTGGCTATTTCAGTAGTCATCTTAATCAACTGTTCTTCAAGCTTGTCAAGACGTGATCTTTGATGTCTTATCTCCTCTTCCATGACTATTTTCTCAATCTTGTCATCTAGACGAGAAGTATCTGGACGTGAGGTGTACTCCTCAGCAGCTTCATTTCCTTCCACCAGTGCAGAATACTTGACCATGAGGTCTTCAACTTTGTCTCTGGGAAAGCCCAAGTCCAGGAGTATCTTTCTGACCTTTTCTAGCTCTACTCCGTTATGAACCATTATCTCGACCAACTCTTGTAGAGTTTTCTTGGGCATTACATGTCACCTCCTCATTCTGCTCATGATGTAGCTGTAAAACCTAGCCTTCAAATAGGATGTGTCATCATCTAGCCTTGTCTCAATGATGTCCATTCTCTTCATAAGGGAGTGGAACATGGATTGAAGTTCTTCACACTCTCTTCGAAGCCTGGTTATCTCAGTAGCTAGTAAGCTAATGTCTTCCTCCACTCTCTTAAGCCTCTCTTCAAGGCTGTTCTTATCCATGCCCCCTACACTGTTCATCATCATGATATTGTATTTAAACCCCTTGCGAGGGGCTTAAATCAGAAACTCATGACAAAGACATAAAGGGAAGATATTGCATCTTGTGCTGGAAAAGGCAATAATCTTGACCATAACGCTCACTATTGCGTTATTTAGCATATATACTACTACATCATACATCAACCATAGAGACCTACTTTCAAGAACCAACAAGGCTTTAACACTTCACGCTATCTATGCAATACATGATGTCTTATCACATGGTGAGGGAGTGCTTAGATTATTCCTACCCTGCAGGCTGAAGTTAGTACCTGCAAGGCATAAGGTGATATACGTAGCAGAAGACCTTCAACTTCTAGTAGAACTGTACACTCCCTTTGGAGTAAGCCTTGAGAAGGAGGTTACACTAGGTCCTGGCGTGGTTGTAGTTCTCATTAGAACACAAGAAAACACTGTTCTGCTGGAGGTGGAAAGATGAAAGAAGTGCTTGAGGAGCATACTTCTCTGTTTATATGGCTCTTAGCCTCTACCTTGGTGTTGTCTCAAATATACATCTGTTCCCTGACTCTAAATGAGTATCTGCAGGAGAGAGTAGCTCAGGTGCTAATAAGGAGATTAAAGGCTACTATGGAATTATGCTCTGATCTGAAGTGCTCGATAAGAATACACGTGAAGGGCAGGATAAAGTCCTTTCAGGATATGAATATTAAACTTGAGCAGGGAAGAATACTTCTAACCATGGGTGATGATGAGTATATAGTGCGTGTTCCCTCAGACGTAGCAGTCCTCCTCTCTAGGACTGGAGATGGTTTTCTCATAATATTCAAGCCTCGAGAGGCGAGAACATGACCTCACACATGTGGACCATGGCGTTTCTCTTTCTGTTGTCCATACTTATGGTTCTAATATTCGCTATCATGAACATGATATTCAAGGCTATGAGCGCCTTGGTGGGAATATGAAGAGGAAGGGCTCAGCAGTGCCCTTATTGGATGTAGTACTAGCAATAATTATACTGACCATATTACTAGTGCTTGTTAAAACCTTCAGAGGAAGTCAAGCGATGGACATCATTAGTCATCAAGCACTGCTCGCTAAGGAGGCCTATAGGACCTATTGCCATCTGCTAGAGGGAGGGAAGCTGGACTCTATTGAGTCTAGTCATGTGGAGTTCCACTTGCACATAAATCATTTCAACAGAGACCTGTATGTTGAATTTATCCACGTACAGATAGAGTTTGAGGATGGTGAGGTGAAGGTTGTCAAGAAACGAATAATCTTCAGAGGTGGCTAAGAGTTGAGAAAAGGCATTATTTTAACCTTAGCCGCCCTCATGCTCGCCCTGGCGGTGATAGGCACCATCATACCTCTTTACTATGATGTAATTAGATTTAAAATCGAGGACTATAGGCAGAGAATTGAAGCCTATAGATTAGCTGCCTTTCGGGAGAACCTGAAGAGAGAGTTAGACCATCTGGCCCATGAGTGCATGGATTGGAGTTTGAACAGAAACAGATGCATACCCATGGATTATAGGCTAAAGGATCTCATGGATGATGTCAAGAAGGAGATAAAGGAGGTCTTTACTAGGGCGCTGGACGAGGTAGCAGATCTTGTGAAGGAGGAGTATGCGATGAGATACTACGTGCACGTCATAGTGTACCAAAAGAGGGAGAGAGTTCATGCTATTTTATACGTGAATGCTACTCTATGCTCATCCCTGGGCATATCCTTTGGGATACATTGCACGGAAGAGGGAGGGAGCAAGGCAAGAGTTGCAACCATGTTCCAGCTAAGGAATGAGATATTCAGCAGAATCAAGAGGCTTCTTAGATCAATGAAATCCATGAAGTTTTGCAATAAGACCTTAGTGAAGGAGTACATTAGGAGGAGGATACGGCATATAGCGAGAAGTACCTCAATGAAGGGTATTGATGTATCATTGAGCTATAGAGTGGCTGTACATAACGTCTCGACTCTAAATGATGAGAACATCCTAGAGGTGAGGGTGATCCTGAGAAGAGTCACATTAAGGGAATCAGGCTTTATGCTTAATTTTGTAGGCTCTAAGCTCTTCTCTACACGAATTAGGCTGGAGAAGTTCACTTCAGAGGATGGTCGCGTATTATGTCCCTGAACAACATTGCATAGGCTTCTCTTATTGCACACTCAGAGACTCCAGCTATTCTAGATAAGAGACGTTGAGTGAGTAGTGGCTTTTGAGACCTCTTTGTCGCTATTAGTTTATCAGCCGCATATATAGCCGCTGCTGCTACCACGTAAGGCCTTCTTCCCCCTATCCGGCCTTTAACCTCATTTACGAGCTTCAGTGAGCGTATCAGTAGCTCTTGTGCGTAGAGACTGAGGTTTATATTGGCTTTCCTGATACGCTCTATAAACTCATCATCATGGCATATATCATTTACCAAGCGGCTTAGATAGTCGATACTATGCCTTGGAAGTACACGCTCGCCAAGGACTGATCTCACTTTATGAGCTAGCTCAATAATTGACATTACCCTAGCTCTCAATCCTAGCTCTTTGAAACAGGCCATAAGCTCTTGAAGAGTAACGGGAGCTTCATGCCTTAGCTCTCTAAGCGCTATTAATGTGCAAGCAGCTGCAAGCATTACGAGGTGTCTTCGGTCAGTAACATTAAGCTTAGAGGACGCTTGAAGGTAAAGGGCTATAGCTCTATCTCTCACATTAGCATTAAGCCCTAGTTGACTTGCCACAACTCTTATGAGCTTCACCACATATCGACGTTTCCTCTCAATCCTGCTCCTCATGGCTATCTGCAGTCTATTGAGTTTTGCATACTTCTCCCGAGCCTCAGGACTTAGGGGACGGTCTCTGAAATCTCTGATCGACTTCAGGGAGGTCATGCCTTCCTGTCCTGTCCTTATAACTATTCTGTAGTGTAGGTCTTGATTGCTTATTTGAGGGCGTCCTGTAACGCTTAGCTCAATCCTGTCATCATTATTTATCAAACCACATTGGCTACATACATATTCACCAGTTTCTGTGACTACTAATCTACCCCCACATTCGTTACAACGAAGTAAACTGAGGTGTTCTTGCATAGCCTAGTCCCTTGTGCTAGAATGAGAAAGAGGTTTTTATTGCTTTTGATGATGACAACTATGTTAAATCCACTGTTATGTATGGTAAAGAGGAGTAAATAATCAGGGAGAAGGAGGGAGTATGCTGAAACTAATCTATTGTATCTTCCTTATCCTCACATATACCTTGTCCATCAAGTTAAACTTATCCAGCAATTCCCCTATTTGTCCTTCGATGGAAAACCTAAGGCCACCAATGGATACCATGAGCTTCCTCTCGGTCTTAGCGAACACCCAGCCAGTCATGTATAAATCATCATCTTTAACATCCTCCAATTCCTTCTTATCTATTTCCATACTAAGCTTATCCCCTTGTTTAAAGTTGAGCATGTCCTGAAGCCTTAGTGGTATCTCGAAGGCGATGAGTACCTTGCCATCCTCGCTTCTGGCTTTGAGCAAGTAGACCTTAGGTATTATAGTTTCACTTATGTCCTCGATGACGAATCTCATGCTCAACATCTCACCAAGCCTTTTTTAAACCTGCTTACGCACTACCTATGTGGGGGTGCTTTATGAGCTTTGCTGTCCCTGGTGTTCGCAGGTTTATGTCTGAACTAAGTGCTCTGCTAGATAAAAAAGTGCTTGTCAGAACTATCCAAGGAAGAACGTACGAAGGTGTATTGCTCGGCTTTGAGCCTAATGCACTTCATATATGCTTGGGGAATGTTGAGGATGATAAGGGAAACAAGTTCTCTAGAGTTTTCCTGAATGGAGATGCTATATCAGAGATATTGAGCGTAGAGGAGCTATTAGACCTAAGGGAGCTGGCTATTAGACTGGAAAGAGTATTTCCCAACATGGTTAAGTACTACGAAGAAGCTCGGGTCATAGTGGTGGCTGATAGAATCAAGGTAACTGAAAGAGGCGTGGAAGGGACAGGCACATTGGCTGAGAGAGTAAAAGAAATATATGAAAAATTCATCGCAGAGAAGAGAGCTAGGGTATCTTCATGAGCTTTGAGGTAATTGAACATGACTTAGGAGGAAGGCTAGGTAGATTAAAGACCAAACATGGTGTGGTCAGAACACCAGCTCTTGCACCTGTAGTAAATCCTAGAAGAACTCCTTTCCCTCTTGAGTACTTTGAGGATGTATTTAAGTGTGACCTCGTCATAACTAATGCCTACCTCATACACAAATATTATGGGGAAGATGCCATCAAGCAGAAAATACACTCTATACTCAAATTCAGCAAGACCGTGATGACGGATTCAGGAGCTTATCAGATACTTCTTTACGGCTATGTGGATGTATCGCCTGACTTTATAGTAGAATACCAGAGAGAAATAGGTAGCGACATAGGTGTAATTCTAGATGTACCTACGGGAGCTTTTAACACGAAGTATAGTAAAGAATGGTCCGTTAGAGAAACCTTGAGAAGAGCTGAGAGACACAGGCTCGTTACCATGGACGGAGACATGTTATGGGTTGCTCCAATCCAGGGTGGGCTAGACCTGGAGCTGGTTACATATAGTGCAAAGAGAGTGGTAGAGATGAACTATGACATATATGCAATAGGAAGTCCAACACAGGTTATGGAGAACTATAGATTTGACCTACTTGTAGATATAATTGCCTGCGTAAAGAGCATAGTGCCTCCTAACAAGCCAGTGCATCTCTTCGGAGCAGGGCATCCTCTCATGTTATCCCTTGCGGTAGCCATGGGATGTGACTTATTTGACTCAGCATCATATGCCCTCTACGCCAGAGAGGGCAGATACATGACCCCTTATGGGACGATAAGAGTCAGTGAACTGAAGGAGCTACCTTGTGAGTGTCCAATTTGTTCTAGGATTAGCGTTGAGGATCTTCTGGAAATGAATAAAGAGGAGAAGGAAGCCGCGATAGCTCAGCACAATATGTACGTGCTCATGGCCGAGCTAAGGAGAATAAGGGAGGCTATAAGTGAGGGAACTCTGTGGAGACTATTAGAGTCTAGGTGTCGTTCACATCCGTACATGTATAGAGCCTATTTGAAGCTGGTTAAGTACATTAAACTGCTCGAGAAGCATGATTATTGGAGTAGGCCTCTGGTGCGAGGCGTTTTCCTCTTCGACTCCACTTCAGTCATACGATGCCCTAAGGTCATTAGGCATCTAGAGCTACTGAAACAACGATACAAGGCTGAGAGGCGCTTTTTGATAATAATTCCTGAGGGGGATATAAGACCTTTCGAGGAGGATCCCTTGATAGGGAAGTTTCTTCACGAGGTTTATATTAGGAGAAAGCTCTACAAGGTAGCTGATCTCTTTGTGTTATCAAGAGCCTTTATCCTAGTCCCTATAGAGCTCTCGGAGACTTTTCCCTTTTCCCAATATGAAATTGCTCCTTATGGTGACCTTGACGAAGAATTCAAGGTTAAGGTTCAGAAGTTCTTAGTGGATTTCCTAAATACCCATGGCTACGAAAAAGTATACGTTATTAAAAGGGATGAGCTTGATAACTTAGTAAGCTTCATAGTCAACGTTATCAAGGACAAGATGAGGGAGAATCTCATAGTCTTATCGGCTGAGAGGATGCATGAAGTACTAGTTCACACATAGAAGCCTCTCATAGCATGCTCCATTTCACGTCTTCTCTTCTCCTCAATTTCCTTAAGCTCTTCCTCAAGTCTTTCTGCTTCCTTGAGGAGAGCCTCAATCTCTACCTTAAACCCACATAGTTTCGATAAGTAGTTCAAGGCTAAAGCTGCTGCCTTTGGGTCAGCCCTTTCAATAGATGCATAAGGAAGTATGGCTAGAGCTGGAAAGTCATGGATTTCATACTTAGCCAATAATAGCGCCAGAGGACCAAAGACATAGTAGCCTTCATCAAGAGGCCTGAGATCGCAACCGTACTTCTTAATGTAGGCTCTTGTAGCAACACACCGCAGAGACTCGCTTTCATCCCTTCTGATTCTCAGGTCAAGACCTCCGATTAGTAGTGCTTTCTCAAACTTATTCTTCAGAGTCCACTCAGCTAAAGCAGAAGTTAGGTCATAGATGTCATGAGCGTCAAGTGCACTTTCATTGAACACAATTACATGAGGCCTGTTCTCATCATTATAGAATAAGTATATCTCATGAGGTGTCACAATTCTTCCTTGGCTCATTCTCACATAGGGAGGAGGGTATTTAGTGTCTATGAACCCGATCAGCTCACACCGAAGTGCGGATACTAGATGTCTTACAGCTATGTATCCCACGTAACCGATCCCTTTGAATCCAGTAATGAGCGTAGCCCCCCTTAGGTCGGGCTTCTTCTTGAGTAGTATCTTGGCTCCCAAGACGACCCTCCCTGAGGAGTAAGCTTATATTCCGGAAACTCTATGACTAGCCAGTGACATAAATGTTTAGTCAACTGAGAGGAAAGTGATGTCTATGGAGCAAAGCAGCATCAGGATAAAGTTCCTGGGAGGATGTGGAGAAGTAGGAAGAGTAGGCGTTCTCATCGAGAGCCCAAAGGGGAATAAGCTGCTCCTGGACTATGGTGTGTCTCTAACAGATGAGAAACCTTTGTTTCCAGAGAGCATAGCTCCTAAGGAGCTATGTGCCATATTCCTTTCTCATGCTCATCTAGACCACTCAGGCGCATTGCCACTGATATACACCAGCAGAAGAGTACCTCTTTATACCACGACGCTTACTGCGAAGTTTTCACGTCTGCTTATAGAGGACATGCTAAGGCTTTCTGGCTACTATATTCCTTATGAGATGGCAGACGTGAAGACCATGATGAGGAGCGTAGTTCCTGTCAAATATGGTGAGGAGATAGTGATAGCTGAGGACATATGTTTAAAGGTTATCAATGCAGGGCATATACCTGGAAGCGCCATGGCCTTACTCGAGGTAGGAGATTATACGATACTCTTCACATCAGATTTTAATCTCATTGAGACCCAACTACTTCCGCCAGCTGACCTAGGGTCCTTAGACTTAAAGAGAGTCGACATGGTCATAATGGAGAGCACTTATGCAACAACAGAACATCCTGAGAGGAAACAATGTGAAAAATTGTTCATATCCAGCATAATAGAGGTCATGGAGGAGGGAGGGATAGCACTTGTCCCTGCCTTCTCTGTAGGAAGGTCTCAAGAGATACTCTGTATACTTGAAAGATATTCATTTGGCTATCCGATAACTCTTGATGGGATGGCTAGGGTAGCCAGCAAGATACTCCTAGACCACTTAGAGTTCGTCAAGGATAAAGAGCTATTGAAGAGAGCCCTAAGCAATGCAAGGTGGGTGATGACAAGAGGTGATAGGCGAAGAGCATTGAAGAGCAGCGGAGTCATAGTGTCACCTGCTGGTATGTTGAAGGGAGGAGCAGCACTATATTATCTTCAGAGAATATACAAGGACAGGAGAAATGCGATATTCCTTGTAAGCTATCAGATTCCAGGGACTCCAGGAAGATATTTACTAGAGACTGGGAAGTTCAAGTTCAATGACAAGGAGGAGAAGGTAAAGGCAAAAGTAGCATGGTTCGACTTCTCATCACACTCAGGTAGGAAGGAGCTTCTAGAGTTCGCCTCCATGCTAGGCTCAGGTGTTAAGCTCATTCTGATCCATGGAGAGCATGAAGGAAGTAAGGCATTAGCGGAAGAGCTAAGTGAGCTGTACGATCTAGATACTTATGTCCCTAGGATGGGAGAGGAGCTTAGAGTATGTTAACTCGTCTTAGGAGCTACTTGCTAATAACTGGATCTATGATACCATTCTTCACGATAGTCTATCTGCTGCTACTGCGCGTAGAAGCAATATTTGAAGCCCCTCCCATGACGACTACTCCTACTGATATGATGATAGATCTCTTGATATTCATGATGATAGTGGGAGCAGCTTCAATAATGCTCCTAGTATCGTTGAGAAGAAGATATGCCCTGGTAGTCTTCTTATATTCATTGATGATGATGTTGACTCTGACAACCATCAGTGGAATAGCCCAGCTATATGACCTTGATAGAGTATCTGCAATGATAATAGGCTGTCTGGTAGTGGGCATTCTCATTCTTTCAATAATAGTGAAGAAAGATGACCTCATTGCTAGATTCATACTGGGAATACCTGTGCTGCTATCTGGAGCTTATGCGGGGGTTATTCTAGCGTACTCCATGCCCATAATGACCCTAATGGCATTCATAATCGTGATTTCCTTATACGATGTGTTCTCAGTATACAAAGGAGTTTTAAATCGTATGCTTAAGTTCATAGGCAGGCCAGTTCATCGTGAGGGACAGGGCATTAATGTCCTCAGAGTCGCCATGTACTATGCAGGGGTAGTTTACGTGGGTATAGGGGATCTCATTGTCTATTCCTCTCTTCTTGCGATAAGTCAAATTTTATTCAGAAACTGGATTTTAACCATGTTAGTGGCCTTGGCAGAAATAATGGGGATGTGTACTACTTATGAGATAGCATTGAGAAAAGGATATGCTCCAGGCCTAATAGTTCCCGTCTTATTCAGTCTTCTTGTAATGGGAGTTATCTACTTCATAGCTCCCTTACTGGGCACTTTATTCTCTTGAGTATTTCCTCAGCTTCCTCAGGCTTAACCTTTATAGTATACAAATATCTTCTTAGCCTGAGTTTGAGCTTTACAATGTCGCCTAGCCTCTTGACCCTGCACTCTCTGGCTACTTCAGACAGCTTGATGAATTCCTCCTTGTCAAATATCTCCTTAGGCATGGTCCCACTCCATCTCAGCCCGGGTTTTTCACATCCTCCCCCTCAGGGGTCTTTCGGCTGCACCCTCATCATAGCGTGTGTAATATAGCATTTTAGCACTTTATAAGTTTAGCTTGTTGCTGATTCATGAGATTGAAAATGCGTAACTCTTTTAAGACTATGCTCGATTCAAGGATAGTAGGTCTTAGGGTGAGCGTATGTCTAAAAGAAGGGAGGAAGCCTTAATACTGTGGTTTGAGGAGCTGAGGAAGGAAGATACGCCGATAGTAGGAGGCAAATGTGCTAATCTTGGCGAGCTAATAAATGCAGGAATACCTGTTCCTCCAGGATTCGCCATAACGGCCTATGCCTACAAGAGGTTCATTGAGGAGACCGGCATAAAGGATAAAATATACGCCATATTGAAGGAAGTCATAAAGGAGGGCAAGCCTGAGGAGTATCAGGAGGCTAGTAAGAGGATTAGAGAGCTCATAGAGTCTACTCCCATGCCTAGAGACATAGAGGAGGCTATCAGAGAAGCCTATAGAGAGCTGTGTGCTAGGGTAGGCTTCAGAGAGCATAGGCTACCTGTAGCCGTAAGGTCAAGTGCTACAGCGGAGGATCTTCCTGATGCTAGCTTCGCTGGACAGCAGGAGACATATCTCAATGTAATAGGTGAGGATGAGGTTATAGAGAAGGTCAAGAAGTGTTGGTCAAGTCTCTTCACTCCAAGAGCCATATTCTATAGAGAGCAGAAGGGCTTCAAGCATGAGAAGGTACTCATAAGCGTAGCTGTTCAGAAGATGGTCAATGCTAAGGCTGCAGGGGTCATGTTCACACTACATCCAGTAACAGGCGATGAATCTAAGATAGTGATAGAGGCCAACTGGGGCCTTGGAGAGTCCGTCGTTAGTGGAGCCGTTACCCCAGATGAATACGTGGTTGACAAGAATACATTCAAGATAGTGGAGAAGCGTGTGTCAAAGAAGACTGTATGGAGCGTTAGGGATCCAAGAACTGGAGAAACTCATATCATGCCCTTGCCTGAAGACCTGCAGGAGAAGCCATGTCTAACTGATGATGAAGTATTGGAGCTGGCTAAGCTTGGAGTCAAAATATATGAACACTACAAGAGGCATATGGACATAGAGTGGGCTATAGACAAGGATATGCCCTTCCCACAGAGCGTCTTCATAGTCCAAGCCAGACCTGAAACTGTGTGGAGTGTGAGAAAGGAGAAGAAGGAGGAGAAAGTAGGTGCTATCAAATTAGCTGAGGCTAAAGTTGTGCTTAAGGGATTACCAGCTAGTCCTGGTGTCCACGTAGGAGTAGCAAAAGTTGTCTTCTCTCCTGAGGAGGCAGCTAAGCTCATAAAGCGTGGCGACATACTCGTCACAAAGATGACTAATCCCGACTGGGTACCTTACATGAGGCTAGCTGGAGCTATAATCACTGATGAAGGAGGTATGACTTGTCATGCAGCCATAGTGAGCAGAGAGCTGGGCATACCATGCATAGTGGGCACTGGCAATGCAACTAAGGTCTTGAAGACTGGCGCTACCTACACGGTTGACGCGACCAGAGGAGTTGTCTATGAGGGTGCTGTAGAGGAGTTGGCGAAGCCAAAGGTTGAAGAGAAGAGGGCAAAAGTTGAGGAGGCAGCCATTGTTGTTCAATGGGTTCCCACAGGGACTAAGATATACATGAACCTAGGAGTTCCAGAGAAGATAAAGGACTACAAGCACCTGCCCTTTGATGGAATAGGCCTCATGAGGGTAGAGTTCATAATGGCCAGCTACATAGGTGATCATCCACTATATCTGATAGAGATAGGTAAGAGCGACAAGTTTATTGAGAAGATGGCAGAGGGCATAGCTCTTGTCGCAAGAGAGGTTTATCCAAGGCCGGTTGTAGTGAGATTTAGCGACTTCAAGACCAATGAGTATCGTCAGCTAAGAGGTGGAGAGAAATATGAGCCACATGAGGATAATCCAATGCTTGGATGGAGAGGTGTTAGCCGATACATATCTCCACAGTATGAGAAAGCCTTCAGGCTAGAGTGCAAGGCCATAAAGAAGGTACGTGAGGAGTATGGACTAAAGAATGTCTGGGTGATGCTACCCTTCGTAAGGACTACATGGGAAGTTGAGAGAGTTCTCGAGATAATGGCTGAGGAAGGCCTTGAAAGCTCAAGAGACTTCAAGGTATGGGCCATGGCCGAGGTACCAAGCGTGATCTTCCTAGCAGAGGAGTTCTGTAAGTATGTGGATGGCTTCAGCATCGGAAGCAATGACCTAACTCAGCTCATACTAGGAACTGATCGTGATAGCCAGATATTACCAGAGCTTGACCCAAGATACTTCGACGAGAGGGATGCAGCTGTTAGGAGGGCCATAAAGCATCTCATAAAGGTTGCTCATAAGCATGGTAGAACTGTGAGCATATGTGGACAAGCTCCAAGTGTCTATCCAGAGTTCACTGAGTTCCTCGTAAGATGTGGTATTGATAGCATAAGCGTGAATCCAGATGTTGTCGTAAGCACAAGGCAGCTTGTAGCTGCCATTGAGAGAAGGATATTGCTAGAGAAGCTACTAGGGGTTGCCAAGAAGGGGGAAGTGTGGGAAGCGGAGTGGTAGTCTAAGCCTCATATTTCATTAAATATTTCCTCTTGACAATCCTGTACAATATAACAGCCCCCACGTGTGTACACACTTTCTTTGCTCTAGACCAGGAGAACCTCTTAGTCGGTGTATAACATGTGCAGATATAGCGCTTGTTCCTTACATCATACCTTACAAAATACACTCTATCTCTATCCCCAAGGCTCGGATCTCCTTCCACAATCCAGTATTCATAAAGAGGATCGACCTTGACTAGCTTCACAGATCTGAGCCTTTTTAGGCACCTTCTATACCATGAAGAGCTCTTCGAGGGGAAGATATTCTTCAAGTCCTCAATGGCCTCTCTTATCTCGTTGTCCATCGGGTATCATAGTTGTATACCCCTATTTTTAACTAATCTGTAAAAGTTATGATTTAATAGCACCAGCTAGCTAAGTGGACATGGCTGAGGAGGCTAAAGTATGGAGGGACTCGACCAGCTCATAGTTCCAGTGCTAACTCAGATGGGATTTGGAGGAGCTATAGGATTCCTTGTAGGCTATGCTATTAAGAAGCTCCTTAAAGTTCTTGCCATTATAGCTGGACTCATATTTCTGATGCTCCTCTACCTTGAGTACTCCGGCGTGATCGAAGTCAAGTATGAGAAGTTATATGAATGGACCTCAAACATAATGCAGACCTTGGGAACTAAGTTAACAGGGCTAGAGACGCACATAGTCAGCCATCTTCCCTTTGCATCAAGCTTCATAGTAGGTCTGGTGATAGGTTTTAAAAAGGGTTAAGAGGTAGGCTAAAGGGGCATTAGAAGAAGCAGTAGGTGAGCATATGTTTGACTATGTTAAAATGAGGCCTGTAGAAGAGCATGTAATCAGTAAGGCCATCATAAACAATGCCTTGAGATTACTTGATGACATCATTCAGTCGGACGTTGTCATAGTAGGTGCTGGACCGGCTGGTATGACCGCAGCGGTATATCTGGCAAGAAGAGGTATAAAGACTCTTGTAGTGGAGAGGAGACTATCATTTGGAGGAGGTATAGGAGGGGGAGGAATTCTACTTCCGGCCATAGTTGTAGAGGAGCCAGCAAACAAGATATTGGATGATGTAGGGTGCAAATACGAGGTGTATGATGAGGGAGTATACGTAGTAAGTCCTGCGGAGCTCATAGCTAAACTGGCAAGCAGTGCCATAGATGCAGGCGCTAAGTTTATACTTGGAGTGCATGTTGAGGATGTTGTATATAGAGAGGAGGAGGACAAAGTTAAGATATGTGGCGTAGTTGTACAATGGACAGCAATAAAGCTTGCACAACTACACGTGGACCCTATTGGAATAAAGTCAAGAGTAGTAGTCGATGCTACAGGGCATGATGCCGAAGTTCTAAGGATCGTTCAGAAGAAGATTCCCAAGGTTAGAATGAGAATCCCTGGCGAAAGTTCTATGTGGGCCTCACTAGGCGAGAGACTTGTTGTCGAATACACGGGTAAAGTGTGTGAAGGACTCTATGTGGCTGGAATGGCAGTGGCAACATTACATGGACTTCCAAGGATGGGGCCAATCTTTGGAGGGATGCTGCTTTCAGGTGCTAAGGTAGCTGAGGAGATAGCAAAGGAGCTAAGCTAGAACTGAATTCAAACTTATGTTGAGAAGATTTTTAACCTAAAATTCATAATAAAACTACGAATGATGAAGGGTGCAAACTCTGAGAAATGATGATCGCGTCCTTCGCTGATGCTGATGAAGACTTAAAGCATCCTCTCTTTCTCAGTCCATAATTATCCACAATAACTAGCCTGTTGTGGATGAAGACCTCGTAGAGTTATTAGAGTCATGAGCTGACTGGAAGGCATTCGTCTTTACACCAGAAGACTCCTCCATTAGATTGCACTTCTTCATCAACCTGTAGACCCTACTTTCTGAGCATTCAAAGGCATTTGCTATATCGTACACTCTTAGCTTGATGTTTAATCTCCTTAAAGCAAGAAGGAGCGCTAGTATGGCTTTTGATCTGGGGGATAAGCCTAGGTTCATCTTTTCAATTTCCAGAAGATGCCTAATGGCTGTGGGAAGTACATCTTTCATGCTTGCCACTTTCCTGTCCATTCTTGAAATAGCTCTTCTTAGCCAGAATAAGCTCTCCCTCAGAGGATCCTTGCTGGGATGGTAATCCATCCTATATAGCAGCTGATTCAGAGAGGATAAGCTAAGTCTTTCATAGCCAAGCTCTTTGGCCTTCCTGATGAGCCTTTTTATATCGACAGGAATTCCTACTTCATTGCAGGCTATTAGGATGGAGGCTATGGCGAGTAGAGCAAGACTACTTGGTTTCTGCTTGTAGCTTTCAGCTATCCTTAGTGCTCTCTCTAGAAGGCTATGCTGAAAGAGGCCCAGTTCTTCTAAGAATCTTACCATAAGAGGCATTATTCTTCTCCTCCTATTACTAACCTTGAATAGTGGCATTCGAGGCTCTTGATTTATCATTATTGGGCCGTGTACAAGGCCACAGAGGGGGCATACATATTCCTGTGTTTTATCATCAAGGATCAGCCTGCTACTACATTCTGAACATCTCAGGAGTAAGTGCGTGATCCCTGCATGGTTTAAAATAAAAGTTATCTATTTAAACCCCTTGCCTGGAAGAACTTCAGACTTATTTATGATTATGCACATCTAAGTATATACAGAGGGGTGTACTTGTTGTTAAAGGCCGTCATCATGGCTGGAGGAGAAGGAACCAGGCTAAGGCCCCTTACGTCTAATAGGCCTAAGCCCATGGTTCCTCTATGTAATAAGCCCATAATGGAGCATAGTGTAAATTTGCTTAGAGAACATAACGTTAAGGACATTATCGTGACGCTATATTATCTTCCCTCCTTAATAGTCAACTACTTCGGAGATGGATCTGCATTCGGAGTTTCAATTAAGTATAGCGTAGAGAGGTCGCCATTAGGAACAGCTGGTGGGATTAAGAAGGTTGAAGATCTCCTTGATGATACGTTCATTGTAATAAGTGGTGATGTATTCACAAACATCAATCTGACTGACATAGTCAGGTTTCATAAAAAGAAAGGTGCTCTTGTAACAATAGCTCTCACAAGGGTCACAGACCCTACTGAATATGGTATTGCACTACTCGATGATGAGTTTAGAATACGCAAATTCTTGGAGAAACCGAGCTGGAGTGAAGTTTTCAGCAACCTAGTCAATATGGGCATCTATGTAATGGAGCCTGATGTTCTCAGACTTATTCCTAAGGACAAGAAGTTTGACTTCAGTAGGGATCTCTTCCCTCTTCTCCTTAAAAAAGATGAAGCGTTGTATGGATATGTGGCTGAGGGAAGCTACTGGAGTGACTTGGGAAACCATGAGCAATATCTCAATACTCATTATGATATCCTCGACGGTAAAGTCAAGATACCTATAGAGGAGAGCAGAGCTGAGGAGGGAGTGTTCATAGGAGAAGGTGCTATTATCGAGGATGGCGCTAGAATTGAGCCGCCTGTGATCATAGGGAAGTGGACAAGAGTAAGGAGAGGAGCAAAAGTAGGACCTTTTACAGTAATAGGACCCTTCACGATAGTTGAGGAAGGAGCAAGAGTATCGAGGTCGGTGATATGGGATCATGTGTACGTAGGCTCTAATGCCAAGATAAGAGGGGCCATAATAGCATCCAATTGCAAGATAGGAGAGGGAGCTGCAATATTTGAAGAGGCAGTTGTTGGAGATGAGTGCCAAGTAGGCAATTATGCAATAATAAGAGCAAGGGTTAAGATATGGCCTTTCAAGGTAATCGACCCCTACACTATGGTGTCAATGAATATAAAATGGGGAATGAAGTGGCCAAGGACCATATTTGGACCTTGGGGTATCGAAGGAGTAGTTAATATAGAGCTCACCCCTGAGCTAGCGACTAGAATAGGCCTTGCTATAGGTACATGGCTAGGAAGGGGCAAGGCTATAGCCGTTGCGAGAGATCCCTACAGATCATCAAGGATGATAAAGAGAGCCATTGTCTCAGGTCTTATAGCTTCAGGCCTTAAGGTCTATAACCTCAGGATAGCTCCAACACCTGTCCTTAGACATTATGTGAGATCCATGGGTATTGATGGTGGAGTCATGGTTGAGACCTCAGTTGTCAGACCTAATGTAGTGAAGATTAAAGTCTTCAATAAAGAGGGTGTAGAGATAGACGTTGCTGATGAGAGGAGGATAGAAGGCATAGTGCAGAAGGAGGAGTATAGAAGAGTTCTATCCGATGAGATAGGAGAGATAGTATATCCAGCTGAGTTTACAAGCCCCTACATCAAGAGCTCTCTGAAGGCGATTGATGTCAAGGCGATTAGAGCAGCAGAGCTCAGGATCGTAATCGACTGCTTAAGTGGCTCATCCTCAACAGTAATTCCTCAGATATTGGATAGGTTAAATGTAGATGTATTATTAATGAACTCTAGAACTGACGATAATGCAGTACCCTTGGGCATATGCAACATGCCCAAGAACTTGGACACGATATCTAGTATCGTAAAGACTCTACATGCTGATATGGGTATAGTGTTCGATGAGGATGCCGATAGGATAGTGGTTATTGATGATAAGGGAAGAAGAATACCAGGCGATCTGGCCTTGGCCCTTTTCGCTCACATAGCCCTAGAGAAGAGGAAGGGAACAATAGTAGTCCCTAGCACTGCATCGAGAGCCGTAGAGGAAATAGCCTATAGCAGAGGCGGTAGTGTCATTAGGACGAAAACTGGTGCCAAATACGTGCTCAGGGATATAGTAAGGCATAGAGCCGTATTCGGAGGGGAGGAGAGAGGCACTTATGCATTTCCAGAATTTCAAGTGGGATTTGATGGAATATACTCAATGCTCAAGCTCATGGAATATATGGCACATACAGGGGAGAAGCTCTCCAAACTATATGATTCAATGCCTATGTACTTCATGCTAAGGAGAGAGGTTAAGGTTCCCTATGAGAGGAGAGGAGAACTGCTAAGGCTTCTCCTTGAGGAGCTAAGGGAGCAAGAAGTAGATACTGTTGACGGTATCAAAGTCTTGGAGGCCATAGGATGGGTATTGATACATCCTAGACCCGATGAGCCGCTCGTAGACATATATGCTGAGAGTCCAAAGAGGGAAGATGCAGAAGTATTGATTAGAAAGTACTTAACTCTAATAGACGGCATCATCAAGGGAGTAAGCTAAGTATTGAGAGCCGAGGCTTAGAGTGAATATAATAATGAAGATCATTGCACTAGAACTGAATAGTCAGTTCTAAGAGTCGTCCTCTTTCTTGACCTCTAGGGCTATGTCTTAGACAATAATTGTTGTAACTCATGACCCTGAAATAGCTAATTGCGCGCAAAAGATCTACATATTGAGAGATGGCAGGATAGTCGCAGAAGAGGAGCCTGACCCTTAGAAGTGCGTTCTATTCACCCCAAAAAAGCTAGTGAGCCTCAGCGAAGGACATAGAGAACTTTGAATCATAAGTACGTTAGCCTGATATAGGAGTACTGTCTTCATGATTAAGGTCGCTACGGATTATTCCTGGAATATCATACCCAGTCCTTGATTTTGTATGGCTAAAGTATTTGCAGGGCTCAGTGACCAGAAACAGGACCTAATAGTTCGTGATGGTGTTTCAACTATAAATAAAAGGTATCCGAAAGATTCGGCGGGACATTTGAGGAGGAGGCGCCGACATCCAACGATAGAGAGGAGCCCCAGGAGCATACTCGAGAACTGGTACAGGCCAGTAAAGCTAAGAAACGGACTTATCTTGTATCCCCCTGAAGGCTCGAAGGAGAGGGCCGAGAAGTTCCTTAAGTGGCTAATGTCTAGGAGGGAGTACTCCCCAAATACACTCCACCGTTACCTAATCACCTTCCGCACAGTTATATCATGGCTGCACGCCCGAAAGTCGAAATCCCTGGAAAACATGACATACGAGGACTACCTCCAGCTCATGTCAGAGATAGGAGATAGGAAGATCCCAGAGACCGTTAAGCTGTACCTCAAGTACCTCTACGACATCATGGATGATGAAAGGTACCTACGTCTCTACAGCAAAATCAAGGTGCCTGTTAGGAAGACGAGACCCCCGGAGATACTATCGCGAGAGCAGATATTCAGGCTAATAGAGGCTTGTAATCAGGTTGACTACGAGCTGAAGCTACTTGTAGAACTGCTCTACGAGACTGGAGCTAGGGTCGGGGAGCTGCTCAATCTAAGGGTTGGGGATGTCGAATTCGACGAGTACGGAGCCAAGGTGTACATCAGAAAATCGAAATCCGAGTATAGGACGGTAAGGGTAGTGATGTTCGCGGCTGACCTACAGCGCTATGTCGAGGGCAGAAGGATGGAGGACTACGTATTCACCAAGAACTACAACACGCTTTTACAGTACCTGAAGGATGCCTGGAGGATAGCCGGGTTACCTCACATTAAGAGAAAGTTCCATGTCCTTAGGCATAGCCGAGCTACAGAGTTGATGAAGCTAGGTTTGAATGAGAGAGAGCTCATGCTCCTCTTCGGCTGGAAGACACGCAAGATGATAGACGTCTACGCGCACCTAACGTTAGCTGATGTCGAGTCCAAGCTATTAAGGATTTACGTAGGCGAGGAGGTAGAGGAGTCAAGAATGATCAGCAGGAAGTGCCCAAGGTGTCTAGCAGTAGTGCCCCCCACTGCTAGTTCCTGCCCAAGGTGCGGTCTACCCCTCAAGGGGGAGATAATGATAAGGGAAAAGACTATCCATGACGAGGTGGAGGAGGCTAGGAGGTTAATCGATAAGCTCGTCGAGATAGCTCTCTCCAATCCAGATCTCTTAAGGAGTATCCTCCAACGATCGCTAAAGCAAGGTAGAGCTTAGCCCTGTAAGCGGGATCATCCATGAGGGCTTTCACTATATGCTCCTTCCTCAACAACTGTCTTAGCCTTTGAACTATATACTCGATATCATCCATGTCCGTAGGCAAGATATCCCGCTACCTCTTTCAGATACCTTCTTTAAATAGATGAAACTCACAATGGGAGAGTTAATTTCTGAATTTAGTAGATTCAACCTTTAATTGCCTGCTCATGTCCAATATGTAATTTCTAAAGTTGATTTGCCCACTGTTACTCACCTTGAAGTAACGACAGAGTATATGTGAAGACTGGATCGGCAGTAGAAGCCTTTGTCCATAAGTTTAATCATGCAATGTCAGAGGCGGTATATATTCGCCTTGATGGCCTTCCTAATCGGGGTAGACGAGTATGAGGATAAAAATACTGGGTGGCGAGTTTACTAAAGTCAAATTAAAGTCCCCCTTATCTAAGATATTCAGAATTCTCGCTATACATGATGGGGAAGTTTATAGGTTGGATCCAGAGGAGGCATTATACGTAGTCTATGAGGCTATAAGGTTGGACAAAACGATACGTGAGCTCTATAGCATAGAGGCAGAGATGAAGTGGTTTGTCCTCAAGAGGTTGAATATCGTTGAGGAGATTATTAAAGCCCTAGATGAGGAGAAGGCTATCGAAATTAAGGAAGAACCACTTAAGCCTTCCTCTAGAGTGCTGGAGCAGGAGTTTACAGTCCACATTCCAGCTAATAGAAGAGAGTTCGAAATTAGCGAGGAGGTAGCTAGGGTTGTATGGCTAGAGGGGGAGAGCGTGGAGATCCCTATCGGGGATTTCGTCCTGAGAATCTCGTGGGCACCTATCTACTACAACATCAGCCTAGACATTATCGATATAGTCAAGCATAGGCTCAGAAGCAATAGACAAGAAGTTTTAAAAGTCGCACGAGAGATGACATTGGGAAATATTCAGGTAGATAGCGATTAAGGCGTTAAATAAACATGATATTTCGCTTATTATTTAACATTTAATAAGTGCTAGCCCCTTACAGAATCTTTATCATAGATTCTTCTTCGCTAGGTTAAAATTAGCCCTTTCCTACATATTGTGTCTGGGGATGTATTGCTTGCAGTGAATGCATTTAGAATGAAGAAAAAGCTTGATGACATAGACGTTAAACATATCATATATAGGGTTACTAAGCCTACCATCGTTGGTAGCGAGAGGTATAGGATTTTGAACAACCTTGCTAGAAAGTTAAGCTACAGATACCGCAGTATAGCTATACGTTATACACCAACTGAGGACTTTAACGGAGTAATAATATTCGGCTCCAGTGATCTCGAGGACGAAATCACTGAAGGCAACCTTAAGCTTGAACGTGTAGAGCGAGGAGTGGGGTTAAACATTCCCCATCTGAAAGTTCATAGCTTCTTTTACGAGCTTCTAAGAGCAAAACTCGAGTATCATGGCTTCTGGCCTTCGGCATATAATAGGTACTATAGGCTTCAAGACGAACCTATTGATAGAACATTTAGGATCTTCCGCGGCGCCTTCTTTAGGTTTGAGATATTAGAGGACGGCTCTGTTATGTTAATTCTAGATCCTCTTACTAGAATTGTGAGCTACGATACGGTACATGAGTTAGCGTCACAATGGGGTGATGTTAAAGCCAAGAGAATTCTTAAGGGCAGGTATATCGTTGCCTTAGTCGTCAGGAGAGGTGAGTTAAGCAGATCCTTACTTAAGGTACACGAGTTTAGACCTGACCTCAAAGCAGGGGTTGACAAGTTAATTGACATAAACGGGAGGAAGTATACAATTAAGGAATATTACTCTGAACATCTAAAGCTACCCAAAGTTGCGGACCTCATCCCCGATGATGCTCCAGTCATTGAGGCTATTTCACCTGACTCAAGCAGAATGCTGCACATAGCCGCCTCCATGGCTCACCTCAATTATAGAACTAATGATATCCCTCCAGATTATGTAAAGAAAATAGAACAATACGTGTTCTTAAAACCTGAACAGCGTGTTGCACTCACTATAAGCTTCTTAGACGCTATAAATCCTCTTACCCACCCATATAACACACGTATAGGCACTTACGAGTTTGAAGATGAGCTTTTCAAACCTGGCGAAGAGAGATCAGGAGAGCTTGAACTGCCGAGACTTAAGTTTAAGAAAGGTACTAAACAGGTAGACATACACAACTATACGAGATTCTTTAGGGAAAGCATACGAGAGATGGGCGTTGCAAGGGAGATAAGCATTCCAGTAGATAGCAGAGTAGCTGTTGTATATCCAGAGAATTATATTACTGATAATGAGGCAAAGCGTTTTTACAATGATATTATTACAGCATCGGAGAGAGTCTTTAAGGTCTCACTACCCGAAGATCCATTCTTATGGGGTTATAGAGACGATCCTTCACGTGTCATGCGTAATTATAAGAGATTCAAAGACAAAGTGCTAGCTGCTATAGTCATACTTAGATCGGAAGATGATGAATTCTATGCTTTCTTTAAGAACTTATTCAAAGATAAGGTCTCTCAAATGGCGACTGCTAGACTTGTATTATTAAGGAAGCAGTTACCAAGAGAGAAACTACATCGATATAGGAATGCTGTCATCAACCTCGTCTCAGGCCTCTTAGGAAAGCTTAGCTTAAGGCCCTGGTTACTTGAGGAGGCCCTTAAAGCTAAGATGTACATAGGTATAGACCTACTGCCAGGAAGAGCATCTGTGCTGACACTAATGGATGAGAATGGGAATTATATAGATGAAATATGGATGACCCTGAGAGGATCAAAGATAAATTCAGATGATATGCGCAATTCTCTTTATCAATTGGTGATTAGGAACATAACGAATACGAAGCGCGACGATGAGTTCTCCATAGTTTTCATGAGGGATGGTGATGTCTATCCTGAGGAGCTAGAAGGTATGAGAAGCTTTATCGAATCCATAGCGAATAGGCATTCAAAAGTTAAGTATGCAGTGCTATCCGTGAAGAAGAACGTGCCATATAGGCTATATCGGATGGATGATGATAAAATCCTATACCCCAATGTAGGTTCATATGCGATACTCGGAGAGAAGCATGCCATTCTAGCATCCTCGGGCTATCCGATAATCAGGAATAGGCTTGCTAAACCATTGCTCATAGAGCTCGTAGAAGCTATCCCAGCGGGATGGTACAGCATCTACGATGCACTAAAGGACTCCTACAGGCTTAGCTTCATGCATTGGGCTACATTAACTCAGAAAACGAAATATCCCGCGCCAATAAAGTACGCAGACGACCTCTCATACCTCATTTCGAAGGGCATTGAAATTACTGGTCCGCCACTATAGCTTCAAGGACTTTTCCTTGAATTGCACGATTCCTCCTATTATCCGATAATGCGAGCGCTAAGATTAGGAATAGAGGAGTCCCTGCAGGAACCCTACCTTGATTTAGCTGTAATCGTAACTCGACTACCTTATCCGATATGTCGGGAAATACTAGCCTCCCTACCATATCCAGGAAGACACTGACTAGTTCCTCAAGAACCTTTTGTGGAAATGGATAGCCTAGTTCTCTAACGAGTACGTTACTTCGATGAGTGAACCATAGCTCCTTTACACCGCTTACCAACTTCCCCAATTCCATTTTCTCCAAGCATTTGAGTTGTACGTAAATCCTTGAGTCTAGAGATGGATGTGTGAAAGCATAACGCGCTGGATTATCCTCGAATACTTCTATCATGAATGTATAGGTGTAAGCAGGCCCTCCGATAGCAACACCATAAAGGTCGGATATTAGCTCCTTAAGCCAGTTTTGCTCCCATGTCCTAAGATATCTAGCAACACCCTCCTCTTTAAGACTTGTAGGTGCCAATTCTCTGAGTATTGGCAAGATTTTATCCCTAAATTTCTTGATAAAATCATCTTTTCTCACGATGAACGCAGCATGACCAAGCTCATGTAATAGAAGTGTCCACTTCCACGGTCTAAGTACATCATAGGAAGGAACACAGAAAACCATTATCCCATATTTAAGCAATATGGCTATTGCAGAGTACGCATACTCTATAAGGGTGTATAATTTTAAGTTTGATAGCTCGTTAAAGTACGCCCTAGCATCATTAATGAACTTCTCTAAAGCTATCATAGAGTCCCTATACTTATCGTTGCCTCTAAGATGAGTGTATAGGGTAACTATATCGACTAATTGATTCAGTATTATGGCCCTATGCTTAATCGCATACAGATCACGTAGGCTCTCCGTATAGAATCGCTTAAAGATTTTCTCTTT
>Ga0180301_10000265_pt1 | contig 40021 bp, 42 predicted proteins | sample GuaBasSediGuay16_FD_121797 | JGI IMG/M metagenome (GOLD analysis project Ga0180301, IMG submission 121797) | Subseafloor sediment microbial communities from Guaymas Basin, Gulf of California, Mexico - Guay16, Core 4569-2, 12-15 cm | ecosystem: Environmental > Aquatic > Marine > Hydrothermal... | reverse complement strand
GGAATAGGATAAACTATTTGATTAATACGATAGGCGGCGTCAGGAGGGATATAACTCCGAGGAAGGCTGAGAAGATCCGTAAGGTCCTCAGAAGCCTTAGGAAACTCTCAGATTATCTGCTCTCACTTTTAGATGGGAATGGGGCATTCACAAAGAAGATTAAGGGTATAGGAGTCTTGCCAAGGGAGAAGGCGTTAAGTCTAGGAGCAGTCGGTCCTACACTACGTGGATCAGGAGTGGAAAGCGATGTGCGTAGGGATGATCCATACGCTGCCTATGACAGGCTAGACTTCAATGTGATAACAGAGGATGAGGGTGATGTGTGGGCTAGAACCTCTGTTAGAGCGAGGGAGACGCTTGAGAGCATAAGCATAATCGAGCAGGCCCTTGATGATCTTCCGGGAGGAGAAATAGCCGTTAAGCCTGGTGAGCCTCTGGAGAGGGAGGAGATTGGGAGGGCTGAAGCTCCACGCGGAGAACTCGTCTATTACATTAGATCGGATGGGACGAATATGCCTGTAAGGGTGAAGGTGAGAACCCCATCCTTCGCTAATGACTTTGCATTAATCGAGATGCTTCGCGGCGATAGGCTTCAGGATGCAAGGGTGATAATTGAGAGTATAGATCCATGCTTCGCATGCACGGATCGCGTTACAGTTGTAGATGCGAAGACAGGTAGGAGACGAATGGTGGAGTTGATTTAGATGGGTGAGGGGAAGATCTCAATTTACAGGTTCATGTCCGCTGGCTGTAACGGCTGCGACGTGCAGATACTCGAGTGTCTCGTTCCAAGATATAGGCTTGAGGCTCTTGGAGTGGAGATAGTATCAACACCTGAAGAGGCAAATGTCCTCGCAATAACTGGGGGAATAAATGTTAAGGGATTAAAGGAGCTAAAAAATGCCTATGAAAGGCTTAGGCCGCCTAGGATCGTTATTGCAGTTGGAAACTGCGCTGTCACTAAGGGGATATTCAGCGACGGCTACCCAATGGTAGGCCCACCCGACCAAATAGTTCCAGTGAACCTATATATTCCCGGATGCCCGCCTAGGCCTCAGGCCATAATCTCGGCCATAGCGAAGATTTTAGGCATAGAATTGGAGGAGAGGGAGGATTATTGGTATACGCCTGAGGGTTTCAGGGGGAAGCATGAGTTTGACGGGGAAAAGTGTATTGGATGCGGTGCATGCGCTCAGATATGCAGCTCCGAGGCCATAGAGGTGCATGATAAGGATGGAAAGCGAATAATAAGAGTCAACTATGGAAGATGCACCTTCTGCGCCTTCTGCCAAGATGAATGTCCAACAGAGGCTATAAGGCTTACAGAGGAATATCACCTATCAACTGTGGATCGGGAGGACGCATACGTCGAGAATGAAGTTAAGATGCTTAGGTGCCGCGTATGCGGATCATACTATGCGCCCCAAAGACAGGTTGATTGGGCGATAAAGAAGGTAGTTGAGGGAGCCGATATAAGGGATGAGCTAGTCGGTGAATTGAGGAGAGCCGCTGAAGTATGCCCAGACTGCAGAATGAAGATAGATAATATTAGGAGGGCAAAGAGGATACTGGTGCAGCTCTCTTTGAGAACTTGAGAATAGCCGCTGGTTGCAGTGCTACCAAACTGGAGGGTCGATTATCTTCAGATGTAATTCAGCCCATGCATTGGCGTCGGCAGCGGTAGAGCATCCGATATGAATTCTGGATGCGGCTTCATCCCAACTTCTGGCTGAGGTGGCCCTCTCAGTTTTTCCGGCGATCCGAAGAATAGGAGTGTGAGGGCTCTTGAATCCTGAGGGTTCACCTCCTCGCCGTTTAGGTATAGTCTTATCCTTCCGTCTGTTAGGCTTGAGATTAGTTCTTCTGATCTCTCTTTTCCGATCCTCTCCTCTAGGTATGGCTTGACCTTTCTGAGGAAGCTTTGTGGGTTTATGATTGAGAATACCGCCTGGGCTGTTGAGGGCGGCCTTTCCAAGCCTATTCTCTCCAGGAGATGCAGCATATTTATGTCCTGATGTGGAACAGCCAGCCTAATCACGTTTACATCTAATATCTCATAGAGGACGCTTAGCGCATGTAGAATTGCATTTCTGGATCCTGCATACTCGTATATCTCAAGTGTGCTTGGATCCCTTATCGACTTGACAGCCACGTATGCTATCGGCTCACCATCGGCCATGACAAGGTAAGTCTTTATCTTAACGTGCCCCACCGATATTTCGCGTCCTGCTAGGAGGCTGAAATCTTCTAGGCTGCGCTTGTATCTGACGGGTTCCAGATGGTAGATTCTGATAAGATCCTTTAGTAGGCTCTCATCGTAGCCTATTAGGTCTATGTCTTTCGGGTCTAAGTTTAGTTCTTCGCGCCTTAGATTGTATCTGTAGATTCTGCCAGCCTCTACGCATCCAAGCCTCTTGTATAGGCCTCTTGAGCCCGAAATGAGGATGAAGTCGACATTGTCCCTCCGCATCTTTGAGAGTGCATCCTTAACTAGGGCTGAGGCGTATCCTCTATTCCTGTAGTCTGGATGTGTGCAGACGCTTCCCAGCATTCCAACCCTAAACCAGCAACCGCAGATGAGTAGATGACCCTCCCATATATCAACGTGGGAGACGGGCTTCCCGTCGCATACGATCACCCTGAGATTCTCAAGGTTTTCTTCGTTGAAGATATGTGGAAATCTGTTCCTCATCAGCGGGGGCAGATTATGTCTTAGCATGAAGACCGAGTTTACCAGATGGACTATATCGTCCAGCTCTTCGGGTTTAGCTGCCCTAGGACCCTCCAACATGAACCTCACGTCAAAAGGGGATTTAGGCTATTGAGAGCATAAAATTATTGATCAAGAGGGATGCTCTGCCTTTTCGTTTGAGGAGCATGCTCCCACGCGAAAAATCTTTTCTTTTATGGCCGATTTAGTAGTTTTGGTGGTTTGATGATTGGGTGCGGCTCAATAGTAAGTAAGAAGACCCTTGCGATAGTAGAGGCTGGGAACTCGAGGCTTGTGGCCGTTATGAGCCACAGCATCGACAAGGATAGGAGCCTCGCTGAGAAGTATGGCGCCCCGAGATATTATTATGATCGGGATCTTCTCTTGAGGAATGAGGATGTTGATGTAGTCTTTATTGACGGAAGGGAAGTTAAGTGATCTTTGAGACACTTCTCCTGGCTCTTGGCTTTGTGATCTGCATGATCCTAGGGGCGAATAATGCCTCTGCATGCTTCGGAGCTAATGTAGGCGCAAGATTCTTTAGATACTCCGTGATCGCCGGCTCCGCCGTTTTAGGGGTGTTTTTGGGAGTGATTCTTGAGGGGGCGAAGCTATCAAGGGCGATACATCATGGAGTGCTGGCTGAGAGCAATATTAGTGTCGTATGGATAATCATAGTTGTCGCCTTGGTTGTCATGGTTATAGCCACTGTATTCCATGTGCCACTATCATTATCGGAGAGTATGATCGGCTCCGCCGTTGGCGCTGGATTGGGGTTTGGGGCTATCATAAACTGGAGATTTACACTGACGGTGTTTGCTTCTTGGATGATAAATCCGTTCTTTGCGGCTTTCCTAGCGATCGCCATATATAGGCTGATGATGCATCTATCCTCATCCGTTAAGAATGTTATGATGCTTAGCAACCTTTACGGTAGAATATCGCTTTTCCTATCCTTCTATGTGGCTTATGTTTTAGGCGCGAATACTGTAGGCCTCCTAAATGGGATGTATGCACCCCTCATCGGAGCAAGCCAGCTCACTCCACTACTCTTTGGTTCTGGAACTGCCATCGGCATATACTTCCTTAGCCGCGAGATAACCGAGTCTGTGGGTAGGAGGATAGTTGGCCTAAGCCCTACAGCGGCCTTCGTTGCGCAGCTAAGTGGAGCATTGACGGTGCATCTCTTCACGCAGTTCGGGCTTCCCGTATCGATCACTCAAGCCCTAATAGGCGGGATCTTCGGGGCAGGCCTCTCAAAGAGGATACGCCTGATAAATAAGCGCATGATAAGGAGGATCATCGCCGGATGGTGCCTGGCGCCGGCGATCGGGGCACTAATATCCTACGCCATCACACTCCTAATATAAACGCCCAAAACATCATCCCTACGCATACAATATCACCAAACCCATTAACCGCCAAAGAGAGATTCCGCTCGATAAGCCCAATCGGCGAGCCCAGCAATTATATGGGGGAATTTGAGGAGCAGGCAATTAATAATTCCAGTTGCTCAGACCCCTTAGATAATATTATTTATGCGGGATGCTTATAGAAGAGTTCAAGGACTGCCTAGGGGAGATTCCTAATGGCTTTGATCTCTGATGTTAAGAGCGAGTTTCCCATGCTCAGAACTCCAATCTCGCTTATAATAGACGATTGGACATTCGGGTATCTAAGCACCGAAAGGGAGATTCCACTTGACTTAGAGTTCAGAAGGGCGTCTGACTTCCTTCTGGACATGATAGGCATAGGGAGGGATGGTGTTAGGGGAAAAATAAGCCTTGTGCCATACTTGACCAAGCCCGGAGGGGACGGGAAGTACGAGATCTTGGGATGCATAAGCAGGGGTTTGAGGGGAATACCGAGAGAGAAGATCCAATGGATCCTAGGGCTCATCAGGGATGAAGCCTCAGTATACTTTGACATAACACCTGAGATTCTAACCCATAAATTGAGGTTGGATGTTGAGACTGGAAGGCTAATGGATGAAACTGAGTGGGAGTGGTCTCAGAGACAAAGCCTCGAGAGCCTCACGAGGTATATTGCGCATGCCCTTAGGATCCTACGTGAGGCGGAAATAATAGCCAATGGAGTTACGTCGCCATGCAACTTCGGAGTTGAGGTTGAGGGATTATATGCGAGAGCCGTGCTTGAAGCTGAAAAGACCGTCAACAATATTGGATTAACATGGTATTTCCTCCACGTGGAGCCGAATAGGAGCGTCCCATTCGTGAATCCGAGGCTCATGTATCTCGACGAGGATTCTGGGGAGGCAGTTGTAAGCGTGGTGAGCTGCTCGAGGGATTACCTTTCACGCCAAATAGTCGAGGAGGCCGACGGGGACATCCATAAGATCGCGGATTCTTGGATAAGTAGTGATGGAAAGAGCGGGAGGCTCATAGACCTCTACAATGATGGGGCATACCTCATCTTTCATACACACTGGCATAACACCCACAGGATAGATGATAATACTGGATTTAGAGCCTTGAAGGAGGCAATACATAGGATAAAGAGGAATCTTGGAGATAACGTTCTATGGATGAGATGCAGCGAGATAGCCAGATACTTCGCTGCCTCAAAGACCTTCAAGCCCAAATTGCATGAAAGCCCAAGAAGCATCGAGCTGAGACTCAACTCTCCATTCAACTGTCCAAACTTCACATTCAGCATGAAAACCTCGAAGGAGATAAAACGCATAAAGATCAACGATACACCAATAAAGAGAACAACGGAGAGACTAAAACCAAACTCCTGGATGATGAAGGAGGACAGAATCTACATATGCACAAACATAAGGAGACAGATAAAAATCGAGATAACACCCTCCAACTAAAATGATAACAGAGCAAAAATGCATACTGATGAGTATTTTTCCGCATTGACGAACCAGAAATGACACTCCTTTATATACAATTTTTTCCACGCAGCAACAAAAATGGATCCGATGGGAGCCTTAAAATTGAGGATGCTCAGCGTTCATTTTAGATGCTTCTCGAGATCCCTAATATCCCTTATGATGACGTCTGAGTGAGCTATTATCCAAGGGCTTGGATCCTTAATCTTGCAGATCGTAATGGTCTTTTTGCCCTTAAGCTTCGCATAGAAGAGCTCCATGCATGTCCCGGCTGATAAGCGGGGCATATACGCGACCAGAATATCGCAGCGCTCTATATCCTCAAGATCCCTCTTAATGAAATCGAAGGATGAAACCTCAGTTTTGCCCTTTCTATAAATGATCCTCTCACGAAGCCATGGATCAACAGGCTCAAATCCGCAGCGCAAACAGATACTCCTAATAGCCTCCCTATAGGACTGATCAGACTCCATCCCCTGTATAGGCCCAGAAATAAACACCTTCTTCAATCAAATCAGCCCAAAAATGGAAGGGTGAATAATTCAGTCATCGATCAGTCCAAGAGCCCCTCAGACTTAAGCCTCTTAAGGGCTCTATGCACCTGGGCGGCGCCGATTATGAAGCTGGCATTATTGCGCACCCAATACTCATTCGTGTAGTATGCGTATGTCCAGCCCCAAACATCCATGTCTATCAGCGGATAATCCACGGGCAGCCTATCTGAAACGATGAAGTTCGCCGTCCTTAAATCGCCTATATCGAATCTCTCACCATCCCCGCCGACAATTCCATTGAGGATTCCTCCAGGCACAACTCCATCCTCATGCCCCTCAATGAAGCAGTATCTATGATGATAGCAGCTTGGACCCCTACCAACACCAGCCATCAGGGATACATCCCTAGGATTGAAGCCTAGAAGCCATTGGATCTGATGCTCAGCCATCCTCAGGAACTTCGGCTCATTAAATAGCATACTTGCAGTAGCTAAGCCCCAAGCGTATGACCCAAAGAACTTACTTGTGGGATACCTCCCCAGATTCCTCGGATTCCCCTTCTCATCCAACGTTCCAACCTGACCGAATGGCGATAGATCCGTTAATGAAGCGACAAAATCTATCCACCGCCTATACGCATTCAGAGCCCTTTCCTTAAGATCAGCGTTCACATCGAGATCAGCGAACTCATAAAGGCCGATTACATGATAATCGCAGAACAGATACTTGGATGAACGGTTCCTGTCAATGTAGAAGTATCCCCTCTCATCCTGAAGTGGCAGCAGTTCCTCAACGCATTTCTCAGCCGTTCTCAAGTATTCCCTATCCTCCAATGCCCTATAGAGTTCAATGCTCAGCATCAATAGCGAAGATTGAAAGTTGAGGTACCTCTTGAGATCGGACTCTGAAGGCTTAGAATTCATTATGTAATCATAAACTTCCCTTGCTATGCCGATGTATCTATCTGAGACTTGCCTATCATACTTGGAGATGTTCCTTCCAAGCTTAGCAAGTGACATTGCCACTCCCGCCCTAAAGGTGTGGCTTGGAGGATAATAATCCAACGACTGCTCTAGGGTTACTACCCTTGGAGGATCCTTCTCAGGCGAGCCGAGCCACACACATACATTCTCAAGCGGCGGAAACTCATCTGAGAGAGTGAAGTTCTTCGTTGACGTGAATACCTGAAGGAAAGTTCCCATCTTCTTATAGTATACTTTGCTGAAGTATTCGCCCTCCCAAAGGGCCTCCTCTAGAACCTCATGAGCCTCCCTCTCACGTCCAAACTCTAATAGGATCTCGGCGAGGACATTCAAGGCCCAGACTCCATAGGCTCCGCTTCCAATCCACTTTCCATAATCCCCAGCGTCATGCCATCCTCCAGTAGCATCCAGCCTTGTCCCATCATCGAGTATAATTGCATCCTCCGTGTGGCAGGCTTTATGCCAACCGGGAACCTCAGTTCCACACCGCTGATAATAGAACCACTTGGCTGCCTTCAAGGCCAGATCCAAATATAGATCCTTCTTTATTCTGAAGACGTAGGATACAGCGACCTCATAGGACTTCGGAACCTTAACCTCTATCCAGTAGAGGCCTTCCTTCCTGAAGTCTGTGAAGTCAAGCTTATAGTTGTTTCCGCCCCAAATGTGGAATCCCCACTTCTTGAAGCCTCCCTTGTAAACTACTGATGGAATTGCGGGAGGCTGCTTATTCGTAGTCACATCGATAATCTCAAAGTGACCGGAAAGATCTACACTGTTAGCCCACAAAACAGCCTCCTTTATTCCATCAACATCATATCCGGCATGACAGACTATTGGCTTAATGAACTTCTGGGCTATTATCTGCCCCTCAGCCGGTGGAGACCAGCTCTCAAGCTCCTGCCTCACCCTTCTAATCGTCCTGGCTTGAGATAGATCAAAGAATAGCTCCTTCCTCAAATCGATCACCAACGATCAACTATAAAGAACAGTCCCCTTTTAACATTTTGAGAAATACTCATGCATGGCTACAGCTCTTATCCCATCAATTCTGCTGCGAGGTCTTCCTCCTGAGGATCTGAGTCACAACGGTTCCGCTCGGTATGAGGATCTCCTCTCCACCAGCATCTAGGATGAGATGCATAAGCCTAATCTCCTTGACAACCCCTGTTTGACCAGCAACGGTTATAGTATCACCATAGGAGAATGGCCTTGTAATCAGCAGGAAGACGCCCGCTATCACGTGGGTCATGGTGGTTTGAAAGGCGAAGCCGACTATCATTCCGCCGAAGGATCCGATTGTTAATGCAGCGGCCGGACTCACATTAAATACTGATCCGACAAGCCCAAGCAGTATCGCTATACCCGAGATCCTCGCTAAACTCTTTATCGTAGCCGCTGTGTTCCTATCTGCCACCCTAAGGGCATAAATGTAGATGATCGTGCATATCGAGTTTAGTGCTAGATATCCAAAGATGAAGATCAAGGCCGCACGGACATATATGAGAAGAGGCCTCATAAGCATGATTGATTCTCTGTATGGTTGCAGGAAAACCGGAACCTCAGCGAATGGAGCCTCGCCGAAAATGTAATTCACGATGGAAAGCGAGAGTATGAGGGTTGTCAAGTAGAGGATAACCTTGTAGCCTCCACGGCGAATACTCCTTAACTTCTCTTCAACCTTAACTATATCTGGATGCATACACGACACCGACAAGTAGGTTAAATACACAGTAAATAACATTTATGCTCCAGTAGTGCACTGAACCGTGTGAACTTACATTTTAAGCCATGAAGAATGCATATCTGAGGATCTTGCGAACCTCGCTCTCAACGTATCCCTCGAGGTTCCGAGCTATATCCAAGGCTGAGATGACGCCGTATAGGATGCCCTTTCTAACAACGGCCAGCCTCCTGATCTTATGCTCATCCATTATCTTCGCTGCGGCTATGAGGTCGGCATCAGGATCAACCTCTATCAGCGGAGTTGACATTATCTCTTTAGCCCTCACCTTCTTCGGATTCAGACCTTCCGCCGCAACCTTGTATGCTATGTCCCTTTCAGTCACCATGCCGACTGGCCTACACTGACTAAGAACGATCGCGCATCCCTTACCCTTCTCCCTCATCTTAGCCGCTGCCTCAGCAACCGAGACGTTCTCGTCTACAGTAACTATCTCCTCATCCATAGCCTCTGATACCTTCAAAATTCCCACCGCAACAGATAATATCTAAATCTAAATATTCATGTAGACAAAAGGATATTTAAATGGCTTTATACATTCCGATACTACTCATCCAAAGACTTCAGAATATCGAATATCTCCGCTAGGGAGTCTATCACATAATCCGCTACGCTTCCGGCCTCCCTCGGCCTCTCAGCGAACGAGTCCCCCCGCCTAATCCTAACGGTTATAAATCCAGCCTTATTGGCGTATAATATGCCTCTATTAGGTTTACTACTCACATAAATCGCCTCCCCAGCCTTAACATTCAATCTCCGAGCTGCCTCGATGAACTGCTCAACCGTGAACTCCTCAGATCCCAGATCCTCCGATATCAGAACCGAATGGAAGATGTGATCAACACCCAACTGTATGAGCTTCTGCCACTCCTTAACTGATCTGCCCTCGGCGATCACACCGATCTTATATCCTAAGTCACGCAGCTTAATAAGCGTCGGAATGGTATCGGCGTATGGCTTCAAATAGGCCTCGCTCGTCTCACGGTAAGCTACAACCCCAGCCGCTATCACCCTAGGATTCCACCTCAAGCCTAACCGCTCAAGCAGCCTATCAAAGTGCTTAGTATAGTGGACGCCGTAATCCCTAACGATCTCCTCCAGCACCTTATATCCAGCCTCAAGATCTATCGGAAGCCCAGCCTCATTCATAGCCCTAATAGCATTCAAACGCGCCATCCTCATCTGCAGGGAAGCATCGTAGAGCGTATCCTCTATATCGAATGTTACAGCCTTCACCCTACCCATTCTCACCTCACCACCTTCCTGAGCTTCTCAGGTCTATCCGGATTAAAGCCCCTAATTACGGAGGAGTAATAAGCGAATACCTGAAGCGGCAGGACATAGAGGAGCGGAGAGAATATCCGCGGCATACCAGATGAAACAGTGAAGATCTCATCAACCTCATTGGATAATCGCGTAACTTTAGGCGTCCCCTCAGATATGAGCATCGTAAACGCTCCAAAACCCTTCAAGCTCCTATTCAACTCAACGATCGACTCGATCTCATCCGGAGTCGCCATCATTATCACGAGGGTACCCTCATTTACGAGCCTCAATGGTCCATGCAGAAACTCCCCCGTAGCGAATCCCTCAGAGAAAACATTACAAGTCTCCTTCAGCTTTAATGCTCCCTCCAACGCCGTTGCGAAATTTGATCCGCTTCCAAGCAGGAAGATAACATTTAAATCCTTAAATCTTCTAGAAGCCTCCCTAACCTTGGAGATTAAAGATTTCAATGTGCATTCAGCTGCTTGAGGAGCCATGTAAAGGCGCTCCCTAAAATCTGAAAGTTCATCATTCCCCACTCTTCTCATGGCGAGCTCCAACGAGAGCATGAATAGACTCATTAACTGCGTAACATAAGTCTTCGTCGCCGGAACGGCATTCTCCCTTCCGGATCTCGGGAAGATCTGGAAGTCAGCCTTCTCCGCTAAGCTGCTGCCCGGAGTATTAGTAACCGCAAGTATGGGGATGCCCCTTTCAGAAGCCGCGTCAGCAGCCTCCAAAATATCCGAACTCTCACCGGATTGGGATATCGCGATCAATAATGTCCGCCTTGAGAACCTCCTTGGAACCCAACGGTCAAACTCCGAAGCGGGTAATGTCGATGCCGTGAGACCAGACAGATTAGATAATGCATACTGGCTTGCAAGTCCAGCGTGATAGCTCGTTCCGCTCCCCGTTATATAAATCATCTCATAATTCTCAGCGACTACCCTGTTTGCCACGCTCCTTATCCTACCTCGCTCTAGATCTATCGTCCTCCTTAACGCCCCAGGCTCCTCAAGGATCTCTCTGAGCATGTAATGCTCATAAATATTCGATGACATCCCCATAATTGATATATTCACTCATAGTAGATAAGACCTTCCTCTTCAAGTCTTCTGTGCAGCTTCTCAACGGCTATGTAGACGTCTTCCTCCCTTTTAGCCCCAGTGCATACGAGTTTTCCACTTGCAAATAGGAGAATAACGACTTTCGGATCGTCCATGCGGTATATTAAGCCGGGAAACTGTTCAGGCTCATACATCGTCTTCCCAAGAGCGAACGCTGCCTGCTCAAGATCGATTATTCCAGATAGATTTGCAGAGGCAACTATATTCTGAATCTTAAGATCCGGCTTACCGACTATAACTATTCCACTTCTCTTTAGTTCATTGATGACTTTCATTACCGCTCCACGAGCCTCCCTCTCAGACTTGGCACCCGTGCACACCATCTTCCCAGAATTGAAGATCAAAGTTGCGGTCTTCGGCTTTTTCAGCCTGAATACCAAGCCGGGAAATTGCTCCGGGCGATACTCAACCCCGGGATAGCTCTTAACTACAGCCTTCAGATCAATCCTTTGATTTAGAGAGGCAGAAGCAACTACATTCTCTATTCTAATCTGCGCTTTAACCTTTGGCATTCGATTCGCCTCTTACAGAATTGGCCAGCTGGACTTTATCTTTCTTATAAAGGATTGAAGCGGCACAATTTATATTTAATGGTCTATACGAGCTTTTCATTCGCCTTCACTTCGGTAATCCGCCAGTTGCAGATATAACAGTGCCGCAACATCTACAGCAATCAGGATCATCCTTAGGGTGACCACGAACCCTCCGATCTGCAATTTTATCTCGTCAAGCCCCCTAAAGACATATCCGAGCTTGGGAATAACGAAGATCACCTTCCCGATTATGTAGTCCTCTGGGATTATCCAGCCGAAGAGCTTATAATCATCATAGTAATTGTTGTCTCCCTTCGTTATGAAATACCACTTCCCATCCTTCTGGAACTTCCCTATGGCCCTATGAACTATGGGCATGCCCTTCGGGTTATCCGGATTCTTAAAGACTATTATGTCTCCATCTTTAGGGCTGGCATGGATATCCTCAGCTTTCAGTCCTCCACATATTACGAGTAGATCTCCTATTTTTAACGTCGGCTCCATGCTTCCCGATATAGGCGTATGCAATGGGACACTCGTATGAAGGGCAAACGAGAGGATCCATTGGAGAGATAAGCTTCCAATGAGCGCAAGCAGAATGAGCATGACGAATCCGAATAATCCACTCTTTAAGGCCTTATCCCTTCCAGAGTTTACTCCTCTATCAGACAAGCCCGGATTCCCCGCATTCTCAAAAGATCACACAATATCAAACACATATACTTTATCTTCTATGCCTTACTTCAATGCTTTCCTCGCGACAGTTATATATCCCGTATGACCAGTCATCAATGTCTCAGGGCGAGTTCTACCCCTCTCTATCTGCATTCCCCTAAACATCGACTCGAATGTTTCTATGCCCGCAAATCCATACTGCCTCAGAGCCTCAACAGTCTTTACGACTTGATCCACGGTTGGACTGAATGATACGAAGGCTCCGCTTCCCCTAAGCGCCTCATAGGCATGCGGAACTACAAGCCAAGGAGTCGCCATGTCTAAGATGACGGCGTCGACATCCCTCTCTTCTATTCCCTCCGTTAAATCTCTATTCTTTAATTCGACATAATCGATCATGCCTATTCTCCTAAGGTTTTCAGCCGCCACCTCCAGGAATTCCCTTCTGATCTCATAGCTATAAACTTTTCCGGACGGCCTCACATAACTCGCCAAGGCCGCCGTCAAAGCTCCAGCCCCTGTTCCTCCCTCAACAACTCGGCTTCCAGGCTCGATCCCGCTGAAGAATACTATTAGGGATATATCCTTTGGGTATATTATCTGCGTTCTCCTCGAGATCTTAAATATGTAATCCCTTATTGTCGGCTTGAACGCTATGAATTCAACTCCCTTATTGCTATGTATTCGAGTGCCAAATTCTCTGCCTATCAGCCCAGTTAGGTCTATGAAGCCCTTATGCGTGTGAATCCTCTTTTGCCTTTCTATCCTAACAAGGTAGCTTCTCCTCTTATCTAGATATAAAAGCACATCATCCCCCTCTCGGATGATATTCTCCAAGATTGATCACTGACCTCTTTTAGTGTATTATTAAATCCGATATCTTTTATCCTTTTCAGGCGTTATTATTTCGCCTCTTATATCCCTCATGAATCTGCGGAAGAGATCCAGGTGGACTCCGTGAATTGGAAATACAAGCTTCGGATCTATCGTCATGATCGATTCTCTGAGATGCAGAGGCGTGATATGCCCGGATACGTGAATGTGAAATTGTGGGAGGCCGTAGTGCTCAAGCCAGTTTATCAGCCTATTATAGTCCATCTCCATCTCCTCATTGAATGGCTCGGAAGCGGATAATATGTAGCAGCTTCCGGCATCGGGTCTTATCTCCGTCAGTTCGGTCAGGTCATAAAAGGAGCAGACAAGGATGATCTCGCTCTGCCTCCCCGATATCTCATGGGAATCTATCGTCTCGGCTGAATCCATAATCTCCTTCTCCCAATCATAATATCTCTTCTTCTCCCTCCTGAAGATTAGGAGCTCATCGATCTTCGGAACATTCAAGTGTGGATCTCCGCTTAGCTGATTCAATAGATGAGCCTGTTTAGGCGTGACGACGAGGCTTCTCTCATTCTTCTCAGCGGCCTCATAGAATGATCTAAGCCTGTCAATATCAGCCCATGAGAAGTTTGCCATCACAAGTCCAGATGCTCTACTGACCACATTATTGATCTTCTCCATCACTTCCCTCTCAGATGATATCTCAACTGAAGCCATATTCGTGCTCTCACAGATCAGGGCTTCCGGATGGCTCTCAGAGGATCTGCCTATGAAGTCCTCCGTTAAATCGGGTCTTGAACCATGCCTCCTGAAGTCTCCCGTATAGATGATCGTCCCGGAGGTTGTGTGGACTATAAAACCATAGGATCCTGGAACTGAATGATCCACGTGGATCGGTTCAACCTCGATGCTTCCAATCCTCACTTTATCTCCAGTTCTGAACGTATTGAATCTTAATCCTTCAATATTGAATTCTAGGCTGGGAAGGTGGACTTCACTGTAGGCCCTTAATATGGTCGCGGTTGTCTCGCCGCAGTAGACTGGTATCTCCCTTTTGAGGAAGGATATGTACGCCGAGTGGTCGAGATGTGAATGTGAAAGAAAGACAGCATCTATTGCTGGTTCATCACACTCAAACTGGTATGCCCCCCGAAGCCGAGGTAGGATCCCAAATTCTAGTAGGTCATTCTCATCTTTGGGCGATAGAAATGGAATTGAGTAATACTGGTATCTCAGGGTGAATGACATGCCGAAGTCTAGAAGTATCCTTGAATCCTCATCTTCTATGAGGATCTTATTTCCACCTATCTCATTGACACCGCCGTAGAAGGTTATGCTCGTCATCTCATACCAAGAATGATTAAGGCTCATTATGGATAAAAATGGATTGCTCAGCCCGATTCCGTCCTGATCTTCCTAATGCATGTATTCGCTATTACGTAGATTATGTGGGGCGGAGTGAAGAAGCTGAAGGCCCTAATGTATCTTGGTGATCTAACACGCTTAATATTCTCGACCCTTTCCCCGCCCTTTAAATACCCATCTATGAAGCTCTCAGTAATTCTTCTTGGAACTTTAAGTGGAGATAGGGAGGCGTAGTGCCCCGAATAGTAAAGGAACTCTGCTATGTCCCATGCTTGATCACCTCCTCTCTCAGCCTGCTCTAGATCGAGAAAGAATATCCTTCCATCCTCGGCTAACTTGATGTTTTCGGGCTTGCAGTCTCCAAGCGAGACGTTTAAGCTGTGGATCTTGGCTATCTCCTCTCCGACCATGCTGATTATGGAGTAGAGCCGCTCGTCATCGCCGCCTGATGAGCATATCCTCTTTATTATCCGCGTTAAACTCTCACCTTCAATATATTCCTGAATCAGTATCCCCTCAGATGGGCTTATATGCAGAATTCTCGGAACAGCTATCCCATTGCTTGAGAGGAGCCTATTTATGGAGTATTCTCTCTCAAGCCTCGTCTTCCCCAAAACCGCGAACTCCTTTGATCCGAGGGTCCATAATGCTATTGGAAGCCACTTTAGGTTATACCAGCTCTTAAAGACCTTTGCGACTCTTCGCTTGAGCTCTCCATTCTCCCTAACCGTTATGAGATAAACGGAGTTTAATACTCCTCCCAGCCTCTCAATCCTAACAGTTGAACTCTTCCCTGCGAATAGGGAATCTATAAAGCTGCTGATTCTCCTCTTTTCCGACAGGGATGCCAGCCCCGAGGATGTCGGAATGAAGAGGAAACTCTTTGCATCTTCAATTTCAGATGGAAGTCTTCCCTCAGTAATTGATTGAGTTGTAAATGCAGTATAATCTTCTAGGAGGGAACTCATCATTTTAGGGAAGAACTCAATTCCATGCCTAAGTATGGCGTCTCTGACATTCCTGAGGAGACTTGGAATTCTTATCCTCCAGCCCTTGAGGGACTCAATATAGCGTTCACTTATCTTGACATATCCATTTGAGATGGAGATTACATGATCCCCTTCCAGTCTCTTAAGGGCCTTAAGAAAACCGGGCATGATCAATTCTTGAATTTCCCTGATGATCACTCCGCGTTTAGGATCTAAGAGCCTACATATACTCGGCGGATACAGCGAGATCTTCCGAGCTATAGTTTCCCACATGAAGTATTCGGGTTTGATCAGTATCTCCCTAGAGAGCTCCGGATACTCGAGGATAAGATTATCTATGATCTCGCTTATCATCCTCATTTTAAGTTTGATCTCATAGTGTCTGAGGAGAGCCTCATTGATCAGTGGCTCATACGGAAAGAGCAGGCTCTCGGTTAGTAATCCTCCAAGCCAGTCGCTCTCGACATCCATCTCGAATGTTCTATGGTCGGCTGCTAGGATGGAGACTATTCTGTCACTGAGGGTTTCCCGTCTATAAGACAACTTACGGGTTGAAGACTTGAGTATTACAGTTACGTCTATCCTGCCCTTTGTTCCATTTATCCCTACGAATACTGGCTGGGCGGAGGCCGCCAGCATCTCCTCAGAGAATCTCCGCATGCACAGATTCTGAATTGATGTCTTCAAGTTCTGCTCTAGGAGATTGCTACTCATACGCTCATATTTCCCGAAATCCCTAACTAATCATTAAAAGAGCGATTTCCCTTATATTTCGTTTAGTTCTACCGCTTCATTTCGGAAATGCTGGAGATGAAGGAATACTCCATCAGCGCGATCAGAACGGAGTATTGGATGCCCAATTCGAATTACTTGGATATTATAGTCTCGGCTCTCAGGGGCAAATTGAATGATGGAGACATAATCGTGATCTCTGAGAAGGCATTGTCTATCGCTAAGGGACTGATAATCGATGAGAAGCGCGTGAAGGCAGGATTGCTGGCTAGGTTCTTAGCCCGCTTATGGACGAGGATAATATGGGGATACTTTTTGGGGAGATTATGCCACCTGAGGAAGAAGAATATTCAGAGATTAAGGAGGTATCCATGCGAGGATGGAGGCAGACATAAGCAAGTGGCATTGAGATACGCGGGATTCTTGGAGGCTCTGCTTTGGGGCTCTGAGGGTGGAATTGACGGTAGCAACTTGCCATACGCATATGTATGTCTCCCACTTGGTGACCCGCAGAGAGACGCTGATGAGATTAGGCTTTATATACGAAGCAGGCTTGCAAAGAGAGTTGCAGTTATGATCGTGGATACCGACAAGACATACTCATTCAGAAACTTTCACTTTACACACCGCCCAATCTCCTTTAATGGGATACATAGGCTTCCCGCGGCGGCATATATCCTTGGAAGGGCGCTGAGATTGAAACGTAGATCAACCCCAATTGCCATCTCGGGTATAAGATTAGATGTAGAGTCAGCCTTGAATATAGCTGAGGCGGCGAATAGAGCTAGGGGCTTCGGGGCGGGACGGACAGTCTGGGACATGGCTGATAGATTCAGCGTTGACCTAACGGGTGTTACATGGGAGATGTTGAGGAGAATCGAGCATAAACCAATCGTTATCGTTAGGGTTCAACGTTGAGGCTTTATGTCCAGCCCGATAAAGATATAACATTTTCTGGATGCATTAGTGAATGAGGCTTGGAGTGATCTGTATGGAGCCTCGTGAGAGAGTTAAGATGGCCCTTGAGCACCGTGAGGCCGATAGGATCCCAATACATGATAGTCCATGGCAGGCGACCGTTGATAGGTGGAGGACCGAGGGGCTTCCCTCAGGGGTTTCACCAGCGGATTATTTCGGCTATGAGATATGCGGATTCGGAGCTGATACTTCCCCTCAGTTTCCAGTTGAGGTCATATCTGAGGATGATGAGTATATCGTGGAGAGGACGAGCTTCGGCGGCATAAGAAAGAATCATCGCGACTACTCCACAACTCCAATGATAATTGATTATCCATGTAAGAGCAGGGAGGACTGGGAGAGGATAAAGCCTAGATTAAAGCCCAGCGATTATAGGGTTGACTGGGTCACAGGCCTCCGGGAGTTTCATAGACAATACAGTCGGGGACGATTCATAACTTACAGGGCTGCTGTTGGATTCGATAAGATCCAAGCCTATGTTGCGACTCCCCGCCTCTTGAAGGCCGTGATAGCCGAGCCGGATTGGGTCATAGACATGTATTGGACTGATGCAAAGCTCGTGATGGAGATGTGCGATAGGATGATCAGGGCGGGATTCAAATTTGACGGTGCCTTTCTCGCATGTGATCTGGGATATAGGAAGGGCCTATTCTTCTCTCCGAGGCACTTTGAGGAGCAGCTACACCCAGTCTTTAAGGAGCTATGCAGGTTCTTTCATAGTAGAGGCATGTACGTGATCCTTCATAGCTGCGGGAGAGTTAAGGATCTGATACCATACTTCATTGAGGAGGGAATAGATTGTCTTCAGCCATTAGAGGTTAAGGCTGGAATGGACTTGATCGAATTAAAGGAGGAGTATGGCGATAAAATAGCATTTATGGGCGGAATAGATGTCAGGCTAATGGCACTGGATGATCCGAAGCCCATAGAGGAGGAGATTAAGAGGAAGATAACAGTTGCCAAGGAGGGAGGCGGATACATATACCATTCGGATCACTCCGTTCCGAAGAACGTCAGCTTCAAGCAGTACATGAGGGTTATAGAGCTCGTCAAAAAATACGGCAGATACGATTAGGATGCTATTATTGCATGGGCTTCATGACTGAGCGGATGATAACCCTTAATTTTACAAGTGTAATTTAGATCTGCTGGGGATGCATCTTGAGTGGACGAGACGAGCCGTTCACCCTGAAGACCTTCCTAGTCATCTCTTTGATCATTTATCTCGGCTCGATCTCCATACTGGCATTTAACCTTCGGGATTTGCAGGATACCATACAAAAGGAGAGCATACGGATAAAGGAGTTAAGCGATCAAATATCGCAGATCCGTAGTGAAATCTCAAATTTGGAGACACAAAACATCTCTGTTCAGTCAACCTACTCATTCAGCGAAGTATATGATATGGTTAAGGACTCAGTCGTCGTTATTCGCGGGAAGATCATTAGGCAAACCATCTTCGGAAGCGAATATGGGGAGGTTCAAGGTTCAGGCTTCATATACTCTTACGATGGAAAGTTAATAGTTATAACTAATAATCACGTCGTCGAGAAGGCCTCAGATATAACGATCTCGCTTCTAAGCGGAGAGACATACCCAGCCTATGTCATCGGAAGAGACCCATACAGCGACCTAGCCATACTATCAGCGGATGCGCCAGCATCTAAGCTTAAGCCGCTTAGAATAGCCAGTTCATCCACCCTTAAGATCGGTCAGCCAGTAATAGCGATTGGAAGCCCCTTCGGATTGGCGGGCTCAATAACGACTGGCGTCATAAGTCAGCTCGGCAGATCTATAAGCGAGTCTGCGACTGGAGGATATCCGATAGCAGATGTGATCCAGATAAGCACGCCGATAAATCCAGGAAACTCCGGAGGACCTCTACTTAATCTACGCGGTGAAGTCGTCGGCGTTACGACGGCCATAATCGCGGGGGCTCAGGGAGTTGGATTTGCGATTCCCTCAGATACCATCCTTAGGGAGCTGCCTTATCTGATTAGGGGAAAGAGCTATCCGCATCCATGGCTTGGGATAAGAGGAGTCGACATGAACTATGACATTGCAAAGATAATGAATGTGAATGTCACGTATGGATTACTCGTCGTTGAGGTCATACCTAAAAGCCCAGCTGAGAAGGCGGGGTTGAGAGGTGGAAATAGAACAGTAATCGTTAATGACCTGCGCATAAAGGTAGGCGGCGACATAATAGTCATGATCAATGGGACTAGAATTAGGAATGGAGATGACTTGTCAACATATCTCGAGAGGAATACCAAGCCTGGAGATAAGATCCAGATTGCCGTTATAAGGGCTGGGAGGCTGGTGAACGTTACTTTGGAGCTTGAAGTCCGCCCGCCTCCAGGCTAATCGATCCCCCTTAGGCATTCATTCAGTTCCCTAAGGAACTCCATGAACTTTTCTTTGGGGACTCTTGCTCCCGCTGCCATTGGATGTCCACCTCCGCTTCCGCCGAGATGAGGAGTTATCCTCCTTAATATTCTGTTTAGGTCTATCTTTTGGCTGCTTGCTCTTAGGCTCATATCTATCATGCCCCTTCTCTCCTCCCCTGCCAATCCAACCATCGCACCCGTTAATCCCCGAATGTAAGTTGCGGTTTTCCCATGTGAGAAGGGAAAGTTGAGTATGTATGCTACATTTCCATATAGTTTCGCCCTGTCACGTAGCTCCCTAATCGCTATCTCCTCCAAATGCGTATTCTGGATTGCTAGCTCCACGAGCATCCTATCGAAGCTCGGAGGGATTTTATTCGCCAAATTATACACTATGCTCCGTTTTAGATCATAGTTTCTCTTTTGGCCCTCGATCCCCTGAATCAGCAGGCCGCTCTCGAAGTATAATGTCCTCTTATCCCATCTCTCCAATAACCGTTTGATGAGCGGCGTATCATCAAGATAGTCTCCAATAGCGCCCATGATCGCCGTTCTGGCATGAAGTGAGTCTATCCGGGACTGAAAGAACCTATAGGTTAGCTCTGAGGCTGAGGAGTCAAGGCTGTGAACGACAACTCCGGCGATCTCATCTTCGGATAGGCCTTCTGGTAATGGATGATGATCGATGTATATTAGTTCGCTCGTCTCGGCTATCTTGGAGAATGCCTTTAAGAGACCATTCAGATGACTCTCTGAGAGGGCAATATCGCATATTATGATTCTGTCAGCGTCTTTAGCCTCATGTAGATCCCCCTCTAAGCCGTATGGATGCGTGAAGAATACATTGGCATCAGGGTATGCCGCTAGGGCTATGGCTCCAGCACATAAGCCATCAACATCACCATGAGTGAAGATCCATGAACCCAAAATTTGAACCTCCATGTTGACGCCATCATATGGCGGCGATAGAAGATTAACATTTTCGTTTTCATCATTGAACATCTCAAATGGAAATTGGATGTCACCGTCAACTATTCGATCCTGAACAGTCTGAAGGAAAATGTTTGCGGCATCTGCTTTAAGGTTGGGATCACAGCTGCATTAATCCCCGCTCAGCCCACTCTCTTGAGAACGCCCCATCCTAAAGAAGACATTGAGGCTTTCTCAGCGAAGACTCGGCTGAAGATTTATATTATTTTTCTATCAGTTCAATTAGTCTTTTTCCCCTCGTCAATGATGAGACGTGGATTAGTCCCGATATCTCCATGGCCATTAGATTCTTGTTTAGGTCATCCATTCCTATATCCTTATAGAAGACTCTTAGGGCTTCTAGTAGCTCCGTATCCGTCATTGATCCCTTCTCTCTGAGGATCTCTATTATCGTCAGGTAGACCGGATGGATCTTCCATGTGCTCATTCCACTTCCTACCCTTCTATGCTATTAGAGGAGCTGGCTTCTGAGCCTTTCTAGCCTGCTTCATGAAGTTCCTATACCACTTGTCCATGTCTGGCGTTATGCTCGGCCCGATCTTCTCGAGTGCCTCCTCGAAATCTGCGAATGTAACGGCCTTTGAGTTTATGTCCCTTCTCAGCGCTATTAATGCTGCTTCACGGCAGACAGACTCTATGTCAGCTCCGGAGTATCCCTTAGTTAGGCTTGCGAGTTTCCTTAGATCGACATCCTCCGACAGGGGCATGTTCTTCGTGTGTATCCTGAATATCTGGTATCTGGCCTCCTCATCTGGCTCTGAAACATAGATCATCCTATCGATCCTGCCCGGCCTGAGGATCGCTGGATCCAGTATGTCAGGCCTATTTGTAGCCGCCAATATCACAACCTCCTGAAGGGTCTCTATTCCATCTATCTCGGTTAGGAGCTGACTGATAACCCTCTCGGTCACCCCGCTATCCGCGTATCCTGCTCCTCTCCTCGGAACCAACGCGTCGATCTCGTCGAAGAAGATTATCGCTGGGGCGGACATTCTAGCCTTTCGGAAGACCTCCCTGATGGCCCTCTCGGACTCTCCAACCCACTTTGAGAAGACCTCTGGACCCTTAATAGATATGAAGTTTGCCTCACTCTCAGTTGCGACTGCCCTTGCAAGAAGAGTCTTACCGCAGCCGGGAGGACCGAAGAGTAGAACACCCTTAGGAGGCTTTATCCCCATCCTCTTGAAGACTTCCGGATGCTTAAGAGGCCACTCAACGCATTCCCTAAGCTCCTGCTTAACCTCCTCTAGATCTCCAATATCACTCCAGTGGACTGTGGGAACCTCAACTGCAACCTCCCTCATAGCCGTGGGAGTTATCTCCCTATATGCATTCAGGAAGTCCTCCATCTTAACCTCCATCTTCTCCAAGACGCTAGGCGGGATCCTCTCCTGTTCAAGATCTATCTCGGGCAGATACCTCCTCAGGGCCTTCATAGCCGTTTCACGGCATAGAGCAGCCAAGTCGGCTCCTGTATATCCATGGGTTATCTCGGCTAGCTTCCTTAAGTCAACGTCCTTCGCCAGAGGCATACCCCTCGTATGGATCTGTAGGATCTCGTATCGTCCCTGCTTATCTGGAATTCCAATCTCGATCTCACGGTCGAATCTTCCAGGCCTTCTAAGTGCAGGGTCAAGGGCGTTAGGTCTGTTCGTGGCTCCTATAACGATCACGTTTCCTCTACTCGTCAATCCATCAAGCAATGCTAAGAGCTGAGCTACAACTCTCCTCTCAACCTCCCCCGTTACCTCCTCACGTTTAGGCGCTATCGCATCCAACTCATCAATGAAGATTATTGCAGGGGCATTCTTCTCAGCCTGCTGGAAGATCTCACGAAGCCTAGCCTCAGACTCGCCGTAAAATTTGCTCATTATCTCAGGTCCATTTATCGAGAAGAAGTTCGCATCCGACTCATTGGCGACTGCCCTTGCAAGAAGAGTCTTACCGCAGCCGGGAGGACCGTGCAGGAGAACACCCTTAGGCGGGTCTATCCCAAGCCTCTGGAAGATCTCAGGATGCCTCATTGGGAGCTCAACCATCTCTCTGAGCCTCTGTATCTCCTCCTTCAAGCCGCCTATATCCTCATAGGTCGTCCTTGGAACGCCCCTCGCCTCGGGAGCAGGCTCAGAGAGTATCTGGAGCTTCGTATCGTATGTCAATCTAACTACGCCCCTGGGCCTAGTCTTCATAACTGTGAACTGAACTGGATGCCCAAGCATCATGACCAGAGTTGTATCTCCCTCAACGAATGTCCTCTCCATTAGCCTATTCTTAACGAAGTTCGTGAAGTCCTCATCTACATTTAGACGCATATCTATTGGAGCTAAAACTATGCTTATAGCATCCCTAACTTCAGCCCGGCGAACAGTTACATACTCATTTATTGAGACTCCGGCATTCTTACGTGTGAAGCCGTCAATCCTAATTATTCCCTTACCCTGATCCTCCGAGTACGCTGGCCACGCAATTGCAGATGTCCTCTTCTTCCCAATTATCTCGATTACATCCCCAGCTGAGACTTGAAGTTTCTCCATGGTCTGCTGATCTATCCTCGCTATTCCTCTGGCTACATCCCTTTGTTTTGCATCACCTACTCTAAGCTGAACCTCAGTCAATTGGATCACCGCATATTAATGGCTTATCTGATTATCAAACAATGAAAGGAGCAAAAAACTATATAAACGTAGTGAACGGCTATAACCGTCTAACAGTTAGGGTTTGTATGTTACTTATTTCCTCAATCCCCTTCAGGGCTTCTTCAACCTCATCTACTCCTCCAGCCCTATCCTCGGGAACCAAGATGTGGGCTATTATCGCTACCAATCCGAAGGCAACAGGCTCCTCCTCAAACTTATATATGGATGCATAGTCTGGAAGGGCTTTCCGGATCTTCCCCTTCAAGCCTTCCAAGTCGATGTTGACATCTGAAGGAAATATCTTCAATGATATTAGAACCTTAGCCAAGCCTCTTCCTCCATCCGCCTTATGTTGCACTAATGAAGGATTAGGTATATTTTAAGGTTGTGTTCATCCAAGATAGTTTTTAATATGCGGAGAGGAAATAAATCTGGAGGTGACCCAGATGGAGATTAAAGGCGTTATACCTCCGCTAATTACGCCATTCGATAAGAACGGGGAAGTATACGAGGAGGGTTTGAGGAGACTTCTGGACTTTCAGGTGGAAAAGGGCTCTCATGGAGTCTTCCTATGCGGCACCTATGGTCTAGGCCCAATAATGACAGTTGAGCAGCGTAAAAGGGTATTGGAGATCGCGGTTGATCAGGTTGGGGGTAAGATGGCCATCATAGCGCATGTCGGAGCGGCCAGCACAAATGAGGTTATTGAGCTTGCAAAGCATGCTGAGGATAATGGAGCTGACGCAGTAGCCGCTGTCCCCCCATACTATTATAGGCATGATGATGAAACGGTCGTTGAGCATTATAGGCAGCTGGTTAACTCCGTGAACTTGCCGGTCTATGCATACAATAATCCGAAGACCTCGGGATTCACAATAACCCCCTCAGTTCTGGTTAAATTGGCCGATGTTGGAGTTAAGGGCTTGAAGGACAGCGGATTCAACTTGGTTGAGTTTTCCCACTTCGTATTGGAGGTAGGCTCAAGGGACTTCAACTTGATAATTGGAACAGAGGCTCTTCTGCTTCCAGCTGTCATGTTGGGGGCAAACGGATGCGTCTCAGGACTTGCAAATGCATTCCCAGAGGTCGTAGTTGACCTCTATAATGCAACAGTGAACAAGAACTATGATGAGGCCGTAAAGTTGCAGCTTAAGGTCAATGAGGCTAGGAGGATACTTCACATAGCGAAGTCAACAGCCGCTGCATGCTATGCGATGCTTCAGGAGCGCGGAGTGGACGTTGGAGTTCCAAGGCGACCTGTGCTTCCAGTTACTGAGGAAGAAAGAAAGAGAATGAAGGATGAGTTTGTTAGGTTGGGGTTACTCGGCGAGTAGGGTTTAGCGGATATGCCGGGGAAAATCGAACTTAACTCAGAGAGGAGAAGGGTGGAGGCCGTAACGATAGGCGAGACCATGATCATGTTTGCCCCTCCACCCTTCCAGCTAATAGAGAACTCGAATACATTCATCGCTATGCTCGGGGGCGCTGAGACTAACGTTTCGATCGGACTTGAGAGACTTGGGATGCATTCAGGATGGATCAGTAAGCTAGTCGATAATGCCCTTGGAAGGAAGATCCTAAATACGATGCGGAGCTACGGCGTGGATGTTTCTCGTGTAATCCTAACTGATAAGGGACGTGTCGGATTATTCTTCGTAGAGTTCGGGGCTGAACCAAGACCGTTAAAGACAATTTATGATAGGGCTGGATCAGCATTCACGACGCTTAAGCCTGAGGAGATCGATTGGGAGTATATTGGCCAAGCTGAGATATTGCATCAAACGGGGATCACCCCTGCGCTGAGTGAATGCTGCAGGGAACTCACGATCAAGGCTGCTGAAAAGGCGAGGGAGATGGGAGTTAAGACCTCATTCGACGTTAATTACCGCTCTTTACTTTGGAGCCCGGATGAGGCGAGGAGATGCCTAGACAAGATTCTCCCCAACATTGATATTCTAATATCGACTTGGAGAGACGCGAATATCCTCTTGAATGATGATCTACCTCCGGAGGAGGCAGCATTGAGGCTTCAGAAGGAGTATGGAAGCGAGGTCGTTGTCATCACGCTTGGAGATAAGGGCAGCATAGCGAGGACAACGAGGATATTCCGTGGGAGGCCCCATCCAGTCAGGGAGGTGAATCCTCTCGGAGCTGGAGATGCATTCGCAGCTGGATTCATATATGGCTATTTAAGGAGAGACGTTCAGACGGGATTGGAGTATGGAAGCGCGATGGCCGCGCTTAAGATAACATTACCAGTGAATATTCCGGTTATAGAGAGGCAGGATGTAGAGAGGTTAATTCGCGGCGAAAAGATAAAGATTAACAGGTAAGCACCCTCTGTATTATACGAGCAATTTTTGAGTTATCAATCTTAAGATGGGAGTAGTATTCTTGAGTTTGGAGAAACGACAGGTTATAGTTGTTGGGGCAGGGCCTTCCGGGCTTCTCTCAGCGAGGGAAGCCTCCAAGAGGGGGGTGGAAGTTCTAGTCTTGGAGGAGCATCCTGAAGTAGGGATTCCCTGCCATTGCGCTGGCCTACTAAGCCTAAATGGACTGGAAAGATTGAAGATTCCAATCGATCATTCTTATGTGCAGAATATGGTTAGAGGCGCGATCTTCTATTCTCCATCAGGCTTATCCCTAAGGATAGAGAGGGATAGGCCTGTGGCATGCGTCGTTAATCGATCCCTATTCGATAAATTCTTAGCCTTCCAAGCAGAGAGAGCCGGAGCCGAGATAAGACTCAACTGTAAAGTTTATGGTATAAGCGTGGATGGAATTGGAGTCCACGTATGCTCCAAGCCGGACAGGTTCATGGCTGAGATCCTTATCGATGCTGAGGGAGTATCATCGAGACTCGTTAGGGCCGCTGGTTTAGAGCCCCTAAACAGCTCATGCCTTCTTTCGGCATTACAGTTTGATCTCAGCGGGGTAAGCGTGGACCCGGAATATGTTGAGGTGCATCTCGGAAGGCAGGTTGCTCCAGGATTCTTTGCATGGCTGATCCCTCTCAGCAGCGACTCCGTGAGGGTCGGATTGGGCTGTAAGAGGGCAAATCCGAGAATACTCCTCAACCGCTTCATTCAGAGACGATTTAAAGATGAGGAGTATGAGATTCTTGCTGTTCGCTCTGGAACAATAGTGACTTCAGGTCCAATAAGGAGGACATTCGCGGACCGCCTGCTTATAGTTGGGGATGCCGCTGGACAGGTTAAGCCCACAACTGGTGGGGGAGTTATTCTCGGAGGGATCTGCGGAATGACCGCCGGCAGGGTTGCTGCGGAAGCCGTTAGGCTCAGCAGATTCAACAGTGATTTCCTAGTCTCATACGAGAGGATCTGGAGGGGCATGCTTGGCAGAGAATTCAGGTATATGCTCTGGGCCAGAAGGATTCTGAATGCATTATCCGACAGGATGATCGACAAATTATTCGAGTTTATAAAGAGGGAGGATCTCTGCAGAGTCATATCCAAGCTTGGAGACATGGACTTTCAGAGCCGCGTGATCTCTGAGCTCATACATCACGGGAGGATATTAAAGATGCTAACACATCTCTTAGGCTTGGGAAAGCCGCAGATTAATGGATAAGCATAAATATGCGACTCTTCACTATTTTCTGAAGATCATCCTTGGGTGAGCGGGTTGAGTGAGGCTAGACGGGTCAGCATGCCGAAATGCACATCATGCAATAGGATAATCCCGCCCGGAACTGATGCGACGAAGTTTCCATGCCCGAACTGTGGGCAGATAATGATCTGGCGATGCGAAAAATGCAGGCAGTTCGGCAGGCAATATAAATGTCCAAACTGCGGATTTGAAGGACCATAGGATTCTTCGCTTTTAGATTACTGCACTACAGATCCAATAGAGAAGGAGTATCGGTATGGATTTAACCGGCCTGATAATCACAACTGTTGCTATCTCGGTTTCTGGGGTGATGTCTCCGGGTCCATTAACGGCCTCGGCTATTATGGTTGGGGCTAGGGGATCAGAGAAAGGAGGCCTTCTTATAGCTCTTGGCCATACAATATTTGAGTTTCCCTACATTCTGGTTATTGCTATGCTCTACTCATCAGTCACGGTCTTGATTGAGAATTCGATTGTGAACTTCGCCTTGACCGTCGCCATTTCAGCCTTCATCTTCTTCTTTTCATATCTGACGATAAGGGATGGGATTAGTGTGCTGAGATTGAAGAGGGAATTTAAGGGTGGGAGAGGAGGCTATGCATACAATCCATTACTGATAGGATTACTCCTAACTGGGCTCAATCCATACTTCCTTCTCTGGTGGCTCTCCGTTGGGATGCCTCTGATCAGGATGTCGATGAGCATGGGCCTTCAAGTTCTGCTAGTAATGTATGCGGCGCATGTATGGATGGATTATTTCTGGCTTGCCCTAATGAGCTTAGCCGGGGAAGGCAGTGTGAAGATACTGAGATCCAGGGGATATGGGGCGCTCTTGGTAGCGCTTGGCATAATATTGATACTCTTCGGATTGGATATATGCCTCAAAACATTCCTGAATTTCAGGCTTCTCCCAATATAAACCTAGGGATAACCGCCTGAACTTGAGGCGGAAAATAGATAAGTTGAGAATTAAATTATTCTTTTGGGGATGTTTGATGGGTATTGTCGTGAAGTGGCTGGGGCATGCCAGTTTTCAAGTAAGGGCTGATGGAAGGAACATTTACATTGATCCCTATGAGGGCGAGTATGCCGAGAAGGCAGATCTAATATTGGTTACGCATTCACATTACGACCACTTTGACACTTCAAAGATAAAGAGGATAAGCGCCGGGGATACGGTGATCATCTGCCCGCCTGAATGTGCCTCAAAGATCAGCGGAAACGTTAGAGCCTTAAGGCCGGGCGAGAAGATTGAGGTTAACGGCATAATCGTTGAGGCAGTGCATGCATATAATTACAAGCGGTTTAGATCTCCAGGCGTTCCATTCCATCCTAAGGGCTTCGGGAATGGATATGTCATCACGATAGGCGATAAGAGGATCTATCATGCCGGCGATACAGACTTCATTCCTGAAATGAGGGAACTGAAGGATATCTCGTTGGCTCTTCTCCCAAGCGGAGGGACATACACGATGGATAATGAAGAAGCGGCTGAGGCGGCCATAGCGATAAATCCTGAGGTTGTGATTCCAATGCATAGATGGGACACTGACCCCGAGGAGTTCAGAAGGAGAGTTGAGGGATCCTCCAATGTGAAAGTGGTTATCCTCGAGCCGAATGAGGAATACGTCTTAGAGTAGGCAGGTCTGAATGCTACTCTATTGATCCACCGCATAACTCCATTATTTCCCTATGCAGATTCATTATCCGTTTTATTGATGGATGATCCTCTCCGAGCTTTCTCTTGAACTCCTCTATTGTCTTCTCGATCGGAACCACCTTATCTCCATCTATAAGCTTATCGGCGTATGTTACGATCTTCTCCTCTAATGTCTCTGGGAGATAATTCTCAACTGGCCATCCGAGCTCAGCTGCCTCCTCGGCTGTTAAGCCTCCTCCAATATGCCTCTTGATTATCCTTATGATGGCTTCTGGAAGACCGAGCTCCTCCGCTATTTTAGCCCCAACTACTGGATGGTGAACGCTGTGAGTTTTTGAGCGGCCTAAATCATGGAGTAGAGCGCCTATGCGTATGAGTTCAAGATCAACTGGAATGCCCCTCTCTCGGCACTTCAATGCTATTTTCACCGCGATCTCGGCTACTGCCCTGCAGTGCCTTATGACGTTAGGTGAACATCCGCTTTCACGGAGGATCTCTATGGCTTCCTCCGGCGTTGGGATCCTTCCCTTCACTGCAACTCAGCCCTTAACTGCTCGATCTTCCTCGTCAGAAACTCAATTATCTTGCTATTATCATAATACATGAGCGGCTTATCACATTCGGGACATCTAAATATATACTCGGTTGCCTCCTCGAAGGGTATGCGTCTATGCCCCGGAGTTCCACAATAGTAGAATTCATGGGACTTTTCGTATCTCAATCTCTCCTCAAGTTTCTCAAGGATCTTCTTCTTCTGATTTATTAGGAAACCCTCGATCTGGTCTGGCTGAAGCCTCCAGTGGAAGATGAACCAGCCTGTCTTCTCATCCCTCGTCCTTCTAAGCCCCACAATGGAATGATTATAAAGCCTATACAGGATCTTTCGAACGGTATTCAATTTTATCTTTGTCTTTGCAACGATCTCCTCATCGGTTATCTCATCAACATTCTCTAGGATCTTGACTATGCTAACCGCTTCCTCCCCGCCGAGTATCCTCGCGACCTTATATAGAACTTCACGGTTCGATAGGGCCATTAAATCACCATCTATCATGCATATTAATTTAATAGCATCTGCAAACTTAAATTGTTCGTTATCATCTCTATTTTTCGTTCAGCCTCAAAACCAGCTTTCCCCTCTCCTGAGGGACTATTCGAAGCTTCGCATCGTCGAAGGAGATTGAGAGCTCCTCCCCCTCAAACAATTCATGGAGGAAAAGTGCGAGGGCGCTTATCTCGGAGTGGGGCTGAGACGTAACAGAGACGTTATAGTCAGCCATCATGTAGACCCTGCCGGGAACCTTAGCTCCGCCGACGACTATTAGGAGAGGCTCCCTAAGGCTTCTGATCTGACCGATCACCTGCATTAAAGGAAGCCCATACATTGTGAGGTGAATCACCTTCCCTCCCATCCTCTTCCACTCCACTATCTTTTTCGCCCAGTTCTGAACGTAGGAGACCTTGAAGTCTCCACCCCATGACCTACTGACCTTCTCTATGCTCATCTGAACCTTCTCGTCCTCCTCGCCCGAATAGAAGCCTCCCGTGGCGCCTAATGCCCTAGCTGCGAGGAAGAGATGTGTTGTCACCCTCTTATCCCTTTGAGGCCTATGATTCAATCTGAGGATATAGACCTTCCGTGGCTTCATACTTGAATGCCCCGCCTAACTCTTCAACTCTATGCTTTACCTTCTCGGCGACAGTCGGCTCAGCGTAAAATGAGACTTTAAGATCCGAGTTTCCATACGAGACCTCAAGCACCTTTGCATGATTGTATATCCATGATAGAAGCGAGAATGAATCTCCATTTATGGGTATTACCGCAAGGGACCTCACATGCCTTAATATGTGACCTGCAATCTTAACCTTCAATTCATCAATGTTCATTCTATGTAGGGCCGAGACTGGAACTAGATCGAACGAGTAATCTCCGAGACGGGTGATCTTAGACTGCAATTCCTCATCCGAGAGGAGATCGATCTTGTTCAGGACGGCTATGATCGGCATTCCAGTAGCACCTATCTCCCTCAACGTATTTAGGCAGCACTCAAGCTTCCTCCTTATCTCATCTTCAGACTCGCTTATATCCACGACGAGAAGAATGAGATCTGCAAATATCGTCTCCTCCAGCGTAGATCGGAAGGCCTCCACAAGTGTTATGGGAAGCCTATCGATGAAGCCGACTGTATCCGTGAGCAGAGCTGGAACGCCGAGGAGATTCATCACCCTCGTAGTCGTGGAGAGAGTTGTGAAGAGCCCATCGTCTATTGGCACATCCTCTCCTGTAAGCGTCTTGAAGAGCGTGCTCTTCCCGGAATTCGTGTATCCTGCAAGGGAGATCGTTGGAAAGCCGAGCTCTCTCCTCCTATGCCTATGCAGCTCCCTCGTCCTTCTAACCCTCCTAAGTTTTTCTTGGATGCTGTGAACATGCCTCTTAACGGTCTCATAGTATACGTCAACCTCGTATTTTCCGAGTCCGAGGAAGCCGGGCTGCTCACCCATCTTCGCCAGTCTGACCTTCTCCCTTGCATGTGCAAGTTCATAGCGCCAGCGAGCCAGCTCTATCTGGAGCTTAGCCTCCCTCGTCGAGGCTCTCCTATCGAATATCTCCAAGATGAGCTGGAATCTATCTATCACCTCAACTCCAGTCAGCTTTGCGAGATTATAGATCTGCGTAACATTAAGTTCCTCCCCGAAGATTATCTTCTCAGCTCCAAGCTCAGACACCATCCTCTCCAGTTCCTCAGCCTTCCCCCTGCCTATACGGTAGCGTGAATGGGGATGAGTAACCTGCTCCAGAAAACCTACAACCTCATATCCCGCCGCCTCAGCTAGGCTCTTAAGCTCCTCCAATCTGGACTTCTCGAAGCGCCCGCGCCTCTCAACTATTATTGCCTTCGTTCCGCAGCTTCCTCCTAGAATCCTTCAGATGAACTATATCTCCGAGAGTGACCTCCCTGCTTATCCTCGAAAGGTCTGATGGAACCTCGGGCATTGTGAAGGGGACGAGCAGCTTGATCCCAAGTGCATGCTCGATCTTCCTTGCAAGCCTCTCATCCGGCACTATCTTCTCCCCCTCAAGCTTCTTAATGACCGAGACCTTCTCGTTGATCCGTCTGCCCAAGTCCTCTTGGCTTAAACCCATACTCTGCCTCGCCCTTCTAATGATCGACCCATAATTCTCGATAACTGTGATATCCTCTTGAATCACATCCTTCCATTTCATGCCTGTCCTTCTAGGCTTGATTTGACGTGGAAGTTTAGGAGTAAACCTCATGGTCCCCTCTTCCGGCTTCCACTCGGCTGAGCCGAGCCTTGCACACTTAGCGCATACCGTGAGCTTTGCTCCCTCAATTATCACGTGGTATGGCTTGCCCTTTATATCGCAGCCGCAGACATCACATTGCAACTTACAGCACCATCAAAATATAATATGGTCTCTCCATGAAATTAAGTGTGACTGTTCCGGTTTGAATAGAGCATATTTAAATGCTCAGAAGCATCTTAAGCCTTGAATCTACGGTGACTTAAAATTGACCGTTGATCATGCTAGAAGGAGGAGGCTCCTTGAGATCATCAGGAAGACGGCTGATTACCAGTTTGGATTGGGAGCCGGAGAGATCCTCTTTCCGGAAGATGTGGATCTCGTGATCTCTAAGAAGACCGGACGTGTCAGGCAGATACTGCTGAATGGAATTCTCATAGCAACATTAAATCCCAGATCTGGACTTCTAAATTTAACGATTGAGGGTGCTGAGAGGCTATGCTCAAATGGAGAGGTTAGGATGAGGTGGGTTAAGGTGAGGGATGATGCCGCACATTTCATCGAGGAGGGAAGAGATGTATTTGCGAGGCATGTAATCGACGCTGACGGGGCTATCCGCCCATTCGAGGAGGTAGTCGTTCTAAATTCGCATGGCGAGATCATAGCCGTTGGAAGAGCTCTGCTCTCGGGATCCGAGATGCTCGAGTTTAAGAGGGGAGTTGCCGTTAGGGTTCGTAGGGGAAGGATGGAGAAGACTAAAAAAGGGAAAAGTGGAGAATAGCTCTTGGAGGTGGATTTTTCTGAGGAGGATAAGCCCGAGAGAAGCTAGGAGGATGATGAGGCGTCTAGGCCTAAACATGAGCCCACTTGATGTTGACGAAGTCATATTGAAGACTAAAGATAAAGAGATAATCATTCAGAAGCCTGAGGTCGCCGTTCTGGAGGTTCAGGGACAAAGGATATTCCAGATTGTAGGCGGGGAAGTCTCTGAGAGGAAGAAGATGGTCATTCCGGATGAGGATGTTCAGTTGGTCGCCCAGCAGGCTGGTGTAAGCCTTGAGCGTGCAAGAGCCGCTTTGGAGCAGACGAATGGTGATCTTGCGCAGGCAATATTGCTCCTCAGCCAGGAAGGATCAGCCAGCTAAGCCCTAATCATCCCACTCTTATCCTTTGGCATTTCAGCCCTAACAAGCCTAACAGTGCAGTATTCATCATTTTCGCGCTTATATATGCAGAGTATCCATGAGCCTCTCTTTACGCACTTACCCATATAGAACAGGATTCATACGCTCCGCAACCACAGATATATCTGGCGGAGATCGCTACTGTTTAAAATCTCTTGTGAACCCTCAGTCCATCAGCATGAAAGAACTTGGGGCTAAGGAAAAATGTTTTGGGAAAGAGGGGTGGAGGGGTCTACAGCAGTATCGGCTCTCCCTCTGGCTCCTTCTCCTTCTTCAGTGTAACCTCTAGAACTCCATTCTTGTATGATGCCTTAGCGCTCTTATTATCAACCCTGCATGGCAACTTAACCTTCTTGTAGTATTTCCTCTCCGGAGTATCAACTGAGATCGTCAATGTATCCTTTGTCCCGTAGAGCTTAATGTCCTTCTTCTCGACTCCCGGAAGCTCAGCGATAACCTTAACCTCATTATTTGTCTCCATCACATCAACGAGCGGCTCCCTCTCCTCTCTGATATTTATCCTTGGACCTCCAAGTTTCATCTCGGGCTTTACGTTGCCGAACTCTCTGATCTCAGGCTTCCCATCCGGGCCTATCGTAACGCTGTATCCATAGATGAATGGGCCCCACTCACGTATCTTTGAGCCGTCAGGCAATGTCCTCTCACGTATGAGATTCTTTGGTGTGATCCTTGAGAACTCCTCGAATTCCCTCCGCATCATCTCCTCCATCTCCCTGAATATCCTATCGATGTCATCGAATATTCCCCCTCTAAAGAATGGGAATCTCCTCCTGAACCATCTGTCCCACTCATCCGTCAATTTTACTCACCTCCATTAAATTTCTTCAATTGCATCGAGTATTTGCCTCATGGCGAGACCCATCAGCATGAAGGCTTTTCGTCCGAACTCTGAGCATCTATATCTTCCCCTCCCGATCTTCTCTAGGAATCCGCATTCACTGAGCCTCCCAAGATTCTCCCATACTATCTTCGGATTTAGGTTTAGACTCTGCATCAGCTCGGCGAACCTCAGCGATGAATCCTCCTTCATCATGAATCTCCACATCATCTTCATGCATGTCTCATTGGATAGTGCGCTGAAGATCCTCGAGAACTTCTGGAATTCCTCCTCGATCATGTTCATCTCGCTCTCTAGGTTCTCCCTTGACCATTCGGCTACTGATATTGGGATCTCCAGGAGCACCTCCTCGTCCTTTATGAGCCTTATCTTCAATCCCATGGGTCTCGCCACATTTTTATTACTGATTGGTAATATTTAAATATTACCAATCAGTAATAAATAAAAAATAGGCCTACAGACGAATGTCATTAATGGAATTCTACCTTTTCGGGCAGATTCTCATATCTGGCCTTTCTATATCTCTCCAGCAGCCTGATGATCTTAAGGTTATATTCAAGGAATTTCTGGAAGTTTAGACGTCCAGTTATGGGATCGATCACCCCATGCCTGACGGCGACGACCCTCCTGTATGTATTCATCTCGCTCTTATCCGGCGGGATCAGATATATGAAGATGCTCCTCTGCTTTGCAGGGTCAGATTCCCCGCCGACACGAGCTATGATCGTGCCATGATATGTTATTCTCGGGGTGAACATGCCGCTTTCAACGCGATATCCCTCCCTTACGGCCTCAGCTCTGAGAATGCCATAGTCCACGTCATCCGCGAATTGGATTCTAATGATGTCTGAGCTGATCCTCTCAACTCGCTCCACACCGGTTGGAAGCCTCTTTGGCGACCTCTTTTCGGAGAGAACTTCTGAGATCGCATCGAGCATCGTGTATCTTCTGCGATCCATCATCAACTCACTGCTTCTTCTTGAAGAAAAGCCAATTCTTCTCCCCTTTAAACCTTATTAGGCAGTATTTACCTTTTAACCGTTTCCCATGAATCTCAAAGACTATCTTGTCTGGGGTTCGCTCTATCAGCCTGTATGTTCCCTTATCCCAGATCTCAACTATGCCCGCTCCATACTGCCCCTCCGGGATTACACCCTCAAAATTCGCATATTCTATCGGGTGATCCTCAACTTGAACTGCAAGTCTTCTTATACCGCTTCTTGTAGGGGGCTCCTTTGGGACCGCCCAGCTCTTCAAAACCCCATCCATCTCTAAGCGTAGGTCCCAATGCAAATGTGACGCTTGATGCCTCTGGATCACATAGATCCTCTCTTCATCCTCACTCATCACCAGCCCCTCAAAGATGATTTTAGCGGATTCTCTCCAATAAGTTTTTCAGATCCGCATCTATACCTGACGCTTATTAAGGAAAAGATAAAGATTAATCGTTTAGGATCTGCTGGGAGCCGTGATCATTTGAGGTTTGAGGTTGCCGATAGAGTTAAGAATCTTCCACCATACATATTCGCCGAACTTGAGAAGATCATAAATGAGAAGAAGCGTCAAGGAGTAGATCTGATCTCCCTGAGCATAGGAGACCCAGACTTACCGCCGCCGAAATTCGTTTTAGAGGCATTAGCCGAGGAGAGCTCAAATCCGAATAATCACAATTACTCCTTCAGCCAGGGAGAGCCGGAATTCAAGGAGGCCGTTGCAGAATGGTATAGGGGCAGATTCAACGTGGACCTCGACCCGAAGAGCGAGATTATAGCATTGATAGGATCAAAGGAGGGACTGGCTAATATTGCAAGGGCATTCGTCAATCCTGGAGATAAAGTTCTGGTTCCAAACCCCGCATATCCAGTATATGCCAATGGAGCGACGATACTGAGCGAAGGCATACCAGTAGATATGCCGCTACTGGAGGAGAATGACTTTAAGCCAGACATCGAATCCCTCGAGAGGATGGATCTTAAGGGCGTAAAGATGATGTTTCTGAATTACCCGAATAATCCAACCGGAGGCGTAATGGATAGAGATTATCTCAAGGAGATCGTCGAGTTTGCACAGAGGCACGACATAATAGTATGCTATGATAATGCATACTCGGAGATCACATTTGATGGTTATAGGGCTCCGAGCATACTTGAGGTTGAAGGCGGAAAGGACGTATCAGTTGAGTTCCACTCATGCTCAAAGACCTTCAGCATGACTGGTGATAGAATAGGATTCGCCGTTGGAAACGAGAAGATAATCAATGGACTCCTGAGGGTTAAGACCCAAATCGATTCTGGACCTCCACGTTACACTCAGATTGTAGCCGCGAAGGCATTGAGGAGCTACGTGAATGGAGAACCACCAGAATACGTTAGGAGGATGAGGGAGATATACAGAGAGAGAAGGGACGAGCTAATCCGGGGACTACAGCGTTTAGGACTTAAATGCAGAAAGCCGCTTGCAACATTCTATGTGTGGGTTAAGTGTGGAGGAGACTCTATGGATTTCTGCCGGAGACTCTTGGATGTTGGGGTTGTGGCGACTCCGGGAATAGGATTTGGAGAGTATGGTGAGGGATACGTCCGCTTCTCGGTAACCCAGCCAGTCGAGATGATTAGGGAGGCCTGCGAGAGGATGGAGAAGATCCTTTAAGCCTTCACATCAAAAAGAATATAAGTAGTTTTGGATCCCTTCCTCTTTCGGGAAGGGACGCTTTTGAAGTATGATGTCATAATCGTTGGAGCCGGCCCCGCTGGGATATTCTCAGCCCTAGAATTGTCCAGCAAGACTGATCTCGGCATATTAATGCTTGAGAAGGGAGCGAATATTAATGAGCGTAAATGCCCGGCCAGCAGGGGAATTGGATGTCTCAACTGCAATCCATGCCATTTACTCTCTGGCTGGGGTGGAGCCGGCGCATTCAGCGATGGGAAATTAACGCTCTCAACGCTCGTCGGCGGATGGCTTGACGAATACATAGGAGAGGAAAGGCTCTCGAAACTTCTGGATTACGTAGATGGGATATACGTGAGATATTCTGGGCAGACGAAGGTTTACGGATACGATGAGGATGAGGTTGAGAAGATAGAGAGGGAAGCGGCATTAGCGGGGCTTAAACTGATCAGGCAGAAGATCAGGCATTTGGGCACTGAGAAATGCAGGGAGACACTTCAGAGAATGCAGAAGGACATTAACGATCACGTTGAGATCAAAACGCGGACTGAGGTTAAGAATCTCCTAGTAAAGGACGGCAGAGCAGTAGGGGTTGAGACAGCCGATGGAGAGAGGTTCATGGGGAAATATGTGATAGTCGCTCCCGGAAGAGTCGGGGCTGAATGGCTTAAGATGCAGGCTCAAACCTTAGGCTTAAAGACGCTGAATAATCCAGTGGACGTAGGGGTTAGAGTTGAGACATTAGCATCAGTCATGGAGAGATTAACCGATGTCCTATACGAGCCTAAATTCATATATTATTCACGGGCATTTGACGATAAGGTTAGAACATTCTGTGTAGCCCCCTACGGCGAAGTAATAACCGAATCTTACGGCGGAGTCCTAAGCGTTAATGGGCAGAGCTACGCCAACAGAAAGACCGAGAATACTAACTTCGCGATCCTCGTTAGCACTTCATTTACTTATCCGTTTAGGGAGCCGATAGCCTATGGAGAATACATTGCTAGACTCGCGAATCTCCTAAGCGGCTCAGTCATAATTCAGAGGCTTGGAGACCTACTGTTGGGCAGAAGATCGACTGAGGAGAGGATTAAGAGGAGCATTGTGAATCCGACGTTAAAGACGGCTACTCCAGGGGATCTAAGCTTCGTCCTGCCATACAGGTATTTGACGGATATCAGAGAGATGCTTCAGGCTTTGGATAAGGTTGCACCTGGCATTTACAGCAAGCATACCCTCCTGTATGGCGTTGAGGTGAAATTCTACTCTTCAAGGCTGGAGCTCAATGAGAACTTGGAGACGAAAGTGAAGAATCTGTTTACGATTGGAGATGGGGCTGGAGTGACTAGGGGCCTGATACAGGCAAGCGTGAGCGGGGTAATAGTGGCTAGGGAGATAATGAGGAGGGAGCCTCAGAGCGTATTGAAGGGTTAAGTGTCGCAAAGCAGAGCTCCAAATCGAATATTTTAAAGTTTAGGATGGATAATTTCTGGTGTATCGCCTATTTGACGTTTAGAGGTGAGAGCGATAACATTCTCGGTTGGCATAGTTGGGAAGCCGAATGTTGGAAAATCTACGTTCTTCAGCGCGGCTACGCTTGCGACTGTTGAGATTGCAAGCTATCCATTTACGACCATAAAGCCTAACGTCGGAGTCGGATACTTAAGAACCGAATGCGTATGCAAGGAGTTCAACGTTAAGGATAACCCTGTTAATTCCATATGCATTGACGGCGTCAGATTGATACCAGTCGAATTGATCGATACAGCCGGTTTGGTTCCCGATGCGTGGCGGGGAAGGGGGCTTGGAAACCAGTTCCTAGATGAGATTCGAAGGGCAAGTGCCCTCATTCATATAGTAGACGCTTCTGGATCAACCGATCTTGAAGGCAGAGTCCTCAAGCCGGGAATGCATGATCCACTTGAGGATGTCAAATTTCTGGAGAGGGAGATAACGATGTGGATGGCCCAGATCATAAAGCGAGACTGGCAGAGAATGGTGAGGACTGTAGAGTCTAGAAGGGCTGATCTACAGTCGCTCCTAGAGAATAGGCTTAGCGGCCTCGCAATAAAGAGGAGGCATATCATCGGAGCCCTTAGGGCTACAGGGCTGAATGCGGATAAGCCATCCGGGTGGAGCGAAGATGAATTTTTATCATTCGTCGATGCATTGAGGAGGCTATCGAAGCCCATGCTCATAGCCGCGAATAAGATTGATATTCCATCAGCCGAGGAGAATATTGAGAGGCTTAGGGAATCCGGCTATATTGTGATCCCATGCAGTGCAGAGGCTGAATTGGCCCTTAGAAGAGCGGCGGAGAAGAATCTCATAGAGTATAGACCCGGAGACCCGGACTTCTCGATTCTCAGGTCGGCTGAGATGAATGAGAAGCAGAAGAGAGCCCTCGAGATGATCAGGGAGAAGATCCTAAGGCCCTTCGGAACGACAGGCGTTCAAGACGCGATTAATGCGGCCTTCTTCGATCTTCTAAAGATGATAGTTGTGTATCCAGTTGAGGATCCCGAGAAACTTACGGATCATAGCGGCAGGGTTCTCCCGGATGCTTGGCTCGTTCCTAAGGGGACAACGGCCCGTGAATTCGCCTATCTGATACATACGGAGCTTGGGGACAGCTTCATATACGCGATTGATTGTAGGAGCAAGGTTAGAAGAGGGGAGGATTACATCCTGAAAGATAGAGATGTGATCTCGATTGTCAGTGCGAAGAAGAGGGCGTAGTTAGATTCTTTATCTGCCGAATCTCCTCTTTCGACTCTGATACGTCCTTATTGCCCTCAGCAGGTCTATGCGTCTAAACTCAGGCCAGTAGACATCTATGAAACAGAGCTCACTGTATGCTGACTGGTAGAGTAGGAAGCCGCTAAGCCTCTCCTCCCCCGAAGTCCTAATTATTAGATCCAGATCCTGTTTTGGAAGATGCGAAGTATACAGGTTTCTTTCGAATGTCTTCTCATCAATATCCTCTATGGATAATTCTCCATTCAGAACCTTCCTGGCTATCTTCCTTGCAGCGTCGATTATCTCGGCTCTTCCTCCATATGCTATTGCGAGGTTTAGGAAATGCCCATCATAATTCCTCGTTATATCCTCGATCTCCCCTATGATCTTCTGCAGTCTTCTCGGCAGTAGATTTATCCTGCCGATTACCTTCACTCGGACTTTATGCTCATGTATATCCCTGCTCTCCTTTAGCCTCTGAAGTCTCTCCTCGAAGAGATTCATGAGCCTCTCAACCTCCCTTCTCGGCCTATTAAAGTTCTCAGTTGAGAAGACGTAGAGTGTAATAGTCTTTATGCCGAGATCCAAGCACCATCTTAGAACCTCCTCCGTCTTATCAGCCCCATAATAATGTCCCATGCTTGGATCTAAGGAGCGGCTTCTAGCCCATCTTCTATTTCCATCAAGGATTATCCCTATATG
>Ga0180301_10000264_pt1 | contig 40060 bp, 50 predicted proteins | sample GuaBasSediGuay16_FD_121797 | JGI IMG/M metagenome (GOLD analysis project Ga0180301, IMG submission 121797) | Subseafloor sediment microbial communities from Guaymas Basin, Gulf of California, Mexico - Guay16, Core 4569-2, 12-15 cm | ecosystem: Environmental > Aquatic > Marine > Hydrothermal... | reverse complement strand
TTTATTTCCAGAGGTACTTTGTTTCTCTCGAAGATTTTTAGCTCTTCTACAATTTCCTTTACTTTTAGCATAATAATGCATGATTTTAAGTATCTATAGTTTTATACTAATGTGGACAGGTCTGAGATAAAATAAGAATAAAAAAGATAGAATTAAATCCAAAGTTGAACGACCACTATTATGTCGTCCCGTTTCAACCTCATAATACTCGGCACCCTTTTTGGGATAACGGCCTTTGACACACTACTTCTCGCATTTGCCATACCCCGATTGATATCGGAGTATGGCTTCTCTCACTCTGCTGCGGGTCTCCTTGGAACCATACTAATGGCAGGTGTGGGTGTTGGAGCGGTTGTGCTTGGAGCTTTATCGGATGTTGTTGGCAGAAGGAAGGTTATATTTTCATCTATCATTATTTTTACACTGTCTACAGGCTTGTTGAGTTTTACTGGAAGCTATTCATTCTTTGCAGTTTTTCTCTTCAGCTCTGGATTTGGACTTGGTGGTGGTTTGACTTTAAGCATAGCCTATTTGCCTGAAGTAATTGAAGAATCCTTAGACAAGTACATGTGCTACTTCGAATCTTTTTGGGGTGTAGGGGCTTTAAGTATCGTTACAGCCTCGTACTTTCTTGTACAAAGTCCTTTAGCAGAGCTTTTTTTGATTGGTGCCTTGCCTATAGCTCTATTACCTCTGTTTTATAAACTTCCAGATGTTAGGGTGGAGGAAAGAAAGAGCGTGTCAGGGAATGTAAGGAATTTAATATTCAGTTACGGTAAAATAACCATCATTATTTGGAGTATCTGGTTTTGTGGTGTTTTCACATATTACGGCGTGTTTTTGTGGCTTCCCAGTATAATGATGTCAGAGATGGGATACACAATTGGTAATACAATACTCATACCAATTTATGGTATTCAAATCGTATCTCCACTTGTTTTGTCGTTGATCATAAAAGAGAACAACACGGAGAGGTTGCTAGCAGCTTATTCTTTTGTGGCAGCAATTTCAACTTTGCTTTTCATATATTCTAAGACTCTGATGTTTGTGGGAATGCTGACCACTTCGTTTTTCAGCATTGGCGGTTGGGTTCTGTTGATCTTAACAACTCAGAAAAGCTATCCGCAATCAATCAGAGGATTGGGCGTTGGATCTGCTGCAAGTGTTGGAAGGGTTGGGGGAATAATTGCACCATACCTGACGGGATACTTGATGGATGTATATGGAACATTTAAAATCCCCTTCTGGATATTTGTGCTCCTCTTTTTAATTATGGCTATGTTAGCTTTATCCATCAGATTTTTAGACGGAAAGAATTAAATTTTAGTTCACAACTCCAAATCTCCATGTTTGTTGATAAAATTCACCATCCCACCCTCATTGAGAATTTTAATCATCGTTTCGGGTAGTGGTCTAATTTTTATCTCATTACCACTCGTTAGATTCTTTATAATTCCTTCAGACAGGTCAACTTCCAGTTCATCTCCATCGTTTATTGAATCTGTGTCAACGATAACAACTGGCAGTCCAACGTTTATCGCATTCCTGAAAAATATTCTAGCAAACGATTTTGCTAGAACTGCTGAAATTCCTGCAATCTTTATTGCCAGGGGGGCGTGTTCCCTACTACTACCCATTCCAAAGTTTTTACCCCCAACGATAAAATCGCCTTTTTTGAACTTTTTTGGGAATTCCTCATCAGCATCCTCCATCACGTGTTTCGCCAACTCCTCCATTTTGCTCCTCAAGTGATAGTACCTGCCTGGTGTAATGTGGTCAGTAGATATGTCATCACCAAACTTCCAAGCTGTCCCCCTGAATTTCATTGTTTTTAGCTCAACCCCTGAAATAAAAAGATTTTTAATCGCAATTTTTAAATTTCAATTGTGGCTACTTCTTGCTAATTTCTAGCCGCCGTGGCTTAGCTGGCAGAGCGGGTGATTCGTAATCACCAGGTCGCGGGTTCAAATCCCGCCGGCGGCTTGGTTTATTGGAATTAAACTATTTAGGGATTTCACAAGCAACAATTTACCAAGATTTTTAATAAATCTAATCCTTTGATCCACTTGTTCCCAAAAAAGGCTACTTCAAACACAAAACTCTTTCTCCACGATTCTCTTTAAATCATCTTCCAAACTCCTGTAAAATCTTTCTTTATCCTCAATTGGCAAAAAGGCATATCTCACACTCTTCCTGTTGCATTCAATTTCTACGTATATTACGATTTCTCCATTATATCTCTTTTCATAAACCCTGATAACGGAATTTTTTGGCAGGATTTCATCCAATATTTCTTTAAACCTTGGAAATTTCAATTCCAGCCATAACACTGTCTTAACCAAAATCACATTAGTAGTTGATTTAACAACCTAAAACTCTTGTGGTAAAGATTTGTGGTAAAGATAAACTTTTAAAACGCAATTTTAATAGGCTGTTCAATGGGTGAAATCCACTGGGCTGATGTAGTTGCTAAGAGGTTGCTTGAGAAAAGCAAAGAACACAGAATAGCTACCGGCATTTCACCATCTGGGCACATCCACATGGGAAACCTCAGGGAGATGCTTACAGCCGATGCAGTCAGAAGAGCTTTGATTGATGCTGATGGCGAGGCAGAGTTAATTTTTATTGCTGACACGTTTGACCCTTTAAGGAAGAGATATCCATTTTTGCCACAGGAATACGAAAATTACGTTGGAATGCCACTAAGCGAGATCCCCGATCCAGAAGGTTGCCACAAAAACTATTCAGACCACTTCTTAACACCGTTTTTGGAATCCTTGGAGATACTCGGAATTGATGTAATTCTTGAAAAGGCTGATGAAATGTACAAACAGGGGAGATACAATGAAGCAATAAGGATTTCTTTTGAAAAAAGGGATCAGATTATTCAGATTATCAGGGGGGTTACTGGTAGAGAGGTAGAGGATGACTGGTATCCATACTTGGCAATCTGCAAGAAATGTGGGAGGATGAACACAACAAAGGTTGTTGGTTACGATGACAATTGGATTCATTACAAATGCGATTGTGGGTATGAGGGCAAAGCATCGTACAATGGAGGGGGAAAGTTAACTTGGCGTGTTGACTGGGCAGCAAGATGGTGGATTTTGGGCATAACTTGCGAACCCTTCGGCAAAGACCATGCTGCTGCTGGAGGGAGCTACGACACTGGAAAGAGGTTTGCAAAGGAGATTTTTAGGATTGAGCCACCATTTCCAGTTGTTTACGAATGGATTAATCTTAAAGGCGTGGGGGCGATGAAAAGCTCTAAGGGTATAGTCATACCGGTTAGAGACATGGTTGATGTTTTACCTCCTGAAATTGTTAGGTATATTATAATAAAAGTTAAGCCTGAAAGACACATAGAATTTGACCCTGGTATAGGCTTGCTCGATCTAATTGACGAATTTGAGAGAGCTTCGAAGCTAAAAGATAGAGCAGTAGAACTTTCAACGGTTAAAGAAGTTGAATATTCCGACGTTTCATTTAGACATTTAGTTATTGTTGGGCAAATAGCAAACTGGGATGTTGAAAGGGTTTTGGAGATTTTGGCAAGAACGAGTTATAAAATAGATGAGATAGCAAGGAGGGATGTAGAGAGGAGAATTGTGTATGCCAAGAGATGGCTGGAGAGATTTGCCCCAGAAAGGATAAAGTTCAAGGTTGTCGATGACGTTAGCAGTCTCAAGAATGAATTCAACGAAAAAGAAATGGAATTCCTAATAAATTATGCTAAAAGGTTAAATAGTGAGATGACACCTGAGCAAATTCACACCTTGGTTTACGATGTGGCAAATGAGATAACGATTAAGCCCTCAAAAGCCTTCCAAGCAATTTATAAAGCAATACTCGGTAAAACCTTTGGGCCCAGAGCGGGATACTTCATTAAATCGTTGGGCATCGACTGGGTTAAAGAGAGGTTTAAAAGCCTGTATGAGGCAAATTGAGGCTGGTAGCTATTACAGCTATTTAACCGAAGGCTGTAAGCTCTGCAGAGAAGGGGCAAAGCTTGTTTTATTTATAACTGGATTGTGCAACAATTCATGCTTTTACTGCCCGATTTCAGAGGAGAAGAGGGGTAAAGATGTGGTGTTTGCAAATGAAAGGAAAGTGGTTACCATTGATGACTTTGTTGAGGAAGTTAATTTAATGGATGCTGAAGGTGTTGCGATAACTGGTGGAGAGCCGTTACTTAAGCTTGAGAGGGTCTTAGAATTTTTGAAACTTTCAGATTCCTTAGGCTTACACTCCCACCTCTATACATCAATTCCAGCCAAAGAGAGTGTAATTGAAAGTCTATCGAAGTTCTTGGATGAGATTAGATTTCATCCCGTCGAGCTAAAGAACGTTGGGAAATACGAAGAATCTTTGGTATTAGCAAAAAAACATGGAATTGAGGCTGGTTTTGAAATTCCTGCAATAGACTACAACAGCCAAGTTGTTGAAATTTTAAACAGGCATGATGCCTTTTTAAATCTAAATGAGTTGGAATGCTCTCCAACAAACTTTGAAGCTCTAATAACCAGAAATTTTGAAATAGAAGACTACTATGTTGATTGCAATGAAATAGCCAAGAAATACGAAATCGTTGAGAAATTTCATTACTGCACAGCAAGATTTAAGGATTCAGTTCAGTTTAGAAGGAGACTTTTAAGAATGGCTCACAAATTAGCTAACAATTCAAAAATTTATGAGGTTACGGATGATGGCACAATAGTTTGTGGGTTTGTTGAAGGGAATGCTAAAAACATTAGCAAAGCAAAGAAAATTTTAAGAGAAAATAGACTTGAATTTGTTGAGGTCGAGAATGGCATTGAAGTTTCAATATCAACAATTGAAAAGTTGGGCGAATATTTAAAAGCTGAGGGGCTAAGTCTTAGTGTAATTGAGAGGTACCCCACATCAAAGAGAACTGTCGTTGAGGTTATTCCACTATGACGAGGTGGAGGTGTGAAGGAAACAAAAAAGGAGATTGAGTATAGGCTCAGAAGATACCTTGAAAGGGATAAGAAGGGAATTAGAAAGGAATTACTCAAGTTACTCTTGGATAACAAAAAGTACACAACTGATGAAATATATCAAAAATTGAAGGATAAAGATTTGGATTTGAAGGCAAGAGGCGTATCAGCGATGGTTGGATTGATGAGTGCAAGGTTGGGAATTTTAAAAATGGAGTTAGGAGAAAAAAACAAGTACTACTTGAAGGAAGAGTATGCTGATTTAGTTAGGTCAATTTTAAAGGAATTTGAACGATAATGAAGTTGATTTACAAGATATATGAAAAAAAATTAATTGAAGAAATAAAGAAAAATGTTTTGCCGAGACACATAGCAATTATAATGGATGGGAATAGGAGGTTTGCTAAGAAAATGGGTTTACCACCAAAAATTGGCCATATTTTTGGTTCAAAGAAGGCGGAAGAGGTTTTAAACTGGTGCTGGGAATTGAAGATAAAGAATGTGACGGTCTATGCATTCTCAACTGAGAATTTTAACAGGAGTGAGGATGAAAAGAAAAACATCTTCAATCTGGTTGAAAGAGAATTGAAAAGGCTTGCAAACGATAAGAGAATCCATCAAAGTAAGGTTAAGGTTAAGGTTGTTGGTAGAAAGGATTTACTGCCAAAGAACGTTTTAGATGCAATTAAATATGTGGAAGAGAGAACAAAGGAGTATTCAAACCACTTTTTGAACATAGCATTGGCTTATGGTGGTAGGCAGGAGATAGTAGATGCTGTTAGGAGTATACTGCGGAAAGTCAAGGATGGGTTGGTAAAGGCGGATAAAATAGACTCAAAATTGATTGAACAAAATTTGTATGGGGAAGATGGGTATTCAGAAGTTGATTTGGTTATAAGGACTGGTGGAGAGCAAAGGCTATCAAACTTTTTGCCCTGGCAGTCTGCAAACTCAGTTGTATATTTCTGCGATGTTTATTGGCCAGAATTTAGGAAAATCGATTTGCTGAGGGCTATAAGGACTTGGCAGTTTAGGAAAAATACTACATATCAAATTTAACAGTAAACTGTACAAAGAAATTTGAAGAAATTCGATTACACAAATTATTTTTCAGTTTTGAAAATTTTGTGTCCTTCATTCTTATTTTTTTATTTAACACCAATTCACAAAAGCATATCCAAAAAGTTAATAAAATAAACGTTACATTCTAACCATGAACGTTGTTGGACTTGACATTGGGACTAATTATACAAAGGCAACTAAGGATGGTAAGAATGTGACCATTTTTCCCAGCATTGTTGTTTTTGGCGAAGAGAAGGACTGGAGTCTAAAAGGAGAGACTAGAGATGTTTATATTGGTGAAGATGCTCTAGCAATAGTTCAAAATCTGGAAAACATTGAAGTTTTGAGACCGTTGCACGAAGGGAGGCTAATTCACGACTCATACTTGGAACTTGCTAAATATGCTCTAAACAGATTAGAGGCTAAGGAGAACTTGATTATTGCTACGGGATTGCCTGTTAAATCTTCAAAAAAGGAGAGAGAGCAATTGATTAAAACACTAGAAGAAAACTTATCTGCCAAAGTTTTACTGTTTCCAGAGCCGGTAGGTACATTGGCTTATATGGGTGTGGAGACGGGGGTTTGTATTGATATCGGTTTTGGTACAACAGATACTGTTGTTTTGAGCTATATGGAGTACTTGAAAGGAGACACGATGTTGATAGGTGTAGATAAGCTCTATGAGAATTTGGAAATCACAATCAGAAACAAGATAGGTATAAGCTTGACACCAGAGGAGATGACAAAACTGTTGACTATCGAAAATTACGAGATAGGCAGAGTTAGAAGTGGTAAGAAGATTTCTGTCTCGCACGAGGGTATTATGGGCGAATACTACGAGCTTATGAAGTCTTGGGTTGACAGAATTTCAAACAGGGTCAAGATGTTGCTTGAAGGTGTCTCGACCTCAATCGTCGAGAACATTGTGTTGACTGGCGGCGGAAGTGCACTTCCAGGAGTATTTGAAGAATTCAGCAAGAGTTTCGAGGAAATTGTAGAACTGAAAAGACCTGATGACCCGCTAATTGCCAACTCCAAGGGCTATTACATGTTAGCTAAAACGTTGGCAGGTGAGGTCGAAACCAAGGAGTTGAAAGAAGAAAAAGTGGAAAAAGTTGAGGAGACAGTAGAGGAAAAGGGGGAAAAGAAGAAAAAGAAGGGCAAATGATATAAATTATTAGGGATTATATACGATAGATGAGAATTATAATTGACATTCCATCAGATTTAGAGAGTAAGTTAATTGAGAAATGTGATAAGGTAGGAGTCTCACCATCAGAATTTGTTTATTCTTTATTGGAATGGTATTTCTACAGAAGGAAAGATAAAGTAAACAGGTCTGAACTCAACGAATTTTTAGAGACTGCAAAGAAGTGTGGGATGGAGAGGGTGAAGTACTGCAAGTACAGTGATGGAAGTTATTGTGCAGTTGAAGTTTTTGATGATTTATTTGCTGAAAAAGAGCCGGAATTAATTTCACCCTACAAGTGCTTGTTCTGTCCCTATTTTGTTGATAGGCGCAAGGATAAAAAGAAAGTTGAGTTTAAGGAGTTGAGTGAAGCGAAGATGTACGAGCTTGCAAAACTTGCTGCTAAGTTTGTAGTAAAGGTTTATGGTGACAAACTGGGATACAAGCCAAAGTTTGTAGTAGATGAGAGTATAGATGAGAAAGATGTTGAACCGAGAGCTATCTCTAAGAAGGGGGTGAAAAAGCTTTTGGAAAATTGGTGACATCAATATTGGTAAGATTGGGTTAAACATTAACGGCGATTTGAAAGATGGGGAATTAATTAAAAGAGCTAAAATTGCGAGTGAAGCTGGAATTAAAATTGTTTGGATTGGAGAGTTCGAGGGATTTAAGGACCCATTTTATGTTGCCGAATTAATTGCTGATTTTGTTGATTTTGTTGGGTTTGGCATCTTATCCCCAATAAAGAGAAAATATAACGAGATTTTTAGGCTTTTAAGCAAATTTGATAGAAAAATCGTTGTTGGAATTGCTCCTGGCAACTTTAACAATCCAAAAGAGGCATTGGAAATGACCATTGACTGCATCAAGTATCTAAAAAAACGTTTAGAAGTGCCAGTCTTGGCTGGTTGCTCTTCACCAATCATAACGAAAAAGTCATCGGAAATGGCTGATGGGATTCTGTTCAATTACGTGAAATCTGAATATATCCGGTGGATTTCCAAATTTGTTAAAAAGAAATTGTTTATAGCGGCTTATGGGCCAAGTCTTATTCTGCCAAGCGAGTTTTTTGAAGATTTGTTGATAGCCTCAGCCATTGTTGTTTCAAGCAAAGCGTTTGTAAAGGAGTTTGGCTTTGATGAGTTGTTTGAAGAAATAAGGCAAATTGACTTTCAAAAGCTCGTCGAGATCAGACAAATGGGAAAAAGCATAAAACACACTCCGGATTACAAAATCTTAGACAGATATTCAAACATTTTACTTGAAAACTTTACGATCAGTGGGGATGTAAATAGCATTACAATCAGAATTAAAGATTTGCTAGAACACTGCAACCATGTAATCTTGAGCGATCCGTTTTTTAGGGATGCAAATTCCATGAGGTTGTTAAAACACGTTGCTGATGTAGTTACGAATAATCCTTAAATATCCTCACAGATAATCTAATTAATGGACTTATTGAGGACAGAATACGACATAAGGCACATTCTGGCAGTTTCAAGAAGAAATATCGATGAACATGCCTTGATAAGGATTATCGTTTCATCTCTCGCAAGAAAAGAGGAGATTTTGAACGTTACAAAGAGGGACTTCAAGAGGGTGAAAAGGAATGGATTTGAATTTTATACAGTTAAGCTTACTGGAACGAAGACGAGAATTATGCCGATAGATGGTAAAACTTACAATATAGTCTCAGAAATCTGCAAAAACAAGAGAAACAAAGAGAGAGTGTTTAACTATACTTCCAGAGAAATGGATGAGATAGTTGATAAAAATTCGCCTCCAGACAAAACCTACAACGTTGAAAAGCTTAGAAGTGGAGTGATTGAGATATTGAAGGATTGTATGTTCTTTGGGAGCATTGAGTTTGGGGAAGACTTGGATAAAACTGCCAATTTCCTGCAAGACTTTCATCCAATGTACTCAGGAATGTGGGATTTAGATGATGATGAGGTTTTGGAGGACTTTGTTTTGAATTTCTCAAAGGTTACTGGGATTAGGGATGCAAAAACGATAGCAGAATTGCTGAATGAAGATGTAAAAAGAATTGATTATGTTTTAGCAAGGAGGTAGAGCATGAGATTGGAAGAAATTGTAAGTTTCTTGGATGAATACTTGGAATTGGAGAAGTTTAAAGACTCATCAAACAACGGACTTCAGGTTGAAGGGGTAAAGGAGGTAAAAAAGGTTGCATTTGCGGTTGATGCTTGCCTTGAGGTGTTTAAAAGGGCTACTATGATTAATGCCAACCTTGTTGTAGTCCACCACGGATTGATTTGGGGCGGAATAAGTTATGTCAAAGGAATCGTCTTTAGAAGATTGAAATTCTTGATTGAGAATGGAATCTCGTTGTATGCGGCACATTTGCCATTGGATGTGCATAAGGAAGTGGGAAACAATGCAATGCTGTTGAAAATTTTAGGTTTAAATGCCAACAATCCGTTTGGAGAGTATAAAGGTGTAAAAATTGGGTGGATGGATTCATTTGATGAACCAAAACCACTTGATGAAATTGTGAGGTTAATAGAAGATAACCTAAACGTTAGGGCTGTAGTTTTGGATTTTGGTGGAGACATTAAAAGGGTGGCAGCAGTCTCAGGAAAGGGGGCTTTTGCGATCAATGAAGCGGTGGAAAGCGATGTAGATTTGCTTATTACGGGTGAGGCGGAGCATGAAGCATACCACACTGCAAAGGAAGGAAAATTAAACGTAATCTTCGCTGGACATTATGCAACAGAAACGTTGGGCGTTAAAGCTTTAATGGATGTTGTTGAAGGACTTGGTGTTGAAGTTGAATTTATTGATATTCCGACTGGTTTGTGAGACGGTATGGTTTAAAGTTTTCCTATTCTCATTAATAAAGACCAAAATGAAATCAATCTCCAAACGTTATAACTGGGGAAGTTGCAATCCTCTTTGCCCCCAATTCTCTCAAAATTGGCTTTAAAAATTTAACCTTGGCTTTGTCAAGTATTATGTGCATAGCCACACCGCTCTTAGCTAATTTGGAGACTGTAGGATCGAAACCTTCAGCAGTCAAAAACTCAAGTAACTTTGGTATTGCATTTTCATCGGGAACGTTGAAGTATAAGCTCACCAAATTCCTTGAATCTAACACCTCCTTTAAATCTGTAATCAAATTTTCCATCAGTCTTCTCTTCTTTTGATCTTTGAATGACTCAGAATTTGCAATAAAAACTGAATATACTTCTTTCATAACAACATCAATTATTCTGCACCCATTAGCCCTCAAAGTCGTACCAAATTCAGTAACCTCCAAAATCAAATCAGCTTCAGGCATTGGTGGCAATAGTGATGCCTCAGTCTTACCGATTGGATCAAAGACTATAGCATTCAGTCCGACTTTCTCAGCGTAGCTTTTTGCCAATTCAGGAAATTCAGATGCAAATAAAACCTCTTTATCTCCAACGACCTCCTTAAAATCCTCTATTGTCTTTACCTCAGGATAAATTTCTTCTGAAACTGCAACAACAAGTTTTGTTGGTCTTAAAGGCAATTTTTCAACCAATACAACGTTCTCCAATCCGTATCTCAGTTTGGAATTTTCAAATATGTCTTCTCCAGTAAATCCACCATCCCCCTTACCTTTCATTATATAAAACGGCATTATTTGGGGACGGACCTGCTTGAAAACTATTTCTGGATGGTCAACTCCGATAAGGTATCCTCTTTCACTTTTCTTTAGCTTGTAACCCGCTTCGCACAACGCATCCCATACGGGTTTTTCAAGGTGACCGTCAGGGAAGTAAATCTTGAGCATGAGAGCAATTAATTGATACTTTTTATAACTTTTTTCGCTGGTTTGACGTTTGCTAGTAAACTTTTTTAAAGTGTTGGGCTACACAAAATCATGATGAGTTTGAGGGAATCGTTTGTTAACTTGCTTGAGTCGTTCGATTATTCGGACAGTGTTGAGGAAAGAATAAGGCTCTTGAGAAGTGCTATTGGCAGACTCTCAAACATTTTCTATGGAACACCAAAAGAAGACATCTACGCCGATCAGGTTAGGAGGATAAAGCTGAGACTGAATGAATTAAGAGGAAAACTCGGAGAATTTGATGAAAATACGGAGTTTCAGTACTGGAAGGAGCTGATGGATACGCTGGAGGAGTTGAGGGACGGAGTTGAGAGGATAGCCGTCAAAGAGGGAATAATCGAGAAATAGTTACTTCAGTTCATTATAAGTTTTTTTCAACAACAAAGCATCCTCCTCAAGATTTGGGCTCTCGCATATCAGAATACCACTAGTACCAAAATCGATTAATGCTTGGAGCAATTCTTTGTACCTCATGTCCGAATCTTTTAAATTCAGATGGCTCTTTTCCCCTTTCAATCCGTATTCAATACCACTCAAATGTATATGCATGTTTTTTATGACATTCTTTCCAACTTCCTCAACTTTTTCAAGTATTGAGCAAAATTCGTCATAGCTGTTATAAATTCTGTACCTTGCGTGAATGTGACTGAAGTCGATGCAAGGTAAAACCCTCTCGAGTTCCTGAGATAGTTTAACAACTTCATTTAAATCTCCAAACTGCGTCGGCTTTCCCGTGGTTTCCGGTCTTAAAATAATATCTATTCCGTTTTCATTCAAAAACTCAATCACCTTCTGAATTCCAAGCTTAACCTTGGCGTACGCTTTCTCCTTTGATAATTTCATGTAATAGCCCGCATGGAAAACTACACTCCTTGCATTGAACAAGCTTCCAATCCTGCAAGAGTCAACAATCCTTTTAACACTCTCCTCAAACTTTTTCTCATCACTTGCATTCAGATTTATGTAATACGGGGCATGGACTGTAAGCTTAACATCAAGTTTTTCGGCTACCTTTTTTAGTTCCTCTGCTGTTTTAACCCCCATTTTAACACCCCTAACGAATTGTACCTCCATTGCATCCAAGCCAAGTTCCTTGATGGTTTTAACCCCGTCAATCGTTGATCTCCCTTTTGAAGAGTGCGGAACACCAGCTACACCAAACAGCATAAAATAAAAAGAGAAAAGTCCAATAAAAAAACTATTTCCTGTAAACTTCTCCCAGATCCAACTGTATTCTTTCACTAATTAAATCTGTAATCTCTCCCAGAACACTCAGAAGTCTGTTGTACGCTTCTAAAAAGTTGACAACACTCTCTCTTGTATTCAGTTTTGATTGAATCTCTGTTAATTCACCTAGTATTTGCTGATCGAATTCTCCAGAAAGTTGTTTTGTAACAAAACTCTGCTGTTTTTGCTGAAATTCTGCCAATAACTCCTGAGCAACTTCATCTTCTTTCAACTTAGCCTCAACTTCCAAAAACTCCTTATACACGTCCAATTCAAGAATTGCATCAGCAAGAGCCAACGCTTTTTCTTTTACCAAATCTTCTACCATTTTTTTAACCACCTATTCCATTTCCCTCCCCTTTTCTTTACTATTATTTTAATTTTTCTGTTGGCTATTCATAGAATACCTTCCAACCTTAACAACTCCCTCTTTATCTCAACACCACTGCTATAACCACCCAAACCTCTTTTTGATACAACCCTATGGCAAGGAATTAGAATTGGAGTTGGATTTTTACTTAGTGCCATTCCCACTGCCCTGTATGCTTTGCTGTTCAACTTCTCTGCCAACCCCTTGTAAGTCATAGTTTTACCGTACGGTATTTTTGACGTCTCATTTAAAACCCTCTCAACAAATTCAGACACTTTTAAGACAATAGGGTAATTAAATTCAACTTTTTTCCCACTAAAATACCTCTCCAAATCTTTTTTTAATTTCTTTACCAGCCTCGACTCGATTCTCTCATCAACTGGTTTTCTATCAAATTTTACCGAAATAACTTTTTTATCTTGAACAATAACGTTAACGTAGGTCAACCATTCAACAGAAAATTGCTCCACGCACATTAGACGTCCTTGCCAATTATTTCTCTAATCCTGTTTATGCCGTCTATCGCTTCAATGACTTCAGCGACAGCTTTTGGAACGTATCTCTTCCAGTCATCTCCATTTATCATTTTCCTCCTAATTTCTGTTCCCTGGTATTCCACTCTGTTGTACATATGCGTACCTTTAACCTCCATCCCAGCTTCTTTAAACAGTCTCTTCACAAGTGGATTGTTCGAATAAACAACATCAAAGGGTGGGACCATCTCCCTGACATGTGCAACCCACAGACTATTTCTCTTAATATCTTCCAAAGGAATTATGTACACCCTTTTTTTAATATCTAACTCATTCAAAGCCATCGAAATCATCAAGACTCTTTCACCAGCGGTAAATGGATTTTCAAAGCTGTGGCTTTCTTGAGCACTACCAATCCCGATTATCAACTCATCTACCTCATTTATTATGTTCTTTATAACCTCATGGTGCCCCAGATGGTAGGGTTGAAATCTACCAATAAAAAACCCCCTCATGTTCTCGGCCTTCTCACAACTCTGTATATGTCATCTTTTAATTTTTTACCCGTTTTTCTCTCCCATTCATCCAGTGGTATTCCGTATTCAGCCTGAACTTTATCTCTATACATCTCAGGTATCACGTTAAAGGCACAGAATGGTATTATTCTGCCGTCCGGTGTTGCATAGTGTATGGTACATCTCTTAACTCTTGAAATGTCGTAGTTGTACAAATCTTGAAAGTGCATCATACCAATAAACAAACTCCTGATATGGAATTCGCCGAGTGTCGTGTAGTCGTGCCTAACTAAGACGTCAAACAAAATCTTACTGATATCAAACTCTTTGGGTGCTTTATCAAAATCCACAAAACGCCTTAAATCAATTATTCCCTTCAAAGCCCTTATTGTTTTGATTCTACTATGCTTTAGCTCCTCGGATTTTTCCATAAGAAACTCAAACAACCCTTCAACATCCAAAAACCTCGTAATTGGAATTAGTTTGTTGTTCTCTTTAAAGGCATAGGTAGCCATTCCGCACGCAAAGTGCGTTGTTAATTCATACTGTGGTTGCCCCGTTAAAGATTCAACGAAGTATGAGATCGGCACAACACTTGGAACTGGATAAAAGTCATCCCTGCTGATCTCACCATCCGTTTGCTCTTCAATTCTCATGATGACGTCTGGAATGGTAATTCTAAATTTTTCCCTCTCTTTCCTCGGCATGCTTCCAACCAAACTTACAGGTTGTATGTTTACCCCCCTTATCACATCGATGTTTTCAGCCCCAAACTTGATCATGTCGCCAAGTTGATGATCGTTGACACCTTTAATTACTGTTGGAACCAAAACAATACCTAATTCAGCCCTCCTGCAATTTTCTAGAATCTTCGGAACTTCACGAATGTTTTTTGGATTTGTTGTTTCATCGACACCGTCAAAGGATAAATAAACAGTATTAACGCCAGCTTCCCTAACTTCTGTTGCAAAACCCTCCTCTAACGCTAGCCTGATGCCATTGGTGTTGAGCTGCACATGCTCTATTCCTTCCTCCCTTATCGATTTTATTATATTAATCAAATCATCCCTTAAGGTTGGCTCTCCGCCAGTAAGCTGCACGGCATTACAGCCTATGGGCTTCTCGTTTCTTGCAATTCTGACCATTTCTTTTATTTGTTCAATGCTGGGCTCGTACACGTAACCTGCTCTTTTAGCATAAAAAAAGCAGTACCAGCAAGCCAGATCACACCTGTTCGTTAAAACTATGTTTAGCAATGCAGTATGACTTTTGTGAATCTTGCAAAGACCACAGGTAAATGGACAGTCCACCTCATCAATCAACGGGTTCTCTAAACCTCTACCCTCATACGAAAATCTTGATGCTTTTTTAAACAACTCAACATCTCCCCAATACACTTCAACAAATTCACCATGCTCAGGGCATATTTTTTTTATCATAACCTTTCCGTTCTCTTCATAAACCTCAGCGGTTAATTTTTTTAGGCATTCAGGGCAGAGTGAAAGGGTTTTATAAGGTAACTTGATTTCTCCCATTTCTACACCTCCAGAAGGAATTTTTATAGTAAAAAGTTGGAGAAAGAGATATATCAAGATTTCGTTGTTTCCTCGGTATGCTGTTTTTCAATTCTACACGTACACCAAACCACTTCTCTGTAACCAACGTACTTGGGAGTTTAGTACATAATTAATAGTTTACAAAATAGAGTCGCACGATTGGAGTTAATAAATTCAGCAACCGGCTTATCGTAAGCTTTAGCTACAAAACTGCAAGCGGTGGGTAATCTTCAGATTGGCTCTACGGTTACAATAAATATCCATTTAAAAAATTAAAAATTAATTATCTGGAACAAATTTCGTTCCATAGTAAATTATTCCGCTGTTTCCATCCTCTCCGTATTTCCTGAAGGCTTTTTTAACCTCCATTCCAATTTCAACTTCCTCTGGATCACAAACGAGTTGTGAAATAACTCTGACACCATTTTCCAACTCAATCAAAGCAACAACGTACGGCTTCTCTTCCTTGTATTCCTCAGGAGCATCGTGGACGACGGTGTAACTTAAAACTCTTCCTTTTCCATCGAATGGTATCTCTTTTATCTTACTCCTCCTTCTGCAGTGCGGGCAAAGATTTCTTGGTGGATAGAAAAAACTTTGACAGTTCTCGCAGTAACTCCCGACCAAATCGTACCTATACTTTATCTTTCTCCAAAACCTTGGAAGCATAAAATCACCTCGAAAATATGGTTACGATGGCTGTTGCGCCAGTCCCACCTATGTTTAATGCTAAACCCTTTTCAGCATCCACCTGTCTTTTTCCAGCATCCCCCCTAAGCTGTAAAGTGATCTCTACTGCTTGTCTTACGCCTGTTGCACCAACTGCATGACCACAAGCCTTCAAGCCACCTGAGGTGTTTACTGGCAAATCTCCATTTAGCTCGGTAACTCCTTCTCTAATCAGCTTTGCACCCTCGCCTTTCTTTGCAAAGCCTAAATCTTCGTAAGCCATGATCTCAGCAATTGTAAAAGAATCGTGAACTTCTGCAATGTCTATGTCCTTAACCTCAACCTTAGCCTGCTTGTAAGCCTGCTTTGCTGCTGCAACCACTGAACTCATTGTTAAGATGTCTTTCCTGTTTTGAATGGCCAAATAATCGCTTGCTTGGCTACACGCCTCAATAAAGACAGGTGTGTCAGTGTAATTTTTAGCCACATCTTCACTTGCCAGAATAACTACAGCCGCACCATCTGAAATTGGAGCGCAATCAAAGAGCTTCAAAGGTTCTGCTACATACGTTGAGTTCAACGCCGTCTCGAGACTAATTTCCCTCCTAAACTGGGCTTTTGGATTTAACGCACCATTTTTGTGATTTTTGACACTAATCAACGCCAGATCTTCCTCTTTAGTCCCAAACTTTTCCATGTGTAATCGGGCAATGATTGCATACAACGCTGGCAAAGTTGCACCAACAAAACCTTCCCATTCCCTGTCAATTGAGGAAGTCATTATATCCATTGGATTTCCAACATCCGTAACCTTCTCCGCTCCAGCAGCAATGACTATGTCATGCATTCCTGATGCTACAGCCATGTACGCTTGTCTCAACGCCAACCCACCACTGGCATCTGCCACTTCAACCCTTGTTGACGGAATATTGAATTCTGCCAATCCAGCGTAATCAGCTATCAGCGCTGCAATGTGTTCCTGAGCTAAATACCTTCCACCACTCATGTTTCCCACAAACATCGCCTCTATTTCTTTGCCCTCCAACCCAGCATCCTCCAAAGCTTCAACGCCAGCAGAGATAACTATGTCCCTAAAGCCACTATCCCACATCTCACCAAATTTACTGCATCCAACTCCGATTATCGCAACCCTGTTCATGCTATCACATCCTTATTTTATCTCTATGCTTCAAATATTCCCCATAGTCAATGAATACGCCTTGATTGACTTTATCCCAAACAGTTGGGTTTCTTTCAAAGTTTTCAATGGCATCTGTAACAACAATTGAGAACGCATCGCTTCCCGCACCGCTTCCAAATGAAACCAGCAGTATTCTATCCCCAGGCTTTGCTACATCTAAAATCGCTGCAAATCCAAGAATTGAAGCTCCCGAGTACGTGTTGCCGATGTAAGGCACTAGTAATCCCTGTTTGATTTGTTCATTCGTAAATCCAAGCATCTTTGCAACCCTAACCGGAAACTTTGCATTTGGTTGATGGAAGACTGCATAATCAAAATCACTAGCCTTCAACCCCATCTTGTCCATCAAACCTTGGGCAGCAGATGTTACATGCCTGAAGTAAGCTGGCAAACCCGTAAATCTACCACCATGACTTGGATATGGTTGCAATTCCCTCCTCCAGAAATCTGGAGTGTCTGATGTGAAAGAATAAGTTTCTTCAACCTCAGCAATCGGATTTTTGCCGATTATGAATGCTGCACCTCCGGCAGCAGCAGAATACTCCAAAGCATCTCCCGGCTTACTCTGGCTTGTGTCTGCACCTATTGCCAAACCGTATTTTATCATTCCCGATCTTACAAAGCCAATGCACATCTGCATTCCAGCGGTTCCCGCTTTGCATGCGAACTCCAAATCGGCAGAAAAGAAGTCGTTTCCTACTCCTAAAGCCTCACCAACAATGGTAGCAGTTGGTTTTACAGCATAGGGGTGACTTTCCGAACCAACGTAGATTGCTCCAATGTCCTTTGGATTTATGTTGGCTCTATAAACGGCTTCTCTCGCAGCCTCAACGGAGATTGTAGCAGTATCCTCATCAACATCTGGAACCGATTTTTGATAAATGCCCAATCCACCTTTTATTGCCTCCGCATTCTCCCCCCAGATTCTCGCAATCTCTTCAACTTTAATCCTGTAAATTGGAATGTATGTGCCATAAGAAACTACACCAACTTTCATCTCATACTCCTCCTTATAGCCTTAATCATCTCATCCAACCCCATGTTCGTAACAATTAGCGGAATTTTCTCAATTTCAGCTATCTTCAACGCTATCTTGTCAACCTCATTGGCATTCAAACCGTGTAAAACAACAACAGCGGGCTTCAAATTTGCCACTCTTACAGCTACAAGTGGCGATCTTCCAGTTGAAACCTTAGTAAACACCAACGCCCTCTCATTCGTCAATCCGTAGAGTTTGTAGAAATCGTAGGAGTTTAAGGTTAGTATTGCTTTAATACTATCAACAATCGTGTGTCCATTGACGTACCTCTCAAAATCGTTTAGCTGTGTTCCATTAATTATCTCTACGAACTTTGAAGATTCTATCGCCATCTGATACTCCATCATGTCGAGAATCACATCCATACGAAAACCATCGAGGATTTCTCGGTATTTTGAGACAGTTTTATATCCCTTTTCCCTATCAATTTCCAACAGAGCTTCAATGACCTTTCTAACAAATGCAATGCCGGGAGACTTTCTTCTGTCGCTTTCGTAATCGCTTATTACTGAGGGTGACAGATTCAGCTTTAATGCAAGTTCCTTTTGTGATATCTCAAAAATCTGCCTCCACTTTCTCAAAGTCTTTCCGGGATGTTCTGAAAACACTATATCGCCCGAGATCTTCTCTGCCAGAAATTTTGTGTCCATGAAATCTGTTTTATTAAATCTTATATAAATTTATCGAATAACGAATTAATGTTCGTTGATAGACGAGCTGTTGTAGAAGGTCTTTAAGGATGTAAATAGTTATCAAATCCTCATATCATGGTCTTGAACATTTCGACAACAGAAAATGATCATAGGTTTTTTAAATTCGCAATTCTAACGTTTTTCAAATAAATTTGACTGCTATCAATGCTCAAAAAATTTTTAAAGAGTCGTTTGTTATTTAAACCATGAAATGTTTTGACACTCACATTCATTCTGAGGGTAGAAGTGTTGAGGATCTCACAGCAATGGCAAATGAGGGAATTAAAGCAGCAATAACGTGTGCATTTTACCCAATAAAACCAATGTTTCAAGAAACACTTATTGATCTGTTCAGAAAACTAATTGATTTTGAGAAATACAGGGGTAAGAAGACTGGGATGGAGATCCACACTGCTATTGGCATCCATCCAAGGTGCATTCCACCGACTTACACCAAGGTACTTGAAATGATGGAAGGTATGGATTCAACTGCCTTCGGTGAAATTGGGTTGGAAGATGCGACGCAAGAAGAAATCGAGGTTTTTGAGAGTCAATTAAAGCTTGCGATAAGGGTTGACAAGCCCTGTATAATTCACACCCCAAGAAACAACAAAAAGGAGGTTACAAAGAAAACATTTGGGATTCTTGAAAAAATTGGATTTCCTGAAACTTTGGCTGTAATTGATCACGTAAGCCTTGAGACCGTTGAAACGGTTTTGAAAGCGAATTACATTGCTGGATTAACTGTGCAGCCTGGTAAGTTGAGAGAAGAGGAAGTTGTGACAATCGTTGAAGAACATGGCTTTGAAAATTTCATCCTCAATAGCGATACGGGTTTTAGCCCGTCTGATATGTTTGCCGTTGTAAAAACAGTTAATGTTTTGATTGAAAAATTCGATAAAAAAGATGTAAAAAGGGTTGCTTGGGAGAATGGGATGAGATTTTTCAGAATTTGAGCTTACTGACTACTCCAAACCTTCCAACCTTTTCATCAATCTCTCAATTTTGTGTCTTTTTATCTCTTCAATACGCTTTTGATCCAGATTAAAGATTATCTTCACCAATTCTATAGCTATCTCAACATCTGCAACCTCTTCCGAAATTCTATCATAGTTCGGTTTATACCTAATAGCTTTCGAGATTTCTTTGGTTAATTCACCGATTTCCTCCATAAAAACCCACAGATTTGCGTTTACACCCCATTTTTCAATGGCCTCACTTAAAACCTCTTTCATGAAGGGTTTAGTGAGATAAACCAGAAAAACGTTGTTCTTTATGATTTTGTCAAGGGATCAATCTGACAGATTAATCTAAAAACATTTTTATTAAAATCAAAATAAAACTACTTAAACCCAATTTCCTAAAAATTTAATTAAATTGCCATCAAGCTGCCTTCGTGAGACCTAACTTAGACGAATACTTTATGGAGATTGCAAGGGTTGTTGCTAAGAGATCAACCTGTTTAAGGCAAAACGTTGGGGCTGTTATCGTTAAGGATAAAAGGATTTTAACAACTGGGTATAACGGTGCTCCATCTGGTTTACCGCATTGTTTGGAGATAGGCTGCTTACGGGAGCAATTGAATGTGCCTTCAGGTGAAAGACAGGAGTTGTGTAGAGCCGTGCATGCTGAACAGAACGCAATAATTCAGGCTGCATTGCATGGTGTGAGCATTGCTGGTGCAACCTTGTATACAACCCACCAACCGTGCATAATGTGCGCAAAGATGATAATCAATGCAAAAATAGTGAGGGTCGTTTACGGGAAGAGGTACGCTGATGAGAGGGGCTTGGAGTTTTTAAAGGAAGCTGGAATTGAAATTACCTACATGCCATCAGATGAAGGTTGATGGTGTGCCAATGGTAATGTAAACAGCCTTCGAGTTTCCAACGTTTTTTATCTTATGTGGAACATTTGATGGGTGCCACAAAACATCTCCTTCCTCCATTATGTAGATTTCACCACCAATAGTACATTCAATCTTTCCCTCCAACAATATTCTTATCTCCTCTCCCTCGTGCTCATACAAATCTGTTTCAGCCCCAACGTCCATTTCAGCTTTTAAAACAAGCAACTTGTCTGACTTTGACTTTATTCTGTAAGTCACACCATCTAAAATTCTCTTTTCTAGCTCCTCTCCAACCTTCACAAGCTTCGCATGCATAAATTAACACCATTAATTGTTTGAATTGTTTAGTAAATAAAATTAGTGATGGTCTTTTTCTTTTTAATCATAACAAATCAAAAACTGGAAAACACCTATTTTCCAAAATGTTTCTCAAAGACTTTGTAGATGTCTTCAGGTTTCTCCAAAATGTAAACGTCATCCATCTCTGCCAACTTTTTCACGTGCTCCACGTCCTCTTTTCTGATTCTCAATTTTAAATCCTTTCCATCTGGGAGCTTTGTTAAAACTATACCTTCTTCATAGTCTGATGGCATAATGTAAACAGGAACAAATGTTTTTAGAGCCATGATTGCCGAATTTGACAACAAAGAATCGGCAATTCCCATTGCTATCTTTGCCACAGTGTTAGAGGTGGCTGGGACAATCAACAAAAATTCAAACCTTCCAACTTGAAGTTGTCCAGCTAAAAACGGTGTGTTTGGATTTTTTTCAACTGAAAATTTTCCAAAAGTTTCATTCAATGTATTGACGAGTTTATAGTACCTTATGACCTGCTCACCAGCTCTCGACAGGTAAACTTTTATGTTGACAACGTCATCATACTGCTCTTTCACGTCCTTCATAACCTCAACAGTCTCAATCAACCTATCTCCACTCCCTGTAATTCCCCAAGCAACTCTCTTCTTTTTCTTTTCTTCCTGTCTATCCACCAATTCAGCAATCATAAATTCACCTCTTTATAAGTTTTATTTTTCACCAAAACTCTCCAAAACTTCGGCGAACCTCTTAATAGTCTTTCTCAAACTTCTAAATCCCTCTTCATCCTCCTTCACCCCTTCAAGCGTATCCTTTGACCAGAATGTAGCACCTAAGTTTGCCCCAAAAGAGCCACCACTTATTGGAATAATCCCATTGAGAATGTAAAACGTGATGATTTGCTGAATTGCTAATTCCTGACCACCAATTCTATCCCCACTAACCGCAATAGCCATTCCAACCTTGTTTTTGAAGAAGTAATAGTCTTTAGCCACTAAAGCCCTGCACCTATCCATTACAGCTTTAATCTGCGCGCTAATACCGCCATTGTAAACTGGTGTAGCAATTATAATTCCCCTTGCCTCCCTCAGCAGTGGATAAAGTTCATACATGTCATCCTTAATTCTGCACTCCTTTTTCTTTAAGCAATAATCGCAATGCTGGCAAAATCCAATGTTTTTCTGCCTAACACTAAAAAATTGTGTTGCAAAACCCCTCTCTTCAAGCATCTTCAACGCTTCTTTCAAAACGTATTCGGTTGCCTTCTTCCTTGGACTACCACAAATACCGAGTATCATATTTTTTACGTTTTACTCGCTCTTTTGCCTAATTCCACACCAACATCGTAAGCCATCTCTAGTTCCTCCCTTGTAGGCTTGTACATCACCTCCAAAGGCTCCATGACCTCGAATCTCAACTCCTCAAAAACCCTGTTTATCTCCTTCGTCGCACCTCCGCTCCATCCGTACGAGCCAAAAGCCAATCCAATCTTGTTCTTTGGCTTCAAACCTTTCATATAAGCCAAGAAACCTGCAACGGGTGGAAAGACGGTGTTGTGCATTGTTGGAGAGCCAATGGCAATTGCCTTAGCATCCAAGATTTCGGTCATTATTTCGCTCAAAGCATCTCTCCTTACATGAAACATCCTGACCTTAGCCTTTGTTGCTGCCCCATCAGCAATGGCTTTCGCAATCTTAGCAGTGCTCTTCCACATCGTGTCGTAAACAATCACAACCTTGTTTTCATTTTCAAAATTTGCCCATTTGGCATAACTTTCGATAATTTTCTCAGGATTTCTCCAGATAACACCATGACTGGGGGCAATCATATTGAATTGTAAGCCTAAATCTCCAATCTCTTTAAGCTTTTTCTTAATCAAATTGCCAAACGGCATCAGGATGTTTGCATAATAAATTTTAGCCCATTTTATGGCTTCATCAACCCCAATCTCTTCATCAAACCTCTCAACACTTGCTATGTGTTGTCCAAAGGCATCGTTTGATAGCAAAAGCTTATCTTCTTTAACGTATGTAGCCATGTTATCAGGCCAATGCAACATTCTCATCTCCAAAAACATCAACGTTCTTTTACCAATTTTAATTTCATCTCCCGTTCTTACAACTCTGAATTCCCAATCTCCACAATCAAAATACTTGCACAAACCATATTTCCCCTTCTGCGTACAAACAATCGTTGCATCTTTTGCAATCTTCTTCATACCAACCAAGCTTCCAGAGTGATCCATCTCAACATGATTTGAAATGATGTAATCAATTTGTGATGGGTCTATTACCTGTTTTATCCTTTCAATCATCTCTGGGAAGAACTTGTGTTTAACTGTATCAACCAAAGTTATCTTTTTATCTATAATTAAATATGCGTTGTATGTCGCTCCTCTAACAATCTCAAATCCGTGAAAATCCCTCTCATCCCAATCAATCACGCCAACCCAATAAACATTCTCTAGAATCTCCATCGGTTTCATGGTCACATTAAAAACCGAGTATCAAATTTTATAAATTTTTGTTTCGAATTTCGAATTAATTTTTTAAAATTTGGAAAGATTAATTTACTAATAATTTTATAAGCAACATGTACTTTGAAATTTGGATTGATTTGTCAAGGAAAGGGGAGGTTGAGGAAAAGCTTAGAGAACTTTGCGACGAAGTCCATGAGGTTTTTTACGATTATCACTACATAGTGAGGGTAAAGGATGAAAAATCTTTAAGCGTCGAAGGTGTGAAAAGATACAGAAGGCATTACAACTGTTAAATCACTCTACATTGAACTTGACAATTCCATCCTCTGTTATAACGTCAATGTAACCTTTAAGCCCTTCATCAAGCTTTAAATCACCAGTATCAACCCTTAGGGCATTAAGTTCTCTAAGTTTTGTTTTAGTTGCGACTACAATTATGTTCTCCTTTCCCACCCTCTTTATTACTTCAGCACTTATCTGCTGGTTACCCCTTCCAAAAATAAATCCTTGCCCTCCTATTGGTGTAACTATAATCTTTGCTTTTCTGTTTTCAATTGCCGATAGTATATCGCTTTCCTTGGCATCTTTTACGATAATTTCACCGTTCATTATTAAATCTACTCCCAAAAGTGTTTTCTCCAAACCCATTTGTTTCACTATGTAATACGTAGTCGTGCCCGGACCAAAAATGTAAATTGTGTTTGCATCCAGTTTTATGTTTTTTGTAATCTCAATTATTTTTGTGGCATCACTCGAATAGCTCCGCTTAAATGGCTGAATTAAATTTGTGACGGGAACTTTCATGTATCCGTAAATTTTTGCAGAAATCCTGCCCTGCCTGAAGGCGTCCTCGTCAATATCTACAACTTCCCTGAGTTCAAAGTTAGTTTTCCCTCTTAAAAAATCTAAAATAATGTTTGCTGCTGCCCTTGAATTCAAAGCAAAAACAGCTGAATGCATTTTTACGCCAGAAGGTACACCTAAAACTGGTATTCTATCTTTAACCACGCTGTAGATGTCTCTTGCAGTCCCGTCTCCACCAACAAAGACTATGATATCCGTATCCATCAACAACCTTGCTGCTTTTTTTGTATCTTCAGCAGTAGTTTCATCCACTTCACCTATACTTCCATCCCCAACAACAGTTGGTTTGAGTCTGATGTGTAGTGCCTCATACTCCCCCATCATTTTTGGATAAGTATAGAGTTCAAACATTCCCACATACGATTTTAAAAAGCTGAGGAATTCAATGGCTTTTAATGGTGCAATTGGCTTTGCTCCAAGCTTTAATGCCTCTTTATACTTTCCATCCGTTCCTTTAAGCCCAACCTTACCTCCCATCCCAGCAATTGGATTAACTATAAAACCCATCTTTTTTTTCCTTCTCCACCACTCGTATTCATCATAAGCGTCTACACCAAAAGCTTTTAGGATTTTTAAAGCTTTTTCCTGCTTAATTTCATTTTCACTCTCCACAACTTAAGTTTATTGAGATTAAATAAGTAGTTTGTGTTGTTTCATGCATATCATTTTCAATTGCTTTAATTTGAAAATTGAGTAAAATATCCCATGTAACATTCAATAAAACAAAATTTGTAAAAATAAATCGTGGAAAATTATTTAAGATATTGTTTACTATTCATATTAATGTTGGGTGTTGAGGGGAAGAACATAGTTGATGTTAACGGGGATGAGATTAACAAAATTTGGCTAAAGCATTACGATAAAGGTGTTAGGGAGCATATTGATTATCCCGAGGAACCCCTATTTGTTTCATTAGAAAGCTCCGCTAAAAAATATCCTCAAAAGGTAGCAATAGACTTTTTAGGCAGAAAAATAAGTTACAAAGAATTGAATGAGATGGGCGATAGAGTTTCAAATTTTTTGATAAATGAGGGTGTGGAAAAAATGACAGGGTTATATTGGTTTTACCTAATACGCCACACTACATAGCTGGATATTACGGAATTCTAAAGGCTGGAGGTGTTGTGGTTCAAGGAAATCCGATGTATACTGAAAGAGAGTTGAGATATTTAGCAGAGAACAGCGAGGCTAAAATAGCCTTTGCAGTAGAATTCGTTTATCCAAACATTAAACCACTCATCGATGATGGTTTGATTGAAAAAGTAATTGTCTGCAAGATTGAGGATTATCTGCCTTTCCCATTAATCTTACTATATCCACTTAAAAAACCTAAAGTAAAGGTTGAGGGTAGGAGGGAGGTAGTTTACTGGAAGGATGTAATGAAATACAATGCAAAAAGGAAAGAGGTAGATATAGACCCGAAAGAAGATGTTGCAGTGTTCCAGTACACAGGCGGTACAACAGGTTTGCCCAAGGCTGTTATGTTAACTCACTACAACTTAGTTGCAAATGCATATCAGACGATTGAATGGGTGGTTGATGCCAGTCACAATGATGTGTTTTTAGGTGTATTGCCATACTTCCACGTCTATGGGATGACAACGAGCATGAACGCTCCAATTCTGTTAGGCTCAAAGATAGTTTTGCTTCCAGACCCAAGGGATATACCAAGGGTACTTAAATCAATACAGAAACACAGGGTTACGATATTTTGTGGAGTTCCAACGTTGTTCAATGCGATAAACAACTATCCGGGCGTTGAAAAGTACGATTTAAGTTCCATAAAGGCTTGCATAAGCGGTTCTGCCCCATTACCAATTGAAGTCAAGAGGGAATTTGAAAGGATAACGGGTGGAAAACTTGTTGAAGGTTATGGGTTATCTGAAACCTCTCCCGTTACCACGGAAATCCGATTTATGGAGTTAACAAGGAGGGTAGCATTGGAATTCCGTTTCCAGACACTTTAAGTGTGGTAGTTGATGATGAAGGGGTAATTTTGCCCGTAGGCGAGGTTGGGGAGTTAGCTATTAAAGGGCCACAAGTCATGAAAGGCTATTACAAGATGGAGGATGAGACAAAGAAGGTTTTGATTAACGGATGGGTGTTAACTGGAGATGTGGCAAGGTTTGATGAGGATGGCTACTTCTACATTGTGGATAGGAAGAAGGATGTCATAATATCGAGTGGCTACAACGTGTATCCGAGGGAGATTGAAGAAGTATTGTATGAACATGAGGCAGTTGTTGAGGCTGCTGTTATTGGTGTGCCAGACGAGTATAGGGGTGAGACTGTAAAGGCTTTCATCGTTCTGAAAGATGAGTTTAAGGAGAAAATATCGGAAGAAGACATAACAGAATTTTGCAGGCAAAGGTTGGCTGCATACAAAGTTCCAAGAATAATTGAATTTAGGGATGAACTTCCAAAGTCAGCTGTTGGAAAGGTTTTGAGGAGGGTGTTGAAGGAGGAGGAGATGGGAAGAGCTAGAGGTTAGCCAGCTTCAAGCAACTCTATACCGTCATCGGTCAAAACAAGCTTTCCGTCTTTTTCAACAACAAAACCCTCCCTCATCAACCAGTCTAAGTTGAACTTGAACTGGAAATCCGACAACTTTATTTCCTGTTTAAGCTCTTCTTTAAGCTCTTCCCTCGTTTTACCGTAAATTCCAATTGTTGCAATCATTTTCCTCCTTATTGGACTCATAGATGCTTTGAAAAGCTTTTCATGATGCGCCCTATCCCTAACTTTTTCTGCCATAAATCCAGTCTAAAATGAAGTTTTATAATTTTTTCTCGTTTTTCTAAACCACATTCAAAACCTTTTTAGTTGCTTGCCTATCAACTCATCCAGATATTTCAAAAATTTCTCCTCACTTCCCTCTGGAATTGTTGCCCCAGCAGCAATACTGTGTCCTCCACCCTTACCCCCAACTTTTTCTGCTGCAATCGTTAAAGCCTTTGCTAAATGAACACCTTTCTCAACAAGCCATTGGGTAGCTCTGGCTGAAACTTTGATACCATCCTCGTTGTTTGCAAATGCTATTATCGGCTTCTTCAAGTTTGCCTTGTAAAAACACATTCCAGCAACGATTCCGACAATTGTATCCATTATTTCATCCCTTGCATGGAAGTACTGTATGTTTCTCAATTCAACTATCCCAATTTCATCAACGTACCTTATTCCGTCAGAAAGATTCCTTCTATGATTTTGCAGCAAACTTCTCGCTTTTTTGTATGCATCTCTATCACCCTGACAAACCCTCAGTCCTATGTAACACGATTCTTCACCATATTTTTTCGCATAGCGGGCTGTGGCATTTAGCAACGTTGAATACTCCATTGCATCCCTCAACTCAGTACCCTCCTCCTCGTAACTGATGATGTACGATTCGCCTACCAGTTTTTTGATTAAACTTACTGGCATCCTTGCTTCGATGCAAACTTTTACAATCTCAGATATCACCATTCTTCTTTCTCCATCACTCAAATCAATCCATCTTCTCCATTCTCCATTCTTCAATGAAATGCCTAGACTTTCCAAAAATTCCATAGCTCCTTTCTCATTTCCACTTATTCCCGGCAAGTAAGGGTTGAAGGTGTATTCGAGCATTTTGTAAACGGGTCTTGTCTGCTTTCCAAAAAATCTCAGGTCTTTGATAACTTTAATGAACCCGTTTTTTACTGCTTCATTCAACACAAATCTGTTTAAACCCATCAATCTGCCATGCTTTGAATCTTGCAAATCTCCAACAGCCCCAACAATTGATATGGCTGATAAATCGTAGTTCAATCCAAGGTTTCCGTCAACTAATCCGAGATTTCTAGCAACCAAATACGTTGTAGTTGAGCCGCTGAGGTTAATGCTGCCATCGTATCCAAAATCGTGTGGGTTGAGCTGATTTTCAAAGGGCTTTTGTGGAACGTGGTGGTCTGTGATGACACACTCAATTTTGTATTTTTCAATTAAATCAACATAACCGCTCCCCAAATCCGTAAACCACACAAATTTGTCTGAAATTTGCTGCAAAGCTCCATCATCAATTTGTTTCAAAAAAATTATGTCTGCATCAATGTTACACCTTTTTAGAGATTCTAAGGCTATGCACCCAGAGGTTATGCCATCCGCATCTATGTGTGTTACAACCAAAATCTCATCCTGCTTTTTGATTAAACTTGCTAATTGAATGGCTTTTTTGGTCAGATTTTTAAAATCTGCCTCCAAATTTTCCATTTATTGTTTGTTGTTATCCTCACACATAAACTTTGTGATTTATGAAAGAAAATCAAGAAAGTTTATAAGGCTGTGTGAATGATTGGATACATGGATAAAAGTGAGGAAATCAAAGAAATTGAGGAAATCGAATTTGATTGTCCAGTGTGCAATGATAACAAAAAACACAAGGCAAAAGTTTTGAAAAAATTTGAGGATAAATATAGGGTGTTCTTAGAGGTTCAATGCATGGATTGCAAAAGGATAGGAACAATTAAGAAAATCAAAACAATAAACATGGAACTTTACGAATTTTGACTTTAGTTTGATGGATATTTAATTAAAAATAACAAAATAAAAATTAAAAATTTTAAAATTTATTAAAATCTCCTAGCAGCTAATGCGCCGAGTATGGCTATGACAGCAAACGCCTCCTCAAAGCCCGGTGTACCTTTTTCTTGTGGAGAAGTTTTTGTCGCCTCTGCCTTAGCAATAACCTCTGTTGTATTATCTCCACCAATCTTCTCAACTCCAAGCAAAGTTGTTACGGTTCCTTCAAACTCAGCCTTTCCTGCTTTTTCAGCCTTTAACGTATATTTGACTTCCATGTCCTTTAAGTTAGATCCATAAAACGCCCATTTTAGCGTATTTCCGCTTTTAGTTGCCTCTGGACTGCTTGAAACGTAGGCAAAACCATCAGGAATGTTCTCCTCAATTATTGCTCCAGCAGGCTTATCACTGCCAATTTTTATTGATAGGGTAACAGTCACCTCTTCACCAATCGTTGCAGAATCTGGCAAGTCCCTCGTAATAGTTACTTGGGCTGAAGCGGTAACCATTGTAGCCATTATCAACACCAAAAAAATTGGAAGTAGCTTTTTCATCTTCAACACCCCTCGCTCCAAACTTCTACTGCTTGCAACAACTCAAGATCCGACAACTCTCCTTTTGACCATTGGTCGAGAAAGCTGCCCAACATTTGATCTGTTACTGGGCATGGGGGCCAGTTGGTCAATTGTGGAACGACCCTCAACGTATTGTCCCCAGTTATCTCTTTCGACTTATTTTCACTTTCCCATATTCCTTTGAAGTAGTACTCACCCATTGCATCTCTCGGTAAACAAAGCTTGTATTCTATTGTCTGTTTATCTAAACCATTCTCATCTTCCAGTGAGAAGAAGATTATGCTCGGATAGTAAAAAGTTGGTACGTTTGCTCCCTTAAATGTGAAGTCTGAAGGATACGTTTCGACTATGGACAGTCTCTTCAAATCCCTTCCGGGTTTTACAACCAATTTTACTGGTATGCACGTTAATGGCTGGGCAGTGTCTGGAAGAACCCTCTCAACGATCGTTCCACTCACAGCCTCAAGCTTCGCTAAACATCCGCAGAAAGGATTGCCGTAAGCATCCTCAAACATTTTACACTCTCCCTTCTCACAGCTTCCAACACACTGCTGCTTTTCCCTGTCATAATGACAGACTTCCATACCCTCTCTAAAACAGTACTTGTTGATGTATGCGTTAGCAGTTGCAAGCCCAGCTGACTCTACTCCACAAGGCTGATTATTACATAGCACAGGATTACTAAACTTCTCAATTGCCTCTTCTCTTGTTAAACAAGCGCAACCCTCACTACAAACACTTATTGGTTTGCAACGACACTCAGCATAGACGATTTTGTTGGTGTCAGGATCCCTGTGTATCGTGTTCAAGTTGCAAATACCCACTTTACAGCTTCCAACACACTGCTCCTTCTCATAATCAAAGTAGCATTCTTTTGCAACCTTGTAGCAGTACTTTCCATCTCCACACGGTTTGTCACTGCATCTCACAACATTGAATCCTTCCTCCTTGTATTTTTCAACCTCATTGGTATCCAGACACCTACACCCTTCGGGGCAAGCGTAGCCTATGCATTTGCAGGATGGCTTACACTGTGAAATGCATTCATCATACACCTTTCTGCACTCCTCAGATGACATTGTTGACATGCAATCCTCAACTTTCTTCTTACACTCCTCGTAACAAATCTCATAGTCCGTTTTCATTACGCATCTGGCATTTTCAGCACAGTAACCTATGCAAATCTGCTTATTTTCGTCATAGTGGCACTTCTCAACCTTCTTCTTAAAACAGTACTTGTATTCTCCTGTTTTTTCATTAACAACTCCACACCTTATTAGATTCCCAGCAGAATCTATGCAGAAGTCGTAACCCTCTTTTAACCCCTCATCCTTGCTCAAACAAATGCAATCTTGGGGATATGTCCACTCCACCTTCCTGTAGCAGTACTTTCCATCTCCACACGGTTTGTCACTGCATCTCTCAAGTTTTACGCCTGCACTTTCGTACTTCTTGACTTCTTCTTCGCTCAGACAGTCACAATCTTCTGGGCAAGTATAGAGTTTCTTGTAGCAGTATTCTCAACAACGTTGTCTTTTAAGTTTCCACATTCTGTATTACCACATCTGACGTTGTAACCAAGTTCCTTAGCCTTCTCTTCCGTCATGCACTCGCAACCCACAGGACAGAGAACGGTTGCATTACAAGTTTCCTTGTAACAGTACATTGAAACTTCCGTACCATCAACAGTCTTACTTCCGCATCTCGTATCTCTGCATTTTTCAGGGCAATTAAATACCTTCTTAGCCTCCTCTTCAGTCAAACACTTACAGTTAACCGGACAGAGAGGCACACAACCCTCTTTGTAACAGTACTTTGGAGTTGGAGCTGTGGTTGCTGTGGTTGATTCATAGCCACAAACATTATCGCTGCACATCTCTGTATAGCCCTTTTTCTCAGCCTCCTCTTTTGTTAAACAAACGCAATCCTTGGGACAAACCTTTTCCGCAAAGCAGAACTTGAGCAAACCATCACTTTCTCCACAAACTGTCTTTTTACCATTGCACAGCTCCAACCCTTTCTCCTCAGCTTCTTTCTCAGTCAAACATGCACAGCTTTTTGGACATTCATAACCCTGCCAGCAGTATTTTGGTCCTGCTGAGCTTTCACCACAGATTGTTTCCTCGCCACCACAGAGTTTTTCCAAATCGTATTTGTATGCAGTTTCTTTATCTAAACAAACGCATCCTTCTGGGCACTCACATTTAAAGCAGTATTTATCCTTATCACATTGAATTTCTTTATCTCCCTTTATCGCAAATTTGACATCCAAATTTTTTTGCCTCCTCTTTTGTCAAACAACTGCAACCATCAGGACATTCCGCCAAAGCAGTTGCCATTGCGGCAATCCAAATACCCAGCAAAAGCAGCAAAGCAACTCTTATATACCCCATACTATAGGTTTACACAATCAATAATAAATTTTACGATGATACAATTGATTACTCTAAAACAGCCAATTACTCTAAAACAGCATGTTTTGCCTCCAGATCTTTCTCGGTTAAATGCTTAATTGCCATCAATTCTGCGATAATTGCGTCGAGGAAGATCATTGCTGTCAGCTCAAACATTGTTCCTAATGGAGCTATCTTCGCAATTTCTTCATTCCTCTCAGTTTTTATTTTCCCCTTTAACAGCACAACAACGTCACTTAACTTTGCGAGTGTAGAATTTTTGTTGTTCGTTACAGCTATTATCTTTGAATTTACAATTTCCTTAGCTTTTCTACTTATATTTACGACAGACGTTGTCTCTCCTGATCCAGAAATGGCTATCAAAACGTCATTTTTACCAATCCTTGGGGTTACTGTTTCTCCAACAACATAGACGTTATAGCCGAGGTGCATCAAACGCATCGCAAAGGCTTTTGCAATGAAACCGCTCCTACCAGCACCCATGACAAAAATCGACTCAGAATTTTCAATTACACCAATCATCTCCTTAACTTGATTCAGGTCTATCTCCCTTTGAAGAATTTTGATGTGCTCCTCAATTTTCTGAAGGAACTTTATGAACCTCTCCCCCATCTGCATTCCTATCTCAACATGCATCTCAAGAATTTAAACCTTGCTTTTATTATCATTGCTAAACCAGCTTGTTAGTGTTTCGCTAAACACAAAACTAACATGCGGTGTTTTTGTTTCGAGGATTGCAAAAATAGTTTTCACCGAATTGATGTGTTTTAAACCTCTGAACAAAGTAGATCTGCCAGAGAAAATGAGGTTAGAGATCAAGATAGGGAAGTTATTACTAAGGGAGATTGTAGTGAATACAAGCTCCCGTCAAACAACACCTCGATAGTTGTAAAGTTGCCCTACCCATTCATTTTTTTGATAATACTGCCAAAGATTGGAAAATAATAGATTACAGAACGTTGTATTATTTGAGTTACAAGAAATTTATAGAAATCCAACCGTAGCCTATTTATTTTGCAAATTTGGTCTAAATTTATGAGAGTCTTGGTTATAGCCGACATACACGATAGGTTGATTGGGAAGCCAAAAGAAGGGTTTGATGCTGTCTTTATTCTTGGTGATATTACCGGGGTGGGTGACGTATCCTTAGTTGAACACGTTTTGGATTTCGATTGTAAAGTATTCGCAATTCCAGGAAATGTTGATACAAATGAGGTTGTCAAAGTGTTAGAACAGAGGGGGGTTTCACTGCACATGAAAGAGGAAGAATTTGAAGGAATAAAATTCGTGGGATTTGGTGGGAGCAACATTACTCCCCTTCACACACCCTTAGAGTTTGACGAAGTTGAAATAGAGTGGAGTATTGCAGAATTGAGTGGAGAAGTCGCATTATTTCACACTCCACCCTATGGTTTTTTTGATGATGTAAACGGCAGATCAATTGGAAGTATAGCAATAATGAATTGGATTGAAGAGAAGACACCAAAGATCGTTTTTTGTGCTCATGTCCACGAGCATCAGGGAGTAGCCAAATACAAAAACACACTTATCGTCAAAGTAGGGATGGCGTATAGTGGTGAGGCTGCTATTGTCGATTTTGACAAAAAATTTGATAAAATTGCCGTAAGATTCGTTAAAATCTGAGGATTATTTTGGATACTACAGTTTCAAATATAGTAATAATATAATAATAAGAAATAAGAATCTTAGGAAAGTAAATTAACCAAAAGTTGTAAAACGGTATTGAACAATCAAACCTCAAATAATCAACTGTGGGCCTTCCCAATTAAATCAGCCAAGCTCTCCTTAGTCCATCTTGTATAGGCTATCAAACTCTCCTTTAAGCTGTAAAAATACCTTGAGCTGTAGAAGATGGCTGAACCGATTTGAACGGCTGTTGCCCCAGCTAACATAAATTCTACGATATCTTTCCAAGTTGTTATGCCTCCAACGCCGATTATTGGAATGCTTAACTCCTCATACAAATCCCAGACGCACTTTAAGGATATTGGCTTTATCGCCTCCCCACTCACACCACCACTAATATTGCTCAAAATTGGCTTTCTGCTCATTATGTCTATAGCCATGCCTTTTAGAGTGTTTGTTACAACGATTGCATCAGCTTTAGCCTCCTCAGCAGCCTTAGCAATCTCAACAACGTTTGTCATAGCAGACAGCTTTGCGAACACAGGTTTGTTTGTACTCTTTTTTACAGACAAAACAACGTCTTTAACCAATTCGGCATCACTACCTATCTCCAAGCCAGCTTTCTTTACATGGGGGCAACTCAAATTCAGTTCAAACGCATCAGCCATGGGGAAAAATTTGGTCAATTCAGCAAACTCTTCAGCAGAGAAGGCGTAAAGGCTTACGATGAGTGGCGAAATCTTCACGTATTTTTCAAGCTCCTTGGCAAACGTTTTAGCGTCGGGTGATGCCAATCCAATTGCATTAATCAAGCCGTGAGCGTAATTAATTACAGTCGGATTTTTGTAACCCTCTCTTGCATCCAATCCAACCGATTTCGTTACAACTGCCCCAGCATCCTCAGCCATTCTGTATAAAGATGCTGATGTATTTCCCAACACGCCACTTGCGAGTATCATGGGGTTCTTTAGCTTTAGATTGCAAAGCTCAACTTCAAGCATTGGCAAAAATTAATTGGCGAGAATATAAACCTTCTCCAGAAAGTTAATAATCAATTCTTATTTCCAATAGGAATCCTGTTTGTAGTTGAGCTATTGTGTAGAATTAAATGTTGACGTATCTCTTGGTGTTTGGTTATCATAAGCTTTTTAACAAAGCAATAAATTAGTTTATAGAGAATGAGATCACCACAAAACGAAAATATCAGAATAAAATTTTGTTGTCCCGAATGTGGGGAAACAATAGAATTAACAATAAAAAGGGAAAGGCTAAAAAAACATTCAGCTATATACTCACCGATGCTCCAATTGTGAAAAAGAAATACCAATGAATATAGTAAGCTATCGCTGTTTAATTTGTAATGCTGAAAATAAAGCCGTAATCCCACAAGGTTTTCAAGTTTACGAGTTTCAAAATTATTTACCTTCAAATGTATGTGAATTTAAATATCGGAGCTGTGGAAAAAAAATGAAGAGTGTGATATTAAAGATGAAGATTGGTTTTTTGCAAAATGTAAGTGCAGATTTAAATATTGGTCGAAACTTCTTCCAAGCGAAGTAGTGATTGATTCGTGTGAGTGTGGCACAATAAACTGTCTTAGAGTCGTCGCTGGTGAAAATTCGTTTAAAACCTTTGGATACAGTGATTGGTTTTACCACTACACCGAAGAACTTCTGGTCAGACCCATAACAAAAAAGCTGTTAGATTTGTTTGGTAATGGAAAAATAGTTACATTTAAAAATTTTAGATCAAATCTTAATCCAAAAGTATTAGTTTCCTCTACTTTTATTTACATCATTTTCTTTGTTTTCCCAACTTATCTTATCCTTAATGTTTTACCTCTGCCTTTTTTTAAGTTTACTTTGGAACTAACCCTTGTATTTAGCTTCATCTTATTTTGTATTTTCCTCGTATTTCAAAAATTTCTAAGGATTTCACGAATAAAAATGGTCTGCGGATTCGCATTTTCGTGGCTCACAATAAGTTCATGGACATCATGGCTCGTTGATATAGTTGGTTACCCGATTCTACTTATCTCACTTTACAATCTAATTTTAAATCCATTGCTGTTACCATTACTTAAAGAAGACACTTCCTTTTTTTGTTCAATTCTCTCAATATTATTGATCTTTATGCTCATACCCTGGTTACTGTGGTGCAGATTGTTTATTGAAAATTTAATAAAGATTTACGGTGAAAAGGAGAGAATACTAGGCGAAAAAATAATAGAAGTGTATGGACAGAATCTAACTCTCCAACCCTTTGTTGCTTTAGTTTTATTCGTTGTAATTGCATTAATTTACTTCTATTTAGGTTCTAGGATAGCAGATATAACAACGTTATTAATAGTCTTCGTATACTTTATTCCACTTTTTCCGTTTTTTATAGCAGTTTTTCAGCATTTGATAACTTTACCTTACCTTTGCTATTTAGAATGGGGGTATCGTTCTGGGGAGATGGGACTACACAAATATAATGATTTGTTTACAATTGAATTTTTCAATAAAATAGTTGAAGTAGCGATATATGTATCGGTCATAGCAACTACGACGTTTTTAGTCTTTACCGATGTTTTGAAGATAGTATATTACACTAGTGAATCTTTCAGAGTTGTTTTAGATGGATCCTTTAACAAATTGCTCTTAGCGTTGGAAAGTGGTATTAACTTAAAACTTTCAAAGATATTAGACTGGAAATACATAAGGCTTACGTTATTTGGATTATTCATTTTGTTGCCTTCATCACTAGTATTCTTTGCAATTAGTAGCACTGTTAGAAATATAAAGTTCGCACAACTTAGGGAAATCCAAAAAGAGCTACAACTTAATGAGGGTAACGATAATAAAAAAGAAAATTCAAAAATTACTAGGTTTTAGGAATGCAATTTTGCAAAGTGGTAGGGCAATCTCAACTGTAGACTACTTAATGAGATTTGGAGTTATGCTATTCATAATGTTCCTTACTAAGGGTTTTGGATTTTTATGAACTCACTTACGCTCTGTTGAGAGATTAAATAAATTTTAGATAAATTTTAACGAAACTCGTTTTTAAAATTTAAATTTGACTGCCAGAGATATTAATTAGCGTATATATCTCTCAAAAAACAAATCAATTCGAGAAAAGTTTTAAAGTTGCTAGCAAAACATAGTTCGATGGGTAGCGTAAAGGATTTGGTCGTTTTAAAGGAGGCAAAAGACAACCAGTTGGGCTTAGGTAGATTTGTATTCAGCGACAGATACTCCGTTTTCGATTATGGTGAGATGCCCGACAAAATCGAGGGCAAAGGAAAAAGCTTATGCTTAATCACATCACACTTCTTTGAAATTTTAAACAAGAAGGGAATAGAAAATCACTATGTGGGTTTGATAGAAAACGATGAGGTTAAAAGCTTAAAGGAGTTGGAGAGTCCAACAAACGTGATGGAGGTTAAATTGGTAAGGGTCATAAAGCCCGAAAGTGGCTATGATATATTTAAAGTTGAGAAATCAAATTTTCTGATTCCGTTGGAGATTATTTACAGAAATGTAATAACAAAAGGCTCAAGTTTTTTGAGGAGGTTGAAAAATAAGGAAATCAGCTTGGAGCAGTTTGGCTTGGATGAATTGGTTATAGACAAAAAACTCGAAAAGCCAATCGTTGATTTCAGTACAAAGCTTGAAGATAAAGACAGATATCTAAGCTATGAAGAGGCTAAAAGCATTGCAGGACTGAGTGATGATGAGTTTGATGAGCTAATCAAGCTAACGTTGAAAGTTGACGATATAATAACGAAAGAGGTGGAGAAAGTTGGACTGACAAACGAAGATGGGAAAATTGAGGTTGCTTTTGATGATAAAAGGCAATTCATGGTTGTTGATGCTCTTGGCACACCAGATGAGTGCAGGTTCAGCTACAATGGCATAGAGATGAGTAAGGAGGTTTTGAGGGCATATTACAAAACCACTGAATGGTATAAAAAGCTTGAAATGGTTAAAGGTACTGATGCTAGTGGTTGGAGGGAAAAGATTGGAATTCCACCAAAACTACCAAGTGAATTGAGGATGGTTGTTGAGGACATGTACAAGGCTTTGTGCAATGAAATTACATCAATAAGGTTCTTTGATGTGCCAAGCTTGAAGGATGTTGTTAAAACGATTAAGGAGTTGGAGGAAAAGTATGAATAGCATGAAGGCAGCATTGGCAATTGAAGATGGAACGTATGTGGAAGGAATAGCATTCGGAGCAGAAAAGACTGTTGAAGGGGAGTTAGTTTTCAACACATCAATGACTGGATACGTTGAAGCTCTAACAGACCCAAGCTATGCTGGGCAAATACTGATGATGACCTATCCATTAATTGGAAATTACGGTGTTTGCACAGAAGATTTTGAGAGTGATGGTGTTAAGGTTGAGGGTTTTGTAGTTAAGGAGTTGTGCAAACACCCAAGCAATTGGAGAAGTGAGATGAGCGTTGATGAACTGCTTAAGCAGTACGATGTTCCGGGAATTGAAGGAGTTGATACTAGAGCTTTAACAAAGAAAACGAGAATTTATGGGGCGATGAAGGCTGTTTTAGCAGTTGGAGATGATTTGGATAAAGAGAAACTGTTAAAGAGGGCTGTTGAACAGCCATCAATAACCGAGATTGATTTAGTAGACAAAGTTTGCGTTAAAGAACCTAAAAAATACGAAGCTGAGAAGCCAAAATTTGAGGTCGTTTTGATTGATTGCGGAATAAAGCTAAGCATATTAAGGCAGTTGTTGAAGAGGGGAGTGAACGTAACTCTCGTTCCGTACAACTATCCAGCCAATAAAATCTTGGAAATGGATCCCGACGGAGTTTTTGTGTCAAATGGCCCGGGAGACCCAGCAAGGGTTAAGGAGACGATTGAAACGATCGCAAAATTAGCTGGAAAGCTACCAATGGCTGGGATTTGCTTAGGACATCAATTAACTGCCTTAGCTTTGGGGGCAAAAACGTTCAAGCTGAAATTTGGGCATAGAGGAGCAAATCAACCCGTCAAAGATTTTGAGACTGGAAGGGTTTTCATTTCAAGCCAGAATCATGGATTTGCAGTTGATGAAAAAAGTTTGCCAAGGCGTTTGAAAGTCACGCAGATAAACCTTAATGACCACACTGTTGAGGGTATGGTTCATGAAGATTTTCCGTTGATAACTGTGCAGTATCATCCTGAAGCTGGACCTGGACCACATGACACTTACTTTTTCTTTGACAGGTTTGTGGATATGTTAAAAAAATTTTAATTTTGTAAATTTTTAACTGTTTTAAAGTGAAAGTAAAAGTAAAAAATAGTAGGGAGTCACCCCAGCGTTTTAGTCCCGCCTCCCAGTATTGGTAACGTAGGGTTACATCCCTATTTTTGGTATGTAACAAATCATGATGAATATAGTTGTAGAGTAACACCAAAGAAAGGATAAGATAAATTATAACAACAGCTAATAATTTATTGAAACAAAATAAAAAGATGAAGTTTATTTATTGTAATTCTCGATAGATAGATAAGTAACAAACTTGCACCCTTTATATACTCTTAGTATTACATCTTACTTGGAATAACGAGACTGGTTGGAGATGAGAGTGCCTTGGTTTTAAACTGTTGCGAGGTGTTTAATTACCTGTGAGAGGTGGATGATGATACAGGGTGAAGTCGGTACACACGAATACCTTGCAGTTTTGGATAAGCTGGGTTTAGTAAAACCTAAGAAGATAACTATAGGAGTATATGTATATGAAGACTTTATAAAAATTTTAAAAAAGAATGGCATAACGATTTCAATGGCAGTAAACATTGGCTTGGAGATGTTTTTGAGGGATAAGGGGTTATTGAAGTGAGTTGATTCTTAATTTTTTTAACTTGTCATAAAGTGTTCTTGATGAAATTCCTAAGATTTTGGCTATCCTGTGTTTGGGTAATCCCAGCTTTAACAGTTCAACAATCTGTTCGTCCAGTAAATTCTCATTTATCTGCCCTTCTACAATCATCCTTTCTTTTCTCTTTGTCTCAAGCACTTGTTTGACATTAATGAGCTTCTGCTTCACAACCTTCAGCCTGATCCTATTGTATTCCTCATAGACAGGATAGTGGAGAGGAAAGACGTCATAAGCCTCCTTCTTGATGTATCCCTGAAACTTTGGCGTAAGCTTGTGGCTGTAAAGAACTGCGAGTCTATACTTAGTAGAATCTATTTTGTAACCCATGTCTCTTAGCATCTCACTCATTTTAGCATCAATTTCAGTAATTTTTACCCTCAGCATGATCTCATTCATGATCCGCCCGATGACATTGTTTCCGGGACTGTTGAAGATTACGCAGCTACATACTGACCTTATCAGATCGAACAATTCGGCAAACTCTTGCTTGCTATCTTCCCACCATGTGGATTTACTCAACCAAATTCCCGCATCATCCATTATCAGTACCTTTATCCTTTCTCCCTCTCCAGCTTCAAGCCTCTCTAATGTCTTCAGCATTTTATCAATTGCATCAAGGGGACTAAAGAAGAGGTGCTTCAAAGCTGTGTTCCAACAACCGTAAACATCTGCCGCAACATGCAAACTGTATGATGTCTTGCCCGTTCCCTGCGATCCATA
>Ga0180301_10000262_pt1 | contig 40099 bp, 40 predicted proteins | sample GuaBasSediGuay16_FD_121797 | JGI IMG/M metagenome (GOLD analysis project Ga0180301, IMG submission 121797) | Subseafloor sediment microbial communities from Guaymas Basin, Gulf of California, Mexico - Guay16, Core 4569-2, 12-15 cm | ecosystem: Environmental > Aquatic > Marine > Hydrothermal... | reverse complement strand
CCCAATCCGGCTAACAGAGGAGCGGTATGCGCGCAGCAGAAAAGCAGCTTCCAGGGTATCTCCGGCAGCCTGTTTAAATGCAGCGGCCGCAAGTTCCGGCGCGTAAAGCGCGCCTTCACTCATCACCCTGTCCATGGCCAGCGGCAATTGCTCCAGTATCTGTTGTGTGGTCAGGGTGACACCCTTTCCCCTCATTCTATGGTAATGGAGCAGTGTTTCTGCATTAGTAATAGCCTCTTCGCCGCCGCGAACCGCGATATAACCCATCTCTAACTAACCTTTCTCTGTAACTACTTTTACTGACGATGTCCTCGGGAGTCCAAGAAGATACCCATCAGAACCAATAGCGAACAGGTCAAAACCGAGCGGATATTCAAATTGAATAGCCGTACGGTGTTTCATCAAGGAAAACATGGCCGGGCTGACATAAAGAGTTGCACTATCTTCAACACCAGGCCCGGAAATCTCTATCGTCCCGGAATCCCCTTCAATTACATCACTCAGCCAGATTATAAGTGTGGCCCCATCTTCAGGGGAAAGGAGTGTCCCCTGTTTTACAGAACGCAGTTCCACAAGCCTTGGAACAGACGATGCAAGTATATAATCCGCCTCATCGATACCTGCCTTACGAGCACCGGTTGCCGCTATTATTTCATCAAGCCAGGAGTCAGAATCTATGTCAAAAGCGGCTACCGATACCTGTTCATCCAAAAGCGTACGACTCATAAGGGCCACAGGCATGGGAAGTCCGGAAACAAGACCTCTATCATTCTCCGCAAAATCCATTTTTTGCAGCGAGCCTGGCGTGCAAAGGGCCCAGAGCATAGCCCTATAGCATTTCTGGGTGCTTAGTATTTTGTTATCGATTCTAAACAAAGACATAATCTCCCAAGCCCTCAATTTCATCCACAGGTTACGCAGATTCTCGCAGATTATTAAAAAACAATTCTGTGCAATCCGTGTAATCTGCGTAATCTGCGGACCCGAAATCCCTAAATTTATGCCCTTTACGTGGGAGTCATCGTCTCAAACTGAACCCTCGTTGTTCCAAGGGCTCTTTTCTCCCTGTCCTTGTACTCTTCAATTCGATGACTTTCCTGGCTGAAGCTGTGTTCAAGAGACCTTATAGCTTCTGGTTTCAGGGACTTTGCTGCCGCAAAAATTGCAAGGCATAAAGCGCGGAGGGGCTGGTCTCCTACGACCCTTCCCCAGAAACGTTGACCGCGGCAGGCAATCTGACACTCTGTTACAAGGATTTCCCCCACACAAAAGACCTCCTGTTCCACCGAGTCCCGCGCATGCATCATCACCAGAACGGGGCGCGGCTGGACTAACACCTTTACTTCCCCTAAGGCTTGAAGAAGATGGTCTGCCCATTCTTCCACAGCTTTCAGGCTCGCTTCGATCCAGAGTGATTGTCGTTTCTTAAAAATGATCTCACTCATTGGTATTGAAAAAATTGATTCGAAAGACCGAGCTTTCAGCATCCTCAAACCCATTTTTTGCATAAAATCTTCGCCTGAAACTCTCTCTTTTCCTGCTCATTATGACTTCCAATCTGACAGCCCCTTTTTCTTCCGCATAATCCCTTGCAAAATTTAAAAGCCTCTCACCTACCCCCTGACCTCGAAAGTCAGGATGAACTACTAATTCCTCTATGGAGACCTGATACCCTTTCAGTCTCAGAGCCGGGTAACAGTGCAAATTTATCAACCCGATCGGTTTGCCATCTGTACTGACGGCCAAAAATACTTTCATGGCCGGGTTATTCAGGATATTTGGGAGTACAGATTTCAACTCAGAAGGAACAGCAGGGTAACCGAGGCAATCCATCATCAACGCGATGGTTTCCAGGTCATCACTCTGGGCCGGACGCAGTCGCATCCGTCCTTCCATGACTCCCATGTTGACATTCTTTCTTGTGTATAGCTTCGCATCCATTTGCACTCATCCATCTCAGCAGATCAATCAAAAGCTCAGCATTAGGGTTTCGGTCTTTGATACACCTGAACCGAAAGACGACTAAACCCGCTAAAAAAAGAAGTCCGAAAATTATGAGAAGTATCTCTTTCAAGGTTTTATTAGCCTCGAGTACGCCAGCAGTTAACGATTCACTCTTAAACCACAGCAATGTTACAGCTTTATCACGGTAGCGCTAAATTTCTGTTACATCTTCAATATCTCAAGGGTGATTGGCGTAGTTTGATCGCAGAAAGTTGGCTTAATTTTTTTTTCTTGATATTTGTATGGAGGTATTGTATCTTGCAAATACAACTATGGGCCTATTTTATGTATCTTGCAAATACAATTGGAGGTGCTATGGAAATAACCTTCCAGCTTTTACAACAACAGAATCCCTGGTGGTTCCGTGAAGAAATTATTTTAGATGATGAGAAGATAGCGGACTACGAAGGGCAAACTTACCAGTATATTCCTTCCATCCTCTCAGAGCTTCCGGAGAATACGGATGCTATTCTAACACTCCGCGGACCGCGACAGATTGGGAAAAGCACCAGTATGAAACTGCTTATCCGCAAGCTTTTACTTGAATTGAAGATACCGAAGAAGCACGTTTTCTATTTTTCATTGGACAGGATTGAGGATTACAACCAACTGTACGAATTGATAGACTGTTATCTCAGAAACGTCAGGCCGGGGAAGCCGCAACGGCTGTACATTTTCCTGGATGAGATATCATTTGTACGTGAGTGGCAGCGAGGGGTAAAAGCCCTGGCGGACGAGGGAAAGCTGAAAAACGTAACCCTGTTGTTAACCGGCTCCAATTTGATCGATATTCGCGGAGGGGCCGAGCGGATGCCGGGTCGAAGAGGAAAGCTCTCTAAAGTCGATTTTGAGCAACTACCTATGACATTTGCAGAGTTCATCCATTTGACAGAACCCACGATTGAATTGGCTGATATCGACACTCTCACCTATCACAAAGACCTCCTCTTAGACCGTTTTGAGAAGTATCTTATCACCGGTGGATTCCCTCTCTCCATAAACCTGTTTTTTACCCGAGGCCACATTTCTTCCTATGTCTACCAACTCTACATGAGCTGGATTGAAGGAGACGTTGGACGTGCAGGAAAGTTGGAACGGAACCTTTATCAAATAATGTCCAGGGTTTTGGCACATATCTCTACCGGAATTAGCTGGTATGGACTCAGCAGAGAAGCTGGTATCGCCTCCCATGCCACGGTGCAAGAGTATATTGAGATTCTGGAAAGGATGTATGTTCTACGGTCTGTCCCGTTTATTGACCTGTCGTCGAAATTGCCGATGTACCGAAAAAACAGGAAACTCTATTTTCAGGATCCGCTTGTTTTTCACTGTTTTTCCGGGAAAAATAGCGGGATAGGAGACAATTTTTTTACCGAATGCCAGAGATTCTTAAACGATCCATTGGGCAAGTCGAAATTAGTGGAGTCGGTTGTGGGGATGCACATCTTCCGGTATTATCAGAACTGTTTTTATTGGCACGGGCAAAAGGAAATTGATTTCATAGCCAAAAAGGGTAACAAGTTGTATTTCTTCGAGGTCAAATATCAAGAAAAGGTGTCCGCTGCGGAATTCCAATGGTTTAAAAAAATCAGACCTAAAAGGGGGCAATTAACGGTTGTTACAAAGCAAGATTCGGAGGAGTACCAATCAATAAATTTGGTTCCAGTACCGATTTTTTTAATCCAGATAGGACAGATCACGCAGACTGCGACGTAGCTCCGGCTCATCTTTGATCCAGTCCGGTAGCCCTTCGGTTGCCAGTCTCTTCACCTCTTCCGCCTGCAAAACCACCATCGCCCGCCTCGTGATGTTATTGATGTTTATGAGTTCCAGCCCTTGATCCGCCTTCGGCGGAAACATATTCCCCATAATTCTCCAACTTTGTTTGTCAACAGATTGTCCCAGGAAAGTAAAGGGGTCAGCTACAGATGTGACATTACTTGCTTCTTAGTTAATTCGTTCATGATGAGTTATTACATACGAACCCCGCGGGCTGGGACCAGGAAGTTGAAAACGCCAAGGTCAGAGGAGTACTGCATTTCCAGAGGGAAGGCTATCGCATCTTCGCTATGGTAGATAACGAACCTGATAATTTGAGGGCGATCTCCAAAATCGACCCGCAGCAGGAAATTCTCCTGCTACATGCCGATACCATCTTTGAGTCTAAACGTATCAGAATGCCGCGTCGTACCATACGAGGCAAGGTATATGACCTGACTGAGCTAATCCCTGAAAAGGCGCTGCCAGAGCGCATCCAGTTTGTGTGGCACGGGGTAAATGATAAAGCCAATCTATGTCAATTTCTGGCCTCAGACATACACTGGGCAGAGTTCGACATACGACGTATGGACCCTGTGACCAATGACCTGATTCTCCGTCACGATCCTTTTGAAGATACCCCCGCACAAGAAAATGAGGACTGGCTGACCCTTGACGATTTTTTGTCTCGCTTACACAAAAGTGGCAAGGGAGTTAAACTCGATTTGAAGGCAGGTGGCACACTCGTTGACAAAATCCTGGATATTGTTAGCGATTACGGCTTTGATGATTCACATCTGTGGTTCAATGCCAAAGTTGAGCGACTCCAGGAAAGTGGCTTCCGGCGAGTGGCCACAGCACACCCGTCGGCCATCTTGCAATGCCCGGTCAGTTTCCTGGCCCCTCTGATTCTGAGCGCTCCAGAGAAGGCTAAAGATATACTCAGCATGTTCACAGACTGGGGTATCAATCGTTTCTCCATTAGCTGGCTGACTCCCGACATGCGACAGTTTCTCGATCAAATGGATCAATGGGGTTTTGAGGTTAACATATATGGCGTTCCTGACCTGGAATCGTTCTTACAGGCGCTACTTCTCATGCCCCGGTCCATCACATCCGATTTCAATTTCCCCAAATGGTACTACTACGGCAGGGGGTCTGGAGAAAATGGTGACCACTACGAGTATTCCATGAGACTAAGCAGAGGCGGTGCAGCGGCAAGATGGGCCGGAGACTGTTTAAGATTGTCACAGAAAAAAGACGAAGCTGTGACATAACTGTAACAATTGATTGTTAGATTTAGTCACTCTATTCAGGTAACCAGGGCCAAGGAAGGAGGGATGAGTTTCGAAAACTACGCACAACAATCGACAGACACTACTCAAAAACCAAGGAGGCAACATGAAAAAATCATTATGGTTAAAGGTGCTTGCATTATCAATGGTATTATGTTTTGGTATCGCCGGTTCTGCCTTTGCTGAGAAGCTGGTCATCAAAGGTTCTACCACGGTCCTCCCTGTGGCCCAGAAGGCGGCTGAGGACTACATGAAAATGCATCCTGATGTAATCATATCGATCTCCGGCGGCGGTTCCGGAAAGGGGATCAAGGCATTGGTTGACGGTTTTACTGATATTGCCAACGCTTCCAGGTTTATCAAAAAAAAAGAGATTAACCATGCCATGAAAAATAACATCTTTCCGGTGGCCCACCGCGTGGCCATTGATGCCATCGTGCCTGTTGTCCATCCCACCAACAGGATAAAAAATTTGACTCTACCCCAGCTCAAGAGTATCTACCAGGCAAAAATCCGTAACTGGAAAGAACTGGGTGGAGATGACAGAAAGATTGTAATAATTTCAAGGGATACCGGCTCGGGAACCTATGAGGTGTGGCACAAAAAGGTCATGAAGAAAGAGCGGATATCGCCCCGCGCCCAACTGTTGGCTTCAAACGGTGCAGTGGTGCAGGCTGTGAAAGGCAACAAACATGCCATTGGTTATGTCGGTATTGGTTATCTGGGCAGAGGTCTCAAGGCCCTTGATGTAAACGGTGTGACAGCATCGGTTACCACCGCCCTAAACGGCACATATCCGGTTGCCCGTCCTCTGTTTATGTTCACAAACGGGTGGCCAAAAGGTGTAGTTTCTGATTTTATCAATTTTATGGTCGGCCCAAAGGGGCAAAAGATTGTCAAGGAGGAAGGGTTTGTGCCGCTGTATGAGCTTGGCCGATAAATGGAAAAAGCAAAAAAACGCCACATCAGAGAATATCTGATAGAAAAGTGGTTTCTTTTTTTAGCCACTATTTCAATCATTATCCTGGGATTAATTGTGGTCTTTCTTTTCAAGGAAGGCCTGCCAATCTTCAAGACGGTATCGGTCGGTGAATTCCTGTTTGGGCAATTGTGGTATCCAACGGATGAGCCGGCCGATTTCGGCATTCTTTCGATTATTGTCGGCTCCCTGGTTGTTACGGGAATCTCATCCATGATTGCCGTGCCGCTTGGGGTCCTTTCCGCAATCTACATCTCGGAGATTGCAGGACCGGGAGTAAAAGAGATTCTAAAACCTGTGGTCGAACTCCTTGCGGCCCTCCCTTCGGTAGTAATCGGGTTCTTTGGTATGGTGGTTATGGCCCCCTTTTTTCAAAAGGTCTTTAACATCCCAACCGGCCTTAATATCGTAAACGCCTCACTCATGCTGGCCATGATGGCCGTGCCCACCATTTCCAGTCTTACAGAAGATGCTATCCATGCAGTAAGGCGGGAGCTCAGAGAGGCATCCCTGGCCCTTGGGGCCACCCAATGGGAGACCATTAGCAGGGTAATTGTCCCTGCGTCATTATCGGGAATCTGCACGGCGATTATACTTGGCATGTCCAGGGCAATCGGTGAGACAATGGTGGTTTTGATGGTTGCAGGGGGCGCTGCCACAATCCCTGAAAGCATATTCGATTCGGTGCGGCCCATGCCGGCCAGCATTGCGGCCGAAATGGCGGAAACCCCCTTTAGAAGCGATCACTACCATGCCCTGTTTGCAATCGGCATAGTTCTTTTTATAACAACCTTCCTGTTTAACCTGATAGCTGACTATATCTCCCAGAAGTACAAACAGGTGGGCACGGCAACATTATAGTAAAATAGTCGAGTAGTTGAGTGGTCGAGTGGGGAAATGGTATGGAATCCAGAAAAAAGAGAAAGTTAATAGAAGGAATGGCCTTTGGGGTCATCAGGTTATCAACGGTCATCATTTGTCTGGCCCTGGCGATCATGCTGGGCTTTATCCTTGTGAATGGATATAAGGCTATCAACTGGACCTTCCTGACTGAGCCCCCCATGGATGCTATGACAAAAGGGGGCATATTCCCTGCTATTGTTGGTACATTCTACCTGACTCTAGGTGCCATTACCATCGCCTTTCCTCTTGGGGTCGCTTCAGCTATTTACTTGAGTGAATATGCCCGCGAAGGAAAGATGGTCAGGTTAATAAGAATCGGCATCAACAATCTTGCCGGTGTGCCATCGGTGGTCTTCGGCCTCTTTGGCCTTGGGCTTTTTGTAGTCTTTTTAGGGTTTGGCTCTTCTATCTTGTCTGGTTCACTTACCCTCGGATTCTTGATACTCCCTGTTATCATCGGCGCTTCTGAAGAGGCCTTAAAGGCCGTACCTCAAACTTACAGAGAGGCCTCGCTTGCCCTGGGCGGTACCAGGTGGCAAACCATCTATAGGGTGGTACTTCCGGCCGCGCTGCCCGGGATCTTGACGGGCTCCATACTGGGGATCGGAAGGGCGGCAGGCGAGACGGCCCCCATTATGTTCACGGCAGCGGCCTTTTATACGACCAAGCTTCCGTCGTCTGTGTTTGACGAGGTGATGGCCCTTCCGTATCACATCTACGTGCTTGCCACGGCCGGCACCCACATCGATGAGACGAGGCATCTTCAATACGGCACGGCCTTAGTCCTTATCGCGTTCGTGCTCGGCATCAACCTTGTTGCGATCATCATACGGACCAGGATACGCAGGAAGCAAACCTATTAGGATCAATAAACCAAATGTCAAACAAAATAAAGATGGCCACCAGGAATATGAGCTTCTATTACGGAGACTTTAAGGCTATTGAGGGTATCACGCTTGAATTCAGTGAAAACCAGGTCACTGCCCTTATAGGACCTTCGGGTTGTGGCAAAAGCACATTTCTCCGATCCTTGAACCGAATGAACGACATCATCCCTGGCACGCGGGTGGAAGGAGATGTCTTTTTAGATGGCGAAAACATCTATGCGAGCGGCATGGATATGGTTGAGATCAGAAAACGCGTAGGCATGGTTTTTCAAAAACCGAATCCGTTTCCTAAAACCATATTCAATGATGTTGCATACGGCCTGCGCGTCAATGGCGTGAAAAACAAATCAGAGCTTCAAGACAGGGTTGAAGCAAGCCTGAAGGCCGCCGCCATATGGGATGAGGTCAAGGATCGACTCAATGAATCAGCCCTCAGTCTTTCCGGGGGTCAGCAGCAGCGCTTGTGCATTGCCAGGGCCCTTGCCATAGGGCCTGAAGTGCTGCTTTTGGATGAACCTTGCTCGGCCCTTGATCCAATTGCTACTCAAAAAATCGAAGAGCTGATACGGGAACTAAAAAAGAATTATACCATCATCATCGTGACCCATAACATGCAGCAGGCCGCCAGGGTCTCGGATGTTACTGCCTTTTTTTATATGGGGAGGCTCATTGAGGTGAATAAGACCGAAATCATGTTTACAAAACCCAGCATAAAACAGACCGAGGACTATATTACGGGACGATTTGGCTAACACTCAGGGGGAATCATGACCTCATCACTTCACAGGGAACTTGCGGATCTGAAGACCAATCTTCTCAAAATGGCCTCCATGGTAGAGGTGGCCCTTGAGAACGCCATGCAGGCCCTTAGTGCGAGGGATGGTGTTATGGCATCCAGTGTGATAGAAAAAGATGACGAGATCAATGCCATGGAAAATTTCATTGATCAGCAATGTCTTAAACTGCTGGCCCTTAAACAGCCTATGGCTATTGACCTTCGTCTTATTTCCATGGCCATGAAGATCAATCTGGGGCTGGAGCGTATTGGGGATCAAGCTGTAAATATTGCTGAAAGGACCCTTCTTCTCATTGAGGAGCCCTTGATTATAAAGCCTTTTGGCCTCAACAGGCTGGCTCGGATTTCAGAACAGATGCTTCGAGATAGTATGGATGCATTTGTGAACCGCGACGTGAGACTGGCCGAATCGGTTTGTGATCGGGACGATGAAGCCGACCAGGTTTATCTGCGCCTGGTGTGTGACATCCTGGAGCATATGACCGAAGATCCTTCTTTTATCGTGCAGGGGGTGCATTTTACCGTCATCGCCCACAACCTTGAGAGGGTTGCGGACCAGGCAACCAACATATGTGAAGACGTAGTTTATATGGTGGAAGGCCGGGTCATCAAACATAAATCTCTCCTTGAACCGCAATAGCGAGCGAATCAAAAATCACATTCCAAAGAGCCATGAGCAAAGAGACTATCCTGATTATTGAGGACGAGAAAGATATCGCTAGTCTGATTGCCCATCACATGCAGGCGGCAGGCTTCAATGTGATCGTTGCCCATGACGGCGACACAGCCTTTGAAAAAATGAAAAAGCAGCTTCCTGACCTGATTTTGCTTGACCTCATGCTCCCGGATGTGGATGGTGTGGAAATTTGCAAGATCCTTAAACGAAAAGAACTCACGAAAAACATTCCGGTCATCATGGTCACCGCCAGGGGAGAAGAGGTGGACCGCGTCGTGGGCTTGGAACTGGGGGCCGATGACTATGTAGTGAAACCCTTTAGCACCAGGGAGCTCACGCTTAGGGTAAAGAGAATCCTGAAACGGCTCCCGGCTGATCGGGGAAAAGAAAAGGTCCTCAAGCTTGGAGAACTGGTCTTGGACGTGGATGCCCACATGGTCACCATAGGCGAAAAAAGGATTGAACTGACCCTTACGGAATTTAAACTCCTCAAGGAGCTTTTGCTTAGCAGGGGCCGGGTAAGATCAAGAGAAACTCTTTTGAATAACGTCTGGGGATATAGTTTCGAGGGATACAACCGCACAGTGGATACCCATATCCAGCGCCTCCGTCGCAAATTGAGAAACCACGGACAGATCATTGAAACCGTGCGGGGGATTGGATATATGATCAAAGACGGGTAATCATGAAGTTCAAATGGAAGTTATTCTTTTTGTATTTGTTGATTGTCCTGATCCCCTTTCTTGCCGCAGAACGATATCTCACCTCCCACCTCAAAGAGCGCCTGCTGCAACAGATAGAAAACCGCCTCTCCAAAGAAGCCCTGCTGATCAAGGCCATCATTGAAAAAGATTATAAAAACCGCGCCCCTTCCTATGAGATCGACTCCTTGATCAAAAGAATGGGTAAAGACATCAATGAACGGATTACCTTTATAGACGCCCACGGAACCGTATTGGGAGATACCGAGATAGCCCCGGACAACCTTCAAAATATTGAGGATCATTCTGGGCGCCCCGAATTCATAGCAGCCTTCAAGGCATCACACGGCGTGGCGATTCGCTACAGCACAACCCTTAAAATTGACATGATGTATGTGGCGGCAAAGATTGCACCCCAGGGTGAATTTCTGGGCGTGGTCCGGGTTGCAGTTCCCTTAACCCAGATCAAGGACTTGATGCAAAAGACCGAATATAGCCTTCTTACGGCCTTTGTGCTCTGTGCAGTGCTGATCTTGGTATTGAATATCATAGTGTCGAGGAGACTCTCTAAGCCTGTCGAGGAGATCACGCGTGCAGCCGAGGAAATCTCCAAGGGGAACTTCGATGTCAAGGTATACCCTGGTGTCAGGGGTGAATTGGGGATCCTGGGCCGTTCAGTCAACAGGATGGCTTCGGAGATCAGGAAAAGGGTTAGCGAGATTACACAGGAAAAAGAGACGCTTCAAACCATCCTGCGAGGGATGTCAGACGGAGTCATGGTGGTAAATAGCCAAGGGGAAATTACCTTGATCAACCGAGTTTTGCACGATTTATTCCCCGGGATGCCCACGGCAATCGGAAAAACTCCAGTGGAGGTCATCCGAAATGCCGAACTCCAGGACGGGTTTGCAAAAGTCCTGGAGGAGGGCGAGACTTTCAAGGTGGAGCTTTCGGTCGCCACCCCCGAAGCTGACAAAATTTTTGATGTCACCATTGTTCGCCTTATGCCTCAGGACAAGACAGAAGGGGCCGTAGCTGTCTTTCACGACATCACGGATTTAAAACGCATAGAAAAAGTACGCAGAGATTTTGTTGCCAATGTGTCCCATGAACTCCGAACACCCCTGACATCCATAAAGGGTTATGCGGAGACTTTGTGCGATGAGGATATAGAAGATGTTTCAAAGGCAAGGTCTTTTGCTCAGATCATCTTAAAACACGCAAACCAGCTCTCCGGTCTTGTACAGGACCTCCTTTCCCTGACCAGGCTCGAATCCCAGAGCACTGTTCTGATCAAAAAAGAGATTAACGTGAGGGAGGTTCTGGATGCCTCAATATTAGTGGTAAAACCCTCTGCTGAGAAAAAACGCCTTACTATCCAGGTAGAATCAGCTCCTGAAAAAATCATGGTCCGGGCAGACAAGAATCAAATAGGTCAGGCACTCGTTAACCTGCTGGACAATGCAGTTAAATACACGCCAGAGGGTGGTTCTATTACAGTGGTCGTAGAGGATGCAGGCAAGGAAGTCCACGTAACGGTGAAAGACACGGGCATTGGCATACCCAGAAAAGACCTGAACCGCATCTTTGAACGCTTCTATCGTGTGGACAAGAATCGCTCCAGAGAGATGGGGGGCACTGGCCTTGGGCTCTCCATCGTAAAGCACATCATTCTCGGCCACGGCGGCAGGGTCTGGGTCCGGAGCGAACTGGAAAAAGGCTCTGCATTCAGCTTCAGCCTACCGAAAGAGCAGAGCCACAATACTTAGACAAAGATTGCCTGCTTCCTGAGGTCACCCCTATCGGTTCCTGCTTTAGGCTCTGTTACAACGATTATCCTTGACCAGTCGTTTGATCTTATGATACTTTTTTTATAGCTGCCCCCACCTTAAAGGCTATGCTGAAAAACTTTTACCTTGCTGATCTCAAGTTCCATCTCCAATTCAAAAGACCCGTAGACATTTCCCCTTTCTCGGCCGGGCCCATGCTTCGGGGGGCCTTTGGCACAGCGTTGCGTCGTATCGTGTGCCACGATCCTGAGGCCAAATGTGCGCAATGCGCGGTATCCGACAAGTGTGCCTATCAGAAGATCTTCGCACCTGTGGTTTCAGCGGATGCTGAACGGCTCAGCAAAAACAGGGATCTGCCCCGGGGCTTCGTGATCAAGCCGCCCTTGGATGGCAGCAGGTACGATGCTAGCAACCCCTTTTGCTTCAGGATGATCCTTGTAGGCGATCTGGTGCACTGGATACCTTATATCATTGTCCCATTCAGGGAGCTCGGGGATGTGGGTATAGGCCGTGCCCGCACACCCTTTACCTTGGACAAGATCAGGAGTCTCGGAAACTCCCGGGGACAAGGCCAAACGCTTTACAGCGCCTCGGATCAAATGGTGCGGCCACAGGCTATGGTGCACCTCCATTTTTCCGATTTTCTCCGCAAGGCCCAAAAACTCGATCAGGACCGACTCACTGTCCGTTTTCTAACCCCCACGATCCTGCGTTACAGCCCTGATGGCACCAAAGGGAGCTCGCGACCCATGCGCGTGCCCGAGTTTCACGTCTTTGTCAAACGCCTCCGCGACAGGGTCAACCGTCTGTCCACGGCCTATTGTGCAGAGGCCATGGATATTGATTACAGGGCCTTTGGGGAGCGGGCCGAACGGGTTGTGACCGAATCGGTCAGGGGCAGATGGGTGGACAGGAAACGCAGGACACGGGCGGGCAAGACCCAGGATCTCGGGGGTTTTGTGGGCGAGATCACGTTTTCAGGTCCTATCGGTGAGTTCCTGCCTCTGATTCTGGTGGGGGAATACCTGCATGTGGGAAAAAATGCTGTTTTTGGCAACGGTTGGTACGAGGTTCTGGCATTAGCAGTCCGCTAAAAACCCTTGTGTATTTTACTGTGGCCTATTTAACCGGGGCCTGCCAGATATTGGTCTGTGTTTTTCTGCGCTTGCCCCGTTAAATTTTTAAGTATTTAACTGGGGTGGTTCTGCGGCAGTTGCAAAAAAAATCAACTGCGTAATATCTACACACTTTTTTCTGCCTATTTTTGCCAAAATTGTTACATTTCGTTACAGTTGCCTGTTATGAGCAGTCCCCTTCTAGCAAAAACGACTTGTCACTCCCGGTAATTCTTGACAACGACAAGGGGTTGCTGATACTGACCACCTGAGATCGCCCCATGTGCCATTAACAACAATTATAGAGGGTGCCATGCACTGAATCCTTGACCCCGTTTCACAAAAAATGTGAGCGGGGTTTTATATTTTCCGGGCTAACGGAATATTGATCGCTTTCCTCAAGATTTCATGTTTCAGCTTACTGCTGATGAGGCAGAACGTTTGAGATGCCAGATTGGCATCTCAAAGACAGGGCGTGGTGGTCGTCGTTACTTACCTTATGCCTTTACGGAGCAAGGTGTTGCTATGCTCTCCAGTGTCCTGAACAGTCTGCAGGCTATTCAGGTGAACATAGCCATTATGCGCGCCTTTGTAAAACTTCGACATGTGGTTTCGACACACAAGGAGTTGGCGGTGAAGTTAAGCGAACTGGAGCGCAAGATTGAAAAGCATGATGAGAGGAGGCCATTCGCCAGCTCATTTCGCCACCAGAGAAGCCAAGACGCAAGCCTGATTGAATTTGAGACTGCAATCCTGATTTGAAAAAGGGGTAGTGATCATGACGGAGAAGAGGTCACTTGTTCCAATTGAGTCAATTCAACGTCGAATATTCGTCATTCGCAACGAGAGGGTCATGATTGACCGGGCTCTCGCCGAGTTATATGGGGTGGAAACAAAACAACTGAAACGGGCCGTTAGACGGAATCTTGACAGGTTTCCGTCTGATTTCATGTTTGAACTGACCAAGGAGGAGTATGATTCTTTAAGGTGCCAAATTGGCACCTTAAAAAGAGGAGAGCATACGAAGTATTTGCCCATGGCTTTCACCGAACAGGGTGTGGCCATGTTGTCATCAGTGGTCAACAGCAAACAAGCGATTGAAGTAAACATTTTGATAATGCGGGCATTTGTGGAACTCCGGAAAATGATCTCTTCTCACAAAGCTCTGTTGCGTAAAGTAGAAGAAATGGAGAAGAAATATGATGAGCAGTTCAAGGTTGTGTTTGACGCTATACGCGAACTTATGACGCCGCCTGAAAAGCCGCGAAAAAAGATCGGTTTTGTCGTCAAGGAGAGGCGTGCTGCTTATGGCAAGGGTGCAAAGAGGAAAAAGAAAAGGCAGTCCTGGGAGACACTGGATGACTAAGGAGAACGGTTCCCTGGTACCGGTACCCGTCGAAGCCTTGATCCATACAGTTCGCGGGCAAAAAGTCATTCTGGATACTGATCTGGCGAGAATCTACAATGTTGAGATCAGACGCCTGAACGAACAGGTCAAGCGAAATGCGGATCGTTTTCCGGCTGACTTCATATTTCGGCTTACCCACGGACGAGTGGGAGGATGTGCGACGTTTAAGGTCGCAAAATGCGATCTTAAAGCGCGGACAGCACCGGAAATACCCTCCGTATGCCTTCACCGAGCACGGTGCTTTGATGGCCGCGAACATTCTAAAGAGCAAGACCGCCGTTGCCATGAGCATCTATGTTGTCCGCGCATTCGTTCGTATGCGCGAGGAACTCACATCGCGCCGCGATCTTGAGGAACGCCTGGATCAGATCGAGAAGATCCTCCTGGTCCACGACACTCAGCTGAAGGAGCTGTTTGAGAAGATACGCCCGCTGCTCCTTCCGCCACGTGACCCTCCGAAGAAGCCGATTGGTTTTGATATCAAAGAAGTCCGGGCTGCCTATGGCAAATGAACCCAAAAGGATTAGGGCCTACCATGAATAAGCGCAAGGCGATTTCTGCGCCGACATCGCGGTCGGGCTCGGCGGCCTAAAGGATAATGGAAAATTCTATGAAACATTATGAGACCCTTAAAGAAAGAGCTACAGAATTCATGTTGCAACGAGGCTGGAAAAGGCTCACCGCCAAACACCGGGAGTTTGAACAGAGCCTTTTTGAGCACACCATGGTAGATAACGCGGTGCTTGGAAGGGGATGGTATGGAATTGAGAAGGGGACATAGGCCAATTGTGTATTAGATTGTTTTTCAAATGAACAATGGGAAACGGGTGGTTAAGGAACAACTTGAGGGAATAAGAGATTTATTTAATCAGTTGACTGGAGGGCATGGTTTTGAACCTTATCCCTATCAGGAGAGAGTGGCTGAACATCTTTTTTCTGGTCGCAATGTTATCCTTTCTGCTCCAACGGGTGCTGGGAAGACTTGGGCAGCGCTATTGCCGTTTCTTTACTCCAAGAAGATTGGGGAATCGCTCTTTGATCGCCTCATCTTTGCTTTACCGCTGAGAACGCTGGCGACTACCCTATTCAAGGACACCGTAACAGCATGTCAGATGGCATTTGGCCAAGACACGGTTGTCACAGTGGGCAAAGATAGAGATTACCAAGAGACCGCTCATCTGTATATTACTATCCAAACCGGCGAGCAACAGGATGATCCTTTTTTTGAAGGGGATATTGTTTTTACGACTATTGATCAGCTTCTCTCCTCTTATTTCATGATGCCGGTATCGTTGCCTCCAAGACTTGGCAATATCAATGCAGGGGCATTGCTTGGTTCTTTTCTGGTGTTTGACGAATTTCATCTGTTGGAGCCTGACAGGGCAATGGGTACGACCCTGGAAATGCTGGATCGCCTCAAACCGTTTTGCCGCTTTCTTGTGATGACAGCCACTATGAGCGGAAGGACTCAGGCATGGCTTGCGGATACCTTGCAGGCTGAACAGGTATACCTTTCCGGTGAGGAAGTTATGTCACTTCCGTGCCATCGTGAAAAACAGCGCGCCTATTGCTGGGTGCCTGAACCATTGGAAGTCGGGCATGTGTTGGAGCATCACGGGAAGGGACGCTCTATTGTGCTCGTAAACACCGTGAAGCGAGCACAAGACCTGTACGTAGCATTGAAAAGGGCGACTCGTGAAACCTCAACACAGGTGCTCTTGCTTCACAGCCGTTTCTATCCCCAGGATCGCAAACAAATGGAAGATAAACTCAAAGAGTACCTTGGCAAAGAGGCTACCCGTACCGATGTCATTCTGGTTACTACTCAGGTCATCGAAGCCGGGATGGATATTTCGGCGGATAATCTTCATACAGAGTTGGCCCCGATGAACAGCCTTGTCCAACGGGCCGGGCGATGCGCAAGATATGGCGGGCCAAGGAGTATAGGGACGGTGTGGGTATATGAGTTGGAACGTGGAGAAGATCAACAATTAAAGTGGGGGCCGTACAGAGATGAGCCCACACGCGAATTATTGGAGTCTTCCCGGCAGATGTTGAGTAGGCTTGACAGCAACGGGAAGGTCGTAAGTTCTGGTACGGAACACGTATGGGTAGATGAGGTACATACACAGGCCGAATTGGCTGCTTTACAGGTTTTTGCCAATTTGTATGAACGGCGGCGTATGGTGCATGACGCCATGGAAAACAAAATGAAAGACGCCGTAAGACAACTGATCAGGGATGTTGCCTCAATCAGTCTCATCATAACTGACGACCCTGACTCTCTCCGTTTCGACAGGACAATGTGGCCTCGGATGATTTCTGTTCCTCGGGTCAGCCTGTTTGCCCTTACAGAGGCATTTGAAGGCAAAGGGGGTGGGCAATGGGTGGCCAAGATTCCAGCAGAGAGCAAGGCCTTGCCGGGCGGAGCATTACAATGGGATTGGGAAAAGGTCTCCAGTGTTCGCCGACTTCTTTCCGCTCCCTGGCTTATTGCCATCCACCCAGATGCCGCTTCATATTCTCCAGATCTCGGTTTGCAATTGGGAGTAAGCGGTCACGCTGCCCCTGTCATTTATGATCACCGCCCGCCCCTTCCCCGTTATCAGCTTGAATACGAGACCTTTCGGGAGCATACAGAACGGGTTATCAGTCAGTGCCGTCAAATGGCGCACAAGTATGAGACAGCCGTGCGGGCTATCGAAATGCATGGCGGCATGACGAACGAAAAATGCGAACAGCTTTTTGAACTGGCCTGTGCGCTCCACGACGTGGGCAAACTGACCAAGCAGTGGCAGGCGGCGATGAGGGCCTGGCAGGAATTCAAGGACGCCTCCAAGCTCATGGATGAGCCGTTAGCCCATACAGACTATGAACCTGAGGTCGATTGGCAGAAACGAAAACAGTTTCCAAAACAAGGGTCGCATGCAATGGAAGGGGCCTTTGCCGTTAGTCAAGGTTTGCTGGAGCAAGAATTGAGCGATGATGTGGCTGCTGTGGTATGGACGGCCATTGCCAGACACCACGCTCCCCATACCCGGAGTCTTGGCTCTTTTCAATTAATCGACAGGGCATCGGAAATTTTACAAAAGTCAGTGCCGGAAAACTTCGAGAAGGGCTGGCGTTTAGTAGACCAACCCAACAGGGATGAGCAGCAAAGGTTCACAAATGACCTCCTGTCCTTTCAGCGTCAGGAGGACTATCCGCTTTGGCCCTTGTATGTCCTTGTGGTGCGACGGTTACGCTTGGCAGACCAGGGAAGTATGAAAAATAATCGATAAATATACTTTTTAGCTTTTTGTATGTTATATTTTGTGTTATTAATATATCAACTTTCGGAAGGGAATATTACCACGAAATATAACATTATGACCCAGATCTATACTAATACAACGACGGCCCGGGAGATGGAGCTTCTAAAATGGATAAAGGAGACTTTTCCCGAGGGAGTATTTAGGACACAGGATCTAAGATTCAGGCCGGAAGTGTATCGACGATGGCGAGATTGGCCAATGATTTTAGACAGGTTAAGAAAAAAGGAATGGGTCGTTCTTCTGGAGAAAGGAAAGTATATTTTCGGTGACCTGTTATCATCCCAGACAGGTGACTCCTTTGTCATCGGAACTCGGCTCGTTTCCCCGTCTGCTATTGCCTATCAGTCAGCCCTAAACCATTATGGTTGGACAGAACAGATTCCGAACGTGGTGTTTGTGCAGACCATTAAGCAAAAGACCTCTAAAGAGATACTGAATGTCCGTTACAAATTTATCAAGGTCAGGCCTCAAAAGTTTTATGGAGTCAGGGACGAGTGGAGTGGTATGGCAAGATATAAAATCACGGATCCGGAAAAGACGATCATCGATTGTTTTGACCTGCCGGAATATGCTGGGGGCTTTGTGGAAGCGGCCAAGGGGCTTTATGCTGCCCACAGGGATTTGGACAAGGAGAATCTCTGGCACTATGCAGAGAGTATAGGCAATCAGACAGTGATGAAACGCATTGCCTATCTTTCCGAGCTTTACGATATAGAAGATTTCGCCAAATTCAGAGAAAGGGTGCTGGCTCGGCTTACCAAAACCTATTCTATCCTGGACCCTTTATCTCCCCCCACAGGGAAACGAATATGTCGATGGAAACTGCTACTTAACCTCTCGAATCAGGCCCTCCTGGGCATGGCGGAGGGATAATATTGCAATGTTGACCCCCAAAGAGTTGAGAGAAAAGTCAGCTTTATGGGGAGTGCCGGTTGAAACGGTGGATAAAGATTGGGTTTTGGGGCATGTGCTGCGGGGGATTTTCAGCCATGAATTAAAAGAGAAATTGGTATTTAAGGGTGGCACGTGCCTTCGGAAGGCATATTTTTCCGACTATCGTTTTTCCGAAGACCTGGATTTTACTGCTGCGGAGCCGTTAACCGATTCCATGTTCCGTCAGTCATTGACTCGCAGTCTTGAACCTATTTATGAAGAAACGGGTATTCATTTCGGCGCACCCGCTGTCCAACGGCAACTTTTTGAAGATCGTCTGATGGGTTACCGGATTTCCCTCCCCTTTTGGGGTGCAGCACACCCCCGACATCGGCAGATTCCTGATCAGCATCGATGGATGACGAGGATCAGGATCGATGTCTCTTTACATGAGGAAATTTGTCTGCCGGTGGCCCGCAGACCTTTATTGCACTCTTATTCTGATTGTGCAGCAGCGGGCAATGAAATACCCGTGTATTGCCTGGAAGAGATCTTTGCCGAAAAACTACGTTCGCTCATCCAGAGATCGTATATAGCCCCGCGAGATTGCTATGACCTCTGGTATCTCTGGTCTCATTGCCAGGACAGAATAAATTGGAGGGTAGTACCAGCAACCTTTGAGAAAAAATGTAGGACAAAGGGCATAGACTTCAGGGACAGATCCGTTTTCTTCCCTCCGGAGAGGATGTTTCACATGAAAAAACAGTGGGTTCCATCCCTGGGTAGCCACCTGAAAACGATTCCACCCGCAGACATTGCTATTGAAGATCTGCGCAAGGCTATAGCACATCTTTTTAAATAAAGGGGAGAGCAGTGGAATATAAAATCCAAAAATTCACTGGTACCTATGCGGACACACTGGAGGCGGTCGGGACGGCAGATCTTCTCGGGGAGCTGACAGGTGTTCCGGTCCGCATTGAGGATATAGGGGATGCGTTTCGTATAAGTGTGGTCGGTGAGACCGCACCTATGGACTGGAAGCCACCCGGCCCCGGATACCCTTTTATCTTTCTGAGAAACAAAGACGGTAAACGTCCACAGGGCCGGGTAATCGATTACGACGAGGAGAGAAAAAAAGACGAGGCCGCAAGGCTATATAGAAGACCGAACGGCAAGAAAAAAGCTGAACTGGAGCAAGTGCTCAGAGAGCAAGGGCTGCCGGAGCCGGAGCAACCGACACGTGAATATCGTATGGCAAGTATTTTGGCCTCCATGCGCATGGGTTGGGATGCTGACAAGAAGCTTTATCGATGGATTGTGGAACATCCCGAAAAGGCATTGGAATGGGCCAGAGCGCGGCTCACCTCCGGGGATGAGTTTGTCCCCCCTGTTCGCCTGAGCAACAGCCAGTTCTTCTCACCAGCCACTGGCAAGGGAGTCCACGCTGCCAAGACCGTGGCCAAATCTCCTGGTGCCATTAGCAAAGAGGTTGTTGACCCGTTTTCAGAGTGGATGAAATACCGGGGCGCATACTCGGCAATGCTGCCGTACCGGGTTGGCAAAGACATCAAAGTGTATGTGATAGAACCCGGCGATATCGACGTTGAGGCCCTCAGGGCCTTGCGTCACACGCTTATGGACCTCAATCTCTGGGGCGGCATCCGCCTGGATATTGAATCATCCTTGAGGCTGGCAGAGCAACTTATCCTCAAAAGTGATGTCATGGGGCGGCAGATCGGCCTTCGACGCCGAAGGCCAAATGAGATCGTAAAGGGCCTGCGGCAGGCATTCTTTAAAAATCTGGGCACTGCCTCTGCCCTCATGAACGATGCTTTTATGCCCCTGCCGGGCTGGTTTGTCATATCCGACAGGGGGGCGGCAAATGCCTTTCTCGGGATCATCGAAGAGCATATCGGCACACAAAAGGGGGCAGAGCGAACAGCAGGCTCTCTAGGCTCACTGGCTGAGTCACGCTCTGGCGATGTTCCTGTTCTTCAGCAATACAGGAAATGGCTTACCACGGGAGAACTCTCTGACTTTCTTGAGTTCACCGCCCGGTTTGCCGTCCACATAATGCAACGCCGCGGAGTGAAGGAATTGTCTATCGTTAATATTAAAGAGCTTTTAGTAAGGGGGTATCCGATGAAAGCAGAGGAGATAATCACCAATGACGGTTTTCTGTCCGTAGCCAGAGCTATTCGCAACAGCACCATTTATGCTCTGAGTTTAAAAAAAAGAGAGGTTCGTTTCGGGCTAGCCCAAGACTGGAAACAGAAAATGAAGGGCGGAAGCAAGAGCTTTCTCCCGTTGTTGGCGGACTTTGTTCAGCAATACAACTGGGAGACGGAGCACAGACTGAAGGGGAAAGGCCATACTGTTAAAAGTCACGAGTTAGATAAGGTGTTTGGACTAATCGACGAACATGGGGCAGAGCTGGTCGGGATGCTTCTCTTGGCCTATGGATTTGCCCGGCCACCCAAGACAGACCCTGGGACTGAGGCTGCCGATGATGAGTCATCGGGTGTCGCTTAACCCGAAACCTAAATGTTTTAAGAGGAGGGAGCTACCATGAAGCTACATTCATTGAGTATTTCCGGACTTGCCACCATAAACCTTCATGCCCTCAATAATGAAGGGTCGGAAGGCAACGCACTGATGACCCGCATGGTGGAAATAGTGGATGAAAACGGTGAAAACCATACGGTGAATGCCATCTCAGGCGACATGTTCAAACATATTCAGGCTGAGCACCTCTACCGGCTTGCTGGGGAGCAAAATCTGAATCTATGTGATGGCTGCAAACTATTTAGCGCAAATCGAATATGCGAAGACGAATCGTTTACTGAATCTTTTACCAGAGATACTCAGGATAGTCAGGTCCTGAACACGGCGCTTAATACCTGCATAATGGATGATTGTGAAGGAATTCTCATTACTACCAACAACAAATCCATCGCACGCAAGTCAGTTATAGAATTCGGCTGGGTAGTAGGGCACCCTTCTTCCGTCATGACGGAATCATACTTTCATGCCAAGTATGTCCCTGAAGGCCGGGAGGCTGGCTCTGGCAGTGCCGAGAATCTTGGTCAGAACATCTTTCACCGTCCAGCCTCCAGCGGACAGTATGCCGTGGTTCTCAATCTGGACCTATTCAGGGTGGGGATGAATGATATTACGTTGTCCTATGCCCTCGACAACACTGAGAGACAAAAGCGTATCAAGGCATTGCTGCAATCGGTGCTCTATACCTTTATTAAGCCCGGCGGGGCGCATCGCAACACTCAGAACCCGCACATCGTTAACTTTGAGGGGGTTATTGCCGCCTCCACATCTACCGTGCCCGCACCCACTGTTAGCGCGCTGAACCCCGACTATCGCAGCGAAGTTGAGAGCATCGCCGCTACCCTTAACAAGTTAGCCGAAAACGCTGTAACGGTATACACTTTTGATTCTCTGAGCGGATTTGCTGAAAAGATGACAGAAATCGTTGAAAAAGTTCAACCTTGGGGAGCGTAAGATGGCCAGGCAATCGAAAAAGAGTGATCAAGCTGTGAGTCCACCGAATCGAGGCAAAGGTCAATGGCTGCTCGTCCGTTACCTTCCCACAACTCTTTTTAGCCTGCGCATGACGCACGCTACCAGCAAAGGTGGGAAGACACTCCTGGTTCCAACGCCTTATGCCGTGAAACTGGCCTTTATCGACGCCAGCTTTCGCATTGGCGATAGAGACTTGGCTGTGACAGTGCTTCACTGGCTCAAAGATCGTGAGGTACGTTTCAGACCACCTGAACATTGTGTTGTGCTGAACACATTTATCAAGATAAAGCAAGAAAAGCGGGGCGCTCCGAGGGGGATCTATGAATCTACAATCGCCTACCGCGAGTTCTGTTATTATCGAGGTGAGTTAACTATTGCCATAGGTGTGGGTGGACTTGAAGCGAAGCAAATAGAAATGATTAAGAAAGTAGCCGTTCACATCAACTATCTGGGTAAGCGAGGGAGCTTTATGCAGTTTATAGGGGCTGACGACGTGGATATTCTGCCCGAAGGATTCACACATCCGTTGCATGATCCAATGCTACGTCCAGGACTCTACGCCAAATCTAGCTTGCTGGATGATTTTGGAAAAGATGCCTTTACAGACAAGAATCTCTTTGACCGCATCAGCACATATGGCAAAGGAGCTGTTTCGCTTGGGAAACATCGAATATTGGTGCCCACGCTATTGCCATACAGGCTGGTCCAGAGCAGTCGGGGTTTCAGCCAGTACCGGAGAATTGAGGGAGAAAAACATGGAGCCCATAACGATCAAGATTAAGACGCTAACACCTATCTGGACCGGCGGGGTTGACCGGGGTTGTGTCCGAGTTCATGAAACAGGGATCCTTGGCAGCCTCCGTTGGTGGTATGAGGCCATTGTAAGGGGCTTAGGTGGATATGCTTGTGACCCTACGGCGGAAACTCGGTGTAACTATGAACCCCAAAAAGGAGAAAGGTCAATTTGTGCGGCGTGTTACCTGTTTGGCTGTACAGGATGGGCCCGATTGTTTCGATTTCAGTGGGAACATGAAAGTGATCAGCGACATCCATTGCATTTCTACAGTACCCTTAAACTCAATAGAACATGGCTTACATCTATTTTTGATCCCCGACACGGTGGTGATACTAAAACCAGTACCCTAACGGGTTTATATGTTCACTTTGGTGAGTTCCCCATTCGTTTAGCATTTCGTGGTGTTTCCATTGATGAGGCGAAATCACAGCTCGGACTGTTGTTGCGATTTATTGAAAACCGGACCGGAATCGGAGCAAAGCTTCAACATGGATTTGGGATTGTATCCTTTGATGACTTGTCTGGCTTCCCCACTGACGGTTTAACCCAATTGCAGAGCGATATCAACGGTAAACGTTTTAAGACCGGAAATGCCGATCCGCAATTACCGGATCTAAGGCGATTTCTGTGGAAAACGTTCTCTAAGAACTTTGATGGAATATTTGGGAAAGATAAATGCGCTGGGACTGAACCAACAGGTAGCATCCAGTATGTCCCTTGCGCTTTTGACATTCGCTATAAAGGTAGCGGAAAATTTGGGTTTCGTCGGTTTCTGGAACAAGAAAAGGGCTGGAAAAATCACTTGGATCGTTTAAATCGACTAATGGGAACAAGTGAAAAGGGAGGCGAAACCATATCGGATGCTGAACGCAGTGGTTGTATGCTCAATTTTGGTATGCCATACCGGACTGCTCAAAATAATATGCATGTGGTTAGAGTTTATGGAGTCATACCGCCTACCGAAGCGGTCAACGAGATAGGTGATTTGATCGATGAATACATGAAGACTATTCAAGCCACATCCTTGCAAACAACAAGTGGGATAGATGTGTTAAAGGGGGCATGCGATGTTTGATTATTGGGGCGCGTTGACGTCATCTCTCGATCCAAAAGCCTTAAGCACAACCGACGAGTTCATTTGCTATTACCATAGCTTGCTATCAACAGACAAAAAGAAGGCCGATGACCTTAGAGAAACCTGGAAGTCAGAGTTTACAGGCGACCATCCTGTTCCGGCCAAGTGTAAATCGTTTTGGGAAGATATTGCACAACCCTCCATTGATCTTGACCATCTGCCTTTTGGCAGTTGGTTTCTGAAGATCAGGTTTCGTCTGTTGTCCCCGTGGTTTTCCAAGGGATTGAATGACTTTTACATCATTGATAACCCCATTCTAAGAGACCGAGTATTCAAAATACCAGTATGCCCTGCAAGCACATGGAAAGGGGCGTTACGCATGGCTTGTCGGCTTATGACCGGTGCCATTGACCAAAAAGATGGAGAACGGATCATAGATCTATTTGGAAAGGACAAGCGGAGTGATAATAGTTTTCGGGCTGGGCGGTTACGTTTTTTCCCCTCCTTTTTTCATGAAACCGCATTAGAAGTAATCAATCCCCACGAACGTGAACGCAAGGTTGGTATAAACCCAATTTTATATGAAGTTATACCACCCGGGACTAAGGGGGTTCTTTCTCTCTTATATGTGCCGTTTGACTTAATTAGTGCTCCTAAGAAAGACATTACTGCACAGGCATGGACTGATCTTCGGTACATGATGCAAGCCATAGACAAAACGCTGACTGTTTATGGCTTTTCAGCTAAGAGTTCGTCTGCATGGGGTTTGGCAAGACCTGTAGACATTGAAGTTCAGACAAACTTCAAACAGATCAGGGGAGCGAAGGTGCCGGAAAAACCGAAGCCACCAGGGGACTTAATAATGCCGGATTTGAGCACATTAAAAAAATTCAAACAGCTCTGGAACATGGATGGCTCACTGAAGATGTTGACCAACAAAGAACTACAGTCTTTGGAGAGGAAGAAGAAAAATCCGAACGGGATTCTCTCAAAGGCTCAAGTCGCCATATATAAGAAAGGACGTGAGGCTCAACAAAAGCATACAGATGAGTTGAAAAGATATGAAGACATGTGTCGCTATTATGAAAACAAAATCAAGGAATACGAAACCAAAAGGAAAGAGGAGGAGAAAGTAAAGCTATCCGCTGCTAAGAATTTCAATGAGGTACTCCTTTGGATCAATGAACAGGAGGCGATCCAACAATGAGTAGGCTTGATTGTCTTCGGGACAACAGATCCCTGCTAATTACGAGCGAGATAATCGGTTGGCTTCATATGCTGGGTAAAGTTCATCCTGATTTTCTGAGAGGACAATGTAAGGATATTCCTGGGAACAAAAAGCCTGAATATAAGTATGAAGAGTTCTACAAGCAAGACGATCAATTGAAAGAATTAGCCGATGATAAAGCATTTAAAAACATCCTAATGGGTTCTAAACCATTCAATTCACACGCACCAAAACTTGCCAGTTTTTTCAAGAAACATAGAAAAAAAGACGGAGACGGTTTGTTGTATCTGTTGCAAGAGGCCCACGGGATTGTATCGGGCGTTGAAAAGAACTTACCAAAAGATACTTCTGGGTATTTGAGGCAATCATCTGTGAATATGTGGATGACAAACGCCTTTGGGTGTGGAGTCCGAAACCTTCTTGTCCATCAGCCTGACTTTTATTCCACTCAAGGACGTGAAGAACTTTATGAGAAGGTAGCGCAGTTGCTAAAGACTATCCTTTCGAATTACGCAACCATGGATGTCGAGTCATGGTTCCAAATCCGTCGTCAGACAATAGGCGAAGGTGGATGGCTGAAAAAGGCGCTTTCATCTTCGTTGGCTGAAACCAGGTTGCCTAATAACGATGTCACGGTGTGGGATCAATCTTATGTGGCTGCGGCTTTGATGAAAAGCGGTATTGCTATGGGCTTGTTGACCCATCAATTGCCTGATGACGTCAGTCGTGAGATGAAATGGAGTATTCTTGGCGTTGGTTTGAACACACAACACTTGATTGGGCGAGGGATCAAGATTGGTGACGTGTTGGGTATCAAGGATGTGGTTGAAAAGTTTTTCATGGCGGTTCAGAGGCTGCTGGAGGTAGAGAGGCCGGTAGGCGCTTTGTTATACTGTGATGTTAATGGTGCTTATTTTTCATACCCTGATGTGGATTATGCTGAAGTGAAAAACGAGCTAAAAGAACGCATTAAGAACTTTGCACATGATCTTGATTTGGAGATCACTCCCGTAGTCAAGATCTCCGAGTCAACTCGTTCATTAATTCCAATGGTTCAGTTGATGCGTAATACGGTAAAGGATACCTTAGTTCCTGTTCGTGAGGTCCAAATTAATGGCACCGCCCCTGATGGAAATGTGTGCCCTGTATGTTCGGTCCGGCTAAATGGGAATGAGAATAATAAGGATGTCGTCTGTGATATTTGCAGGGTAAGACGAAGTGGGAGGGGAGAAAAATGGAAGGAAGATATCGCTAAGTCTCATGGGACCATCTGGCTTGAGGAGGTGGCTGATCGTCATGGTCGAGTTGCACTGCTGGTGACGTCATTTGATCTTAGACATTGGTTAGATGGCCGAAATTCGGACAGTTTGCGAGCCCAATCGATTTGGGAGTGGATTCATAATAATGCAGCCATCAAAAAAGTGGCCAATACAAATGGCACTGAATCGGGTCTCAGAAGAGAGATTCAACAATGTTTAGAAAAATCAGAAAAAAATGACTGTATAATTAAACACATTCATGACGGTTTCAAACATGCAACATCATTTGAGTCGTTTTTCGCATCTATTGTAGAAGATCGGGCAATTAAGGATATGCCCAACTGGTTCAATTTGGCTGATGATGACAGGACCAATTGGTTATTACATCAACTATTCAAAAAACACCCTTCTCCCGCCCGTATCCGCCGCTTCTGGGAAACCACGCAAACTTTCTTCGACCAGAGCTTGGATGAGATCAAGAAGCTTCCTGCTTTTGAAGGGCTACGCTCCACCCGTCTCATACTTACCTTAAAGACAAATGAGCTGGACAAATCCAAGGTTTACGATGGGACATTAAACGGCGCTTCCATCAGCATATGTCACATCAATAGCCAATGGGTCACCATAAGCAATCTCCAGTGGCTTGCCAGGGAAAATGAAGATGCCACGACCTTGGCCCATCGTTTAACTGAAGAAAAAGGCAACTTGAGCATCCGGTCAGAAGACGACAGGGAGTGGAGAGAAGTTACTCTATCCGCTGCACTTCCTACCGAGGGAAATATTCCAATTATCCCGATCACCCGCACCCCGGATCGCTTCTGGGTGCTGATTCCTGCCGAGCAGGCCATGGAGATCGCCCAGCAGATCAAAGCAAAATACGAAGCTGAAATGTCTAAGGTACGCGATCGGCTGCCCCTCCATATGGGGCTGACATTTTTTCCCCGTAAGACTCCATTGTTTGCAGTAATGGAAGCCGGCCATCGGATGACTAAAGCGTTTGGAAGCCAAAAGGAAGAAAAGTGGCAAGTGCTGGCGGCTAATGATGCCTCCAATGGAAATAGGGTTCGCCACCTCACCCTTGGTCGCCCTGACGGAAGAAAGGTGTGTTGGCATATCTCATACGGTTTTGCTGACCCAAACAAGACAGATTACTTCTATCCTTATTTCAAAACAGAGGGAAAAGCTCTGGAAGAACGTGCCCACACCTTTGCTGTGCCTGGCAAAGGAAGCCATCAGAGGGTGCATGTGTCTGAACTGGAAGCAGGGGACACGGTTACGATCCATCCTTCCCGATTTTCTTTTATTTTTCTCGATACCACCGCCAGACGCTTCGAGGCTGGCGAATCGCTGCGGTATTTGGAGGACGTAGATGCATTATCCAATTTGTGGTACATTCTCAGAAATCACGAACTTACTGATACTGCTTTGCGTAACGGCTGGGCGATAATCGAAAAGGCGCTCAACGATTGGGGGGACGAAGACGCTCGGCGGCAACTGGTCGAAACTACCTTGAAGGTGCAGTGGAAGTTCAACGGAGTCCAATTGGAAGAAATGAAACAAGCAGTACTTGATGGACTGTTGAAAGATTGCCTTGAACTGCACTTGAAGATCTTGAAAAAACGTCTTGGAGGGACAGGTGATGAGCAAAAATAATTTTGATCCGAAAACCTACTATGCCATGGCCCTTGACCCGATCCATGTTGGTACTGGTGGGTACCGGCTTGGCCGTGTCGATAATACGATAGTCCGAGAACCAGGCACGAATCTGCCTAAGATTCCCGGCACTAGTTTGTCAGGAGTGACAAGGACGTATTTGGCGATGCAAGTAGAGGGGAAATATCCGCGGTGTGCAGGTCAAGGACAAGAGAAGAAAGACGAACCTACTTCCGGGCATTGCGGCAAAGAAGATTGCCTGGTTTGTACTACGTTCGGATTTTCAAAGAAGCAAAACAGCTTCTCTGGCCTGGCAAACTTTTCTGATATGCATGTTATGCTTTTCCCTGTAGGCAGTATGCAAGGTCCCGTGTGGATTACGAGTCCAGGACAGTTGAGTATAATCGGGGACGGGCAAAAGATGCCGAGTGTTTCTGAAAACAAGGTCAAATTATCAAAGGGCTTGAACAGTCCCATCAACCTGGGCTGGCTATTGTTGGAAAGTGAAGGTGCAATTGATGAAATTGAGACAGACGAATCCATCCCAAATGACATTAAAGCGCGCATTGTCTTGGTATCCAACAAACTTTTTGGTCAGATTGTCAAAACCAACTTAGAAGTGAGAACATCTGTTGCCATAGATCCGGCAACAGGCGCGGCTGATGATGGGGCACTGTTCACATATGAGGCAATTCCTCGAAGCACAATATTTTGTTTCGATGTAGTCTGCCAGAGTCCTGCCTATTATAGAATCGGTGGAAAGGAGATCACTGCATTTCAGAGTAATAATTCAAATAGCATCAGTTCGGTGCGGGACGCGGTGGAAAAAGGATTTTGTCACCTCGAATATTTAGGCATTGGTGGCATGAACAGTCGGGGAATGGGACGGATGAAGGTGTTGAATATAGGAGGGAACAAGAATGGCGCATGAGCAACCAATCAACTTAGATGCCATTGCCGCTGGAGCGGGGTTTGAGATTGCCGGGAAGGTTTTTCAGAAATCAGAAAAAAAGGATGTTAACTGGATTACAAAATCGCTCGGAGTCTTACAAGAGCAGGGTGTATACGCTTTCTTCCTCTATCTTAAGGCACAAAACAAACATGTGACGGAAGCCCTTTCCGAGCATGCCGCGTCTTTGCTCGGTCAACAAGGAATTAACATTTTGGGGTCTGGCGATATTTTGGATGAGATCAGGGGAGGATTGGCTAAAGACATAGATAAGCTGCTTTTGGGTCACTCAGTTCTCACCCAGGCTCTCATTTACGCCCGCTATCACGCTAAGGCCCTTCCTGATTCTAAGGCTCCCACGGGTGAGGAGGATACGCCATGAGTTGGGAAGCGTTTGAAGTTGTTTTTCGACTTAAAAGCCCACTACACATTGGATATCGACAAATAGGCATGTTGGCAAAAACCCGATACTACGTGCCGGGCAGGAACATGTGGGCGGCGGTGACTGCTCGCCTCGCACAAATGATATCAGGCAAGGATTTGCCAGATTACCAAGGTGTTGGAGAGATGCTGAAAAAGAATGCTAAATTCTCCTATTTTTATTTCACAGAAGATTTTAAAAACCGTCAAAACGATTACCTCCCCCGATACACGAATGAGGGATTAATGTGGGGTGCTTTGCCACAGGATGAATTCGAGCGCTGCTTTATTACTTCGTTTACTACTACAGGCATTGACCATAGTTCTCGTACAGCCGAGGATGAATCTTTACATGAGATTGAGTTGTTATCACATCAGACGATTGTGGATAAACCTGAAAATTCAATGCCGGTTTACCTGCGAGGATACATTTTTTTAAATAATGCAGTTCCCGAAAAACCCACTTTGATGGGGCTGGAGCTGGCAAAGGTCTTGTCCTCCCTTCAAATTGGAGGTGAGCAGCGATATGGATTTGGACGGCTATTGCTTGAGGATGGAAACTGTTCAAGTGTTACTTGCCCTGTATGGGCAGAATCTTTCAATAAAGAAAAGGCATCGATTGTTCTGAAAGGTCAGCGTAGGTATATTCCTGCTCATATGGCCCACGGCAATATTGATGTTAAGGGCGATATTGAAATGTTAAGAGGGCGTGAATGGGATCAAAGAAGGGGAGCCGGACAACACATGCCACCTTCTGAATTATGTTGGAAGCCAGGCTCTTGTTTGATGGATAAAGATCAGTGGGGGTTTTCTCTCAATTATGATGGTACATTGATACCCTTGTGAGAGGGAGAAAGCAGAATTACCACGAAAAAGTTAGGCGTCAGCCGAATGCATCCGAATACAAGAAGAAAAATCCGTTTCCGCCAGCTCGGTTGAGCCTTCTTACTGGTGGAGCGTAGATGGTAAACGTGCTTACAGGCCAGTAGGTTATCGTGGAAGGAAGATTACAAAATGGGATAAAGATGAGCTGGACTGGAGGCTTCCGGTTTTTGAATGTGGCCGCCACCTGATCGCCTTTGATGGGGCAGCATTGCTCCTAAATGAAATCTATAATCAAAGCAAAGGTATAAGCATCAAATAAGGAGGGGCAGAGGCATCAATGGAATAGATAAAGATGTTCGTGTCCAGAAAAACCTTATCTTTCATGAATCTCGTCCCTGGTCCAGGTCTTTTTCCCGACCCTGGCTTTGCTCCGCCGGAAAAAAGCCTCCAGGCCTTCGAGAACAGCTTCGCGGCTGAGATCGCTCGCGACAAATTCCTCGAGTCTTTGTTTGACGATAGCATTGATGGACGTCTTCCTCTGGAAGGCGAGCCGGCGGGCCTTTTCCAAGAGTTCGTCGTCAACTTTGAGGGTTATGTTGGCCATAGCAATTCCCTCCTTGGGAGTATGATGCATTTGATGCATTTATGGGTTAGCACGAGAACTGTGCCATGTCAACTCAACAATGAAAGATGCGATTATCTTTTTCGGCGTGTAGATCCTGTTCATCTTGTCCAAGAAGGAGGGAAGGTTTAGAGCCTAAGACTCTTTTTGATTTTCCTTTTCCAGCAGCTTTGCGAACCGATGAACGGTGAGGTTAACCACTGTGTCAATTGTATACACAATGTACTTTTTTAAATATTTTTCTCGCTCAAGCACCCCGATTCATAGAAAATTCGTCGGAGGAAAAGAAATGGGGGTGTTTAAGGCGGCAAGACCTGATCTCCTGTGATGGGGCGGGAGCTGCTGTTATTGGAACTCTGGGAACGAAGCAGAGTGGATGAGTGAGATGGGAAACCGGTGTTGCGTGGGGGCAGCGGAAGAGAATCGGAATTTGACTTTTCTGCCAGATTGATGTAATAATGCCATCGGATGATGTAATAATGCCATCGATGGAGATTTCGCATGCTCTATAGACTATTTACTTCAAAAGTGAGAATTGAACTCCTTAGCGCGTTCTTTCTGCATCCTGACACGGCTTTTTATGTCAGAGAGATAGCAAGAATCACGGGTGAAGACTATAAGAATGTCAGCCTTGAACTCCGGAATCTTGAGGAAATCGGACTTCTGCGGAGTCGAAAGCAGGGGAATCTGAAGTACTTTAGCTTGAACAAGGAATTCTTGATATATGAGGAACTCAAATCCATCTTCCTTAAGACAAGGGGGGCAGTTGCGGTTCTTAAAGATGCGCTGTCTAAAGTGCGGGGTATAGACTTCGCCTTTATATATGGCTCTTTGGCATCAGGAACGGAAACTGCGGAAAGCGACATTGACATGATGGTTATAGGAAGGATTGCGCTTGAACGCCTGTTGAAATTAATAAGAGAACCCGAAGGCATCCTTGCGCGAGAGATAAACCCATCCCTTTTCGATCTTGCAGAAGTGAACCGGCGTGTGAAAGCAAAAGATCCTTTTATCACAGAGGTATTGAGCAGCCCAAAGATTATGTTGGTCGGAGATGAGGGTGGACTACCAAGAATTGATTAGCAAGGGGTTGATAAAACCCTTCAAGACATCCCCCTCCCAGATCAGAAGCCGAATAGATCTTGCGAAACGGGATATAAAAACAGCAAGGGCAACTATGGCCCATGACAGGGACTGGGCATTCGGCATTGCCTACAACGCTATTCTCCAGGCTACACGGGCTCTAATGTTTGCAAAAGGATTTAGACCGCGTGCCGGAGAAGGGCAGCACAAAGTTGCGGTTCAGTTTGCAGAAATGACACTAGGGGAGAAGTTTCAAGACGAGATACACATATTCGATAAGATGAGGAGCAAGAGGCATCGTGTTATTTATGATGTTTCAGGAATCGTATCTCATGCCGAAGCACGCCAGGCTTTTGATTTTGCTGTGAGGTTTATAGAAATAGTAGAAAAAACATTGGCCGACCTACTGGAAAGTGAGTGACCTGATCGCCTGTGATGGGGGGCCTGCGAAACGCAAGGAAAAGAGGACAAGCCATGGCAACCGAAGAATCAGTTGAGAGTAAAGTAACTCGCATACGTCCCGAGTATGAGCCGGAGGAAGCAAAGGTTGTTATGCCTCTTGCTCAGCTTAACCTTTTTACTGGCCAGCCGGAGGTAATCCGGTTCCCAGTGGAGGCAGAATTCGAGGAAGAAGAAATCGAGGTGGGGGAGGGGATCACCCTGGTCAAGAGTGGCGACACCTCCCAGTTGATCGTCTCTGGCTTCGGCACGTTTATGAGCAAGGTGAGTGAGCGGCTCACGGTGAAGAAGGGAAAGAAAATCATCTATGAGTTTCCCTTTTTTCGACTCAGCGAGGTAACCGTAGCCTCCAAAGGGATTACCCTGTCCACCGATCTCATCATGGAACTTTGCCAGCGCGGGATTCAGATCAATTTCCTGCACGGCACGGGCAAACCGTATGCCAAGATCGTGGCCCCGGCACTAACAGCCACGGTGCAGGCGCGGCGGGAGCAGATTCTTGCCTTGAACGATGAGCGGAGCGTCAGGTTCTCGCGGTTGATTGTTGAGGCAAAGGTGGGCAACCAGGCGAAGCTGTTGAAGTACTTCGGTAAGTATCTGAAGACATCCGATCCGGAGCGTTTTGAAAAGGTGGATACGATTGCAAAGAATCTTGCCGGGGTCCGGAAAAAGGTCAGGGCTGTGCAGGGCAAAGATATTCAGGAGATACGCGGCACCCTCATGGGCCTTGAAGGGACCGCCGGGCGCCTGTACTGGGACGGTGTCAAGGAGATCATCTCACAAAAGGCCGAGTTTATGGGAAGGGTCCACCGTGGTGCAACCGATACGGTGAATGCTCTGCTCAATTATGGCTATGGTATCCTCTATACCCAGGTGTGGGGTGCGGTGATCACGGCAGGGCTTGAGCCCTTTGTGGGCTTTCTCCATGTGGATCGGCCCGGCAAGCCATCGCTTGTGCTGGATCTGGTGGAGGAGTTTCGCCAGCCTGTGGTGGACCGCACGGTTATTGCCAATGTGAATATGGGGCTGAAGACCAGGATGGAAGGCGGGCTCCTGGATGCTGACACCCGTAAAGAATTCAGCGCCAAAATACTGGAGCGGCTTGAATCCAGGGAAAACTATCAGGGCAAGAAGTATCAAATCCGCTCCATCATTCAGCTTCAGGCACGAGGCCTGGCCTCGTTTTTGCGGGGCGACGGGAAATACCGGCCCTTCCGCTTTAAGTGGTGAGGGCGATCTTCTTAGAATTGGCTTACCACAGAGACACAGGGGCAGTGCCTCTCTGTGGTCTTTGTGCCTCGGTGGTGAACCGGCATTGGTGACAGAGTGGAAGAACTTAAGACTTTTGTTTTTTATGATATTCCGAGCGACCGCATCCGCAACAAGGTTGGCTCCATATGTAAAGACTACGGGCTGGAACGCATCCAGTTCAGCGGTTTCGCCGGGTCTCTGAATCGCAACATGCGCGAACAGTTTTTTCTCCAGCTCGAAGCACTCATAGGGGATCATGAAGCCAAGGTGCTCATCCTGCCGGTGTGCGAAAAGGATTATATGCAAAGAAGAGAAATCATGAACATAGGTGGTGAGGCCGAAGAATTGGATTCACCACAGAGACACAGAGGGTGAGAATTTTTCCCTGGCCGGGAGACAGCGGCCAGGGAAAAGAATGCCTCTGTCGACAGCAACAGGGTCTGGAGTCCCAATGCATAGTTTGAATGAGATAAATGAACTTAGTGGGGAGGTCATTGGCGCAGCTATTGAGGTCCATAAGACCCTTGGGCCAGGGTTGTTAGAATCTGTTTACGAAGAATGCTTGTCCATGGAGTTGGGTCTGAGGGGGATTCCGTATGAAAAACAGAAGGAATTGCCTGTGCGATATAAAGGGGCTGAACTTGATTGCGGTTATCGCTTGGATATCGTGGTGGCTGGAAAATTGATTGTTGAATTGAAAGCGTGTGAGAAACTTCAGCCGATTCACGAGGCGCAGCTCTTGACCTATTTGAGGTTGACGGGCATCAAGATTGGCTTGCTCATCAACTTCAACGTCCCTGTATTAAAGGAGGGAATAAAGCGGCTGGCCAATTAGCTTGAGGGCTTGAAGGGGTGCCCGAAGGGCAGTGCTGTTTTGTCCGATCGTCATCTCCCGATCGGGCAAAAAGAAAGTTCGCTCTGTGCTCTCAGTGCCTCTGTGGTAAATCAGAAAAAAAGGTTGGATTGAGAATTCGGAGATGCATAACAAGCCGAGGACCATGCTTCGGATCTCTGATATCAAGCAGTATCTTTACTGCCCGCGTATCATCTTTTATACGTATTTGATGCCGGTCGAAAAGAAGACGACATTCAAGATGGAACATGGCAAGATCAGCGAAGAGAAAATGGCCCGCCTTGAGGGAAGACGAAAGCTTAAGCGCTATGGGCTACATGGTGGGGAACGACACTGGAACTACTGGTTGAAAAGTGAGAAGCTCGGCCTATCAGGGAAGGTAGATATGCTGGTTCGGACCCCCGAGGCAAGCTATCCTGTTGATTTCAAGCATACCCGCGGAGGGGTCAGAAAAAACCATATTTATCAGCTTTGTGGCTATGGCCTCATGCTGGAGGATCTGGAGGGCCACGAGGTCCGAACAGGTTTTATCTACCTGATACCCGAATCGGATGCCGTGCCAATTGAATTTACAAAAGAGCTGAAATATTCCTGTCTGGATGTGATTGACTCCATTCATGGTATCATTGGAAGAGAGATAATGCCAGAGCCTAACCCCCACAGGAGTCGATGTGAGGATTGCGAGTATCGAAATTATTGCCGGGATGTGTGGTGAAGGAGCAGATCGGAGAAGGTTCATAGGACTTCGTGTTTTTCGCAAAAGAACGGGGTTTTTGGACAAAAAAATGATTTGCGAAAAAATAAAAAAAAGTTGTGGAAATATTCCTTCATTATCAAACAATTAAAGAGCAGATACAGAACCATTCCCTATGAAGAGGGAACTGAAAGCAAAATGATATGCGGCCTGGTCTTAACCCCTTCGGGGATACAGAACCATTCCCTATGAAGAGGGAACTGAAAGGGGGAAAACACGTGTCGTTGTCCTGGAAGCCTCGAGATACAGAACCATTCCCTATGAAGAGGGAACTGAAAGCATACCTCTACTTAATTATACTGACAGCTCTAAAGACGATACAGAACCATTCCCTATGAAGAGGGAACTGAAAGATATCGTTAACCGTAAGGATGAGTTCATCGGAGTAGGGATACAGAACCATTCCCTATGAAGAGGGAACTGAAAGCGATAATGCCGTACATCGGCTGATTGCTTCCGGGCAGATACAGAACCATTCCCTATGAAGAGGGAACTGAAAGGGTCCCAATAATATTTTCTCCGCTTCATCATCATCCGATACAGAACCATTCCCTATGAAGAGGGAACTGAAAGGGAACACACATCCTGAACGGTGAAATTTTGAAAAAGGATACAGAACCATTCCCTATGAAGAGGGAACTGAAAGCACGATTGTTTGAAATGTCATGTTTATTCCACCTAATGATACAGAACCATTCCCTATGAAGAGGGAACTGAAAGGATACGGGATATCCGGAGGGCCGCCTTTATGACCGTGATACAGAACCATTCCCTATGAAGAGGGAACTGAAAGCAGAGAACCTCTCCGGGTGTTTCATCATCTTGCGGAGATACAGAACCATTCCCTATGAAGAGGGAACTGAAAGTAAAAATAGGCTTGCCCGCCCTGACCAGCTTGATCAGGATACAGAACCATTCCCTATGAAGAGGGAACTGAAAGTGGCTATACGCATCCAATTACCCCTACTCTAATCCGTAAGATACAGAACCATTCCCTATGAAGAGGGAACTGAAAGTTAATGCCGCTCAGATTACGGCTCAAGACCGAGAGGAGATACAGAACCATTCCCTATGAAGAGGGAACTGAAAGCCTTTCTTTCGAGTTTGTAACCCTCTTCGCAAAGGGTTAGGATACAGAACCATTCCCTATGAAGAGGGAACTGAAAGCTTTTACGAATGGCCTGGAGCTTTTCAGCCTCGATGAGATACAGAACCATTCCCTATGAAGAGGGAACTGAAAGATTAATTGTTGTTCGGATTTGCTTAGGGGGGTATTATGATACAGAACCATTCCCTATGAAGAGGGAACTGAAAGGTATCCGTCACGCCTTGAGAAGTGGCCGTGCCGGTAGATACAGAACCATTCCCTATGAAGAGGGAACTGAAAGCGGAGATCTGCGCCCGGGCATCCTGCCAGGTCCTGTGATACAGAACCATTCCCTATGAAGAGGGAACTGAAAGTTTATATAAAAAACCCGCAACGTCTCAACACGCGGAGATACAGAACCATTCCCTATGAAGAGGGAACTGAAAGTTGAGTTTTAAAAAAGGCAACAAGGCTTCAAGCGTTGATACAGAACCATTCCCTATGAAGAGGGAACTGAAAGGATATTCACCATGCCCGCATGGTCGCAGGCATCGGCGATACAGAACCATTCCCTATGAAGAGGGAACTGAAAGTTGAGTTTTAAAAAAGGCAACAAGGCTTCAAGCGTTGATACAGAACCATTCCCTATGAAGAGGGAACTGAAAGGTAATCGATATACCAGATGGACGCCATTGCCCGAGTGGATACAGAACCATTCCCTATGAAGAGGGAACTGAAAGGTCTGAGCCGCCGATATATAACTCGTCACTGGCCGGGATACAGAACCATTCCCTATGAAGAGGGAACTGAAAGTGCGACTTTTGATCATCGTTTCTGGCGGCTTTTTTAGATACAGAACCATTCCCTATGAAGAGGGAACTGAAAGAAGATCGAAACATAGTCTGTTCCGATTTTGGCCCGGATACAGAACCATTCCCTATGAAGAGGGAACTGAAAGGATTCGCAGTAAAGCAGTATCGATCTGGAAAACAACAAAGATACAGAACCATTCCCTATGAAGAGGGAACTGAAAGAGAACGATTCTCCGCGTTCCTGCACGGTCTCGCCAGAGATACAGAACCATTCCCTATGAAGAGGGAACTGAAAGCGTACAACATAGTTGATTGCCGAGACGATTCCGGAGATACAGAACCATTCCCTATGAAGAGGGAACTGAAAGACCAGTTTTTTAAACGGTTTGCGCCGTCGAATCCTGTGATACAGAACCATTCCCTATGAAGAGGGAACTGAAAGTTGGGATAGAATAAAAGGTCGGAGAGGATCAACTTTTGATACAGAACCATTCCCTATGAAGAGGGAACTGAAAGTTAGCTGCCCGATCAAAAACCGCTCCCCCATAAGCTGATACAGAACCATTCCCTATGAAGAGGGAACTGAAAGCGGATAGATTGTGCCGTGGTTGCCGCCTTCTTTAAAGATACAGAACCATTCCCTATGAAGAGGGAACTGAAAGGATACTCGCGCCTCGGTGCCGGGCGCAAAATTTATTGATACAGAACCATTCCCTATGAAGAGGGAACTGAAAGTTAGCGTCCGTTCAAGGCTCCGAACCTGAACGCTGGGATACAGAACCATTCCCTATGAAGAGGGAACTGAAAGCGATGAATATTCCGGCGGTGTTTGCGTGTGTGCGGGATACAGAACCATTCCCTATGAAGAGGGAACTGAAAGACAATAGGCTGGTTGACAACAGCCCTACTTGGATAGGATACAGAACCATTCCCTATGAAGAGGGAACTGAAAGCGGCTATGCTAACAAGGCTGTTGATATGATCGTCATGATACAGAACCATTCCCTATGAAGAGGGAACTGAAAGTTTTTTCCAAATGGATACTTGTAGTGGGCCTTCGTGGATACAGAACCATTCCCTATGAAGAGGGAACTGAAAGAATATGGTGATCCTAACCGTAGCCGCAACATCCGTGATACAGAACCATTCCCTATGAAGAGGGAACTGAAAGTTTTTTTCGACAGGTCACGGTTTTTCGCTCTTTTTAGATACAGAACCATTCCCTATGAAGAGGGAACTGAAAGATCGGTCTAGGGGGCAGCTTTTCAGCCACACCTCAAGATACAGAACCATTCCCTATGAAGAGGGAACTGAAAGCTACTTTTGTGGGACTACCGGATGCAACCCAAGCAGGATACAGAACCATTCCCTATGAAGAGGGAACTGAAAGTTGGAGTCCCTGGGTGGTCTGAAGAGCTTGAAAAAAGATACAGAACCATTCCCTATGAAGAGGGAACTGAAAGTAGGAAAGCTGACTTTGGAAGATCAGACTTATTGATGATACAGAACCATTCCCTATGAAGAGGGAACTGAAAGAGTGATGTTTTCGCCGAAACTCTCGGGACTGAGAAGATACAGAACCATTCCCTATGAAGAGGGAACTGAAAGGCAGACTTATACTCCTCGATAATCTGCTTGACCAAATGATACAGAACCATTCCCTATGAAGAGGGAACTGAAAGTTGGCTGGAATCTCAATCACCTGTCTGCGCTTTGGGATACAGAACCATTCCCTATGAAGAGGGAACTGAAAGATAAGAGACACATGCTGGTTGGAAACACCAGAACCAGATACAGAACCATTCCCTATGAAGAGGGAACTGAAAGAAGTAATTAAGCCAACAAATATTACTACCTTACCATAGATACAGAACCATTCCCTATGAAGAGGGAACTGAAAGGGTGGAGGCCTGGGGCCGACCACACCAAATGCTACTCGGGATACAGAACCATTCCCTATGAAGAGGGAACTGAAAGTCTGTTACACGTTCAGCCGAACCCGCAGATGACGGGATACAGAACCATTCCCTATGAAGAGGGAACTGAAAGAAAAACTGGCTTGTCTTGGTAAGCATAAAACCGTAGCGATACAGAACCATTCCCTATGAAGAGGGAACTGAAAGGCGAAGCACCGGGTTGCCTCCATGGTTGATTTTGCGATACAGAACCATTCCCTATGAAGAGGGAACTGAAAGAAGATATCTTATAACCACGGTGGCAAAGGGAGAAAAAGATACAGAACCATTCCCTATGAAGAGGGAACTGAAAGTATCCGGTTGTTGCCCATCCCCCATGCCAGCGATGGGGATACAGAACCATTCCCTATGAAGAGGGAACTGAAAGTATCCGGTTGTTGCCCATCCCCCATGCCAGCGATGGGGATACAGAACCATTCCCTATGAAGAGGGAACTGAAAGTATGCTCTAGCTGTCATAGCGAAAAAACGGCGCGAGAAGATACAGAACCATTCCCTATGAAGAGGGAACTGAAAGGATGAACCGCTTGGCGATCTGGTCAAAGTAGCCTCGGATACAGAACCATTCCCTATGAAGAGGGAACTGAAAGAACAATTTAAGGTTCCCTTCATGTGGCTTGATATGGATACAGAACCATTCCCTATGAAGAGGGAACTGAAAGCGGTTAAGGTGCGGATGATATCATCTTTGTCACTCTGATACAGAACCATTCCCTATGAAGAGGGAACTGAAAGAATATCAGGACTTTTCCAGGGTGCCGCCCGAACAGCGATACAGAACCATTCCCTATGAAGAGGGAACTGAAAGAACCGAACCCCATGCCCGAGAGCGTGAAGGACAGGGATACAGAACCATTCCCTATGAAGAGGGAACTGAAAGCTTTTGCCTCTTTTTCAACCTGTTCCTGGAGCTTCCGATACAGAACCATTCCCTATGAAGAGGGAACTGAAAGTCTTTCTAT